>Ga0066256_1000112_pt1 | contig 364871 bp, 309 predicted proteins | sample ThiBio_1000_biof_FD_87107 | JGI IMG/M metagenome (GOLD analysis project Ga0066256, IMG submission 87107) | Wastewater bioreactor microbial communities from Cape Town, South Africa - Thiocy_expt_1000_biof (version 2) | ecosystem: Engineered > Bioreactor > Thiocyanate-remediating >... | reverse complement strand
ACGCCAATGGTTATAGTAGTCACGGAGACTTCCCCTTCTGCTGACGGTTGTGTAGAGCTACCATCATGGCACTTGGACCTTTCGGGGTTCCTGATGCCGAAAGATGTGGGAAGTCTCTTTTTACTCAATCAAGCCGACCGGGTTGGTTGCGCTACTATCATGCTCGCGCGGCAGCCGCCGCTTAGCTCAGGTGTTATGCACCTAAGACCTCCCTTGCTGGCTCTCCTAAGCACAACCCTTCTCATCGGGTGCATGGTGCGCCGAGATGACTCTCAAACCGACACCTTTCGGCCCCTCGTGCAACGAGACGTGGTACTGCCCATTCGCCTAGCGGTCGCCGACGTCCGCGGCCACAGAGATCCCGGCTTGGCCGACTTAGAATTGGTGCTGCCTTGTGGTGAAAACCTACCTCGGCAGAATCGCTGCTCCCCTCCAACCGACAAAATAGTAGGCTTTCTCGAGGCTGGCAGCACAATTCATATCGAGTCGGCCTGGTATACGTATCTTCGCGCGCCCGATTCCATCTCGGAGACATACGGCGTTGCTGAAATCTCGTTTGCGGGTGCTAATCGCCGCGTGCAGTTTTCGTGGCGCGTCGGCGACAGCCAACCCCGACCTGTGTGGCAGTAGGTGCATAACTATTCGCTCAAGCGGACCGGTGTCTGCCATGTCCCACTGCCGGTGAAGGGCAGTGTTTCCCAGGCCGCAGCCCGGCTGTCATCGATGCGTCAGCCCTCCTGCTTCTTCAACCAGGCATCGATTGTCGGCAGTCGCTGCGTGCGGATGTGGATGCGGTACTCGATGTTGTCGATCGCCGTCTGCGTCGCCCGGCGCGAGCTGGCGGCCACGTACTTGTCGGCGTAGTCCTTGAGCTTGCCGACCATCGCCGGATCCAGCGAGTTGCCGGCCAGACGCGGGTAGTAGCGGCTGCTCGATGTCGTGTCGATCAGCGGCTCGACGTCTTCGCGATGGGCCATGGCGAAATCAAACGCCAGGTCGGGATGCTCCTCCGCCACCGAGCGGATCATCGCCGCACTGTTGGTCGCACCCGGTTCGTCGGTCAGGGCCATGTCGAGTGCGCGTTGTGCAAGCGCCTTGTCCTTGGCCGAGGCCAGCATCAGGTACAGGCGATCCTTCATCATCGCGCCCTTCTCCATCTTCGCTGCGGCATGCAGCTGGTTCCACGTAGCCACTTCGGCGTTACTGGCGACGATATTGAGGATGGTCTTGTACAAGGCCCGCGGCATTGCCTGGGGTTCCGTCTCGCGTGCGGCGTAGCGGCGGCGTGCCTCGGCGATGACCTCGCTGTCGCCGAGATCGGCCAGCGAGCTGATCAGGTTGGCGCGCAGGATGGCCTCGGGCTCGCTCTCCGCGTCTTTCGCTTGCCAGCCGTATTTCTTCAGCGCCGGGCGCAGCGTGCCGATCGCGAAGCTGCGGAATTTCTGCTGGCGCGACGTATCACCGCGATACAGCAGATCCAGTCGTTGCAGGCTGTCGGCAACGCGATCCCAGACCTTGGCATCGGCATCGAGCGGCGTCGCCTTGATCAGGTCGAGGATGTCCGCCGCCGACTGCTGGCCGGTCATGCCGAGCTCGGCCGTATTGCCCATGATGCCGAGCTGGTCGATGGGCGCAAGGCTGGCGAAGCCATCGCGCAGCGCGGCAAAGTCGCCCGGCGCGTAACGCGTGCGGTAGTAACCGCTCTGCCCGGCATTCAGCAGCACGGCTCCGCAACCCGGCAAGCGCATGGTTCCGGCGCCCCCTTCGATCAAGGCACGCGTCGGCTCGCCACCCAGCGTCCGCGCGATCACCGGCACGCGCCAGCGCAAGGGCTTCTTGTCCGGGCGATCCTTGGTGAACTCGCCCTGGCTGAGCTTGATCGTGGTCTGGCCGTTGTCACACACGGCTTCCTCAAGCGAAATCAGCGGTACGCCAGGCTGCAAGGTGAAATCATGCGCGATCGCCGTGATCGGCTTGCCGGCGGCGGCTTCAATCTCCCGCCACAGATCATCCGAACGCGTATTCGCATAGGCATGCGCCTTCATGTAACGACGCACGCCATCGCGCCAGACATCGGCACCGACATAGTTTTCCAGCATATTGATGACGGCCGCACCCTTGGAATAGGTGATCGCGTCAAACGCCTGGCTGGCCTGTTCGACGGTCTCGATCTTCTGCACCACGGGATGCGTGCTGGCGATCGCATCGGCGGACATCGCGTACTCGCGCGAACCCACCGCGCCGAGCTGCGACTTCCATTCCGGATGCAGCTTTTGCGTGGTGCGTCCGGCCATCCACGAAGCAAAGCCTTCGTTGAGCCAGAGATCATCCCACCACTGCATGGTGACCAGGTCGCCGAACCACTGGTGCGCGATTTCATGCGCGGCGGTGCCGAAAATCCGCTGCTTGTCCGCATCGGTGGAGAATGCCGGATCGATGAGCAGGCCGCGTTCGAAGGTGAAGATCGCCCCCCAGTTTTCCATCGCGCCAAAGAACTGGCTGCTGCCCGGAGAAGCAATGTTGTCGAGCTTCGGCAAGGGATACGGCACGCCGAAATAATCGTTGTATTCGCGCAGCACCGCCTGCGAGGAATCCAGCGCGAACTGCGCCTGCGAAACCAGGCCCTGCTGCGTGATCACGCCAAACTCGACACCATCTGCAGTCGCCGTGGCGCGATCGAAGTCGCCGAGGGCGAAAAACAGCAGGTAGGTCGACATCTTCGGTGACGTGGCGAAGGTGACGCGGCTCATGCCTTCGCCAAGCTCCTCGCGGTGCGTGATCGGCATGTTGCTGACCGCCATCTGCGCGCTGGGAATGGTCGCGGTGAGGTCGAAGGTCGCCTTGTGGTTGGGCTCGTCCCAGCTGGGGATGAACTTGCGCGCATCGGAGTTTTCGAACTGCGTGTACAAGGCGCGCTTCTTGCCGGCCTTGGTCACGTAGTCGATCGCAAACAGGCCGTTGGCTTGCGTGCCGATCGTGCCGGTGTATTCCATTATCAGTCGATAACTTCCGGCTTCCAGCGCCTGCGGGAAGGTGAAGGTGGCCGTCTGTGCGGATTCGTCCACGCCGACCTTGGGATCCGGGTAGGCGCGCTTGTTGCGCGTCGAGTGGATATGCGCCTCGGAAAAACGCAGGCCGACGGCATTGAGGACGATGCGATCGGTCGCTTGCAGCACATCTATGGTGACCTCGACCCGGCCATCGAACGCGAGCTTCCCGGCATGAGGGGTCACCGAAATGTCGTAGTGCGTCGGCCGCACATCACGCGGCAACTGCGTGGTGACCTCGCTGACCTGGGCCCCCTTCGGCGGATCGGCGGCTGCACCGCACAGCGGGGCGCAGGCAAGCGCCAGGGCGATGGCAACGGTCAAGGCAAGGTGCATGGCGATACCTTCTGCAGTTGGGGCAAACCGGCAGGTGCGGCCGGCGCGCAACCGCCACTGGTCGCCTGCCATGGGTGACCCTGGACGATCGCCGCAATGGACGCCCAACGTCCACCGCCAAAGGTCATGGCGAGCCACGCCGTCCCAGCCCGCCGAGGCCCCGCGCAGGCCGGCACCGGCACAGCTTGGCGCGGCAGGATCAGCAGTCTCGACGCTCAGTATTTGCCCCTTGCGTCAGCCGTTGCCAGCATCCGCGGACGAGCGCACGATACGCGTCCGGGAGCCTAGGCCACCGGCATTCGACTGAAGGGGATGGGCTTGCCCGGCAAAATTCCTATCCGGGAGTCGGACATGAAACATTCTTGCGTGTTGTTCATCAGTACTTTTTTTCTTGCCTGCGCCGCAGTGGCCGCAGACACCAAGATCGATGTCGCCAGCCAGAATCCGGCGGCGGCTCCGGTGATCCGGGCGAGCAGCAATACGGTGATCGACTATCCGGGGGGAACGCCGCCGGCGAATGTGCCTGGATCGTTCGATGCGCAGGACTCGACCTTCAACCGGCCGGTGTCTTGCGCTTCGCTGTCTGGCGTCGGCACAGCGGTTTCGTTCGACACCATCACGCTGACCAACAGCGGTGCCAATGCGGCCAGCGTCAACGTGCGCCTCGGCCAGGCAGGCGATCCGGCGGCGTCCTGCGGATCCGTGATCGACCCGTTCATGGTCCTCTACAACGGAACCTTCAATCCGGCCACTCCGTTGGCCAATTGCCTGGCGGTCAATGACGACACGAACGGTGCCGCCGATCGTTGTCCCAGCTTGACGGCGGTCAGCGTGCCGCCGGGCCAGACCCGCGTGATCGTGCTGACCACCTTCGACAATGCCGATTTCTTCGGCTACGAAGTGACCTTTGCTGGAACGACACCGGTACAGTTGCAGTCATTCGGGATTGAATGAACCAGGCACGCGCAGCGGTGGCCATGCCGCCGCTGCGTTGCCGAATCCGCCGTTGCCGATCGCGGCAACACGCGGGGCGATGCACGACGTCGCTCAGCCTTGCTGCAACCTGGTCAGGAAGTCGCGGATGCGCGCGGCATTCTTGCCGACATCGCTCTTGCCGACGCGTGAAACGGAACGGATGTCGATGCGGCTGGCGGCGGCCTCAGGCTCGATGCGGATGACGACGTCATCCTTGAAGCCGAACCAGAACGTGGTGTCGGTCGCTTCGATGCGCCCCTCCCGGGGATCGCTGGCGACGATCTCCCAGCCCATGTCGCGGGCGAATTCCTCGGCACGCCTGAAGGCTTCGGGCGGGGCGATTTCGAGCACGAGGCTGCGGATATCGGGATAACCCGCGTGCTGCTCGGCAGCAACCTGCGGGCCGCCGTACGCGGCAGGATTGGCGGCGCCCGCACGCAGCGGCAGGATGGCGACAAACTCCGGCGGCCGCGTGGTATCGGTTGAAATGTCATGGATGAACGGGACTGTCTTCGCCGTGTACGCGCCCAGCAGCGGCATTGCCGCCGCAGCGAGGCCGAGGAGCATGCCGAGGCCCAGCAGCTGGCCATGGCCGCGCCGGGTTCGCGGGATCAGCAGCAGGAACATGCCAAGCGCCAGCGCACCCAACGCCAGGAACGTGGCCCAGGTCATCAGCGTGAATCCCGTGCGGAAATGCCAGAGGCCGAGTCGCGTGCCGGGCCCGGAGACCAGCACGAGCAGCAAGGCGACGCTGGCGAGAACTATGGGAATTCGTGCAAGCCTCACGGCCCTGCTCCTGCTGGTTGGGGGAAACGCGCATCACGCAAGCCAGGGTACCGCGGATCAATGCCCGGAACTGCCCCAGATCTGCTCAAGCCGCGCATCGCGTCCACAATTGTAGCGATAGAATTTGTAACGCAACGGGTTCTTCTGGTAGTAATCCTGATGGTAGCCCTCGGCGGGATAGAACGTCGAGGCGGCAACGATGCTGGTGACGATGGGCTTGTCGAAACGCCCCGAAGCCGCCAGCGCGCGCTTGCTTTCCTCGGCAAGTCGCGCCTGTTCCGCGCCGCTGGTGAAGATTGCCGTGCGGTACTGGTCGCCGTGATCGCAGAACTGCTGGTCGATCACGAACGGATCTACGTTGTGCCAGTAGACATCGAGCAATTGCGTGTAGCTGACCCGGCGCGGATCAAAGACGACCTTGACCGCTTCGGCATGGCCCGTGCCACCGGCCGACACCTGCTCATAGCTCGGGTTTGCCAGCGTGCCGCCGGTATAGCCGGACGTCGTCGAGATCACCCCGGGCAGCGCGTCAAACGGCGGCTCCATGCACCAGAAGCAGCCGCCGGCAAAGATCGCCGACTCGGTGGCTGCGGCAGCGGCTGGTGCAGCATCCGCGCCGTCGTTCGCCGGCCCTGCGCAGGCGCTCATCGCGCCCATCGACACGAACAGACCCAGCATGGCGACCTGCGCCAGGCGTCGGAATCGCGAGATTCGCATGCTCAACTCCTCAGTTCCGGCAATGGCTGGTCACGCGGGATGAATTCGAGGGCCAGGCCATTGTTGCACCAGCGTTCGCCACGCGGCTCGGGGCCATCGTTGAACACATGCCCTTGGTGGCCGCCGCAGCGCGCACAGTGGTATTCCGTGCGCGGCCAGATCAACTTGAAATCCCGCTTGGTTTCGACATGACCGGCAATGGGCTGGGTGAAACTTGGCCAACCGGTGCCGCTTTCGAACTTGTGCGCGCTGTCAAACAGCGGCAGGCGGCAGGCGGCGCAGACAAAGGTTCCCGGGCGCTTTTCGGCATTCAGCGGACTGCTTGCCGAGGGCTCGGTCGCCTCCTCGAACAACACGGCATAGGCCGCATCGCTGACCACGCCACGCCATTCGGCATGCGCCTTGACCAGCGCCACGACGGCACCGGCCTGGTTGGGCGACTGTTCTTCTGCAGCCTGCGAGCAGGCGGGCAGCAGCGGCAACAGGGCGAGGCTGCCAAGGTGTTGCAACAATGTTCGACGGTTCATTCAATATTCCTCGATTCGGCGGACATGCGATTGCCCACGGCACTCCAGGCGATCCACACGCACGTCCTGGGCTCGCGCGACCGCGGCGGAATCCATGCACGTGTCGTCGGCAAAGCTGGCGACCGCATTCCGCTGCGTGGGGCCTGTCGCCGCGTGATCGCAAGGATCAGGACCGGCCAGCCCGGCAAATCCTTTCACACACCGGCGCTGGCAAGCCCGACCACGATACGCGCTGTACCCGGGCGATGCCCGGGCGTCAGCCGCGCTGCGAGGGGCGGCGGCCGGTCAAAGACTCAGAGATAGTGCTGCAGCGTGCACGCAGCATCGCTGGCAGCGATGCGCTCATCCCAGTCTTCCATCAAGGCAATCAGCACGAGCTTCTCGAACTCCGCGGCAAACCGTTTCGTCACTGCGCCGGGATCGCGCACGCGCTTGGCATCGCCGATCAAGCCGAAATGCACGCGGCCGTTGTAGCTGAGGATCGACAGGCCGAGGCCGATCGATCCGGATTGCGGCACCCAGAACATCAGTTCGGTGGCCTCCACTCCGGTCATGTACAGCGGCTGCTGCGGTCCCGGCACATTCGTTGCCACGGCCGTCGCCTTGCGACTGAACAATTCCAGCGCCGGTGCCTGCAAGGCCTGCGGCCCCATGCCAAGCGCGGCGAGCAAGCCCAGCGTGACGATGGCCTGCCGCGATCGCTTCAGTTCACGCATGCTGGCAGCAACGCGTTCGAGCCGGCGCAGCGGGTTCGCTTCACCGACTGGCAGTTCCAGGAACACCAATCCGAAGTGGTTGCCGAGCTTTTTCGCGTGCTCCAGCGGTCGCAGGTTGACCGGCACGGTGGCGCGAATGGTCAGGCCATCGACTTCACCGCCCTCGTCGAGCAGATAACCACGCAAGGCCCCGCTGGCGCAGGCCAGCAGCACGTCATTGACCGTGCAATCAAGCGCCCGGCCAAGTGTCTTCACTTCCTCAAGCGGCAACGGATCCGCCCAGGCGACGCGCTTGCTGACGCCAAGCGGTCCCTTCAGCTGGGTTTGCGGATCGTCGGGCAGGAGCAAGGCATGCGCCAGCTCGCGCGTGATCTCGCCGCCCTCGCGCGCAACATCGGCGGCGACGGCCGGATCATTGATCATCTCGGTCATCTTGCCGTAGACCTTGTTGCCGACCTTGAGCGCCTTGCCAAGCCCGGCCTGTGCCGGTTCGAGCATGCGTTGCCAGACGTTCGTGCCATCCCGCTTGAGCCAGGTCGTGGCGAGTTCGGCGCGCTTCTCCGGCTCCGGCGCGGTATCGGTCAGCGAAAGCATGACCTGCACCAGGGCCAGGCCATCGGCATAACAATGGTGGATGCGCGCGACCAGCACGCTGCCGCCGCGGTAGTTCTCCACGACGTGGAATTGCCAGAGCGGTTTTGAATGATCCAGTGGCGTGGAAGCGAGTTCGCCGACGAAGTTCTCCAGCTCGATCTTGTCGGCCGCGCCGGGCAAGGCGCCCACGCGGACATGCCAATCGAGATCGAAATCGGCATCGGTTTCCCAATAGGCGCCGGATGGCGTGTTTACCGCCTTCTGGCGGAAGCGCCGATAGGCCAGGAAACGTTCGCCGAGAAGTTGCTTGATCTCGGCATGGACCAGCGGCGCGGCAAACATCAGCACGCCGGTGATCATCATCAGGTTGGTCGGCCGCTCCATGCGCAACCAGGCCGTATCCACCTTGGACATCGCCTCGCGCGTGCCGTCTGCCGAATCGAACATGCCAGCCCTCCGGGAAATTGCGGGCCGGCATCATTCTCGAACGTGACCCGACGCCGGGCTAGGATCCCGGTAGCGCATCGAAAACGCAACGGCTTTGCCACAGCATGAGATCGATCTCAGCTGCCATCACTCCCCGGCAGATCCTGGTACGCGGCCAGGGCGAGCGCCCGCGATGCGGCCAGATCGACCATCGGTGGCGGATAGCCGGTGCTGCGCAAGATCGCCGGATCCGTCCATGGATGATGGATCAACGGCGCTGCCACGGTCGCAAGCTCGGCGACCCAGCGCCGCACGTAGTCGCCTTGCGGATCGAACTTCCCGCCCTGGCTCACGGGATTGAAGATGCGGAAATACGGCGAGGCATCGACGCCGCAACCGGCAGTCCATTGCCAGCCTTGCGCATTGTTGGCGAGATCGGCATCGACGAGCGTGTCCCAGAACCAATGCTGTCCGTGGTGCCAGTGCTGGCGCAGGTTCTTGGTCAGGAACGAGGCAACCAGCATGCGCACGCGGTTGTGCATGCTGCCGGTGGCCCACAACTCGCGCATGCCGGCGTCGATGATCGGCACGCCGGTACGCCCCTGCTGCCAGCGCCTGATCGCTGCCGCATCCTTGCTGGCCCAGCGAAATCCGTCAAAGCGCGGATTCAGGTTTTTCTCCGGCATGGACGGGTAGTTGAACAACAGGTGCTGCGAGAACTCACGCCAGCCGATCTCGCGCAGGAAACTCGCCGCCGCGGCGGATCGCGCCGAATCCCCGGCCTGGCGCACGCCCTCGTCAAGCGCCCAGGCAATCTGCATTGGCGAGATTTCTCCAAAGTGCAGATGTGCTGACAAGCGCGAGGTGCCATGTCGATCCGGGCGATCGCGGTCGACCGCGTAATCGCGCAAGGCGCTTTGCAGGAACCGCTCGAACACCTTGCATGCCCCTGCCTCACCCGGTGTCCAGTGCGCATCAAACGCATGGTCCCAGCGCCTGCGCGGCAGCAAGCCGAGTTCATCAAGCGCCAATCCAGTCGCCGCCGCGGGCGTCGCCAGCCTCCGCGGCTTTGGCAACGGCGGGCGCGGCTGCAACTGCGTCTGCGCCTTGCGCCAGAATGGCGTGAACACGCGATAAGGCTGCTCCAGGCCAGTGCGGACTTCCCAGGGCTCGAAGAGGACGCCTGCCTTGAAGCTGCGCGCATCGATGCCGGCGTCAAGCAGGCCTTGCTTGATTTGCGTGTCGCGTGTGCTGATCGCCGGCTCGTAGAGGCGATTCCAGTAGATGGCCGTGGCCTCGCTCTGCCGCAGGATCTGTCGCAGGGCGGGGAGAGTCGGGCCACGCGCGAGATGCAGCCGCGAACCCCGCGCGCGCAGCTCCGCATCCAGTGCCAGCAGGGAATGATGCAGCCACCAGCGACTTGCCGCGCCAGGTGCCCACGGTGCTTCTTCATCCGGCGCATGGACATACACGGGCACGATGCGCTCATGGCTGGCCAAGGCGGCAGCCAGGGCCGGATTGTCGGCAAGTCGCAAATCGCGGCGGAACCAGATCACGGCAGTCTTCATGGCGCGAGTCTAGGGCAATGCCGCTCTGGCCAGGTCATCTCCGGCGATCGTTGTTTCGCCACGGATCGCCCGGCTGGTGCCACATTGCGCCGCTATACTGCACCGGCTGATTACCCCACGGAGTTGAACATGTCGATCTTGCCGGCCGAAGCAACGCTGCGCGTCTTCCCCCGCTTCCTGCTTGCCGCCGCGGTGCTCGTGCTGGTGCTTGCGGCTTGCGGGCAGCGACCTGCTTCGGTTCCACAGGTGCAGGGCAAGGCACCGGTGGCCGCCGAACCAGCCAAGGCAACGAAGAGCGAACGCTTTGAAATCCTCTCCGCGCGCGCCGAGCAATACCAGGGCCAGCTCGCCCTCGCCCTGGAATTTCCACAACAACTGACCGGCTCGCAGGATTTCGACAACCTGCTTGCCGTCAGCGGCAGCCAGGGCGAGGCCGTCAGCGGCAGTTGGGCGCTGGATGAAAACGGCAAGACCCTGCGTTTTCCGTATGTGCAGGCGAATGCGAGTTACACGGTGCGCATCAAGGGCGCGCTTGAGGCGGTGGATGGGCAAACCCTCGGCAGCGACACCAGCAAGGATATCTTCACCGGCCCGCTCGAACCGGCGGTCGGCTTCGCCGCACAGGGCAGCGTGCTGCCGGCGCGCGAGACACGCGGCCTGCCGGTGGTCTCGGTCAACGTCAAGGAGGTCGATGTCGAATTCCTGCGCGTGCGTGATTCCGAAGTCGCCAATTTCTTTGCCGCCTACCAGAAGAACGGCAAGCGCGGCTCCTGGGATCTGGATCCGCAATACGGCTGGTATGGCCGCAACGGCAAGCCGGTCGCGCAGATTGCCGAATCCGTCTATGCCAACCGTTTCGTCCTTGGCGGTGCCGAGAACGAGCGCAGCCTGAACTACCTGCCGATCCAGAACATCCAGGAGCTCGAAGCACCGGGCCTGTATTTCGCCCTGCTCAAGCGCCCCGGCACTTTCCGCGACGAGGTCGACACCAGTTTCTATTTCGTCAGTGACATCGGCGTGCACACGCGCATGTACAAGGACCGCATGTTCGTGCACACGGCCTCGCTGAAGACCGGCGATGCGCTGGGCGGCGTCGAGATCAAGGTGCTTGATGAAGGCGGCAACGCCATCATCAGTGGCGATACCGATGCCAGCGGCAACGCCATGTTCGCCTACCAGCTCAAGGCCGAGCACGTGCTGGTGGCAAAGGCTGGCCGCAATGTGTCGATGGTGCCGTTCAACCAGCCGGCGCTGGATCTTTCCGATTTCGCCGTGGCTGGTCGCCACGAGGCCTGGTTCGACGTGTTCGCCTGGAGCGGGCGCGATCTTTATCGCCCGGGCGAAACGGTGCGCCTCTCTGCCCTGCTGCGCGACAACGACGGCAAGGCGATCAAGCCGCAGCCCTTGTTCGCCACGCTCAAGCAGCCGGACGGACGCCTCTACGCGCAGGAAAGGATCGAGCCGAAGGAGCTGGGCTATTTCGAGTGGTCGCGCGAGATTCCCGTCGATGCGCCAACCGGTCGCTGGCAAGTCGAGTTCCGCCTCGATCCGGCCAGCAAGGAAGCCACGCAGAGCATGACCCTGCGCATCGAGGAGTTCCTGCCCGAGCGCATGAAACTCGATCTGGGCACGACCCAGGATCAGCTCAAGCCCGACGAGCCGCTCAAGCTCGAGGTGCAGGGCGATTATCTCTACGGCGCCCCGGCCGCCGACAACCGGTTCACCGCACGCCTCACCCTGAGTGCCGACGTGCATCCGGTGGAATCGCGCAAGGACTATTTCTTCGGCGATCCACTGATCGACCTGCCGAAGGAGGCCAAGGACGTCATCGATGCCAAGCTCGATGCAGAGGGTCACCTCAGCGAAGAAGTCAGCGTGCTCGACGAAGCCAGGCAGGCACCGGTCGCCGCCGTGCTGTCGGGCAGCGTTTACGAGACTGGCGGGCGCACCGTCACGCGCACGCTCAAGCGCACGGTGTGGCCGGCCGAAGTGCTGGTCGGCATCCGTCCGCTGTTCGATGTCGCCGATGGTGCTGGCGCGAACGGCACCGCCAGCTTCGAGTTGATCCGCAGCAATGCCGCAGGCGACATGCTGGGCGGATCCAGTCTCAAGCTCACCCTCGTCCGCGAACTGCGCGACTACCACTGGGTCTGGGACAAGGACAGCGGCTGGCACTTCAACTACAACGAACGCTTCGAGAACGCCGAGGCACGCGAAGTGACCATCGAGGCCGGCAAGGCCACGCGCATCGACGTGCCGGTCGAATGGGGCGGCTATCGCGTCGAGGTGCTCGATCCGGCCACCGGCTTGACCATGCGCTTCCCGTTCACCGCCGGCTGGAGCTGGAACGACGACAACCGCGGCGGCGAAGCGCGCCCGGACAAGGTCAAGCTGTCCCTCGACAAGACCGGCTACAAGGCCGGCGACACGCTCAAGGTGACGCTGACGCCGCCGCATTCCGGGCCAGGCGTGCTCATCGTCGAATCCGACCACATGCTTTACACACGCAATATCGAGGCCAAGGCCGGCGCCACCTTCGAGATCCCGGTCACCGCGGATTGGGAGCGCCACGATGTCTACCTGACCGCCCTGGTGTTCCGCGGCGGCTCGGCGGCCGAGCGCATCACCCCGGCGCGTGCGGTCGGCGAAGCATTCATCCCGATGGATCGCAGCGCACGCAAGGTCGAGGTGCAACTCGAAGCGCCCAAGCAGATGAAGCCGGAAACCGATCTCATAGTCACGGTCAAGGTGCCCGCGCTCGCCGGCAAAAAAGCACAAGTGACGATTGCCGCAGTCGATGTCGGCATCCTCAACATCACCCGCTTTGGCGTGCCCGATGCGAACGACTGGTTCTTCGCCCAGCGTCGCCTTGGCGTCGATGCCTATGACCTTTACGGTCGGGTCATCGAGAGTTTCAATGGTGGCACGGCGAAACTGCGCTACGGCGGCGACATGGCCCTCGACGCCCTGCCCCAGGCGCGCCGGCCGACGGCAAGGGTGCAGACCGTCGACCTGTTCGCCGGGCCGGTCACCCTCGATGCGCAAGGCATTGCCAAGGTCAAGCTGGCCGTGCCCGATTTCAACGGCACCCTGCGCGTCAGTGCGCTGGTCTTCAGCGACGACCAGTACGGCAAGAGCGATGGCGAGACGATCGTGCGCGCCGACCTGGTCGCCGAAATCAGCACGCCGCGAGTGATGGCACCGGGCGACAAGGCCATGCTCTCGCTCGATCTGCAGAACTTCTCGGGTAGCGAGCGCGCGTTCAAGGTCAAGGTGGATGCCGACAAGCCGCTTGCCGTGGGCAACGGCACGCGCACGCTGACCCTCGCCGACAGCGCCAAGTCCACGCTCGATTTCAGCCTGGACGCGCTGATGGGCTACGGCGTCGGCAAGATCCGCGTCAGCGCCGAATCGACCGACAAGGTCGGCCAGCCCATCCGCATCCAGCGCGAGTTCGAGATGGTCGTGCGCGCGGCATGGCCGAGCGTGTTGCGCTCCACGCCGCAATCGCTCGACACGCTGGCGCCAATCACCCTCGGTACCGGTGCGTTGAATGGACTGATCGAGGATTCGGTCAATGCGCGCCTGACCCTGAGCAGCCTGCCGCCGTTGCCGTTCTCGGCAGCGCTCGCCGATCTGCTCAAGTATCCGTATGGCTGCGTCGAGCAGACCACGAGCAAGGGCTTCGCCGCCCTGCTGCTGGACCAGAAGACCGCCGAGACGCTGCACGTCGAAGGCCTCGATGATGCCGCGCGCAAGCAGCGCATCGAGACCGCGATCGGCCGCATTGCCTCGATGCAGATCGGTTCCGGGCACTTCTCGATGTGGGGTGGCGAAAGCAGCGTCAACACCTTCATCACGCCGTACGTGGTCGAGTTCCTGCTGGATGCGCGCGAGGAGGGTTTCATCGTCCCCGATGCCATGTTGCAGAAAGCCCTGCAACGCCTCAGCGACGACCTGCTCTCCGGCGGCCATCCGTACTACAGCTACGAGAATGCCGATCACCTGCGCTTTGCCGACCAGGCCTGGTCGGCCTATGTGCTCGCCCGCGTCAACCGCGCCCCGCTCGGCACCTTGCGCGCGCTGTTCGACAACGAGCGTTCGAAGTCGATCACCGCGCTGCCGCTGGTCCATCTCGGCATCGCCCTGAAGCTGATGGGCGATGCACCGCGCGCCGAGAAAGCCGTCGACGAGGCCTTTGCGATGAAGGTCAAGCGGCCGGGCTGGCTTGGCGACTATGGCTCCGACCTGCGCGATACAGCACTGATGGTTTCGCTCGCGCAACGCTTTGGCATGGGCAAGCCCGAGTTTGGCGCGCGCGTGTTCGAACTGGCGCGCTCGCTCAAGGTCGAGCAACGCGAAGCCGAGCAATCGCAATCGCGCTGGGGCGGCAGCGGGCGCATTTACCTGAGCACGCAGGAACAGGTGGCCATTGGCCGCCTTGGCAAGAACCTGATCAAGGATGGCGATGCGGTGGTCTCGGGCACGCTCGATATCGGTGACAAGGCAAGCACGCTTTCACCCGATCGCCTGTGGAGCCGCAGCTTCACGGCAAGCGAACTGCGTGCCGGCGTGCGCCTGGTGCCAAGCGGCAATCCGCCGCTTTACCTGTCGACCGACATTGTCGGCATCCCGGACAGTGCACCGCCGGTTGAAGACAGCCAGGTGTTCATCCAGCGCACGTTCTACACGCTGGATGGCAAGCCGTGGGTGGTGGCACCACTGAAGGAGGGCGATGCGCTGATCGTCGGCCTGAAGATCGAAGCGCGCGTGGCGATGCCTGATGCCCTGCTCGTCGACCTGCTGCCCGGTGGCCTCGAGATCGAGAACTTCAACCTGACCGACGCCAGGCAATGGGCCGATGTCGTGGTCGGCGGAATCACCCTCAGCGACCGCAGCAGCGCCGCCGACGTGCAACACGAGGAGTTCCGCGACGACCGCTATGTCGCCGCGCTGAAGCTGGAACAGGGCCAGGAAGCCCATGTCTTCTATCTGGTCCGCGCCGTGTCACCGGGCAGCTATCGCGTGCCGCCGCCGCTGGTCGAGGACATGTACCGCCCCGAGATCCGCGGCATCGGCCGCAACCCGGTGGATTCGATCAAAGTCGTGCAGCCGTAAGAGGCCGGGATTGGGGATTCGGGATTCGTGGAAGCGGTTTCCCGAATCCCCAATCTCCGAATCCCGATCCCGCAAGTTCAATGATGATGCCCGCCGGCGCCATGCACATGGCCGTGGGTGACTTCCTCGGCGCTGGCTTCGCGCACCTCGATGATTTCGACGGCGAAATGCAGGGTTTCTCCGGCCAGCGGATGATTGCCGTCGACGGTGACTTCGTCCTCGTCGATCTCGGTGATGATCACGGCGATCGGGCCCTGCCCGGTCTGCGCCTGGAACTGCATGCCGACGGCGAGATCGTCGACGCCCTGGAATGATTCGCGCGGAACCGTCTGCACGAGTTCCTCGATGTAGTCGCCATAACCATCGGCGGCGGCGACATCGACGATGAACTTGTCGCCGGCGACATGACCGCTCATCTCGCGTTCCAGGCCCGGCACGATATTGCCGGCACCGTGCAGATAGGCCAGCGGTTCACGACCATCCGAACTGTCCAGCACATCGCCGGCATCGTTGGTCAGGGTGTAATGGAAGGACACGACTGTGCGCTCGGCGATCTGCATGGTTACCTCTGGATTGAATGACAAAACCCCGGACACGATCATCCAGGGTTACGGGCAAGACTGTTGCGAACAATTGTTGACGATGCGCACTGCCGCCGATGCATCGTTCGGGTTCGGCATCTTCCGCAGGCGGATCGCTGGCGATCCCGCCGGATCGGCTGCGACCGCGGCCAAAACAGCGGCGGATCTTACGCGAGCCGTGCCGCTATTGCGAATGACGCGATTCCAGCACCGCCACGACTTGCCCCAGGGCGAGGCCGCGCGAACGCAGCAACACCAGCAGGTGAAACAGCAGATCGGCTGATTCACCCAGCAGTTCGGCATCACCTTGAACAACTCCCGCCAGCGCCGTCTCGACACCCTCCTCGCCGACCTTCTGCGCGATCTTGTGCAGTCCGGCATCGAACAGGCGCGTCGTGTAACTGCCGGCCGGGCGCTCGGCATGGCGTGTCTGGATCAGCGCATCGAGTCTCGAAAGAAAGCCCAGCGGCAGTGCGGGCGCATCGGCAAAACAGCTCGGCGTGCCGCGATGGCAGGTCGGGCCAACCGCCTCGGCACGCACGAGGATGCTGTCGGCATCGCAATCGACATGCAGTGATTTGAGCAACAGGTGGTTGCCCGAGGTTTCACCCTTGCACCACAGGCGCTGCCTGCTGCGGCTGAAGAAGGTGACCTTGCCGCTGGCCCGGGTCGCGGCCAGCGCCTCGCGATTCATGTAACCGAGCATCAACACTTCGCCATTGCGCCAGTGCTGGACGATGGCTGGCAGCAGGCCCTCGCCCTTGGCCCAGTCCAGACGGTCGACGGCATTGGCATCGACTTCGCTCATGGCCGCATCTCCACGCCGTTTGCGGCAAGAAAGGATTTCAGTTGTGCAATCCGGATCGCGCCGGAGTGGAACACGCTGGCGGCAAGCGCGGCATCGACATCGGCGTCTACGAAGGCCGCATGGAAATGTGCAAACGTGCCGGCACCGCCCGAGGCGACCAGCGGCACCGCGCAGATCGCGCGCACCGCCTGCAGCTGCACCAGGTCGTAGCCCGTGCGCACGCCGTCGGTATCCATGCAGTTGAGGACGATCTCGCCGGCACCCCGCGCCTGCGCTTCGACCACCCAGTCGAGCGTGCGGCGCGGCAAGGCCTGCATCTTCTGCGGATCGCCGCTGTACTGGCGCACGCGCCATTCGCCATCGGCATCAAGGCGACTGTCGATGCCGACGACGACGCATTGCACGCCAAACGCGGCGGCGAGTTCGTCGATGAGTGCGGGGCGCTCCAGTGCCGGCGAATTGACCGAGATCTTGTCGGCACCGGCATGCAGGATGCTGCGCGCCGCCTCGACATCGCGGATGCCGCCAGCGACGCAAAACGGAATATCGATGGCGCGGGCCACGCGTTCGATCCACTGGCGATCGACGCTGCGCCCCTCGGGACTGGCGGTGATGTCGTAGAAGACCAGCTCGTCGGCACCCTCCTCGCAATAGCGCAGGGCCAGCTCGACGATGTCGCCGACGACGTGCGCATCGCGGAAGCGCACGCCCTTGACGACCTTGCCGTCGCGCACATCGAGGCAGGGAATGATGCGCCGGGTCAGCATTGCAGCGCCGCGGCGAGATCAAGCCGCCCTTCGAGCAGGCTGCGGCCGAGGATCACGGCGGCGGCCTTGCCCTGCAGGGCCTTCACGTCGGCACCATCGCGCACGCCACCGGATGCCTGCACGGCCAATCCCGGGGCAATCCGCGCCAGATGCGCGTAAAGCTCCAGGTTCGGTCCCGAGAGCATGCCATCGCGGCCGATATCGGTGCACAGCAGGTGCCGCGTACCGGCTTGCGCATAGCGCGGCGCCAGTTCATCGAGCGTCGCCGCCGCCGCCTCGGTCCAGCCGGAGGAAACCAGGGTCCACCGTCCATCGCGCTGAAGCGTATCGAGGGCAATGACCAGGCGCGCGGCACCAAAGCGCTCGAGCCAATCGATCACCCGCGGCCATTGCCTGATCGCGACACTGCCAAGCACCACGCGCGCGACACCCGCATCGAACAGGCGCTTGAGGTCATCCTCGCTGCGCACCCCACCACCGGCCTGCACGGCCAGATCCAGGCGGGCGAGTGCCTCGATCACGGCGAGATTGCCGAAACGACCCTCGCGCGCACCATCGAGGTCGACCACGTGCAGGTGCCGTGCACCCGCATCGCGATAGGCTTGTGCCTGCGCCAGCGCATCCAGCGGGTACGCGGTTTCCTGCGCGTAATCGCCCTGGCGCAAGCGCACCACGCGACCGCCTCGCAGATCCAGCGCGGGAATGATTTCAAGGGTCATGAGCCGAGGAAATTCCTCAGCAACGCCGCTCCCGTGGCGGACGAGCGTTCGGGATGGAATTGCATGCCGCAGAAGTTGCGCTGGCGCACGATTGCGCTCCAGCACGCGCCGTGTTCGACGCTGGCGACCGTCGACGCCCCGACCGGCGCGGCATAGCCGTGCACAAAGTAGACAAAATCCGGCGCCGCGAGGCCATCGAACAAGGCATCCTCGCGCAGGCGCTGCAAGGCATTCCAGCCCATGTGCGGCACGCGCCGACCGGCGGTAGCCGGGATGCGCACGACGCATCCGGGAATCACGCCAAGGCATGGGGTATCGCCTTCCTGCGAGTGCTCGAACAGCAGCTGCATGCCGAGGCAAACACCGAGCACGGGCTGTTCGAGGCTGCGCATCAGCTCGACCAGGCCGGCTTGGCGCAGGCGCGCCATGCCCGGCCCGGCGGCACCGACCCCGGGCAGGATCACATGCGTGGCACGACGGATGCGCTCGCCATCGTCGCTGACCTGCGCATCGATGCCGAGACGTTGCAAGGCATAGCGCAGCGAGCCGATATTGGTGCCACCGGCGTCGACCAGCACCACGTCACGCGCGCTCACAGCACGCCCTTGCTGCTCGGCACGTCGCCGCCATCGACGCGGATCGCCTGGCGCAAGCAGCGCGCGACGACCTTGAAGCAGGCCTCGACCATGTGATGTGCATTGCCGCCACGCACGCTCAAGTGCAGGTTGGCGCCAAGCCCATCGCTGAGGGAACGGAAGAAGTGCGGCACCAGCTCGGTCGGCAGCGCGCCGACGCGATCGCGCGGGAATGTTCCGGCAAACTCGAAGCAGGCACGCCCGGAGAGATCGAGCGCGGCCGTTGCCAGGCTCTCGTCCATCGGCAAGGTGAAGCCGTAGCGGCCTATGCCGCGCTTGTCGCCCAGCGCCTTGCGCATGGCCTCGCCGAGTGCCAGCGCCGAATCCTCGATCGTGTGGTGCTCATCGACATGGATGTCGCCATCGCAATGCAGGCGCAGGTCGATGTTGGCGTGGCGGGCGATCTGTTCGAGCATGTGATCGAAAAAGCCGAGTCCGCTGTGGATGTCGGCAGCGGCACCGGCATCGAGATCGACGCGCACGCGGATGCTCGTTTCCCCGGTTGCGCGGGTCACTTCGGCGATGCGCGGCGCATCGAGCAGATCGTGGGCGATCGCGGCCCAGCCTTGCCCGCAGGGACCGATGCGGAATCCGCGCACACCGAGATTGGCAGCCAGTTGCATATCCGTGTCGCGATCACCCACCACCGCCGAGCGTGCCCGCGACCAGCTGTCATCGGCCAGCCAGTGCCGCAACATGCCGACGCCGGGTTTACGCGTATCCAGGCCCTCATGGGCAAAGCTGCGATCAATCAGCACCTCGCGCAAGGCGATGCCCTGCGAGCCAAGGATGCGCAGCAGCAGGTCCTGCGGCCCCTGGAAATCGGCTTCGGGGAAACTGTCCGTGCCCAGGCCATCCTGATTGCTTACCATGACGATTTCATAGCCCGCCGCCACGCAGCGCGACAAGGCGGCGATGACGCCAGGCAACAACGCGAATTTGGAGAAATGATCTACCTGGAAATCCTCAGGCTCCTCGATCAGGCAACCATCGCGATCGACAAAGAGGATCCTGCGCTGACTCATGCCGCCGCCTCGCCGCGGATGAGCAGCTCAAGCAGGCGCGAATTCTCCTCGCGCGTGCCGATGCTCAGGCGCAGGAAGCCGCCCAATGCCGGATGACGGGATACATCGCGAACGACGACACCGCCATTGAGCAGGGTCCGATAGACCCGCGATGCATCCTCGAACTGCACGCAAAGGAAATTCGCCCGCGAGGGTAGGACATCGAGCACCGCCGGCAGTCGTTTCAGCGCGATCGCCATGCGCTCGCGCTCGGCAATGGTCAAGGCGATGCGTTGCCGGGTCAGGCTCATGCCAGCGGCGGTCAATGCCGCCAGTGCCGCCGCCACGCTCGGTGTGGACACGGGATACGGGGCCAGGATCTTGCGCAGCAGGGCGATGATCTCGGCACCGGCGAGCAGGCAGCCGATGCGCGCGCCAGCCAGCGCCCAGGCCTTGGACAAGGTGCGCAGGACACCGAGATTGGCGTGGTGGGCAAGCAGTCCGCTGGCGCTGGGCAGATCGGCAAACTCGATGTAGGCCTCGTCGACGATGACCAGGGCACGGCCGCGCAGGGCATAGGCGATGCGCTCGATATCCACCAGCGGCACGCAAGCGCCAGTGGGATTGTTTGGCGAGCAGAGGAATAGCAGCTTGACCGATGCCGGCAGGGATTCGCACAGCGCCCGCACGTCCAGGCCGAATTGCGCATCCAGGGGGACCTCGATGCGCTCGGCGCCCTGCACCGCCGCGCACACCGCATACATGCCGAAGGTCGGCGGCGACAGGGCGATGGCATCGACGCCGGGACGGCAAAAGGCACGCAAGAGCAGATCGATGGCCTCGTCGCTGCCGCGCGTGACGAGAATCTGGCTGCTGCCGACGCCATACAGCTCGGCCAGGCGCTCGATCAAGGCCTGCGGTTGCGGCTCGGGATAGCGGTTCAACGACAGCGCACGCGCCTCCGGCAAGTTGCCCGACGGTGGCCACGGCGCCTCATTCGCATTGAGCATGACCGCGGCCTGCGCGGCCTCCCGCCGTGCCGAGGAATAAGCCTGCAAGGCAAGGATTTCCGGACGCGCCAGATCGAGCACACTCATGCGACGTTCTCCATGGTTTCAAGGCGCAGGCTGACTGCGTTCGCATGCGCATCGAGTTGCTCGGCACGGGCCAGGGTCACCGCGCAGGGACCGATGGCACGCAGGCCGGCGGGCGACAGCTCCTGCATGCTGATCTGTTTCTGGAAGCTGGCCACCGACAACCCGCTGCATGCCCGGCTTGCCGCATAGGTCGGCAGGACATGATTGGTGCCGCTGCAGTAATCGCCGATCGATTCCGGTGACCACGCACCAAGGAAGATCGAACCGGCGCTGCGCACCCCGGCGACCAGTTGGCGCGGCTCGGCGACATTGAGGATCAGGTGCTCGGGTGCATAGGCATTGCTGACCTCGAGCGCCTGTTGCAGCGAGGCGACCTTGATCAGCAGACCGCGCGCCAGCGACTGGCGGGCGATGTCGGCGCGTGGCAGGCGCAGGCGTTGCACTTCGATGCAGGCGGCGACTTCCTCGATCAACGCCGCGCTTGGCGAGACCAGGATCGACTGCGAATCGGTGCCGTGTTCGGCCTGGGCGAGCAGGTCGGCGGCGACGAAGCGGGCATCGGCCTGTGCATCGGCAACGACGAGGACTTCGGATGGCCCGGCCGGCATGTCGATGGCCGCTCCCTGCGGATCGCTCGCCACCTGCAGCTTGGCCTCGGTCACCCAGACATTGCCCGGGCCGAACAACTTGTCGCAACGCGGCACCGATGCGCTGCCATAGGCCATGGCCGCTATCGCCTGCGCGCCGCCCAGCTTGAATACCTGGTCGATTCCGCAACTGCGCGCGGCAAACAATACCGCCTCGTCGCAGCGGCCATCGGCGCGCGGTGGCGTGCACAGGACGACATCGCCACAGCCGGCAATCTGCGCCGGCACGCCGAGCATCAGCGCGGTCGACGGCAACGGCGCGGCTCCGGCCGGCACATACAGGCCGACGCGCTCGATCGGCCGCAGGATGCGTTCGCAGATCACCCCGGCTGCCGTCTCGACGCGCACCGGCTGCGGTGCGCAGGCGCGATGGAAGTGCTCGATGCGCCCGCGCGCATCGAGGATGGCGCGCTTCAATTCCTCCGCCAGGGATTCCTCGGCGGCGACAAACTCCGCTTCGCCAACGCGCAGCGATGCCAGCGTGCAGCGATCGAAGCGGCGGGTCAGTTCGAGCAAGGCGGCATCGCCGTCGCTGCGTACCGCGGCCAGTGTCCGCGCGACCGCCGCGCGGGTTTCCGCGCTGCCTGCGAGTGCGGGCCGGGCGAGCGCGGCGTGCCGCTCGGCAGCGGAGAGTGCAGTCCAGTCGAGGCGCTTCATGCCAGCATCTGCTCCACCGGCAACACCAGCATCTGCCGCGCACCGGCACGCTGCATGTCTTCCAGATGCTGCCAGGTGATCGCGTCATTGCAGATCGCCTGCACCGAAACCTGGTTGTCCTGCCCCTCGATGGATGTCACCGTCGGTCGCTGCCCCTGCGGCAACAGGCGCGTGATCGCATCCAGCGCCGCGCGCGGCGACTGCCACATGACCAGCTTGGACACGCGCACCTGGATCACGCCCTCGATTCGGCGCAACAGCATGTCGATCAAGTCGGCGCGCGCGTCAGCGGGGGACAGCGTGCCGGCAGCCAGCACGGCTTCGGATTCGAGGATGATTGCCGCCTCCTTCAACTGGTTCGCCGCCAGCGTCGCCCCGCTGGAAACCAGGTCGCAGATGCAATCGGCCGTGCCGAGGCGCGGCGCGATCTCGACCGAGCCCGACAAGGTCACGACCGCGGCCTGCACGCCGGCGCGGCGCAACCAGTCGGCAAGCAGGTTCGGGTAACTGGTGGCGATGCGCAGGCCGCCGAGTTGTGCGGCATCGGCATAGGCAAACTCCTCGGGCACGGCCAGCGCCAGCCGGCAATGCCCGAAGCCGAGTGCGCGCACTTCCCGAAACGCCGCGCTGTCGCCAGCGTTGCCGGCATCCAGCGCCTGTTCCAGCAAGACGTTGCGGCCGACGATGCCGAGATCGCAGACGCCCTGCGCGATCATGCCCGGCACATCGTCATCACGCACCAGCAGCAGGTCGACCGGCAAGCTCTCGCCAAAGCAGAACAGCTTGTCGCGACTGCGCCGGAACTTGAGGCCGCAACGCGCAAGCAGGTCGATCGAGGCGTCGCTGAGGCGACCGGACTTCTGGATTGCGATGCGCAGGCGGTCACGCGCACTCACCGGCGCACCCCGCGGGCGGCAACACGGGCACGCGGGGATTTCGCGGCGGACGCCGGCGGCCGAGTCGCGGCATCCGCCGCCGCGGCCTTCGCCCTGGTCGATTTCGGCGCAGCGTCACGCGACAGTGCGGCCAGGTAACCGCCATTGCCGTGGCTGAGGAAACGCGCGACGCGGCCAATCGTGGTGATGCTGACCGCCGTGCGCTCATGGATCTCGCGATACGGCATGCCCTTGAGGATGTAGGGGACCACGCACCAGCGATCGCTCAGTGCCTCCAGTTCGGCGGGCGTGCACAGGTCGCGCAGGAACGCACGCATTTCGGCCACGCCCTGCAACGACAGCAAGGCACGACACAAGCCGTCCTCGGCCCGTGCCATCGGGGTCTCCGCTTCAATCGAACGACGCTTCATGACGTATTAACGCGCTAGTACATTGATGCGCAGACTAATGGCGATCGCGGCGATGTGCAAGGGGAATCTGCAGGTCCTTCGAGTCAAGACACTGGGCCGGTGCCTGCAGGCGAGCCCGGGCAGGAAGCAGCAAGCCCCGTGAAGCCAGGCAGGAGCGGCCTTCAGGCCCGGCACCTCTGCGCACGCGGCGGCAGCACGGAGGTCGCCGGAAAGCCCGCGGCTTTCGCCGGGGCAATTGCAGGTCGACCATCTGACGAACATCGCTGCCGCGCAGGCAGCGTCGATCAATACACGTCGCGACGGTAGCGGGCGCTGGCGGTCAAGGCCTGGACGGCATCGTCGCCGAGGATGTGCCGGAGCGTCGCATCGACGCCGGGTGCCATGCCTTGCGAGCTGCCGCAGACATGGATGACCGCGCCATCGGCCAGCCAGCGGCGCAGGTCGGCGGCAGCGGCTTGCAGTCGATGCTGCACGTGGATGCGCTCGGGCTGGTCACGCGAAAAGGCCAGGTCAAGTCGCTCGATGCGGCCGCAGTCCTTCCAGCCGGCAATCTCCTCGGCATAGTGGAAATCACGATCGGCATTGCGCTCGCCGAAGATCAGCCAGTTGCGGAACCGGCCCTCGGCGATGCGTTGGCGGAGCATGGCACGCAGGCTGGCGATTCCGGTGCCGTTGCCGATGAGGATGACCGGCACATTGGCATCCGGCGCATGGAAGGCGGCGTTGGCGCGCACGCGGGCGCGGACTTCAGCGCCGAGCGGGGCGTATTCGGTCAGCCAGCCGGTGCCCAGGCCGAGACTGCCGTCGGCGCGACGCCATTGCCGCAACAACAGTTCCAGCTTGCCGTCCGCCGGAATCGAGGCGATCGAGTAATCCCGATGCGGCAAGGGCACCAGCGCGTCGGCGATTTGTTGCGCATCCTTGCCCGCCACCTCGATGGCGAGAGAACTGCGGCTGGCCAGCTCGCGCAGGGTCAATGATTTCCGCCGCAGCTTGACCATGGCATCGCCATCCAGCCGATGCCGTGCCAGCCACGCCTCGACGCTCGCCGCGGCGTTCCCGGGGCCGATCTCGACGATATCGCCGGCTTGCCAGGCGAGATCCGCCGCATCGAGCGGTTGCAGGGCCAGGTGGAAGCACGGATCACCCATGCTGCCGGGATTGACCAGCCTGCGTTCGCCGAGCAGCCAGCGCGCGTAGCGTGGCTCCTGCCAGTCCGGCAGGTCGCTGCAGCCGCTCAGTTGACCGAGGCGATACTGCCAGTGGCGCAAGGCTCCATCATCGCCATCATCGACATCGATCATGTCGAACAATCGCTGCGCCCCGCTGCGCTGCAGCCACTGCTCGACGGCATGACCGAAGCTGCAATAGTTCACATATTCTGAATCGCCAAGGGCCAGCACGGCGTAACCCAGGTGATCGAGTGCCGCGGGCGAACGCATGACCGAATCGACAAAGCCCGCGGCCATGTCCGGGGCATCGCCTTCGCCGGTCGTGCTGACCAGGAACAGCGCGCGGCGGCTGCGCTGCAGGTGCTGCAGGTCAAGTTCCTGCAGTGAACACAGATCGACGTGCATGCCGCCGGCGCGCAGCGACTCCGCGGTCTTTTCGGCAAGCTGGGCGGTGCTTCCGCTCTGGCTGGCATAGGCGACGAGAATGTCCTTGCTGGCTGCATCGATCTGCCCGCGCGCAGTCGCAGCCAGCGGCAGCTGCGCGGCCTTGCGGCGCAGGGCGAACATCCACATGCAGGCGAAAAGGTAGAGGCAGCCGGCGACGCCGGCAGCGAGCCAGCGCCCCGCACCCGGATCGGGCAAGCCGATGGCCGTCGTCTGCGCGTAGCCGGCGATGATCGCCAGCGCGACCAGCGCGGCGACAACCGCCAGGTTGCCGAGACGGTGCCGCGATGCCGCGCTGGCGTGGGCGCGCGCGCTGTTCATCGGGCCAGCAGCGCGGCAAATGTGGGCGTCATGCGCTCCTCGAAACCCTCGCCCTTGCGCAGGATGAACAGTGCGGCGACGCCGCGACGCCCGGCATATTCCAGACCGGCATCCGCCCCGAGCACGCTCAGCGCCGTGGCCAGCGCATCGGCATCGATGCCGAGCGGTGCCATCACGGTCACCGAGGCCACGCCATTGTCGAGCGGCCAGCCGTTGCGCGGATCAATCCGATGCGCATAGCGGCGACCGCCGTCCTCGAAGAAATGCCGATAGTCACCCGAGGATCCCAGTGCGGCATCGCGCAGGCCGATCACGTGCTGCGGCGTGATGCTGCCGTCGGCGCTGTCGTTGTCCAGCGGGCGCTGGATCGCGACTTGCCAGGCGCTGCCGCCGGGCCGCGAGCCGCGCCCGCGCAATTCGCCGCCGACTTCGACCAGGTAGTCGTCGATGCCCTGTGCCTCAAGATATTCGCCAATCAGATCAAGCGCATAGCCGGGCGCAATCGATGACAGATCCAGATGCGTGCCGCCGCTTTGCAGGATGCGCCGCTGCCTGGCATCGAAGCGCACGCGTTGCCATCCGGTGCGCCCACGCATCGCCTCGATCGATGCCGGATCAGGCGGTTCCCGGCGCGATCCGGCTGCGCCGAAGCCCCACAGATCGACCAGTGGCCCCACCGTCGGATCGTAGGCACCACCGGTATCCGCGGCGAGCTCCAGTGCGGTTTCGATGACCTTGAACAACTCGCGCGGCAGCACGCTCCAGGTCCCCGCGGGCGCGGCATTGAACCGGCTCAGATCGGAATCCGCCTTCCATGTGCTCATCTGCTGATCGACGAGCAGCAGCCGCGCCTCGACCCCATCCTTGATCTTCTCCAGGCTGTCATCCGCGCCGACGTAACGAACCGCCCACATCGAACCCATCGATTCACCATCGATGGATTGCAGGTGCGGCGACGTCGAACATGCCGCAAGAGCGATGGCCATGCCCAGCGCAAACCACGCGCACAGGTTCCCGCAGGCCCCGCACAGGTATGCCATCGGACTGCGCGGGCAGCTCATTACTGCGGCAGCACCTCAAGCGTGACCACATAACTGACGCGGCGCTGGGTGGCCTGCGGAATCGAGGTCTTGTCATCCACCAGGCTGGTTTCAAGCCAGTAGCGACCGGCATTCGGCCAGGTCACGCTGAACTGGCCATCCTTGTCACTGGTGGCGGTCAATTCATTCTGCTTGTCGCGATAGCGGATGCCATCGGGGATGATCTCGATGGCCAGATCCGGAGCAGGCTTGCCATCGAGCAGCAGCTTGAACGTGGCGGCTTCGCCGGCGAACAGGTCATTCGGATGCGTCACCGCCACGAGTTCGAGTCCGGCACCGGTCGACTTTAACGCGGTGTCGCTCGGTCGCCCGGCGGTGACGAAGGTTTCGACGCGCCCGGCGGATTGCGACACTTTCAGATTCTTCGCGTCCTTGGGCACCTCGTTGGCGAATTTTTCCGCATTGCCACGCCAGCGCTTCGGCTTGCCGTCTTCCTCCCAGCTTGCGGACAGACCCGCGTTGACGACGGCGATGCGATAGGTGCCGGGCTCGGCCAGATGCACATCGAAGGTGCTGCGGTATTTTCCGGTCGCGCGGTTCTCGGCCTGCACCGGCTTGCCATCCGGCCCGGTGATGGCCAGCGCATCGAGGCGCAGAGGCACATGGTTGAAATAGAACAGGTCGTTGGATACGGCCGCATCGACGGTGATCCAGGAATCTTCACCCGAGAGCACGGTTGCCGACGGCAGCAACCAGGCCTTGTGCGCCTGCGCGGACAAAGGCAGGACGAGGGCAAAAGCCAGCGCGAGGAGTTTCACGGGAGCGTTCATGGCGGTTCTCCGGATTCAGGGATTGAGATCGAGCTTGACCAGGCCGAGCTCGTGCTCGCCCTTGGCATCAAGGTGCCGGGATGCGGTGACCGGCCAATCGAACGGGATGCGCAACAGTTCACGGCCGCCCACTTCGCGCACCGCCTCGACCACCAGCGCGTACTGGCCCGGCTTGAGCGCGGCAAACGGTGGCTTGGCCGCATCGAAGCGCAACTGGTGCTGGCCCACGGGACGCGTCGCACCGCTGACGCCGTCGATCGGCAAGGTCTGGTCACGCCCGCTGCGCCGCCACCACTGGCGCAGGTCGGCCAGCCATTTGCTGCCGGCACCTTCCTTGGTTTCCTTCTGCGCATACCAGACCGCGAGATTGGCAGCCACCTCGTGGCCGCCATCCTCGACCCAGACCGCGACATAGGGACGGTGGTATTCCGACGCATCGATGCGTGGAATCTCCACCGTCACGTTGATTTCGGCCGCCGCCGACGAGGCGATCAGCAGCAGGGACAGCATCAGCGGGTGGCGCATGCAAGACCTCTCAATGTACAAAAAGAATGGCAATCAGCAACATGACCATGAAACCCAGCCCGACCAGTGGCCAGGTCAACGGGCGCTGCCGCGCATGCAGGTGCAGCAGGAAAAACCCGGTCAGTGCAAAGACCACGCAGGCAATGGCAAACACATCGATGAACCAGTTCCATGCCGCTCCGGTGTTGCGGCCCTTGTGCAGGTCGTTGAGCCAGGAAATCCAGCCGCGATCGCTGCGTTCGTATTCGATCTCGCCGCTGGCGCGATCGATGCTGAGCCAGGCATCACCACCGGCGCGCGGCATCGACACGTAGATTTCACTGTCCGACCACTCGGCACTGCGCGCGCCGACGCGGACATCCAGTTGCGCTTCAAGCCAGTCGCGCAGGGATTCGGGCAGCGACGCGCCGGTTTCGCTCGTCGCAGTCGCCAGTTCTGCCAGGAGTTCCGCCGGCAGGCGCGACTTCTGCGTGCTGACGACGGCCTTGGCCTCGATCTGCGCGGAATGGTTGAGAGTGATGCCGGTGATGCTGAAAAGCAGGATGCCGACCAGACACAAGGCCGAACTGATCCAGTGCCATGCGTGCAAGGTCTTCAGCCAGTACGACCGGCGTATCGGATCCACTGGCTGACTCATTGACGATGCAGGTTCTGCGCTGCGATACAGTGGCGATTACACCACGAATGCGAATCACTCGCAATACGAATCGAACCCGGCTTGCCGATGTCCAGGTCAATCGCAATACGGTCGTGCGTGAAGGCTGCGTAGCGCGCGCACCCGACACGCTTGCGCCCGTCAAGCCAGGGGCTTTCGCAACACCTCGAAACGCAGATCATCGCGCAGCGGAATGCCGAAGCGCTCGTCACCGTACGGAAACGGCTTGTGCTCGCCGCTGCGCTGGTAACCGCGCCGTTCGTACCAGGCAATCAGCTCGTTGCGGATATCGATCACGGTCATGCGCATTTCCGCGCAATGCCAGTCGTCGCGGGCAATGCGTTCGGCTTCTCCCAGCAGGCGCTGGCCGATGCCGGTGCCCTGCCCGTCCGGCCGCACCGCGAACATGCCGAAATAGGCGATGCCGTGCTGGTCCTGCAGTTCGCAGCAGGCCAGCAACTGGCCATCGCGCTCGACCAGGATCACGCGTGCATCCTTGCGTTCGATCAACTCGATCAGCAACTGGCGGTCGATGCGCTGACCATCGAGGAAATCCGCTTCGGTGGTCCAGCCCTGGCGACTGGCATCGCCGCGATAGGCCGATTCAACCAGGGCGACGATCGCATCGACATCGGCCAGGCTGGCCGTACGGAATTCCAGATCGGTCATTGCACGCACTCAGGCAAGAAGTTTGCGCACACGCTGCACGGCGGCGACAAAGGCATCAATTTCCGCGTGCGTGTTGTAGAACGCCAGCGAGACGCGCAGCGTCGCCGCCACGCCAAAGAACTGCATCAACGGATGCGCGCAATGATGGCCCGAACGCACGGCAATGCCTTCATGATCAAGCAGGGTTGCCAGATCGTGCGCATGCACGCCATCGATGAGGAAGGCGATCACCGGCACCTTGTCACGCGCCTCGCCGATGATGCGCAGGCCGGGGATCGAGCGCATGGCCGTGGTTGCGTGGAGCAGCAGCTCGTGCTCGCGCGCAGCCATGCGCTCGAAACCGATCGACTCGATGTAATCGAGCGCTGCACCGAGGCCGACAACGCCGGCGATGTTCGGCGTGCCAGCTTCGAACTTGTGCGGCGGATCGGCAAACGTGGTGCCTTCGAAACGGACCTCACGGATCATCTCGCCGCCGCCGAAAAACGGCGGCATCGCATCAAGGTGCGCACGGCGTGCCCAGAGCATGCCGGTGCCGGTTGGCCCGAACAGCTTGTGCCCGGTCAGCACGTAGAAATCACACCCCAGCGCACGCACGTCGATGCGCAGATGCGGTGCGGCCTGCGAGCCATCGACGAGCAGCGGGATGCCGCGCTTGCGGCATTCACGGGCGAGCTGGGCAATCGGATTGATCGTGCCAAGCACATTCGAGACATGGGTGACGGCAGCAAGCTTGACCTCGGGCGTCAGCAACTCGATGAAACGCTCGACGATCAATTCGCCGGATTCGGTGATCGGCGCAACCTTGAGCTTCGCACCTGTCCGTGCGCCAACCAGCTGCCATGGCACGATGTTGGCATGGTGTTCCATCTGCGTGACGAGGATCGTGTCACCCGCCTGCAGGCGCGGCAGCGCGTAACTGTAGGCGACCAGGTTGATCGCCTGGGTCGTGCCCGAGGTGAAGATGACTTCATCGCGCGAAGGCGCATTGATGAAACGTGCAAGCTTGTCGCGGCTTGCCTCGAAGGCGCTGGTCGCCTCGTCGCCAAGCGCATGCACGGCGCGGGCGACGTTGGCATTGGTCTGCCGGTAGAAATGATCGACTGCTTCGATGACTGAGGCCGGCTTTTGCGAGGTGTTGGCGTTGTCGAGATAGATCAGCGGCTTGCCATGCACGCGGCGTGAAAGCAGCGGGAAATCGGCGCGGATGCGCTCGACATCGAGCACTGTCACATTTGCCCCTGGCACCGCGCTCATGCCGGCGCACCTTCGCTGGCGAATTCCTCGACCTCCTCGGGCAGGCGTTCGAGCAGCAAGGCATCGACGTGTTCGCGCAGTGCCGTGTTCTCGATCGAATCAAAAGCGATGCGGCAGAACGCAAGGGTCAGCAGCGATCGCGCCTGCTGTGCGGAAAGTCCACGCGACCTCAGGTAGAACAAGGCTTGCTCATCAAGCTGGCCGACCGTCGCGCCATGCGCGGCCTTGACCTCGTCGGCGTAAATCTCGAGCACGGGCTGGCTGTCGATCTCGGCCTGTGCGGAAAGCAGCAGGTTCTTGTTGCTGAGCTGGGCATCACTGCCATCGGCACCCGGGTTGACCGTGATGGCGCCATGGAACACGCCGCGCGAACGCTGATCGGCAACGCCGCGCCAGACTATGTCGCAGGCGGTGTCGCGCGCCGCATGGCGGACATCCAGGCGTGTATCGGCATGCTGGCGGCCGCGCAAGGCAAACACGCCACGCGAAACAAAACGCGAGCGGTCGCCAGCCAAGGTCACTGCCAGATCATGCCGCAACCACGCCGTACCGGCTTCGATCGAACGCATTTCCAGTTGCGCATCAGCGGCAAGCCGCGCTTCGCTGCGTCGGAACAAGCTCGCCGATTCGCTGGAGTTCTGCACTTGCAGCAGGTCGAGCCGGCCACCGGCGGCAACGGCAATCTGCGTCAGCAGGTTGCCGAAATGGGCCTGGCCTGATTCGCCGACATGATGTTCGACCACGCGCAAGGCTGCGCCCTCGCCAACCTCGATGATCCCGCGCAGATGCCAGGCCAGTTCGGTGGAAGCCGCCGCGCCGATCAGGACCAGGTGCACGAGCGGCAGATCGCGGCGCCCGGCGGCAACGCGGATGACCGGACCATCGCCGGCAAGCGCGGTGTTCAGCCGCGCGAAGACATCCGCGGCATCGTCGAACGAGCGTGACAAGGGACCTTGCAGGGAATCCGCATCGCTTTCCAGCACCTGCGAGAGCGTGTGCAATTGCAGTCCATCGATCGGCTCGATGCGCGAGAGATCGGCACGGAACGCGCCATTGACGAAGACCAGGCGCGGGCCGTCAACGCCAGGCAAGGCCAGCAGGCCGGCATCGATCGATCGCCCTGCGGCGTCGCTGTCGCCGCGCTGGTAGGCACGCTGGGCGAGGGCGCGCAGGCTGGTGTATTTCCAGGCTTCGCTGCGTGCTGCCGGCATGCCATCGCGGGCCAGTTGCGCCAGTGCGTTGGCACGCACCCGCCCCAGCCAGCCCGCCTGGCCGCCGGCCAGCGTCGCACCCTCGGCAATCAGCGGTTCGAGAAAACCTGTAGCCATCAGGCGGCCCCGGCCAGCTTGCGCTCGGCAATCCACGAATAGCCATGTTCCTCGAGCTTCAGCGCCAGCGACTTGTCGCCGCTCTCGACAATGCGCCCGTCGGCCAGCACGTGCACGAAATCCGGCACGATGTAATCGAGCAGGCGCTGATAGTGGGTGATGACGACAAACGCGCGCGCCGGATCGCGCATCGCATTGACGCCGTCGGCAACCATCTTCAGCGCGTCGATATCGAGGCCGGAATCGGTCTCGTCGAGGATCGCCAGCTTTGGTTCAAGCAAGGCCATCTGGAAGATCTCGTTGCGCTTCTTCTCGCCACCCGAAAAACCTTCGTTGACGGCACGATGCAGCAACTCGTCCTTCAGATGCAGCACGGCGAGCTTCTCGCGCACGCGCTTGAGGAACTGCATTGAATCGAGTTCCGCCTCGCCGCGGCGCTTGCGCTGCGCATTGAGCGCGGCGCGCAGGAAATAGGTGTTGTTCACCCCCGGAATCTCCACCGGATACTGGAAGGCAAGGAAGACGCCGGCCGCGGCCCGCTCCTCGGGCTCCAGCTCAAGCAGGTTGCCGCCTTCGAAGTGGATCGACCCGGCGCTGACTTCGTAGCCCGCGCGGCCGGCGAGGACGTTGCCCAGCGTCGACTTGCCGGCGCCATTCGGCCCCATGATGGCGTGCACTTCGCCCGCCTTCACTTGCAGATCGAGGCCCTTGAGGATGTCCTTGCCGGCGACGCGGACGTGGAGGTTTTCAATTTTCAGCATGTCGGAACCCGTGGTTTTCTTGAGATCACGGCAGGAGGGTTTCCGCCGCGCATCTGGTTGTTTCATTCGCGAACACGTGTTGGGGAATGCCAGGACGGCACTCAGCCCACCGCGCCTTCCAGCGAAAGGTCAAGCAGCTTCTTCGCCTCCACCGCAAATTCCATCGGCAGCTCGCGGAACACCTGCTTGCAGAAGCCGTCGACGATCAGCGATACCGCGTCTTCCTCGGCAATGCCGCGTGAGCGGCAGTAGAACATCTGGTCGTCGGAAATCTTCGAGGTGGTCGCCTCGTGTTCGACGATCGCGCCCGGGTTCTTCACCTCGATGTAGGGGAACGTGTGCGCGCCGCACTGCTTGCCGATCAGCAGGCTGTCGCATTGCGTGTAGTTGCGCGCGCCACTGGCCCCTTTCTCGATCTTGACCAGGCCGCGGTAGCTGTTCTGGCTGCGCCCGGCGCTGATGCCCTTGGCGATGATCTTCGACTTGGTATTGCGGCCGATGTGGATCATCTTGGTGCCGGTGTCGGCCTGCTGGTGGTGATGGGTGAGCGCCACGGAATGGAACTCGCCGACCGAATCATCGCCACGCAGCACACAACTCGGATACTTCCAGGTGATCGCCGAACCCGTTTCAACCTGGGTCCAGACGATCTTCGAGCGCGCGCCGCGGCAATCACCGCGCTTGGTGACGAAGTTGTAGATGCCGCCGACGCCGTTCTCGTCGCCCGGATACCAGTTCTGCACGGTCGAATACTTGATGTTGGCATCATCCAGCGCGACCAGTTCGACGACCGCCGCATGCAACTGGTTCTCGTCGCGCATCGGTGCCGTGCAACCTTCCAGATAGGAGACGCTGGCACCTTCCTCGGCAATGATCAAGGTACGTTCGAACTGGCCGGTGTGGCCGGCGTTGATGCGGAAGTAGGTGCTCAGTTCCATCGGGCAACGCACGCCTTTCGGAATGAAGACGAAACTGCCGTCGGAGAACACCGCGGAATTGAGCGCGGCGAAATAATTGTCGGCGGTCGGCACGACCGAGCCGAGGTATTGGCGCACCAGCTCGGGATGGCTGCGGATCGCCTCGGACATCGAGCAGAAGATCACGCCGACATCCGCCAGTTCCTTCTGGAACGTGGTGCCGACCGAGACCGAATCAAACACCGCATCGACGGCCACGCCGGCGAGCTTGGCCCGCTCGTGCAAGGGCACGCCAAGCTTGTCGTAGGTATCGATCAATTCCTTCGGCACATCGGCCAGCGACTTGTACTTGGCCTTGGGCGCGGAGTAATAGCTGATTGTCTGGAAATCGATCGGGCCAATGCGCAGCTTGGCCCATTCCGGCGCGATCATGGTCAGCCAGTGCCGGTAGGCGGCAAGTCGCCACTCGGTCATCCAGGCGGGCTCACCCTTGCGCTCGGAAATCCAGCGCACGACACCTTCGTTGAGTCCCGGCGGCAGGCTGTCGGTTTCGATGTCGGTGACAAAGCCGGCGTCGTAGCGGCGGTTCATCGCCTCGACGATGTGCTCGTTGCCCGGACTCGGCGGCACCTCGCGTGGCGCAGGCTCGGCCCGCTGCATGGCTTGGGTCATTGTCGGAGTACTCATGAAATGGCCACCCGCAACGGGATGCCCGCCGTGCGCCGTGGCGGCGTTGCCAGCATGTCGGCCAGGGTCACGCCTTGCAGCGCGGTGCGGATGGCCTCGCTGATGCGCAGCCAGTTCACGCGCACGCCGCAATGCGATTCGTGATCGCACAAGCCGCTCTCGGTGCAACATTCGGTCATGCCGATCGGTCCTTCCATCGCCGTCACAATGTCGGCGACAGTGATCGCACCAGGCTGGCGCGCGAGGCGATAGCCACCATTCACGCCTCGCCAGGAATCCACAAGGCCGGCACTCGCCAGTTGCTTGAGCACCTTGCTGACCGTTGGCGTCTCCAGTCGCGCGCGTTCGGCGAGGATTTGCGCACTGAGCACTTCCTCGACCGATGTGGCCAGGCAGGTCATGACGACGGTTGCATAGTCCGTAAGTTTGCTGACGCGTAACATGATGGCTCCATTCAGTACCGAAATTGTACTATTTAGATCGCGTCTTCACAAATGCTGCCCGAACGACCCATTTTGGCTGGATGACCGGTACACTGAAATCGAACGGCTCGGCGCGACAATGAACCAATTCCGCGGCAGCCACCGCGTTTTTCCTGCTTCGCGGAGGCTTCCTCCCGTTCGGTTGAATTGCGCGCGGATTGAATGCTTAACACCCAACCACTGGACTGGCAGACATCATGAACTCGACCCGTGACCCATTGCACGGCTGCAGCGCCGCCCGCCCGCTCCGGATCGCGACTTCACTGCCGTTGTTCATGATGTTGCTGTTTGCCGGGCAAAATGCGCTGGCCAATATCTCGGCCAGCGAGCGAACGGCACTCCTTGATTTGTACGCAAGCACCAACGGTAGCCAATGGATCAATAGCGCCGGCTGGGGCGGCGGAGTCGGAACAGAGTGCGCCTGGTTTGGAGTGACCTGCGCGCCCGATGGCAACAGCGTCGAACAACTTTCGCTGGCCAACAACCAACTCTCCGGCCCGCTGCCGTCCAATCTGCAGGATCTGTCCAGCCTTACCCTTCTTTTCCTCGGCAACAACGCTATCACGGGCTCGATTCCACCGCTCGCCGGCATGCAGGAACTGCGGGATTTTGCGATCGGCAGCAATCTGCTGAGCGGCCCGATACCACCTATCAATGCCTTGACGCACCTGTCTTCGTTTGACGTCGGCAACAACCAGCTGAATGGAACTACGCCGGACATTTCCGGCCTGACCGCGCTTTACCTTTTCGATCTCTCCGACAACCAAATTGGTGGCGGAGTACCAGCGCTGTCGAATCTACCGCTGCTGGCCAGTTTCAACGTCAGCGACAATCAATTGACCGGGCACCTGCCTTCGCTGGCTGGACTGACCAATCTGCATTCGTTCTATGTCTCGGACAACCAGTTGGGTGGCCCCGCGCCCGCTCTGCCCAGCCCGAACGCGCTGACTGCCAATGGAAGCAGGCTTTGTCCGAATTTGCTGCAGCCATCCACATCCCCGGAATGGGATGCAGCCACCGGCACCACTCCCTGGTATCTGAATTGTGCCGACGACACCATCTTCCGCAACGGCTTCGATTCGAATCCGTAAGTGACGCCACGCCAATCGGCACAACCGATACCGCAGACACCTTGTTGCCGGGGCATGCCGCACGCCGCGCACTCTGCACTAGAATTGCCTCCAATTCCGATCCTGGATACCGAAGTGATCTCGACAAGCGATCGTCAGGCTGAGCTGCGCGAGTTTGTGCGTGGTGCGCTCGCCAGCGGGGATTTCACGGTTTCACGCGCCTCTGCGGATGCCAGCTTCAGAAGCTACTGGCGCGTTGTCATGACCCCGCATGCAGGCGATCCCGTGCAAGCAGACCGGATAGTCATGGATGCGCCACCGGGCAAGGAGGATCTTGCCGGCTGGCTGGATATTGCCGCGCGCCTGCACAACGCCGGACTGCATGCACCCGGGATTTTCGCGGTCAATCGCAAGCGTGGTTTCGTGCTGATGGAGGATCTCGGCACGCGCACCTATCTGCCGGAGCTCACGCAGGCCAGCGTCGATACCTTGTATGCGGACGCATTCGACGCCTTGTTGCGCATGCAGACCACGGTCGATGTCGCCGGCCTGCCCGCCTACGACCGTGAGCGCCTGATCGGCGAGATGGAACTGCTGCCCGAATGGTTCCTCAAGCGTCACCTGGGCTGCACGATTTCCTGCGAGGAGTGGGACATCATCGAGGCGGCCTTCACCTTTCTGGTGCATGCCGCCGAGGAGCAACCACGCGCCTTCGTGCATCGCGATTTCCACAGTCGCAACCTGATGATCGTCGATCATCAGGCAACCGGTAATCCATACGGCATGTTGGTCAATCCCGGCATCATCGATTTCCAGGACGCGCTGGTCGGGCCGATCACTTACGACCTCGTCTCCCTGCTGCGCGACTGCTACGTCGAATGGGATGCGGAACGCCTCGCGGGTTGGGTCGAGAGCTATCGCCTGCGCCTGCAATCAACCCATCTGCTTGGCCCGGAAGTCAGCGCCGCGCGGTTTTCGCGCTGGTTCGATTTGATGGGCCTGCAACGCCACATAAAGGTGCTCGGCATCTTCTGCCGGCTCTGGTATCGCGACGGCAAACGCCAGTATCTCGACGACCTGCCCCTGTGCTGGCGCTACGCGATCACGGTCGCCCGGCGTTACCCGGAATTGCACGCCTTTGCCGCCCTGCTCGAAGGCGCACTTGGCGAGCGCGACTTGCGCATGCCACGCGAGCTGCCGCCTGCGTGAAACTCCAGCGCGCGATGATTTTTGCAGCCGGCCGCGGCGAGCGCATGCGGCCGCTGACCGACGCCACGGCGAAGCCCTTGCTCGAAGTCGGCGGCAAGCGCCTGATCGAATGGCACCTGCAGAAACTGGGCGCTGCCGGGATCCGCCGCGTGGTCATCAACACCTCCTGGCGCGCCGGGCAGTTTCCGGCGGCACTGGGCGATGGCAGTCGCTGGAATCTCGAGATCGACTACATCGACGAAGGGCCGGTCGCGCTGGAAACCGGCGGCGGCATGCTCAATGCGCTCGATCGACTTGGCGGCGAACCGTTCCTGCTGGTCAACGGCGACATCTGGATCGACATGGATTTCGCGCATCTCGCGCATGCTCCCGACAGCCTCGCCCACCTCGTCATGGTGGCCAATCCGGCACATGTCGCGCACGGCGATTTCGCCCTGGAATCGGACGGCCATCTGATCGACAGTGGCCCTGCGCGACTGACTTATTCCGGTGTCGGCGTCTATCGCGCGGCGTTGTTCGACGACTGGCGCACGGCCCTGCACGGACACGCCGGGGCCGCCGAAACACCGGCGCGATTCCCCCTCGCACCCCTGCTGCGCGCGGCCATGCGCCGGCATCAGGTCAGCGGCGAATTCTTCGCCGGCGACTGGGTCGATGTCGGCACGCCGCAACGGCTCGCCGAGCTCGACCGGCGCCTGCACAATCCCTGAAACGGCGTGTTCAATCCGTCGCTGGCGGAAACAGGTGGCGCAGGAACGGCACGGTGACGCGCCGTTGCGCGGCCAGCGCGGCCCGATCGATGCGATCCAGCAGGCCGACCAAGGTGCCGAGATCACGCGCACGCCGCGTGAACAACCAGTCGAGTACGGCGTCATCCAGTTCCAGCCCGCGCGCACTGGCCAGATCACGGACGATGCGACGGCGCATCGGCTCATCAAGCGGGCGGATCTGCCACTGCGTGCATGCAGACAGGCGCGAGACGAGATCCGGCAGTTGCAGCGCCAGTGCCGTCGGCGGATCGCTGGCCGCAAAGACCAGGGTCGTGCCCTCGGCGCGGCAGCGGTTGTGGAGATCGAACAGCGCATGCTCGGCGGATGCATCGCCGACCAGTACATCGAGATTGTCGATCGCCAGCACGTCGCTGCCGGCAAAACGCCGGATCGTGTCACCCGCCGCTTCGCCCAGCCGCGACAGATCGAGGTACTGGGCACTGCGCCCAACGGCGGCCGCTTCGGCACACACGGCGATCAGCAGGTGGCTCTTGCCGCTGCCGCGCGCGCCGGCGAGGAAGACGCGATCGACACCCGCGCCATGTGCCGCTTCGCGCAGGATGTCGATCCCGGGCGCATTGGCTCCGGCGACAAACGAGGCAAAGCGCTGGTGCGCCGGCCAGCGCAGGGCCAGCGGAATCTGTGCACTCATGGGCTGGCGCTGGAATCCGGGTTGGATGCAGGTGCACTCGCGACGATGATCACCACGTCCTCACGCGATGGATTGTCGGCATCATCGACGCCGACAATGAGCGATTCGGCCTCGGTTTCCTGATACATCTCGCTTTCCGTGTAGCGCTCATAGGCATAACGCAACAGGACCATGACCACGGCGGCGATCGGCAAGGCCAGCAGGACGCCGACAAAGCCGAACAATTCGCCACCGGCGAGTATCGCGAACATCACCGCCACCGGATGCAGGCCGATCTTGTCGCCGACAAGCTTGGGCACCAGCACATAGCCTTCGAGCAACTGGCCGACGACAAAAACGATCAGCACCAGTACGACGTGGTAGACATCCTGGTACTGCGCCACTGCGGCGATCACGCCCATGCCGACGCCGACAATCGCGCCCAGGTACGGCACGAAGCTGATCACGCCCGCGATCATGCCGATCAAAGGGCCGACACTGATGCCGACCGACCACAGGCCGATGCCGTACAAGGTGCCGAGGATGATCATCACGCTGAGCTGGCCACGCAGGAAGCCGCCGAGGGTTTCATCCGATTCACGGGTCAGGCGCATCACCACCGGCTCGATCGAGCGCGGCACCAGCGCATGAATGCGTTCGACGACGATGTTCCAGTCGCGCAAAAGATAAAACGCGGCAACCGGAATGATGACCAGGTTGAGCGCCCAGGCAATGATCGCGAAACCGGATTTGGAAACCTTGGCCAGCACCGTGGTGGCGAATCCACCCGCCTCCTTCCAGTGGCCCTTCAGCATCTCGACCACGCCCTGGCTGTCGACCATGCCGAGGCTGATGCCGAAATGCTGCTCGATCCATGGCGTCGCGACATCCCGCGCCCAGTCCGTCCAGCCCGGCAGCTGGTCGATGAAGCGGGTGACCTGCTTGTCCATGAACGGAATCAGCACGAGCACGATGCCAACCAGCACCAGGGTCAGGACGAGAAAGACCAGGCTGACTCCGAGCGAACGACTGACGCCGCGGCGTTCGAGCTTTTCGACAACAGGGTTGAACAGATAGGCGAACAGGCCGGCGATGATGAACGGCGCCAGCGCCGGCCCGATCAGGTACAGCACCCCACCCACCAGGGCGACCAGGATCAACCATTTGAGGCGGATATCGAGACTAGCGGCCATGCGAGGATTCCTTCAGGCGCCGGCGATTGGCGAATTCCCGGCGCGCACGCCGCGACCAGACGAGGACATAGTTTAGCCCGCTGGCCACCGTCAACAGCGCGGTCGCGACGAGCAGCACGCCCTGTCCCGGCCATTGCGGAAGCCAGGCCAGGCGCAGCAGCTCGGCAAGCACGAAAACGATCTGCACGACCGTGGTCAGCTTCGACAGGCGCGTCGGCTGCGCTTCGAACGGGCCAATCAGGTTGTGATAGGCGATCGCCCCGCAGACGATCACCAGGTCGCGGCCGATGACCAGCGCGAACAGCCACAGCGGCACCGCGCCAATCGTCGCCAGGGCGCTGAACGCGGCAAGCAGCAGGAGCTTGTCGGCCAGCGGATCGAGCAGTCCGCCAAGGCGCGATTGCCAGTTGAAATGCTTCGCCAGCCAGCCATCAAGGGCATCGCTGGCACCAGCCAATGCGGCCAGCATCAGGGCGCTGCCGAAATCTCCACGCGAGATGAGCCAGAACACCGGCCAGACCAGGGCGATGCGCAGGGCCGTGATCAGGTTGGGCAGGTGACGCCACATCGACACAAGTCAGGGACTCAGGGCGAGGGTCGCATCGATGCCTTGCACGGGCGGGCTGGCGCTGTTCACCTGCAACACCATGTCCGTGCCGACCAGGCCCAGCCAGCGGCTGAAATCACCGGCAAGGACGAGGTGCACGAGGATGCCGTCGCCACGCGCCTCGATCGGCCAGGACCGGCGCACCTGCGCCTGGCGCGTCAGGTAGCCCAGCGCCCGCGCATAGTCGGCGGCGGAGTGGATGCCGCTCAGCCAGATCCGCTTCTCGACCGGCGTGGCGTCGATGGCGACGCTCGCCCCGCCGCCGGCGAAACCCAACCCGGCCAGCATGCGATCGACCGCGTCGCTGTCGAACTCGGCAACCAGCACGAGCCGGGAAACGGACGCGCCGGCATCATCGGTGACGTTGTCGCGCCGGTAGCGGTACTGCAGGACCAGCTTGTCGGCGCCCGCCACCGCATTGGCGACTTCGCTGCGCGCAAGGATGCCGGGATCACCGCTGAGTCGCATCACGACCTCGGCCAGCGCGGTTTTCAAGGCACCCGCGCGCGCGGCTTCCGACTGGTTGGCGACCGGTGCCTCGCCGCTGTAGGTGGTCGGGGCGGCGACCGCCGCGGTCGCGAGCAAGCCCGCAGCCAGCCACGGCAACAGCATGATCGGCAGCCAGCGGCGGCCGCTTCCGCCCTTGCCGGCCTCGGCGTTCCGCGGCTCCCGGGCATGGCACGGGAACCGCTTCGCACAAGTTGCAACGTCGATGTCGGAGGCACGCATGAAGGGAGTCCCTGACCCGGCAAGAATGTCGACAAGTCTGCCGGACGGCGACTGCCTCGTCCATCGAAGCCCAAAGCGGCTGCCGCACCAGGGCACCTCGCCTTGTTCCCTGCGCGGGCCTTCGCTGCGGTTGCTGGTAAGATGCGCGCCCCCGCGTATCCGGCTCTGCCCATGTCGAACGAGAACGAGGCCCTTACCTACCGCGCCGCCGGTGTCGATATCGATGCCGGCAATGCCGTCGTCGAGCGCATCAAGCCGCTGGTCGCGCGCACTTTCCGCAAGGAAGTGATGTCGGGTCTTGGCGGCTTTGGTGGCCTGTTCGACCTCGGCGGCCGCTATCGCGAACCGGTGCTGGTGTCGGGTACCGACGGCGTCGGCACCAAGCTCAAGCTTGCGCAGATACTCGATCGCCACGCCACGATCGGCATCGACCTGGTCGGCATGTGTGTCAACGACGTCCTCGTGCAGGGTGCCGAGCCATTGTTTTTCCTCGATTATTTCGCCACCGGCCAACTCGATGTCGAAACCACGGTGGCCGTGGTCGGCGGCATCGCCAAGGGCTGCGAGCTGGCCGGCTGTGCCTTGATCGGTGGCGAAACCGCCGAGATGCCGAGCATGTATCCGCCCGGCGAGTACGACCTGGCCGGCTTCTGCGTCGGCGCGGTGGAGAAACTCGCCCTGATCGATGGCAGCCGCATCAATGCCGGCGACGCGATCATCGGCATCGCCGCTTCCGGCGCGCACTCGAACGGCTACTCGCTGATCCGCCGCATCGTCGAGCGCGCCGGCAACCCGTTCGATCTCGACCTTGGCGGGATCAACCTCGCTGATGCGCTGATGATGCCGACCACGATCTATGTCAAACCAATCCTCAAGCTGCTCCAGCAGTTGCCGATCAACGGCATGGCCCACATCACCGGCGGCGGCCTGCGCGAGAACATCATCCGCGTCGTCCCCGCGCACCTGGGCATCGAACTCGACAGCAGCGCGTGGAAGGCCCCCGTCGTCTTCGACTGGCTGCAACGTGAAGGCAAGGTGGCCCAGGATGAAATGTGGCGGACCTTCAACTGCGGCATCGGCTACACCCTGATCGTCTCGCGCGAGCACGCCGGGGCGACCCTCGATGCCCTTGAAACCCTCGGCCTGCAGGCGTGGACGATCGGTGCCATCGAAGCGACCCGCGGCGATGAGCGCGTGCATATCCGTTGAACGACCCGGACCAGCCCATGCGTGTCGTCGTGCTCGCCTCGGGCAGGGGCAGCAATCTTGAGGCGCTGATCGACGCGCAGCACGGCGGGCAGTTGCCCATCCGCATTGTCGGCGTGCTTTCCGACAAGCCCGAGGCGCGCGCACTCGAACTCGCCCGCAGCCATGACATTGCGGCGATCCATCTCGATCCGCGCCAGTTCCCCGATCGCCGCGCCTACGACCTTGCCCTGTTCGCGCGCATTGCCGATCTGCACGCGGACCTGATCGTGCTGGCCGGATTCATGCGCATCCTCGATGCAGAGGCCTTTGCGCCGTGGCTCGGCCGCATCATCAACATCCATCCGTCCCTGCTGCCCCGCTATCCGGGTCTGCACACGCATCGACGCGCGCTTGCAGCCGGCGATCACGAGCATGGTGCCAGCGTGCATTTCGTCACCGCCGAACTGGATGGCGGACCGGTCATTGCGCAGACCGTCATCGAAATCGCCGAGGGTGACACGGAAGACAGCCTCGCCAGCCGCCTGCTCGCCCGCGAACACCGCTTGCTGGTTGCCTGTGTCTGCATGCTCGCCGCGGGTCGCCTGGCCTTGAAGGCGGACACGATCCTCCTCGACGGCGTGGCGCTGGCCGCGCCGCTGCGCCTGCCGGACTGAATCCGCTGGCGACACCCGGCATTCATCATGCAGCAACCAGAATGCCGCCCTTTCAGTGGAAGCGCGCCTTGAACCGGATTGCCACCCTGCTCCTGTGTCTCCTCGTTCCGGCTGGCTGTGTCCTTGCCGATTCGCCGATCGCACCGTTCAAGGCCGAATACGCAACCTTGCGCAACGGCCATGAAATCGCGCGGACGACCATCGAATGGAAGCGCAATGGCGACGCCAACTGGATCCTGCGCACGACCACGCAGGGGACGTCCAGCCTGGCGAAAATTGCCGGTCTCGATGTCACCGAAGAATCCGTGCTGCGCTGGAACGGCGGACGTCCGGAAACCACCCGTTACGATTTCCGCCAGGACGTGGCCTTCAAGAACAAGCGCCGCCACGGCGAGTTCGACTGGGATTCCGGCGAAGTGCACATGGTCGAGGGTGGCAGCGATGCGCGCTATGGCCTGGTCCCGTTCACCATCGATCGCCATGCGCTGACCATTGCCCTGGCCGCGGATCTGGCCGGCCATGCCGACACCTTCAACTACAAGGTGGCGACGAAAGACGCCATCGAGGATGTCCGCTACACGCCATGCGGCGAGGTCAAGCTGGATGTCCCTGCCGGCAGCTTCCTGACCCGCTGCCTCGAGCGCGTGCGCAAGAAGCGCACCTCGACCAGCTGGTATGCCGAAGCCAACGGCTGGATCCCGGTGCAGATCGAGCAAGTCGAACGCAAGGGCGACACGGTCACCCTGCGCTTGCTTGGTTGGGAATAGGGTATTGGGGGATTCGGGATTGGGGATTCGCAAAAGCTCCCACCGAATCCCCAATCCCGAAATCCCCGCTCCTGGTCAGCTCGGCAAGCGGCGGATGCGGGCACCCAGCGAGCCGAGCTTTTCCTCGATGTTTTCGTAGCCGCGATCGATATGGTAGATGCGGTCGATGACCGTATCGCCCTTGGCGACCAGGCCGGCCAGGACCAGCGAGGCCGAGGCGCGCAGGTCGGTGGCCATCATTGGCGCACCGGTCATCGCCGGCACGCCCTTGATGATCGCGGTATTGCTTTCGAGCTGGATGTCGGCACCGAGGCGCTGCAGTTCCAGCGCATGCATGAATCGGTTTTCAAAGACGGTTTCGGTAATCACGCCGACGCCCTCGGCAACGCAGTTGAGCGCGGTGAACTGGGCCTGCATGTCGGTCGGAAAGGCCGGGTACGGCGCCGTCGTGATGTTGACCGCCTTCGGTCGGCGGCCGCGCATGTCGAGCTCGATCCAGTCATCGCCGGTCGAGATATGCGCGCCGGCGTCCTCGAGCTTGGAGAGCACCGCATCAAGGGTCTTCGGCCGCGCATGGCGGGCGCGGATCTTGCCGCCGGTGATTGCCGCGGCCACCAGGAAGGTGCCGGTTTCGATGCGATCCGGCAACACCTCGTAATCGGTGCCGCCCAGCCGCTCGACGCCTTCGATGACGATCGAGGTGGTGCCCGCGCCGGAAATCTTCGCCCCCATGCTGTTCAGGCAATTGGCCAGGTCGACGACTTCGGGTTCCTGCGCGGCGTTCTCGATGACCGTGGTGCCCTGCGCGAGCACCGCCGCCATCATCAGGTTTTCGGTACCGGTCACGGTGACCAGGTCGAGCACGATGCGTGCGCCCTTGAGGCGCTTGGCGCGCGCCTTGATGTAGCCGTTCTCGACGCGGACATCGGCCCCCAGGGCCTGCAGACCCTGGATATGCAGGTTGACCGGGCGCGAGCCGATCGCACAGCCACCAGGCAGGGAAACCTCGGCTTCGCCGTAGCGCGCCACCAGCGGGCCGAGCACGAGGATCGAGGCGCGCATGGTCTTGACCAGGTCATATGGCGCAAACAGGCGATGGGTGGTGCGCGGATCGACCTGGATCTTCATGCGTTCATCGACGACCAGTTGCACACCCATCTGGCCGAGCAGTTCCATGGTCGTGGTGACATCGTGCAGATGCGGCACGTTGGCGATGCTGACCGGCTCGTCGGCGAGCAGGCAGGCGGCAAGGATCGGCAGCACGGCGTTCTTGGCACCGGAAATCTGCACCTCACCCTGCAGCGGCTCACCGCCGTTGATTACGATTTTGGCCATGGCCGGCGATTTTCCTGGTTCGGGTGAAAGACAAGGCGACGTTCATCGCCTTGGCGCGAACGACTGCAACGGGTGGATTGCGGCAAGCTCCGGGGTTCAACCCTTGAGCGCTTCTTCCGGTGTCAAGGTGCGCAACGAGAGGGCATGGATGGCGTTCCCCATGTGGGCGCCGAGCGTCGCGTAAACAAGCCGGTGACGCGCCAGCGGCAGCTTGCCGGCAAACACCGGGCTGACCACGCGCGCCTCGAAATGCACGCCATCGGCGCCATCGACATGGATTTCCGCATCCGGAATCCCGCTCTGGATCAGATCGTGGATGGTCTTTGTGTCCATGAAAAGGCGGATTCCTGGCAAGTCGGCGACGAACAAGCGAACCCGCACGTCATAGGCGCAAACGGGGGTTACAGATACAATGGGAATGCGTAATGGTACTAAAAATCCGGCTCCGCCGAAATTCCAGGCTGGCGGGCCGCGCACTATCGCCATTGAATCCGACCCCGATGAATGCCCAATTGAACCCGGCCCAGCTCTCCCTGACCAACCCCATGCTTGTCGAAGCGACGATCCGCGAAAGCGCGCGCACGGTGATCGTGACCGAAGCGCGTGCGATCGAGGCCCTGCAGCAGCGCGTCAATGGCAGCTTCCTCAGCGCCTGCCAGCTCATGTTCCAGTGCCAGGGCCGCGTCGTCGTGACCGGGATCGGCAAATCCGGGCATATCGCGCGCAAGATTGCGGCCACCCTGGCCTCCACCGGCACGCCGGCGTTCTTCGTGCATCCGGCCGAAGCCAGCCACGGCGACCTCGGCATGATCACGCAGAAGGACGTCGTGCTGAGCCTGAGCAATTCCGGCGAAACCGACGAGCTGCTGACCATCCTGCCCTTGATCAAGCGCCAGAACGTGCCGCTGATCGCGATGACCGGCAACGAATTTTCCTCGCTGGCCAAACTCGCCGATGTGCACCTGGATGTTTCGGTATCCGAGGAAGCCTGCCCGCTCGGTCTGGCACCAACCGCCAGCACCACGGCCGCGCTGGTCATGGGTGATGCCCTGGCCATTGCCCTGCTTGAGGCACGCGGCTTCACTTCCGAGGATTTCGCCCGTTCGCATCCGGCAGGCACCCTGGGCAGGCGCCTGCTCGTGCGCATCAGCGACATCATGCATTCCGGCAAGCAGGTGCCGAAGGTCGAGCAGCATGCGTCGCTGACCACGGCACTGGTCGAAATGACCCGCACTGGACTGGGCATGACCACGGTGACCAATGCCGAGGGCGAGTTGCTTGGCGTCTTCACCGATGGCGACCTGCGCCGTGCCGTCGACGATGCCGACATCGACCTGCGCGATACGCCGGTGCGCAGCCTGATGACTTCGAACCCGAAGACAATCACCGCGGACAAGCTGGCCGTCGAGGCCGCCCAGGTCATGGAAGCCTTCAAGATCCATGCCTTGCCCGTGGTCGACGAGGAGAACCGCGTGGTCGGCGCACTGAATATCCATGACCTGCTGCGTGCACGAGTGGTTTGATTTTTTTCGGGAATGGAGAATAGGGAATAGGGAATGGTTTTGGAGCAAAAGCTTTGCGCACCTCGCCGTACCGATTCCCGATTCCCGATTCCCGATTCCCGATTCCCAGCATGCACATGCCCGACATCCTGCAGCGCGCCGCCCGCATCAAGTTGGCCATCTTCGATGTCGATGGCGTGCTTACCGATGGGCGACTCTGGTATTCGGAAGACGGGCATGAGCTGAAATCCTTCCACGTCCACGATGGCCTTGGCCTCAAGCGCCTGCGCGCCAACGGCATCGAGGTGGCCATCATCACTGCGCGGATCAGCCATCTGGTGGCCAAGCGCATGGCCGACCTCGGCGTCATCCATGTCTACCAGGGCCAGGAGGACAAGTACGCCTGTTTCGAGCAGTTGCTGCATGCCCTGCAGTTGAGCGCGGCCGATTGCTCCTATACCGGCGATGACCTGCCCGATCTTGGCGTCATGACCCGGGTTGGCCTGGCCATCACCGTGGCCAACGCGCACCCCGCGGTAGTCGCGCAAGCGCACTGGCAAACCCGGCGCGAGGGTGGCGCAGGTGCCGTGCGCGAGGTCTGCGACCTGTTGCTGCAGGCACAGGGCAAGGCCGATGCGGAACTCGCCTGGCACCTTGGCCGTCACTGAGCGCATGGGCATAGAAAAACCGCTGAACGCAATCGCGAGGTGCCGGCCATGATCATGGATCGACGCACCGTGATGGTCATGCTGGCGCTGGCAATGATTGCCGCGCTGAGCCAGATCCTGCTCTGGCTGACCCGCCCGCCGCCGCTCGAACCCACCTTCAGCGGCCCGCCGCGCTCCGGCTACACGCTCGACAATTTCTCCATGAATGCCCTGGATGAGAGCGGCAAGCTCAGTTTCACCGTCAGCGGTCCGCGGCTGACCCGGCGCAGCGAGGACGGATCGATCTTCGTTTCGACGCCCGACTACGTGATCGTCGACAAGGATGCCAACCCGTGGATCGGCAAATCGGATTCGGCCTCGGTCAACAAGGATGGCTCGACGATGAAGCTCGAAGGGCATGTCGAGTTGCAGCGCCAGCCCGGCCCGGATGCAGGCCCCGCCCGCATCGTCACCTCCAACCTGATTGCGCATCCCCGCGACGGCACGCTGGAGACCGAGGCGTCGGCGCAGATCACCCAGCCGGGCTCTATACTGCGCGGCACCGGCCTGCGTGGTGACCTCAACAGCAAAGTCCTGGAGCTGCTATCCGATGTCCACAATACCTTTGAACCGAACCGGCGCAAGCCCTGATCGCTTGCTCGGTTGGCAACTGCTGCTCGCCGCGATCGGCATGCTGGCGTTTGCTGCAGCCCACGCCCTGAGCAGCGACCGCGACAAGAACCTCGAGGTCCGCGCCAGCTACAACAAGATGGTCACCACCACGCCGTCATATGCGTTGTTCAAGGACAACGTGCGCATCGAGCAAGGCTCGCTGAAAGCCAGCGGCGATGAAGCGCGCGTCTATGAAGGAGACGGCAGCAATGATTCCGGCCGTCGCATCGTGTTGAGCGGATCGCCTGCACGCCTTGAACAGTTGCAGGACAACAACGGCGGCCTGATGACCGCGCGGGCCGCCGAAATCGACTACAACGATGGCAGCCACATTGCCATCCTCACTGGCGATGTCGTCGTCGTGCAGGAAGGCAAATCCGAATTCCGTGGCCAGCGCATGACCTACAACACCGAAACAGGTGCCATGGAGGGCGGCAGCCAGGCCCCGGGCAGTGAAGTGCACATGACCTTCAAACCCAAGCCCAAGGCTGCCAGCAAGCCGGCCACGGACAGCAATCGCTGATGCTGCATGCGGCAAACCTGCGCAAGGCCTATGGCGGCCGCAGCGTCGTGCGCGATTTCGGTTTTTCGCTGCGCCAGGGCGAGGTCGTCGGCCTGCTCGGCCCGAACGGTGCCGGCAAGACCACCTGTTTCTACATGGTGGTCGGCCTGGTCGCCGCCGATTCCGGCAGCATCCGCCTTGATGACCGCACCATCACCACCATGCCGATGCACGAGCGTGCCGCATTGGGCGTTGGCTACCTGCCGCAGGAACCCTCGATCTTCCGTCGCCTCAGCGTTGCCGACAATGTCATGGCCATCCTCGAGTTGCGCAAGGACCTCGATGCCAAGGGCCGTGAAGGCGAGCTGGAGCACCTGCTTGATGACCTGCAGATCAGCCATATCGCGCGCAGCAAGGGGGCGAGCCTGTCCGGCGGCGAGCGCCGTCGCGTCGAGATCACCCGCGCGCTGGCCGCCAGGCCGCGCTTCCTGCTGCTCGACGAACCCTTTGCCGGCATCGACCCGATTTCGGTTGTCGACATCCAGCGCATCGTGCGGCACCTGAAGGCACGCAACATCGGCATCCTCATCACCGACCACAACGTGCGCGAAACGCTCGGCATCTGTGATCGGGCCTACATCATGAATGAAGGTGCCGTCCTCACCCAGGGCACCCCGGCCGAAGTCCTGGCCAACGAGAAGGTGCGCGAGGTCTATCTCGGCACCGAGTTCCGCATGTAGCCGGGATTCCGGCGCATTCAAGCCGCAGCAACCGACAAGGAAGCCATTGCGGCTGCAGTGTCCGGGCGGAGCAATGCCCAAATGGCCCTTCGGCCAGTTCCAACGGCCCGACCATTCGCCCAAAGCGATGCCGCCTCGCGAGGCGGTTTGATCAAGCTGATTGGCACCACTTGCAGGATCCAGTCACCAGCCAAGTGACGGCATGATTGCCGGCGGCGATGAAATTGCCTGTGCACAGGCTGCTTTGATGCGTGGCGGGTTTCAACACGCAATTGCGCCGCTTGTTGCATAACCCTGCAGGCAACCGCGAGAGAGTGGACTGTGCGCTGGCGAGCGTCAAGATCTGCCGGTTGCGGACAATTGGCGCTAAGCTTGCATGAGGCCGTCAGACGATAACGATCCGGGCATGAAACCCGCTCTACAACTCCGCGTCCAGGCTCAGCTTGCGCTGACGCCACAACTCCAGCAGGCAATCAAGCTGCTGCAATTGTCGAGCATTGAACTCGAAGCGGAACTCAATCTCGCCCTCGAGTCCAATCCCCTGCTCGACATCGACGAAAGCGAGCCGGAAGAGGAAGTCGAGGAGTTCGTTCCGGCCGAACACACGCCCAGCGCCGCGGTCGAATCCAGCGACAGCAATTCGGCCGAGCCGGTCGACAGCACGCCCGATTTCGACGACGTCCCGCTTGATCTCGGCGGTGATTCGCATGACTACCGCGCCGGCACCGCTGCCAGCGACGAGGAAGGCATGGAGGCGCAGGATGTCGAGGCCGAGGATCTGCGCGACCATCTGCTCTGGCAGCTCAACCTGACCCCGCTGTCGGCCCCTGATCGCGGCATTGCCACGGCAATCATCGAAGCCGTCAATGATGATGGCTATCTGGAGGAAACCAATGCGGTGCTCGCGCAGAGCCTGGCTGACCTGTTCGCCGTCAGCGAGGAACAGGTCGAAAGCGTGCGCCATCGCATCCAACGCTTCGATCCGGTCGGCGTTGCCTCGCGCACGCTCGGCGAATGCCTCGATGTCCAGCTCGAAGGCCTCGATGCGGAAACGCCGGGGCTGGCCAAGGCACGGCAACTGGTCGCGGATTGCCTAGACCTGCTCGCCCGCAACGATCGCACGCGCCTGTGCCAGCGCCTGCGCGTGAGCGACGGCGAACTCGACACCATCATCGACCTCGTCCGTTCGCTGAATCCGAAACCCGGTGCCGGCTACTCGAACGCGGCGCCCGAGTATGTCGCTCCCGATGCCTATGCGTACAAGGTCAATGGCCGCTGGCAGGTATCGCTGTCGCCGAATTGCCAGCCGCGCCTGGCGATCAACGAACACTACGCAAGCCTGATCGCCAAGGCGCGTCGTGATGATGCCAATTACCTGCGCGGGCAGTTGCAGGAGGCGCGCTGGCTGATCAAGAGCCTGAAGACGCGTGCGGAGACCGTGCTCAAGGTCGCCCAGGCCATCGTCCAGGCACAGGCCAGTTTCCTTGATTTTGGTGCCGAGGCGATGCGCCCGCTGGTTTTGCGCGATGTCGCCGACGAAATCGAGATGCACGAGTCGACGGTTTCCCGGGTGACCACGCGCAAGTACCTGCATACGCCGCGCGGCACCTTTGAATTCAAGTATTTCTTTTCCAGCGGCGTGTCCACGGTCGATGGCGGTGCCGCCTCGGCCACCGCGATCCAGGCCATGATCCGCAAATTGATCGACGAGGAAAAGGCCGCCAGGCCGTTGTCCGACCAGGCGCTTGCGCTGGAACTCAACCGCCGCGGCATCAGCGTGGCACGACGCACGGTTGCGAAATACCGGGAGGCCCTCAATATCTCTTCATCGAACGAACGCTGCCGCCTCGATTGACTCGCTGCAGCCATGAAACGCGGAACACCACGCTGCAATGGTTGTCGAAAGAACGAGTGACAGTGAAGAACGCGGATCACCGCACTGGTCGGTGGTTCCATCCGGGTCGGATGTCCGGCCCACCCTAGAAGGAGGTTGCCATGCAGATCACGATCAAAGGCCATCAGATCGACATCACGCCCGCACTGCGCGCGCACACGGAATCAAAGATGGAGCGTCTGACCCGGCATTTTGACCACCTTCACGAATTGTCCATCGTCCTCGGCGTCGAGAAGCTCCTGCACAAGGCGGAAGCGACGATCCACCTGTCCGGCAAGGATCTGCATGCCGACGCAGTCGCCGCAGACATGTATTCGGCGATTGATGCACTCGCCGACAAGCTCACCGCCCAGGTACGCAAGCACAAGGAAAAAGTGACCGATCATCATCCCAAGGAGGTACTCGCTTCGCGTTACGAGTAATCCCGGCACCAGGCCGCCTGTCCGATCCCTCGCATCCACGGATCGGACAGTGATGCAAGGCCTGCGCCCAAGGCACGGCGATGCGATACTGTCGGTTCAATCCAGTCGAGCCTCGCCGTGCCGATACTTGATCTCCTGTCCCCGCAACACGTGCTCGCGAATGTCGCCGCGGCGGACAAGGCGCAACTCCTCGAACAATTGGCGGCCATGCTGGCGGGCAGTTCCGCCGAACAAAGGCTGATTGGCGAAGCGCTGAACAGCCGCGAAAAACTGGGTTCGACAGGCATCGGGCGCGGCGTGGCGATTCCGCATGGACGCGTCCCCGGGCTCGACCGTGCGCGCGCCGTCCTCCTCCGGCTGTCCTCGCCCCTGGACTTCAACGCGCTGGATGGACTGCCGGTCGATCTGGTCGCGGCAATGGCCGTTCCCGAACACAATCCCGAACAACACCTGCAGTTGCTCGCCGAACTTGCCGAAATGTTTTCCGATAGCCGACTGACCACCGCCATGCGCCAGGCCCAGGACAGCGGTGAGCTGCAAGCGGAACTGGCAAAATTCAGCCGCAACAGACCGAAGAGCCCGCCATGGACCGACTGACCTCACGTCAACTCTATGACGCCGTCGGCGAGCGCATGCAATTGCGCTGGGTCGCCGGCCTGCGTGGCGAAGGCCGCGCCATCGAACCCGGCGACAAGACCTCGCGCCGGCCCTCGCAGATCGGCTACCTCAACATCATCTATCCAAACAAGGTGCAGATCATCGGCACCGAGGAACTCGCCTACCTCGACAGTCTCGATTCACGCCAGCGCTGGGAAACGATCGAGAAGATCATGGCCTACCGCTCAATTGCCCTGTTGGTGACCAAGGACCAGGCAATCCCGGGCGATCTGCGCGATGCCGCGGAGGAATCGAACACGCCGCTGTGGGCCAGCCCCAAGCGCGGCCACGAGCTCCTGACCTACCTGCAATACCATCTCGCCCGCGGCCTCGCCCGGCAAATCACCTTGCATGGCGTGCTCATGGAGGTCAATTCGATCGGCGTATTGATCACCGGCGAGAGCGGCACCGGAAAAAGCGAGCTGGCCCTTGAGTTGATCACGCGTGGCCATCGCCTGGTAGCCGACGATGCGCCCGAATTCACCCTGATCGCGCCGGACGTCATTGATGGCACCTGTCCCGAGATGCTGCGCGACCTCCTGGAAGTGCGCGGACTGGGCGTGCTCAACGTGCGCGAGATGTTCGGCCACACGGCGGTCAAGCCGTCGAAATACCTGCGCCTTATCGTGCACCTGCAACCGATGAGCCAAACCGGTGCCGATGATGCGATGAAGCGCCTGTACGGCGATGTCGGCTATCGCGACGTGCTCGACGTGGCCATCCCGCAAATCGTCATTCCAGTGGCCTCGGGGCGCAACATCGCGGTGCTTGCCGAAGCCGCCGTGCGCAGCCACATGCTGAAATCCAAGGGACTCGATCCGGCGCAGACCTTCGTCGATCGCCAAGCTCATCAATTGCGCCGCCTGCCGCCATGGTGACTGCATGAACGCCGTCGATCTCGCCAATCCATCCAGCCGCCTGGTCGTCGTCAGCGGCCTTTCCGGCTCCGGCAAGTCCGTGGCCCTGCGCACGCTGGAAGACCTCGACTACTACTGTGTCGACAACCTGCCCAGCGCCCTGCTGCCGGCGTTTGTCCGCGCCGTGGCGCACGACAGCGAAGGCCGCCATCCGCGCCTAGCCGTGGGCGTCGACGTGCGCAACCGTGCCGACGATCTGAACCGCCTGCCCGAGGTGCTGTCGGAGCTGGCCGAGATCGGCATCGACTACGAACTGGTCTTCCTCGATACGCGCGATGACATCCTCATCAAGCGCTACTCCGAGACCCGGCGCCGGCATCCCCTGTCACTCGGCGGCCTCGGCCTCGCCGATGCGATCGCGCTGGAACGCAAATTGATGCGCCAGATCGCCACCATCGCCGATCGCGTGATCGATACCAGCGAACTCAATGTGCACCAGTTGCGCCGCCTGGTGATCGCCGAACTCGGCATGAGCGGCGGCTCGTTGACCTTGCTGTTTGAATCCTTCGCCTTCAAGAAGGGCGTGCCGCCGGTCGCCGATTTCGTCTTCGATGCGCGCTGCCTGCCGAATCCGCACTGGAATGCCGCGTTGCGCCCGCTCAGCGGCCGCGATGCGGCGGTGCGCGAGTGGCTGGAGCAGCAGGCCGATGTCGTCCTCTTCCTCGACAACCTGCGCAGCTTCTTCGAAACCTGGCTGACCCGCTTCCAGAACGAAGGCCGCAGCTACGTGACCATCTGCATTGGTTGTACCGGCGGCCGTCATCGATCGGTTTTCCTGGTCGAACGCCTGGCCGAGCATTTTCGCCAGAACTATCAACAAGTGCTGAGTTATCATCGTGAACTCGAATAATCGATTGCGACCCGATCCATCCACGGCATGGCTGCAGCATCTGGAAAATCCGCGCGCATCGGCATCATCGCCATGAGCGTCGGCGTCCTCCTGATGACCCATGAGGCGATGGGCGCCGCGCTGGTCGGTGCGGCCCGGCATGTGCTTGGCCAGTTGCCGCTGGCCCTGGACGTGATCGAGGTTGCCGCCAGCGCCGATCCCGATTCCACGCTGAGCCAGGCGGCACGCCACGCACGCGGACTCGACAGTGGCGGGGGCGTGCTGGTGCTGACCGACCTCTATGGGGCGACGCCGTGCAACGTGGCCCAGCGATTGCCGGCACTCGGCCTCAACATGCACTGCGTATCCGGTCTAAATCTGCCCATGCTGCTTCGTGTACTCAATTACCCGGAGCAATCCCTCGACGAACTCGCGCAAACCGCGGCAAGCGGCGGCCGCGGAGGAATATTCATCGATCATGCTTGAACGCGAAATCACCATCTGCAACAAACTCGGCCTGCATGCGCGGGCTTCGGCCAAGCTCGTGCAGACCCTGCACGGCTTCCAGTCCAGCATTTTCATGGTCTACCGTGGCAAGGAGGTCAACGCCAAGAGCATCATGGGCGTGATGATGCTGGCCGCCGGCCTTGGCGCGGTGCTGACCTTGCGCGCCGATGGCCCGGACGAGGAATCGGCGATGAATGCCCTGGTCGATCTGTTCGAGCGCAAATTCGACGAAGGCCAGTAATCGCCCGGCAAGCAGGGAAGCCGCGGGATCACGGGCGTCATCACAATGCATTTCAGGGAGAAGGATTCAGCGTGCGATTGATACTCGAAGGCAGCGGAGCATCGCGCGGCATGGCGCTCGGACGCGCTCGCCTCGAACAGCCGAGCCGCTTCCTCGTCGACAACACGCCGCTTGCGCAAGCCGATGTCGCCGCCGAGTTGTTGCGCATCGACAATGCCCTGGCGCTGGCGCGCGCCGAGCTGAAGGTCCTGCGCGACAAGCTCAGCGGCCCGCTCGCCCGCGAAGTCGCAGAGTTCATCGATGCGCACGGGCTGATTCTCGCTGATCCCGAATTCGTCAATGGCCTGCGCAACCTGATCAAGGATGGCCGCTTCCGTGCCAGTGCGGCGCTGAAGATGCAGCGCGACAGCCTGGTTGCCGTGTTCGAGGCCATGGATGATCCCTACCTGCGCAGCCGGCGCGAGGACATCGAGCATGTCATCGGCCGCGTGCAAGGCGCCTTGAGCCGCGAATCCAGCGTCGAGGAACGCAAGCTCGCCTCGCGCGTCGGCGAGATCCTGGTCAGCGACACGGTGGCCCCGGCCGAACTGGTGCCGCTAGCCGAACATGGCGTGCTTGGCTTCATCCTCACCGGCGGCAGCACGCTGTCGCACAGCGCCATCCTGGCGCGCTCGCTGCGCCTGCCGATGGTGGTCGGCTCGCACCAGGCGCTGGCGCACCTGCGTGATGGCGATCTCGTGCTGATCGATGGCGACAGCGGCAATGTCATCGCCCACCCCACCGCACAGGACCTGGCCAGCTACCGGCAGTGGCAACGCGATGTCGCGCAACAGGACAAGCGCCGCGCGCGCCTGCGCGATGCGGAAACACGCACCCTCGACGGCGTCGAGATCCACCTGCATGCGAATGCGGAAATGGCCACCGACGTCGCCCGCGCGCGATCCTTCGGTGCCGCCGGCATCGGTTTGTTCCGCACCGAATTCCTCTTCCTGCAACGCCGTGATGCGCCCGGCGAGGAGGAGCAGTTCCTTGCCTATCGCGACCTCGTCCTTGGCATGGGTGGCCTGCCGGTGACCATCCGCACCCTTGATCTGGGCGCCGACAAGGCCGACCGCGCCGGCCTGGTCCTCGAGGACGAGCCGAATCCGGCTCTGGGCGTGCGCGGAGTGCGCCTGTCCCTGCGCAATCCGCAACTCATGCGCACGCAATTGCGCGCGATCCTGCGCACCACCGGTTACGGGCCGGTGCGTATCCTCGTGCCCATGATCAGCGCGGTCGAGGAGGTCATCACCATCCGGCGCATGGTCGAGGAGTGCGCAACGCAACTGCGCAACGAAGGCCAGCAGGTCGCCGAGCACATCGAACTCGGTGCGATGATCGAGGTGCCCGCCGCGGCGATCGCCCTGACCAGCATGATCCGGCAACTCGATTTCGTCGCCATCGGCACCAATGATCTGGTCCAGTACACGCTTGCCGTCGATCGCAACAACAACGAACTCGGCGAGCTGTACGACCCGCTGCATCCCGCCGTGTTGCGCCTGATCGCGCATACCATCGCGGTCTGCCGCCGCAATCGGCGGCCGGTGACGCTGTGCGGGGAAATTGCCGGAGATGTGTATTTCACGGCAATGCTCATTGGCCTCGGCCTGACCGAGTTCAGCATGCACCCCGGCCTGATCCTTGAAGTTCGCGAAGTCGTCAACGCCCTGCACGCCGGCGAACTGCGCAAGATCGCCCCGCGGCTGTTGCGCGCCACCGACCGGGCCGGCATCGACGCGGTCATGCAACGGATGCGTGCGCGCATGTCTGCAATCGTGGAAAATGCCGTCGCAGCTCCGGAAATCAACTATTGATCGGGCAATCCCCGCGCCCGGCCGTTGTGGCCTTTCATCCGTTGATTGCGGGACATCGCATGAGCACTGCAACCGGGTCCGCCTGTCGTCCGTGATGTTCCGAAAACCACCGGGTGATTTGCGTGGTCGCAGCAAGCGCATTCGCGCATGTCGGCGATACCCGGACAATCGCCAGCAGAACCAGGAATGATCGGCCATGTCGAGTCAACTGAAATCCAACCCTGATCGCGGTGCCCACGGGCCGTCCGCATTGGCCTGGGCAAGGACGATTCCCGGCGGCATCGTTGCCCTCGCCTTGTTGCTGGCGGGTGGCTGGTTCCTGCTCACCGGCCTGCTGGAAATCATCAATTTCGGCTTTCGGCAACCGATGTTCGACCAGTTCAAGATGTATCCGAACTACCTGATGCTGCCGTTTCCGGACAGCGTGCTGCAACTCGAGAACGGGCATCGGCCGATTTTCCCGAATCTGGTGCAAGTCGCCGAAGCACAGTCGTTTTCGGCAAACCAGAACCTGCAACTGGCGGTGGGCGGCGGCAGCGCATTGCTCATGGCCGCCCTGCTCGCGATCGCCGCCTGGCGGGCACCCGACACCTCCTTGCCGGTTCGCGCCGCCTGCGTGGCAAGCAGTTGCATCGGCATTTTCTGGCTGGGCAACGCACGCATGCTTCTGCACGGAAGCGAACTGTTGCACGTCTATCTGCCGGGCTTGTTCCTGCTGCTCGGTGCGCTGGCCGTCCACCGGGCGGCGCAGGCATCGCCCATGGCCTGGACGAGTGCAGCAACCGTGTGTTGTCTTTGCGCGACCTTTTCCTTTGGCTCCGGCATCGCCGCCTTCCCGGCGCTCGCCATCGTCGCCTGGTATGCGCGCGTGCCGGCGCGTGCCATCGGCATCCTCGGCCTCGGTATTGCCGTGGCGCTGGTTGTCTACCTGTGGATCCTGCCGGGAGACGACGGCGTGCGCGACATGCTGGTGTTTCGCCCGATCGACTCGGCGGCAACGGCAATGCGCTGGATCGCCTCGCCCTGGATCAATGCCTGGCTGGGATTCGCGGAGCCACCGCTGTATCCGTGGATGGCATCCAGCGCCAGCAGTGACCCGATCGCTCATTGGCTGAGCGTTTCCGCCAACACCATCCAGTCGCTGTTGCACCTCGACAATCGCCAGACCGGCGCGATCTTCGTGGGTCTGGCCGGATCCTGCGTGGCCGGCTATTTCCTCGTCCGCCAGGCCATCCGGCGCGAACCGCTGGCACCCGTCCATTGCCTCGTCTTTGCCCTGGTGCTGTTCGTGGGTGCCGTTTCGGCAATCATCGGCATCGGCCGCGTCGGCAATTTCATCGCGCTTCCCGATGACGTATTTGCCGACCGCTATCTGCCTTGGTCGTGCATGTTCTGGATTGGCCTTGGCATCCTGCTGCTGCTCCAGGCTGACCAGTCCAGTCGGCGTGCGCGGGCCGTCGCCCTGGTCATCGCGTTGGCAATACCGATCGTCTTGATGCCGAGCCAGCAGAACTGGGCAGGTTGGGGTGAGGCGGTGTACCGGATTGGTCAGCGAGCCGGGGCCGCCGCCATTTCCGATGTCTTCGATGCGCGCGTGTTTCCGGATGACGACTCGGCGCAAGCCGATGACGTGCTGCGCACCCTGGAGCTGCTGCAACAGCGCAAGCTGGCTATGTTCTCGATCCCGGGCAGCGGCAGGCTTGGGGAGAGGATCGGGATTGGCGAAAGCAGCACGGACGTGGCGATCTGGATGGACAACACCGAACTGTTGACCGATGCGCGCACGGGCCTGCCGGGCGCACATGTCCGCGGCATCGTCATGAGCGGAATCCGCCGCACAAGCAAGGATGGAACATTGTTGATCATTGACGAAAGCAACCGCATCGTCGGCTACGCATTGCCGAGCTTCGTCGGCAAGGAAGGGACCACACCTCGCATCCACATGCCGCGCAAGCGTGGCTTCGACGGCTATATCCGGAACTATTCGGCGGATCAGCGCTACCGCCTGGCCGTGCTCGATCCCGACAGCGGGATTTCAACCCCACTCTCGCCAATACCATCACCCGCAAAATGATCTGGCGTGGCGAAGCGGCACTTGGACGATTCCAGCCTTGCCACCCAATCCATTCCGCAATTCCGCATGGCTGTTCCGCATCAAGGACTGCATGCATCGGGCGCGCTGGTGGACAACCCCTGTTGTGACGGTTGCGCTCCTTGATCAGCGTTGCCTTAAAATCAAGAATGCCAGTGACTGGCAACGCTGGCTTGCGCAGGCCTCCCCTCAAGATTGCATCGACTGATCCCGGAATTCCACCGAGCGCCTGAAGCAAATGCTGTTCAACTCATTTCATTACGTCGTCTTCTTCGTCATCGTCATCGCCCTCAACCAGTCGCTGCGGCGCTGGCCGGGTGCGCAGAAGCTGATGCTGTTGGCGGCAAGCTACTACTTCTACGGACAATGGAACTGGCTGTACCTGCTGCTGATCCTGTTCTCGACCGCCACCGATTACGCGATCGGCCTGGGTCTGGTGAAGGTCAGGCGCCCGCGCCAACTGCTCATCATCAGCCTTATCGTCAATCTTGGCGTTTTGTTCTTCTTCAAGTACGTGAACTGGGCGATCGGCAACTGGAATGCCGTCGACTCGATGCTCGGTGCGGGGCTGACGATTTCTCCGCTCGACCTGCTGCTGCCGGTGGGCATCTCGTTCTACACGTTCCAGAGCATGTCCTACACGATCGATGTCTATCGCGGTGACAGTCCGCCACGAAGGAATTTCCTCGACTACTCCTTGTTCATCGCCTTCTTTCCGCAACTCGTCGCGGGACCGATTGTTCGCGACGGGGAGTTTTTCCGCGAGCTTGATCGCGACCGCCAGATCGATTTCGCCACGGTGCGCCAGGCCCTGGTGCTGATCGCCCTCGGTTACGTGAAGAAAGTGGCCATCGCCGACAACCTTGCCGCCATCGTCGAACCGGTGTTCGATGCAACCACGGCACAAGGATTCTGGGACACCCTGCTGGCGATCTATGCATTCGCCATGCAGATCTACTGTGATTTCTCCGGGTACACCGATATCGCGATCGGCTGCGCATTGCTGCTGGGTTTCCGTTTTCCGAAGAATTTCAATTATCCGTATGTTGCCGAATCGATCCAGGATTTCTGGCGGCGCTGGCACATGACGCTGTCGCGCTGGCTGCGTGATTACCTGTACATCTCGCTCGGCGGCAATCGCAAAGGCCCGTCGCGCACCCGCGTCAACCTGATGCTGACCATGCTGCTCGGTGGCTTGTGGCATGGCGCAAGCTGGAATTTCGTGATCTGGGGCGGCCTGCATGGCCTCTATCTCGCCTGCGAGCGGATCGTGCACGAGCGTTGGCCGGGTTGGAACAAGGACACCCGCACCAGGCGTCTGCTGCGCGTTTTCATCACCTTCCACCTGGTCTGCTTCGCCTGGATCTTCTTCCGTGCGCATGATCTCGCAGGCGTCGGCAGGATCCTCGGCAGCCTTGGTCAATTCAACGTGGCCGATTTCAATGCCGATCGCCATCTGACCCTGTGCGTCGTTCTCGGCGGACTGCTCTGGGCACAGTTTCTCGGCAACGACGGCGAGATCAAGCGCCGCATCAGCGAAAGCCAGGGGCCGTTGTTCATTGGCACACTCACTGCGGCGATGCTGGCCATGATCTGGTTCACGCCGAACGCCAGCGTGCCCTTCATCTACTTCCAGTTCTGATCATGCAGCCATCACCACCAGTTGAATCCGGGCATCGACAACAAGCGCCCCATGGGCGCAGCCGGACGCACGGCACATGATGCGCAAGGTGTTCATCCTCATTGCGCCGCTGGCACTGCTGGTCCTGCTGGAGCTGGTTTTCCGCCTCGGGTTGTGGGAGCCGATGGCGAAACCAACCAGCCACGCCGGCACCAGCGTGCGCCTGAAACGCATGCTGCTCGATGCGCAGCTTGCCAGGATCGATTTCGTCACCCTCGGCAGCTCGCGTCCGGAGCTCGGCATTGATCACCAAGGCGTTGCCGAAGCGGCCCGGCAAGAGGGTTTCATCCATGCAAACCTGAGCATGCCCGGCGTGCACTGGATGAGCATCGGCATCCTCACCGACTGGTTGCAACGGCATCATCCGGAAATCCGCGGCGGCATCATTGCGCTGTCGACACAGGACCTGGCCTGGCCCGGCAATGGTGCCTACGAGCTCGGCATCGTGCAGCCATTCCGCCAGGCGTCCGATCGCGAATGGATCGAGGCGCATGTGCCGTTCGATCGAAGCCAGATGGAAACCTGGGGCAGTCGATTCGCACTGTTTGCCTGGCGCGACGATGTACGCGATTTTCTTTCCCATCCCTTCACGCGCCTGAACCGGACCCGCGAGACCTTGCGGACAACCAACCTTGATCGCCTGTTTTCAAGTCGCGACATGCCCGGTGACATGTGCGCCTGGGGCGTGCGATCACTCGATACCTGCGAGCGGCTTGATGCGGACGTCAATGCTCCGGATAACCTTCGCCGGCAATGCCGGGAGGTCACTGCAGCCGTCAAGGGTCGACCCGATTTCGCGGCAATGACGAGGCAGTCGCCCCTTCCCGATTTCATGCAGGAAACCCGCAGCCTGGTGCAGCAACAGTTGCGCGGGATCAAATGGGCCACGCCACCGGTCGTCGTGCTGATGCCGACCCCGTTGATCTGGCGCAACGATGCGCATTGGGCCGGCATGCAGCAATGGGCGCTGTCGATTCTGCAACCACTGGACGATGAGGGCACGATCCATCTTGTCGATGCCACGGACTTCTTTGATGGCGATGCGGGGAATGATTGCAGCGTCTTCGCGGATTTCTACCATGAAAATCCTCAAGGTCGATCCCGATTTTCCGCATGGCTGATTCCCCGGCTTGATACGATGCTCTACGCGCCCAGCCGCCAGACCCCGCCATGATCAACATCGGGCCGGGCTGAGAACGGGCCGCCGCCAATCCGTTACTCCTGCAGCTTTCCGGACGCCCATCGTGCAAATCTCAATTCCTGACGCCAGCGTTTTTGCACAACAATTCGAGCCGCACGGCAGTACCGATCGCGCCTATCTCGCCCATCACTTTGGCCGATTTGCTTCAACCCTTGTGGAATTCTGCAGCAGCTGGGATCTGCAGCGCGGCAATCGCGTGCTCGACATCGGCGCCCACTGGCTGCATCAGTCGATCCTCTGGAAGCAGGCGGGTTTCGACATCACCGCGGTCGATTTGCCCATCACTTTCGAGATGGCGAACGTGCAATCGATTGCGCAAGCGATGGACATCAGATTGATCCCGTGCGCGAACCTGGAGGCCGCCGATGCATTCGATGCAATTGCGGATTCGAGTGCCGACGTCATCCTCTTCACCGAGATCATCGAGCACCTGACGTTCAATCCGATCCGCTTCTGGAAACAGGTCTATCGAATCCTCGCGCCGAATGGCCGACTGGTGGTGACCACGCCGAACTACTACGCCTGGAATGGCCGCGCCTGGGATTTCGGCCGTTTTCTGCGCGGCTTCGGCGGGGGCATCAGTGTCGATGCCATCCTCGGTACCCATACCTATGGCCACCACTGGCGCGAATTCTCGAAACACGAAGTCATCCGCTACTTTTGCCTGCTTTCACCGGACTTCAATACCGTCAAGGCGAAAACCGTCAGGAATTATTATCCGGAAGCGAATGACGCACGCAGGAAACTGGCGTCCGCGGTCTACGAGCGCTTTCCTGGCCTGCGGCCCAACCTTCACCTGGAAATCGAGCTCTCGTCAAAGGATCACGGCATTGTCATGCAGCCAAGCTGGTAGCTGATCCTCCCTCGGCTCGCGGGCATCTCCGCAACAAGTCGCTGCCGCAGACAAGCAGCGAACGCCGGAACTGAATGGCATTGGCCGTAGACAGGCTGCTGCCTGGTTTGTGCGTGCAAACATCCATACACGACATTGTCGATGGCGAGGATTCGCCTCAGGGTGTTGCCCGGCTCAGCCGAGCCGAATCCTGCTCGTCGCGGGTCATCGCCACCTTGTCGCGCAGATAGACCGGCAAGGCCTGCTCGGGGGCGAGGCCGTGGCCGGCGTTGAACTCGCGCTCGGCGAGGCGGGCGATCGCGGCGGCTTGTGGATAGCTGCGTCCACTGGCCGAGGCCGGCGCGGCACCCAGGCGCAGGCGGATGATCTCGGCGTAGCTGTCCCAGCCCGTGCCGATCACGTGCCACGCGTGTCCGCCTGGCAATTTCAGGAGTTCGGCCGAACCCACGTGTTCCACGCCGATGGGCTCGACCAGGCCATCGGCATCGCGGCGAAAGCAGCCGCTGTAGATCTCGCCCATGCGCGCATCGATCACGGCAAGAATCGGCTTGGCATCGATTGGCGCAGCGCAGGCCAGCGCCGCCAGCGAGGAAACCGGAATCACCGGCAGGTCCAGCGCCAGCGCCATGCCCTGCGCCGCCGAGATGGCCAGACGCACGCCGGTGAACGCACCGGGTCCGCGACCGACGGCAATGGCATCAAGTTGGCGACGCGACACACTGGCCTCGGCCAGCACTTCCTCGCACATCGGCAGCAGCAGTTCGGCATGCCGACGCGGTGCCAGTTCGCTGCGCACGATCAGCTCGCCATTGCAGGTCAGGGCGACCGAGCAGGATTCCGTGGAGGTTTCAATTGCAAGCAGGTTCATGACGGCATTCTACCTGTCGGGACGGCGGCCTCGCTGCCAAGGCCATACCAGTCGATGCGCCGGGTCAGATACATCAGCACGGCAATGGCGGCGAGCAAGGCCAGCGCGCCCATCAGCAACGAGTACTGCTCGCTGATGACGAGGCCATACAGCAAGGCATAGACGACAACCAGCAGGCTGCCCAGCGTCGCCCCGGCCTGGCGGCTGCGTGCCGCTGCTGCCGCGTAGCCGGCGATGATCGCGACCACTGCTGCCGCGGCAACGGCATAGGCCCAGGCAAATCCAATCTGTTCCGACAGCGCCAGCAGGAGCACATAGAACGTGCACAAGGCCAGGCCGACCATCAGGTATTGCACCGGATGCACGCGCCAGCGACCCAGCGCCTCGAACAGGAACAATGCAACGAAGCTCAGCGCGATGAAGAGAATGCCGTACTTGCCGGCGCGCTCATTGCGTTGATAGGTACCGACCGGCTGGTACAGCTCGACGCCGAATGCCGATTGCTGCACGGCGAGGGCTTCCAGTTCGGCAATTGTTCCCTGCTGGCCATAACTGCGATTGAGATCGAGCACCTGCCAATACGCATCGAAACCGGCCGCTTTCTCGGCATGGCTTTCCGGCAGGAAGGCACCGGCAAACCCCGGATCCGGCCAACTGCCGCCGAGACTGACATCGGTATTCCGCGCCAAGGGCAGAAAGCTCAGCGCGGCGGTACCGGCCAGGCGCATGTCGAATGAAAAATCGCGGGTCGCGCCTGTATCGTGGGGATCGATGGGCCAGGCGATTTCAGTGGCACTCAAGCCACCGATTCCGCCGCTGCCCGGGCCGAACAGCACATCAACGCCATCGATGCGCAGTGCCGACAGACTGCGGATGCCACGCACATCGGCGAGCGGCACGCGCAAGACGGCGCGATCCCATTGCGGCTCGCCACCCTGATTGGCCAGCGCCGCCAGGGCATCGTGGCGGAACTGCCCGCTGACACCAAGGGTCGCCGTATAGATTGGCGTTGCATAGATTCCGTAGCGACGGATCTCGGTGAGCAGACTGCCCTTCACCTGCAAGGTCTCGGGCAGGACGTAGCGCAGCTCATCGGTGCTGATCCAGCCCTTCTCGCCCTGCATCGCCTTGCGCACCGGCACAATCAACACCGGCCCACCGACAATCTGTCGGCCACCCCAGCGCTCGGCAATCTTCAGCTGCGCCTCGTTTTGCAGACCCTGGCGCTCGCCGATCAGGTCCTGCACCTGCAGCAGCGGGATCAGCATGAGCAGGGCAAGCAGCCCCACGCCCATGGCCTTGAAGGTGATGCCTTGGGTCCAGTTGCGCACGTGCATGGGCGTCCCCGCGTCGATTGGTCGCCGCCATTGGGCAACGGCGAACGGGCACGGCTGCGACCGCATGTGGCCGCTTGCGGGCAAGCGACGGCGCGAATCTGATGCAGCATGCCGCCTGCTGCAGCGGAACGCGTTGCACCCGGCCCGGACCCAAGACATGACACGCCTTATGACCTGGGCAGTGGCGTCCACCATGAAACCGAAAATCACCACGATCGGCAATTCCGCCGGCGTTATCCTGCCGTGCGAACTGGCTGCGCGGCTGCGCCTGGAGAAAGGCGACGAATTGTTTGCGCTGGAAACCCCGGACGGCATCCGCCTTACCACCTGCGACCCCACGCTCGCCTGCGTTGCACGCGCTGACCGCACACGAGTCCGCAATCATGAAACATGCTTCGCATACCGGGATCACCACCGCAGGGTGGATTTGTGCCGCACATCCAGCATCCGCCACCGGGCATGGATTTCCCGCACCGACAAACGTTCCGGACCGGCGCAAAGTCAGCAAGACGCCAAGCCGACCTGGCTGCGCTGGAGCCGCGCCGCCCGATGTACGATGCTGCCGGACAAGTTCGTGGCCCCTCGCACGGCCTTTCTGCGTTGATGGCTTCAAGCACCGGTCGACGCCGGCGCGAAGCGCGATCCGTCCTTTTTGATGCGATGAGGAGCATGATGAAACGCAATCGATGGCTCAGCTTGGCAATCGTCGCCGGCATCGCCGTGAGCTGGGGCGTCGGCCACGCCGGCGGACTGCAGATCACCGCGCAAGGCATCGCCGCGGGTGGCGGCACGAGCGCATCGAGCGGCGGCTGCCGCCGCCTCGTCGCGACTCTCGGCGAGCCGGTTGGCGGACGCTCGAGCGGCGGTGCCTATACCGTCATTGCCGGCTTTCAGGCCGGTCTAGGCACGTCCTCTCGCGACTCAATCTTCCAAGATGGCTTCCAGGAGTGCCTGTGATGAATGTTTTCCCGATACTGATGCGGCGCCTGGCACGCATGGCGCTCGCCATTTCCGCACTTGCCGCGAGTGCGGGCATCTTCGCTGCGCCGCAGATTCCCGACTTCGTCTACCAGGGCCGACTTGAGCAGAACGGCGCGCCGGCGAACGGCAACTTCGACCTGGGCTTCAAGCTGTTCGATGCCGCGAGCGGCGGGTTCCAGATCGGCGCGACGATCTCGCAACCGAACTTCCCGGTCACCGATGGCCTGTTCAGCGTATCGCTCGCCTTCCCGGGCGCGTTCACCGGCACCCAGCTTTATCTCGAAGTGAGCGTCGAAGGCACGCCGATGCTGCCTCGACAAGCCGTCGCGACCACCCCGGTATCGCAGTTCACGTTGACCGGCGGCATTTCCGGGCCGGCTGGCGGCGACCTCAGCGGAAATTATCCGAGCCCGACGATCGCGTTCGGCGCAGTGACGAGCAGCAAGATCGCGACGGCTGCGGTGGGCAATTCGAAGATCGCCGACAACGCGGTCACGTCCGCGAAGATTGCAGACAACGCGGTAGTTGCGGCGGCAATCGCCAGCGGCGCGGTCGGTACGTCCGAAATCGCCAACGACAGCGTCACGCGCGGCAAGATCGCCGGCGGCTACAGCAACGGCGCGATCGCGGTCTCGGTCGGAGCGAACGATTGCAACGACTACAACATCTCGGTTCCGGGTGCGCAACTCAACGATCTCGTGTTCTTCAACCTGCAATCGGGCTATACCCTGCCGCCGAACATGTTGATCCAGCCGCTGCGGGTTTCCGGCGCCGACCTCGTGCAGATCCGTGTCTGCAACCTCGGCAACGTCTCGCAGTCGACCGGAACGATCGGCGTCTACGTGCTGACCATGCGCTAAAAAAGGGACGGGTGACCCATGCGAAGGTTGTTCCGGATCACTTCCGCATCGCAATGGCCGCGACGTTTCCGGCGACATCGCGCGGTGACCCATTGCTCGATGTCTTGCAGGTGCTGCCCGAGATCAGCGGCCTCGATCTCGTGAGCCAGGAAGACGCCGGTGGCGGACGCCGCCGCACGGCCGTGCAGTTCGAGTATCGCGACTGAGCATCGACGCTGGGTCAGAGGCAGCTACTGCGCACCGGCCGACGCGCTCAAATGCAGCGGCCATGGCGCGCACCACGCTGTGGATGCCTGGACAGCCGACTCAGTCCCCTGGTTTGGTCATCGCAGCGTCCGGAAGGACGGAACGGTGGATGTCGCAGTTGCCCTGAATGGCACGCTGGACTCGAGCCGACATCCCGGGCCACGCGCAAGCGCGCGGACGGCCCGCGATTCAAACGGATGATTCCTCCGACCCAACCAGCGTTTCAGCACCGATCGTGGATTAGACTTTCGATCCCATTGATCGAACAGGATTGCCACATGCGCGCGTTTCCGCCGGGTTCGCTTCTGATCGCCCTCATCGGACTCGTCGGTTGCAGCAGTGGCCCCGTGCCCGACGTCGCCGAGGCATATGGCGACCAGTACGGCGCGGTGGAAACCTCGTCATTCGGCGCGTGCCCGACGATCGAGGGCGTCTGGCATCTGGCTGAATTGTCGGCCGGCTCGCTGCAGAAGGATGATGAGCTGGTTCAGCACTTCCGCTGGTTTGCGCCGTACCTGTTCAACCTGTCGGTGAATGCCCGATCCTATATCGCGATTGAACCGCGACAGCTCGAGACGGTGTTCTACCTGGCCGACCAGATTCCCGGTGCGGGTGGCCGCTCAGCGGCGGGCTACACGACACTCGATGAAGCGCAGGCACCATGCCTTGGACACGGTTGGCGGCGCGTTGCGACCCACGACCATTCAATGAACGACGCCGCCGCACGCGTACTGAATCTTGTCCCGGAAGAACCGACGACTATCGTCCAGACCGACTACGTCGCCCGCACCGCGAATGACGAGCTCATCCTGGCGAACCGCATCGACTATTCGGGCACGGACAGCGAGGACAGGAACAAGACGGTCAAGGATGGGTACTGGCATTGGCTGAAGATGCCGCGTCTGCACGCCGACCCCAAGGCGCAAGGCTTCAGATCCTGATCGCTTGGAAGAACGGGGCCAGGTTGGCCCCGCGCTGTTCCATGCCCGGCTCAAACCGGGGGTTTGGCGCACGATGCGATTGGATACTGCCTTGTCCCACATTGCCCTCTTCCAGTTGGGCGAGCATTGGTGTCAACTAGGCCGACCGGTCAGGCCAATCGAGGTCAGGATCATGTCGGCCCCAGCAAACGCCTCCGCCACAGGAGCATCGCCCGGCCACTGGACCGTCACCGGCGTGCAGACTGCGCCCACCGAAGATGGACGCACGCACGTGGAAGTTGTCATCCGCGGCAAGGTCGAAGGCCTTGTGGATCGTGGCGGCGGTGCGGACCAATTGCGATTTTCGGTCTGGGACGATGGCATCGAAATGGACTTCAAGATCGTCGACATACCGCTGGGGCGAACCGGCACCGTCACCGTGCGCCTCGGCTTCGATGGCCGCTACGCCATCGTCGCCGATGGCATCGGCATCGCGATCACGGCAGGTTCGGAAGCGAGCGGCGAACGCGTGTTCGACCTGGATCCGTTTTTCCCTGAAGTCGCTGCGTAGAAGCTACGCAAAAAAGAGAGCGGTCACCCTTTCCAGTTTTTCCGACGTGGAGAACGACGTGATGGTGCACAAGAACAAGGTTCCGTGCATGCGCACGGATACGGTAGTCGCGAAGCAGGGAATTGTCGCGAGCTCCAGGGCCTGCCTAGGCCGGTTCCTCATGGCGCTCGCCGTGCTGTTCGCCACGATGACCAGTGACGCCCAGGCAGGTTTCGATGCGACCGGTTCGCTGGCGACCGCACGGCGCCTGCACGTGGCCGTCACCCTGCCCTCGGGACAGGTGCTCGTGGCCGGCGGCTACAGCACGACAGGCAGCGATCTCGCCAGCGCTGAACTCTACGATCCCGCGACAGGCAACTGGACCAGTGCAGGCGCATTCACCCGGGCGCGCTTCTGGCACGCCGCCAGCATGCTGTTGACCGGCAAGGCACTCGTGGTCGGAGGATCGAACAACCAGAGCCAGACCCTGAGCAGTGCGCAACTCTACGATCCGGCGCAGAACGCATGGAGCGCTGCTGGCGGGCTTGTCACCGCGCGCAATCGCCACACCGCAACCCTGCTGGACTCGGGCAAGGTGCTGGTTGTCGGCGGAACGAATGCCGCAGGCACGGCGCTGAGCAGCGCCGAACTCTACGACCCGACGACGAATACCTGGGCGCCGACCGCCGGTCCGCTGGCAACGGCACGCTATCTTCACACGGCGACCCTGCTGGCCACCGGCGAGGTCCTGGTGGTCGGCGGGTATGGCAACAGCGGCACCTCCATCAGCAGTGCCGAACGCTACAACCCCGGTACGGATTCGTGGACTGCCGCCGGCACACTGGCGAACGCGCGCGTGCGACACGCCGCCACGCTGTTGGCATCCGGTCAAGTGCTGGTGACCGGCGGGCAAGGCGTGCTCAGCAGCGCCGAACTCTACGACCGCACGGCGAATGCATGGTCGCCGGTCCAACCGATGCTCGCACCGCGTCAATCGCACAGTGCTACCCGGCTGCCGACAGGCCTGGTGCTCGTGGCAGGTGGTGATCAGGGCACGTTGGCGCTGAACAGCGTCGAATTGTACGACCCGATCTCGAACATCTGGTCCGATGCCGGCACGCTCGTGACCGCGCGCGAAAACCACACCGCGAACCTGCTGCCATCCGGCCAGGTGCTCGTGGCCGCAGGTGCCCCGGGACAAACGATCAATGCCGCTCTCGACAGCGCCGAGTTGTACATCGACGACGCCTCTTTGCCGACGGTTTCGACGACACTCCAACGTCCAATCCGTAGGGCAAGAGAGGCAGAAATGCGAGGCGGCAGTCAAATGACAGGTGTGGCAGAAATCTCGCATCGCGCAGCTCAACGCCACGATGGGGTACCAGAAGCGAACCAAAATCGGCGCTTCTGATATTCAAGATTCAAGACTTGACCCCTTGCTCCGTGTTTTCGCAGAAACAGACGATCTGTCCGGACAAGATGCTAGGGTGCCGAATGTCGCCCGCATTTTCTGCACCTCATCGTGCTACTAGGCGGAACTCGCGAATGGCTCTTGCAGTACGGGCATTCGAAGTCAACTACAGGGGAGCGAGCGAAGTCGCCAACGATCGTTGGACGAGGCACTTTGGATATCTCGATGAAACTTGTCGGAAGCGACCGTTTGGTCGGAAGCGATGGTTTAGCCGGCATCAATACTTTGAATCGGATCTTGTGCCCACAGAAGGCGCATTGACTTAGACCAGCGTTTATTTCCGTGAGCGCAGAATTAAATGGGCGAATGAGTTGTCCGCATTTCGGGCAAGAGAGGCATTCGCCAAGTCTAAGGGCGAAGATGACAGAGGTTACTTTCCCCTGGCAAACAAGCTCTATCCTCAAGTGATTCTCGCAAAGCTCTTGGAGCATTCCTATAGCAACGGTAGACGTGCAGCGGAAGAACTCCCTGTTGCGCGAAACTCGGCAGTCCTTCAACCGCGCATGCGCTAATGCTTCGACATCTTGCGGATGCGGAACATACGCTGCGTAAACAACTTTGAATTTCTCCGGCAAGCCCGTGCCGTCGAGCTGTCTTGCCCGCGCCTCCGGTGTGCTCGTTGTATGGCCAAGTTTGACCATGCCCGGCAGCGCTGGGTTGGTAAGTATGTATACCCAGCCATCCTTTGAAATGGCCATTACTGCCTCTGTCCATGACCTACACTGCCAAACATCGCACGTACAAACTCCCTACCCGCACTTTGAATAGCCGCAATTCAGGCACGTTGCGCAGCCATCCATGACGATGGTCGCGTTGGTGTTGCACTTGTGGCACATGGTGGCGCCGGGGGGGAAGCTGCCGGCGGAATCGTCTTCGGCGAGGTCGGGGGACGGGATCGGGGTTGTCGTGGACGCACCGGCGGCGCCGGATGCCGGCGGACGCCGGGAACCCGGGTTTGCTGTCGTGCCCGCCTTGGCGGAGCCGGGGCTTACGTCAGACTTTTTTTTTGAGCGGGCTTCGTAGGCAGCACGCTTTTCGGCGATCAGGGCGCGCTGGGCCGGATCCATTTCCGGATCGTGGATCAGGCCGATCATTTTCATGTGGCGTTCGATGACCGCGCCAAGCTCGGCGACGATGCTCGGCATGTAGATGCCGCCGGCCTTGAAGTAGCCACCACGCGGATCGAACACGGCTTTCAGTTCCTCGACGAGGAAGGTGACGTCACCGCCCTTGCGGAACACGGCGGACATGATGCGCGTGAGCGCGACGATCCACTGGAAGTGCTCCATGCTCTTGGAGTTGACGAAGATCTCGAACGGGCGGCGCAGCTCGTGCTCGGTTCCGGCATTGAGCACGATGTCGTTGATGGTCACGTACAGGGCGTGCTCGACCAGCGGCGACTTGATCTTGTAGGTGGCGCCGATCAACTGATCCGGGCGCTCGACCTTCTCGTGCATGTGGATGACTTCGGCGGTTGCCGGCTCCTCGATCACCGGCTGCGGCTTGGCGACGGCAGCGGGTGTTTCCGCTTCCGGCAGCACGACGTTGTATGCCTTGATCTTCTTGCTGATCTTGATCGCCATGCCGGCGCTCTCCTGAATTCGTGCGTGACCGTCATCCGGGGCGACGGTCGAGTTGTCCATGCCTTGGCTGCGCATGTCGCGCCAGGCGTTGTTGCAGGTTGCGGGCCTGGCTGGGCAGAGCTCCGCTGAAACGTGCGCGGCGGAATCGGATTCCGCCGCGCCTTGAAACGCTTGTCGCGACAACGACCCTTCCCGCACAGGCGGGAGGGCCGCCGATCAATCGATCACTTGCGACCTTTCTTGGCTGCTTTCTTTGCGGCTTTCTTTGCAGGAGCCTTTTTCGCCGGCGCGGCTTTCTTTACCGGCTTCTTGGCCACGGCCTTCTTCACCGCTTTCTTGGCGGCGACCTTCCTCACGGCCTTCTTCACGGCTTTCTTGGCCACGACCTTCTTTGCTGCCGCTTTCTTGACGACTTTCTTCGCCGGCTTCTTCACCGCGGCCTTCTTGGCCACGACTTTCTTGACGGCTTTCTTCACGGCCTTTTTCACCGCGGCTTTCTTGGCGGCGACCTTCTTGGCGGCCGGCTTGGCTTTCGCCTTGGCCTTGGCCGGTGCCTTGGTCATCGCAGCCTTGGCTTCTTCGGCTTTCTTGGCCACGGTCTTCACCGCGCCGCTGATCTTCTTCGCCGCTGCTGCCTCGACTTTCTTGGCCTTGGCGACCACGGTCTGCACCTTGCGCGCCGCCTGCTTGCGCGCCTTCTGCACCTTCTTGACGGCGTTCTTGCCGGCCTTGGTGACGGCGGCCTTTGCATCGGCCGCGACATCGCTGGCGGTATTGGCAATGGCGCTGGCTGCGTCGGAAATTGCTCCGCCCATTTCCTTCAGGCTGTCTTTGACTTCTTCCACCGGGCTATCGGTACTCATCTTCCCCTCTCCGCGCTTGCGCGCCACTGTTGGTTGACTAGGTTGGACAACGCACAACAAGCAAACCACCGGACACGTCGCGACCGGTGGATCCACTCGAATCAGAACTTGCCGTAGTAGCCTTCTTTGAGGGCATCGAACAGGTTGGCTGCAGTGTGGACCTCGCCATCGTACTCGATCTCTTCGTTGCCTTTTACTTCCACGATCGATCCATCTTCAAGCTCGAATCGATAGCGGGTGTTTTCCAGGTCATGCTCCTTGACCAGCACGCCCTGGAAGGCTGCCGGATTGAAGCGGAACGTGGTGCATCCCTTCAAGCCCTGTTCGTGGGCATAGCGGTAAATGTCCTTGAAATCCTCGTACGCATACGCGGTCGGCACGTTGGCCGTCTTCGAGATCGAGGAGTCGATCCACTTCTGCGAGGCGGCCTGGATGTCGACGTGCTCGGTCGGGCTGATGTCATCGGCGGCGACAAAGTAATCGGGAAGTTTTTCCTCGGGCTTGTCGGAGAACGGCATGGCCTTGCCATTGATCAGCTCGCGGTAGGCGAGCAGCTCGAAGCTGAAGACCTCGACCTTTTCCTTGGATTTCTTGCCCTCGCGGATCACGTTGCGGCTGTAGTGGTGGGCGAAGCTCGGCTCGATGCCGTTGGAGGCGTTGTTGGCCAGTGACAGCGAGATCGTGCCGGTTGGCGCGATCGAGGTGTGATGGGTGAAGCGCGCACCGACTTCGGCCAGCTCGGCGACAAGCTCGGGGGCGACCGTGGCGATGCGCTGCATGTAGCGACTGTATTTCGCATGCAGGATGCGCCCGGGCACGCTGTCGCCGATCCTGTAGCCGTCGGCGGCCATTTCCGGACGCTTGCGCAGCATTTCGCCGGTGACCGTGAAATCACGGGTCAGCATCGGTGCCGGGCCCTTCTCCCTGGCCAGGCCAAGTGCCACTTCCCAGCCGGCCACGGCCATCTCGCGCGACACATCCTCGGTGAACGCGCAGGCCTCGTCGCTGCCATAGCGCATCTTCAGCATGGTCAAGGTGCTGCCGAGTCCGAGGAAGCCCATGCCGTGACGGCGCTTGCTCTCGATCTCGTCGCGCTGCTCCTCCAGCGGCAGGCCGTTGATCTCGACGACGTTGTCGAGCATGCGCGTGAACACGCGCACGACCTCGCGGTATTCCTCCATGTCGAAACGCGCTTTCGGCCCGAACGGGTCGCGCACGAACTTGGTCAGGTTGACCGAACCGAGCAGGCACGAGCCATACGGCGGCAGCGGTTGCTCGCCGCACGGGTTGGTCGCGCGGATGTGCTCGCACCACCAGTTGTTGTTCATCTCGTTGACGCGGTCGATGAGGATGAAGCCCGGCTCGGCGAAATCGTAGGTGGAGACCATGATCATGTCCCACAGATGGCGCGCGCGGATCTGGTTGTAGATCTTGCAGGCGACCAGGCCGTCCTCGCGCACGACATAACTCTTGTGCGTCGGCCATTCGCGCCAGATGATCTTTTCCGGGTCGTCGAGGTCGATCTCGTGCTGTTCCTTGATGTGGATCGGGAACACCAGCGGCCAGTCGGTATCCTTCTCGACCGCTTCCATGAAGTCATCGGTGATCAGCAGGCTCAGGTTGAACTGGCGCAGGCGGCCATCCTCGCGCTTGGCGCGGATGAACTCCTTCACATCCGGATGCGACACATCGAACGTGCCCATCTGCGCGCCGCGGCGGCCACCGGCCGAGGACACGGTGAAGCACATCTTGTCGTAGATATCCATGAACGACAGCGGCCCGGAGGTGTACGCGCCGGCGCCCGACACGTACGCGCCGCGCGGACGCAACGTGGAAAACTCGTAGCCGATTCCACAGCCCGCCTTGAGCGTCAGGCCGGCCTCGTGGACCTTGTCGAGGATGTTGTACATGGAATCCTCGATCGTGCCGGAAACCGTGCAGTTGATCGTCGAGGTTTTCGGCTTGTGCTCGGCGGCACCGGCATTGGAGGTGATGCGTCCGGCCGGGATTGCCCCACGGCGCAGCGCCCAGAGAAACCGTTCGTACCAGTAATCCTGCTTTTCGCGGCTGCTCTCGACTTCGGCGAGGGCGCGGGCGACGCGCTGGTAGGTGTGGTCGATGTCGACATCGACAGGCGCACCCTGTTTCGACTTCAGCCGGTATTTCTTGTCCCAGATATCCAGCGATGCCGGTTGCAGTGGAATTTCTACCGCGCCACGCGCGACTCCCTCAAGACGCACTGTGCTCATGGCCAGCGTTTCCTCCTGGTTCTTATTGTGTTCCCGGGATTTCTTCCCGGGTTTGTTGTCGTGTTTCACGTCTATCGCCACATCTTGTTTCAGACGGAGAAAGCCGGTCAAAGCGGACAGAATGCCAGTGACATTCCCCGAATTGCTCCACAATGGCTGGGTTATCCCCCGTTCGGCGCACACAACATGTTGTGGTGAACACCGCGTCGTACCCTACGCTGCGACCCGCCGCTTGTCCAGCATCCCGAGCCTCCGTGACACATCGATTTGCATTGCCCCGCGCTGGCGCCGGAATGAAACCGAATGGCACGGCCGCGGTCTGAAGGGCGTGCCTGGATCGTGCCCCGCACTTGCAATGCCGCCGTGCCGGCGCGATCTGTCCCCGCGTGTCGCCGCGCGACCGCTTCATGGCCGCACCGATCACCCTGAGCACTCCATTCGAACCCATCGCCCTGGAAGTCCGAACCATGTCCTCGAAGCAAACCATCCGCTGCGTGTCGTTTTCCGCAATCCTCGTGCTGACCGGCCTGCTGGCCATCCCCGCCGCACAAGCCGGGCTGCCGCCAGCCGTCGATGGCCAGCCGCTGCCGACGCTGGCGCCGATGATCGACCGGGTCACGCCGGCCGTGGTCAACATCAACACCAAGACCCGCGTGCAGGTGCGCGATCCGTTCTTCGACGATCCGATTTTCCGGCGCTTCTTCAACGTGCCGAACCAGCCGCGTGAGCGCGTGCAGCAATCGCTCGGCTCCGGCGTCATCGTCGATGCAGCCAAGGGCTATGTGCTGACCAACAACCACGTCACCCAGGGTGCCGACGACATTGCCGTGACCCTGCATGACAACCGCACGGTGAAGGCACGCGTGATCGGCTCGGATCCCGATACCGACCTGACCGTGCTGCAGATTCCGGCCGAGAACCTGCAGGCAGTGCCGCTGGCGCTGTCCCGGGACCTGCGCGTCGGCGATTTCGTGGTCGCCATCGGCGATCCCTTCGGCCTCGGCCAGACGGTCACCTCGGGCATCGTTTCGGCACTCGATCGCAAGGGCATCAGCCGCGGCTACCAGAACTTCATCCAGACCGACGCCGCGATCAACCCGGGCAACTCGGGCGGTGCCCTGGTCAACCTGCGCGGCGAGCTGGTCGGCATCAACTCGATGATCTTCTCGCCATCCGGTGCCAGCGTCGGCATCGGCTTTGCCATCCCCAGCGACCTTGCCGCCAACGTCATGCGCCAGCTGGTCGAGTACGGCGAAGTGCGTCGCGGCACGCTCGGAGTCGATACCCAGGACATCACCCCGGAGCTTGCCGCGATGCTCTCGGTGGCGGTCGGCAAGGGCACCGTGATCACGCGCGTGCGCAAGGATGCCCCGGCGGCCAAGGCCGGCATCCAACCCGGCGACGTCATCACCGCGATCAACGACACCACCATCAGCTCGGGCCAGGATCTGCACAACATCGAAGGCCTCACGCCGATCGGCACGCCGCTCGCCATATCGCTGTTGCGCGACGGCAAGCCGCTGACCCTGCGCATGACCCTGGCTGCCAGCACGGTGGTGAGCCTGCGCGGCGATGATCTCGATGTCCGCCTTGCAGGCGTGCAGCTCACCGATCTCGATGACAGCCAGCGCCGCCCGGGGCTCACCGGCAGCGTCGTGAAAAACGTCGAACGGGCCAGTCGCGCCTACGCCAGCGGCCTGCGCGGCGGCGACGTCATCGTCGGCATCAACCAGCGCGACATCGAGGACACCGGCGACCTCGGCGAATTGCTGCAAAGCAAACCCCGCCAGTTGATGCTGACCATCGTGCGCGGACAGAGCGTGTTCTATCTGCTGTTGCAGTAGGGCGTGACGTCGGCATCCCTTCGACTGCGGCCTGCGCTCAGGGCGAGCGGAGGGGGCGGTAGCTCTGGTTTTTCATCTTGCTGTTGCCATTGCCCTGGCGCGCAGGGTGCGCGCCACATGAACGGACTTTCACGCGCCAGCAACTGTTTGCGGGGAAGCCTCGGCCTGCAGGCCTGAGGCTTCCCGATCACGCTGGCGATCACTCGGCGGCGGGTGGTGCATCCTCACCGCTGCCCTGGACCTCATCACCGGCAGATCCTGCATCATGGCTGGCCTTGGCTTCGCCGTTCTCGCTGGCGTCGTCGCCGTCATCCTCCTCGGCATCCAGACGCACCAGGCCGACCAGCTTCTCGTCATCGGGCAGGCGGATCAGGGTCACGCCCTGGGTATTGCGGCCGACCTTGGCAACCTCGGCCGCACGCGTGCGCACGAGGGTGCCCTGGTTGGAGATCAGCATCAGTTCGTGCTGTTCGCCGATCTGCACGGCACCGACCAGGTCGCCATTGCGCTCGGAGCACTTGATGCCGATCACGCCCTGGTTGCCCCTGCCCTTGCGCGGGTATTCGGCAAGCTCGGTGCGCTTGCCGTAGCCGCGCTCGGTCGCGGTGAGGATGTCGCCATCGCCATCGCGCACGATCAGGCTGACCACCTTTTCGCCCTTGGCCAGGCGGATGCCACGCACGCCACTCGCCGTGCGACCGGTCGGGCGCACGGTGTTCTCGTCGAAGCGCACGGTCTTGCCGTTCGAGGCGAACAGCAGGATGTCGCTCTCGCCATCGGTGATCTGCACATCGACCAGGGCATCGTCCTCGGCCAGGCCGATGGCGATCTTGCCCTTCTGCAGCTGATAGGCGTACTCGGTCAGCGGAGTCTTCTTGACCGTGCCGTTTTCGGTGGCGAAGAAGACGAAGCGGTCCTCCGAGTATTCGGCCACCGGCAGGATCGCCTGCACCTTCTCGCCTTCCTGCAGCGGCAGCAGGTTGACGATCGGCTTGCCGCGCGCGTTGGGACCGGCATCGGGCATCTGGTAGACCTTCAGCCAATACACGCGACCGCTGCTGGTGAAGGTCAGCAGGGTGTCGTGCGTGTTGGCGATCCACAGGCGCTCGACAAAGTCCTCGTCCTTCAGCGCCGACGCCGAGCGACCCTTGCCGCCGCGCTTCTGCGCACGGTAGATGCTGGCCGGCTGGCGCTTGGCATAGCCGGTGTGCGAGAGGGTGACGACGACATCTTCCGGCTCGATCAGGTCGAGCATGTCGAGTTCATCCTGGTTGGCCTGGATGAGCGTGCGGCGCTCGTCGCCGAAATCCTCCTTGAGCTTGACCAGTTCCTCGCGAATCACCGCGAGCAGGCGCGCCGGATCCTCGAGGATCTCGATGAGGCCGAGGATCGTGGTCAGCAGTTCCTTGTATTCGTCGGTCAGCTTTTCCTGTTCGAGGCCGGTCAGGCGGCTCAGACGCATCTCGAGGATCTGCTGCGCCTGCGCCTCGGAAAGCTGGTAGCCGTTGTCGCCGAGGCCGATGCCGGGATCAAGCTTCTCCGGCTTGGAGACATCCGCCCCCGATGCCGACAACAGGGAACGCACCAGGCCCGGTTCCCACTGCCGCGCGAGCATGCGCTGCCTGGCTTCGTCGCTGGACGCCGAAGTCTTGATCAGCTCGATCATCTCGTCGATGTTGGCCAGGGCAACGGTCAGGCCTTCGAGGATGTGCGCGCGATCACGTGCCTTGCGCAGGTCGAAAATGGTGCGCCGGGTGACCACTTCGCGACGATGGCGGATGAAGGCATCGAGGATCTCGCGCAGGCCGAGCGTGCGTGGCTGGCCATTGACCAGGGCGACCATGTTGATGCCGAAAGTGACCTGCAACTGCGTCTGCTGGTACAGGTTGTTGAGCAGCACATCGCCCATCGCGTCCTTGCGCACCTCGATGACCACGCGCATGCCGTCCTTGTCGGACTCGTCGCGCAGTTCGGAGATGCCCTCGATCTTCTTTTCCTTGACCAGCTCGGCGATCTTCTCGATCAGCCGCGCCTTGTTCACCTGGAACGGCAGCTCGTGGACGATGATCGTCTCGCGGCCATTGGCTTCGACTTCGATTTCGGCCTTGGCGCGCAGGAGGATGCGACCGCGACCGGTGCGATAGGCTTCGACGATGCCGGCCGAGCCGTTGATGATGCCGGCGGTCGGGAAATCCGGCCCCGGCACGATGCGCATCAGGTCCTCGAATTCGAGGTCGGGATCATCGATCAGGGCGATGCAGGCGCTCAGCACCTCGCTCAGGTTGTGCGGCGGCACATTGGTCGCCATGCCGACCGCGATGCCGGCCGAGCCGTTGACCAGCAGGTTCGGGATGCGTGCCGGCAGCACCGTCGGTTCGAGTTCCTTCTCGTCGTAATTGGGCTGGAAATCGACGGTTTCCTTGTCGATGTCGGCAAGCAGTTCGGAGCTGAGCTTGTCGAGGCGGCATTCGGTGTAGCGCATTGCCGCGGCGCTGTCGCCATCGACCGAGCCAAAGTTGCCCTGGCCGTCGATGAGCATGTAGCGCATCGAGAAATCCTGGGCCATGCGCACGAGGGCGTCGTAGATCGAGGAATCGCCATGCGGATGGTATTTGCCCATCACGTCACCGACGACGCGCGCGCACTTCACATAGGGGCGGTTCCAGACCGTGCTCGACTCCTGCATTGCATAGAGGATGCGTCGATGAACGGGCTTGAGGCCATCGCGCACATCGGGCAAGGCGCGGCCAACAATGACGCTCATCGCGTAGTCGAGATAGCTTTGCCGGACTTCGTCTTCGATGTTGACGCGTATGACTTCTTTGGCGAACTCAGCCATTGAGAAATTCTTCCATATAAATCAGGAATTTACGGCAGGAACTCCTGCCGCGTCGAGGAGCCGGAACAGGCACGGCGAAAACGCGAAATATTAGCACGAAACAGCCCCTGTCCGCAGCCCCGCAGGTGCCATGGGACCGTGCTTTGCAGTGTCCGCGGGAAACGCGCTTCAACAGCCTGTCGAGGGTGCCCGGCTCAGGGCTTGCGCTGGCGATAGATCCAGAACCGCGACGCCGAAAAATTGATCACGAAACCACCCAGCGAGCCAATCGCGACGGCCAGTGCCGGCAGGCGCTGGAACACTCCGTGGTGATAGACCAGGGCCGAATAGATCGCGAAATTGACGAGGAAGCCGCCACTCATCGCGAACACGTAGCGCGACCATTCGCCGAAATGCCGGTAATGGCGCAGGCCCTTGAACGTGTAGCGTCGGTTGAACAACCAGGTGCCCGTCGCCGCGGCGAGGAACGAGAGCAGGCGCGCGGCATAGGGATTGGCCGCAAACGCGCTGACCAGCCACTGCACGAGGCCGGCGTCGATGAGGAAACCAATGGAGCCGCCAACGCAGAAAAGCAGGACCTGGCGCATGCGGCGGGCGCCTTCAGCCGCGCGCCGGCACGAGGGCAACGCGCGGGTGCCGCCAGCGACTCAAGCAAACAGCGCCTGCATCCGCGCGGCATCCGGTTTTTCGATCACGCCACGCTCGGTGACGAGCGCATCGATCAGGCCCGCCGGGGTCACGTCGAAAACCGGATTCCACGCCACCGCGCCCTCGACCACCGTGCGTTGGCCGGAATGCGCGAGCAGTTCGTCCGGATCGCGCATCTCGATTTCAATGTGCTCGCCCGAGGAGGTGGACATGTCGACCGTCGAGGCTGGCGCGACAACCATGAACTTCACGCCGTGATGGCGGGCAACGATGGCCAGCTGATAGGTGCCGATCTTGTTGGCGACATCGCCGTTCGCGGCAATGCGGTCGGCACCGACAATCACCCATTGCACCTGGCCCGATTTCAACAGGTGCGCGGCCGCCGAATCCGAGACCAGGGTGGCCGGGATCTGGTCGCGTACCAGCTCCCACATGGTCAGGCGCGCGCCCTGCAGCCACGGCCGGGTTTCGCCGGCGAAGACACGCGCGATCCGCCCCGCGCTGACACCGGCGCGGATCACGCCCAGCGCGGTGCCGTAGCCGGCAGTCGCCAGCGATCCGGTGTTGCAATGGGTGATCACGCCAACATCCGTGCCCAGCAAGGCGGCACCGAGTTCGCCCATGTGCCGGTTGGCGGCGAGATCCTCATCCTGGATGGCTTGCGCCTCGCCCTCGAGGGCGGCGGCGTCGGCACCCTCGGCAATGCGCCGCTGCATGCGATCCAGCGCCCACATCAGGTTGACCGCCGTCGGCCGCGCCGCACGCAGGATCGGCAAGGCCGCAGCGAGCGCCGCGCGCCCGCGCTGCGCGGCGAGGACCACGCCCCAGGCCGCGGAAATGCCGATCGCCGGCGCACCGCGCACGACGAGGTCGCGAATCGCCTGCGCGACTTCCTCGGCACTCAGGCAGTCGATGTAGTCCTCGGCAAACGGCAACCTGCGTTGATCCAGAAGGCGCAGGCGATCACCGCGCCAGAGCACCGAGCGGATCGAATCGTGTGAGTTCATGTTTTTCATCCGCCAAGGATACCGGCGACGGCGGCTCACCGCACAACCCGCTCCCGCTGTTCTTCAGCCGTAACGGCTCCTGAGGTTCGCGATCGAACTGACCAGCAGTTGTTCGAGAACCGACACATCCACATCCGCCAAATGCCGCAAATAGAGGCACGACTTGCCCATGGTGTGTTTGCCGAGCCTGTCGAGCAATGGCCTCTCGGTATCCCCGCAATCCAGATAGACAACAAGATCACGACCACGAATGGCGAAGCCCGCCAGCGGTGCCTCACCCGAGCGTCCGCTCTCGTAGGTGTAGCGATACGAGCCGTAGCCGACGATGCTCGGCCCCCACATGCGCGGCGCTAGTTTCGTGATCCGTTTCAACAGCTGCATCAGCGCACGGCAATCATCGACCTGGCCACCCTTGGCGCGGGATGCCAGGTACTCATCCACGCTCGCATCCGTGGATCGGGTCTTGTTTTCAGCCATCGGAATCCCCCCACCAGTGCCATGCCATCGAACACCCAGTCTATCCGGCAAGTCACCGATTGCGCGCAGACTCCTCAGGGGAATGCCAACCTGATGTGGATTCCGCTTGACGCATCCCCGCTGCACGAACCACCCGGCGCAAGTTCGATATCCCGGCACGTCGCAAAGCGACTCGGCAGCGGCCGGCATTCGGCACCGTGGCTCAGTGCGGCACCGCCGCTGGCTTCGTAGCAGTATTGCGAAGCCTTCTCGCAAAACGTGCTGGCGCGAGGCTGGCCATCCGCCCGATCCAGGGAATCGGCGCATGCAAACACCGCCGAAGCCGATGCCTCGTTGTCCGCAGCGACCAGCGCAGTCGACACGCTCATCGCACCCGCAAGCAGGCATGCAAGACGAATAGCATTCTTCATGTGACTCATGTGCTGGTCCCAGTCGATTGCATCGTGCGGTGCGGGATCGTGCGCTTGCAGCACGCTCCCTTCAGAAGACGGTCATCAGCGGGTCTATCCCCAGGTCGGAAATATCTGGTCGTAGGCTTCAACTTCGATCAAATGCAGAATTTCCTCTTCCTTACGTTCTGCTTCCTTGAAATGGTTTGGCGTGGAGCCAAATTCGCGCAGGTACTCCCGGTAATCGATTGCAATGCAAATACCCTGATTCAAGCAAAGCGTGCGCATCAACGCGCCACCCTGCCCGCAATCTCGACCAAGCGAACAAGCGACCAGATTCCACGCAAGCACATCGACAACGGTGCCCGCATATGGTCCGCGAACGCTTTGATCGAAGTCCTCACTTCCGCCAAGGCTCATGGCCATGATGCCTATCGCTTCCGGGTTCCTCGACATCACGATCCGCCGCAGCACGAGGATCCGGCTGCTCAAATCGCTATCCGTGTCGGAGCCGAGCGTCATGGCCAAGCCATAGGCGTCTCCATTGGCGGCCGCCTCCTCAAACAACCTTGAACTCTCCCGGATGTTCCAGTCATCGCGACTTGCGAGCGCGGTGCAGCGTTGTTCTGCTGCCGCCAGATGAGACGCGCCAACCAGCCTCTCCGGGTCGCTCAGCTCCTCAAGCATCCTTTTCACTCTCTCGGACATATCTTTTCTAATCTTGAAATAGGCGCATTCTTCATACGCCCTCGCCATCATGCCCATGGCCTCACCGTCCTTGCCTGAGATTGCCGGGGCCAGTTCGTCCACCAGCTCCGCAAGATCCCTGGATTCCGCGAACGCTCTCGTTCGCTCCGGAGTCGCGGTTTTTACGTCACTTTTCTTCGCGATGTTTTCAATGATCGTCGCAGGGCGTTCGGGGGCATGCTTCTTGTTGGCTTGCTTATGCGTATCTGCGTTTTCCAGAACCCTGCGTGGAATTTCTTCGGCTACCTGCCTCAGTGAATCCGGCCTCACGGAAGTTGTCCAGCCTCCATCCCGGATCATGAAATACCCGAAAATGGTCAATGCAAGCCATGTGATAAAAACATACCAATATACCGACGATTTGCTTTTTGACGTATTCATCCGTGCAGTCCATCTCGCTGGGTCTCGGAAGATCAATGCAACATGATCAATCCTCGGGATCCGGATTCCAAAAGTCAAAGCGCGGCAGACCCTGCCGCCGTGCCTTGGCGGGTGATGTTCAATCGAAGTGCAGGCCGTTGATGCGGCGGGTGCGTTGGCTTAGGGCGGCGGTGATCACTTCGCGGTTGGCGTGGATGCGTAGGTGGGTGCGGGCGCGGCTGGCGGCGGTGTAGAGCCATTCGCGGGTGAGCAGCGGATGGGGCTCGTCGGGCAGGACCAGTTCGACCGTATCGAACTCGGAGCCTTGCGCCTTGTGCACGGTCATGGCCCAGGCGCTTTCATGCGGCGGCAGTTGCGCGGGCAGCAGCGCCTGCACGCCACCATCGCGTCGCGCAAACCACGCCCGCAACGGCGCATCGGCATGTTCGGCCAGCAGCACGCCGACATCGCCGTTGAAGAGCCCAAGCGCGTGCTGGTTGCTGGTGATCAGGATCGGTCGACCGGCAACGAACATCTGCGCGGCCTGCGTGCCATGCACGGCGCTGGCGACGGCCTGGTTGAGCCCGGCAACGCCACGCGGACCATCGCGCAATGCGCAGAGGATGCGGTAGCGACCGAGGTTTTCCAGCGCCTCCTGTGGCGAGCCGGCGCTGCCGAGGCCATGCCAGGATTCGCGCAACGCCGCGCGCGTGGCGGCGCTGTCGAGTCGCCAGGCGTGTTCGCTCCAGTGGATGTCCTCGCTTTCGGACAGGCTGGCAAATACCTGCGCGGCGTCGCCGAGGCGGATCGCGCGCACGAGTCGCGCGATGCCCGAATCCCCACCGAAGCGACGCGGTCGTTCGAGGCGAACGATGCGCGCGGCGATGGCGGAAACCTCCTCGCTTGCCTCAAGCCTTGCCGCGCGTGTCGCGGCCAGCCATTGCGCCGCTTCGGGCGATTGCCGGTTGCTCGGGTTCCGTGCCGCCAGCGTGGCCAGCACGGCACCATTCTCCACCGCCGGCAACTGGTCGGGATCGCCAAGCAGGATCAGCCGGCAATCGGGTTTCAGCGCACGCAGCAGTTTGGCCATCAAGGGCAGATCGACCATCGAGCACTCATCGACGACGAGTACATCGAGATCGAGCAGGTGCGCGGCATCGCGCATCGGCTGCACCGATTGCGGGTGGAAGCCGAGCAGGCGATGCAGGGTCATCGCTTCGCTGGGCAGGCTGGCGCGCTGCTCCTCGCTCAAGGGCAATTTCTGCAAACCCGACTGGGCTGCTTCGCCAAGGCGCTGCGCGGCCTTGCCGGTCGGTGCGGCGAGACCCATGCGCAAGGGGCGTCCACCGAAGCGCTGGATCAGGGCGAGCACGCGCAAGGCAGTGAAGGTCTTGCCAGTACCTGGGCCGCCGCAGATCACCGTCAGTGGCGCGCGCAAGGCGGTCACCGCGGCGACACGCTGCCAGTCGGTTTCCCCGGCATCGGCGCTCGGCAGCAACTCGTCGAGGGCGCGCGCCACTTCCTCGGCCGGCGGTTGTGTCGCAAACGGAATCGCCCGCGCGCGCAAGGCGCTTTCGATTTCCCGCTCATAGCGCCAGTAGCGGCGCAACCAGGTGCGTTGGCCTTCGACGACAATCGGCGCATCGCCGGTGGCCGCGCCGATGAAATCCGCCTGCGGCCAGTTGCCTGCGCGCAAGGCATCGTGCCAGGCCTGGGTCGCGCGCTCGCGTGAACCGGGTTCGGCACTCGCCGGCCATTCGGCCAGCAGATCCGGAGTGAAGCAACTGTGTCCGCGCGCGACTGCCCAGCTGTTCAGCGCCGCCAGGTGCAGGGCGGCCTTGTCGCTGTCCGGCCAGATCGAGGCAAAGGCCTCGATCAATGCCGCATCGAGGGCACTGAAACCGCCTTCACGCACTGACTCGAATGCACTCATGGTGCCTCTCCCTCGCACCAGGCATCGAGCGCGTCGATCAAGGCGACCGGTGGACGATCGTGATGGATGCCGGCGCGATCGCCTTCGCGCATGCCGCGCACAAAAAGATACAAGGTACCGCCGATGTGGCGCTCGTAGTCGTACTGCTCGCCCAGGCGCTCGCGCAGGAAGCGCTGCAGGGCCACCAGGTAGATCAGGTATTGCAGGTCGTAATCGTGGTCGCGGATGGCTGCGGGCAAGCGCTCGGCCGCGTAGTCCGCACGCGCCGGGCCAAGCAGGTTGGTCTTGTAGTCGAGCACGTAGTAGCGATCCTGCCAGCGCAGGATGAGATCGATGTAGCCGGTCATCAGGCCGCGCACGCTGGCGCGTCGCGTGATCCATTCGGCAGGCGCGCGGGCGTAGTCGGGCCAGGCCGCCAGCAGTTGCGCGAAGGCGTCGAGCCGTGACCCTCCCAGCGGAAACAGGAACTCGAGCTCGGCCAGTGCTTCGCCCGCGCCGAGATCCATCAGGCGCAAGCCGGAACCGGGCAGCAGTTCGCTGCGCACGCCGGCGCGGGTGATCGCCGCAATCGTCTCGATCTCCTCGCCGGCATAGCCGTGATCGGCGCAGATGCGGGCGAGATCGGCATGCACGCCGGCTGCTGCCAGATCGGCAAATGCGACATCCTCGAACACCTGATGCACGCAGACGCCAAACGCCGTGCCGCGCGGCCATTGCGGCACGGGATCCTCGACCGGCAGCGCCGGGCTCGTCGCCAGCGGCGTATCGAACTCGTCATGGTCGGCCAGCGGTGCGTGCTGGCTGCCGGCAAACAGACGGCTGTAGCTGAGCGTTTCAAGGCCGCGCTCGATCCGGCCGCGAAATTCGGCGATGACCAGATCATCCTTGTTGGCCGCGTCCGGCAAGCGCGTAACCGGCGGCGCTTCGACTTCCAGCCGCTTGATGTCGATGCACTGCTGCGAGCGCTTGACCAGGGCAGCCAGCCCTTCGTCGATGCGATGGGCATGATCCTTGAGTGCGACGAGTTGATCGGGACGCTTGATCTCGTCGTCGCGGTACCACAGCCAGGCCAATGGACCGGTCAGGCTGGTGCTGCTCTGCCCGGTATTCACCCAGGCCCAGGCCAGCCAGACGCGATGACGCGCCCGCGTGATGGCGACATAAGCCAGGCGCAGGCTTTCGGCGAACTGCTCGTCGCGCTGGGCGAGTGCATGCGTCTTCCACTCCGGGCCGCCAATGTCGATGCGCAGTTCGTCGCCGGCATGCCAGGCCACCGCCTCGTCGGCCATCTCCTGGTTTTCCAGCTTCTTCCAGAACGTGGCCATGGCGAAGGGCGCGAAGACGACGTCGTACTGCAAGCCCTTGCTCCGATGCACGGTCAGCACCTGCACCGCGCCGGGATCGTCGGCCGGTCGCAAGGGTTCGGCATTGCCCGCGCCACGTTTTTCATCGGCTTCCATGCGACGCTGGCCAAGCCAGTGCAGCAACTCGGCAGGAGTCGAGCGTCGCGCCGATTCGTGCTGCAGGAGTTCGGCAAGATGCAGCAGGTTGGTGACCCGGCGCCGGCCGTCCCAGCGCGGCAACAGGCGCGTCGCCGCCGTTTGTACACAATGCGCAATCGTCGCGTAGGGGCCGGCATCGAGCCAGCGCTGGCGCAGGCTGGCGATGTGGCCAAGCTGGCTTTCCCAGCGGTCGAGATCATCGCGCGCGGCAAGCAGATCCTGCAGGGTGAAACCGAGCAGTTCCGTCGCCAATGCGGCGCGCACGCAGGCAGAATCGGCCGGCGCATCGAGGGCGGCCAGCAGGCGCTCGATGTCGGCGGCCTCGGCGCTGGCATAGACGCTCGCCGCGCTCAGGTAATCGCAGGCGATATTCCACTGGCCGAGCTGACGTGCGGCCTGTTCGGCCTGCTTGTTGCTGTTGACCAGCACGGCGATGCTCGGCACGCCGACCGACTCCTCGCGCGCACGCGTGAGGATTGCGCGGATCTCAGCGGCGACTTCGGCAAACATGCGCTCGGCGAAACTTCCGACCGTCCAGGACTTGCGCGCACCGTTGTCGTCAATGCGATCCGGCATGCGCCACACGGTCAAGGGCTTGGCGCTTGCCAGCCAATGCGTGGATGTGGCTTTGCTCGACGGGAAACGTGCCGGTTCGAACGGGATGAAATCGACGAGGAAGGGATCGGCGACGCCATCGAAGACGCTGTTGGCAGCGGCAATCAAGGCGGCATCCGAGCGCCAGTTCTCGCGCAAGGTATGGCGGTTGCCCCCGGCATCGCGGGCGGCGGCGTGATAGGTGTGGATGTCGCCGCCACGGAAGCGGTAGATGGCCTGTTTCGGGTCGCCGATCAGCAGCAACACGGCATCGGCGCGGGCGCGGTGGATGCGACGCAGGATCGCGTACTGCAGCGTATCGGTATCCTGGAACTCGTCGACCAGCAGGGCCGGCATTGTCGCCGCGATGCTGCGCGCCAGGCGCTCGCCGGACTCGCCATGCAGGCGTTCGTGCAACTCGCCGATGAGATCATCAAAGCCGAAGCGGCGCAGGCGCTGGCGGCGTTCGGCAAGGCCCGTGCGCACGAAGTCGATGGCCGCCTGGGTGAAACGCGCCAGCAGGGCGGCATTGAATTCGCTCTGCGCCGATTGCAGCGCATCCACGCATGCGCCGACGTGGGCCAGCGCGCCGGTGGGCGTCCAGCCCGCCTTTTTCGCCTTGGCCGAGAGCCCCGCATCAATGGCCGCTGTATTCAATGCGGCAAGTGCCTGCACATCGACTTCGGCCGGATCCGCCGCGCACGCCTGTTCGCAGGCGAGCATCGACGCCGGCCCATGCGGGGCGGTCTTTGCCGCAGAAAGGAACCTGTCCACGACCGCCTCGCGCAACTGCTGCAGGGCCACGGCAACCTCGCCATCGGCATGCAGGGTCTGCCAATGCGCGCGTGCTTTCGCGAACGCCGCACGCATGCGCCCGACCCATTCCGGCGAATCAACTGGATCGACCTGCGTCGCCGGCAATGCCAGCACCTGCGCACGCCGCAGTTCCGTCGCAAAGGCCTCGGGCGTATCCCAGCGTTCGAGGATGGCATGCACGGCCTCGTCCGCATCGACGATGACATGACGCCGCCAGAAATCCCGCACCAGTTCCAGCGTGGCCTCGTTGCCGGCGTCGTTGTCGAGTTCGAAGAACGGCAATCCGGTCTCGAACGCATGCTCGGCAAGCAACTGCTTGCACAGGCCATGCAAGGTGGCGATGCGTGCCTCGTCGAATCCAACCAGGGCCGAGGTCAGCAGGTCACGCGCCGTCTCCAGCGCAGCCGTGTCAACCCGATGCATCTGCAGGATCCGATCCAGATCGTCCGGCTGTGCCGGCGCGGCCTGCTGCAAGCGCGCGCTCGCCTCGGCAATGCGCGCACGCAGGCGACCGCGCAGTTCGCGGGTCGCCGCATCGGTGAAGGTGACCACGGCAATTTCGCTGACCTGGATTTTCCGTTCCAGCAACAGGCGCAGGTAGAGCAAGGCGATGTTGTAGGTCTTGCCGGTGCCGGCGCTGGCTTCGATCAGGTGCTGGCCGCTCAGGGTCAGCGTCGCCGCATCGAGCATGCCGGTATCGCTTGCCTTGCGCGTCACGGCATTTCTCCAACAGCGGCATACAGCGGCAGGAACAGGTCGGTGGCGAAATCCTCGAACGATGCATCCAGCAGCGCATCGCCGCGGTGGCGTGCAAGCAGTTCGTTGTACGGATCGGCACTCTCGGGGAAATTCTCGCCAGACCAGATGGCGCGGGCGCCAATGCGTGCCTGCTGCAGATCACCCGTGGCCTGCAACTTCGCGGCAAATGCCTCGGCGCTCTTGCGGAAGGCCGCCAGCGGCTGGCGCAATCCGCGGGCGCGCCAGAGCAGCAGCTTGCGCAGCCAGTCGCGCGGGTCGGCAACAGGCTGCGGCGCGCGCACCGTGACCAAGCCCCGGTCCAGGCCAAGCGCCAGCATCGCCGTCGCCTCTTCCTCCGTGCCAAGCAGGGCGCGTTCCAGCGCGAGCCGGGCCAGGTCGATGCCGCGAATCTTGCCCGGCCGGCTCAGCAACAGGACGCGCTTGCCTTTGGAATTTTGCACAAGATGACGGATCACCCCGCCCACGCGCACACGCAAGTCGGTGAATTCGATCACCGCGGCTTCGACAGTGAGCGGCTTGAACGCGCCGCCAAGCCGGTCGGCTGCCTCTCGTTCCAGCGCGTCGACCTCGGCGCTCAGTTTGTCCCAGGCATGCTGCCCGGCAAGACCAAGCGGAAATGCACCCTCGCGCTGGACGCGTCCAAGGTCGGGCCTTGCGGACTGCGGCCCGAGCAGGCGATCGGCAAGCTGGTAGCGATCAAGGCGATCCAGCGCGAAGGCTTCGACATCCTCGTCGCGCTCGGCTTCGTGCAGGTGCAATGGCAACTGCTGGCGGAAGTAGGCGCGTGCCGGATGGCGCAGCCAGGCGAGCAGTTCGTCGATCGACACCTCGCTCCATTCCAGCGCCACATCGGTTGCCGGCGTGGCCATCTCCGCGGCACTGAAACTGGCCACGAACGGTTCCGCTTCAAGCCAGCCTTCGCGCAGTTTGCGCGCCGCGTCCCACCAGCGCCGGTCATAGCTGGGCGCGCCCTTGTCGGCGCGGAAGCAATCCGCGGCAAACGCGTGCATCGGGTGCTGGCGGATGATCCGCGGCTGTACCTCTTGCCATGCTTCCTCGCCATAGGCTGCGGCGAGAAAACCGATGAGTTCCTCGACCAGTGGCGAGGGCGGATTCAGCGCTGCCGATTTCGCATCGCGATCAACGTGGCTGAGATAGAACACATCGCGCGCGGCCACCAGGCTTTCCAGGAACAGGAAACGATCATCCTCGCGAATGGTGCGGTCTCCGGCCTGCGCGTGCCGGCGCATCAGGTTGAAACCGGCCGGCGCCTGTCGACGCGGAAACTCGCCGGCATCGAGGCCCAGAACGCAGACCACGCGATGCGGCACGTTGCGCATCGGCACCATGCCGCAAAAGGTGATGCCGAACCGCCCTGCCCGCGCCGCGCGCGGTTCGGCAATCGCCGCATCCAGCGCGCTGCGCACGACATCGAAGGAAATCGGCTCATCACCCAGCCAGTGCGCCGCCGCGTTGCCCATGTTGGCGATGGCCTCGCGCAGGTCGCGCACGGCACCGAGTTCGGCGAGATCGGTGGTGTCGCTGTCGAGCAAGGCCTCAAGGCGGTCGATCAACCAGGTTTTCCAGGCATTGGCGCTGCGCGATTTCGTGAAGCCCGAACGGGTTGCCGCGAGCGTGGCGACGAAGCGCGCGAACTGGCCCAGCCATTGCGCCGCTGCACCTTCGACATTGGCCGCCGGCACGACATCGGCACGCATCGAATCCTCATCGCCGACGGCATATCCCAGCAACAGGCGATTGAAGCCGAAGCGCCAGGTCGTTTCATCGATGGCGGCGGCACCGAGTTCGGCGCGGAATTCGGCGTCGAGCCCCCAGCGGATGCCGCTGTCGGCAATCCAGGTGCGCAACCAGTCCTGCGCCTCGCCTTCGAGACCGAAACGTCGCGCGATCGCCGGTTCGGCGAGAAGGCCGCGGATCTCGCTGACCGTGATGCGGCTGTCGCCAAGACCAAGGATGCGTGCGAATGCGTCGATCAAGGGATGCGTCGCGCGCAGGGGCACGTCGCTGATGCCATAAGGAATCGACAGCGCATCGGTGTCACCGAACACGGCGGCGATGTAGGGCGCGTACTCTTCGATGCGCGGCGACATGACGACGATCTCATGCGGCAGCAAGTCATCGAGCGTGTCGAACAGGCGCAGCAACTGGTCGCGCAGGACTTCGACCTCGCGCCGCCGACTGGCGCACCGGTGCAGTTGCACGGAAGGCACCGCTTCGAGCGCAGGTGGCGGCGCGTGTTGCGGATCGAGCAGGAGGATGCCGCTCTGCAGCCAGCCGAGCAGTCCGCTCGAGGCCGGCGCGGCAAACGCGTCATCGTCATGCACGACCAGGTCCGGCGCATGGATCGCCTTCAGGAATTCGCGACCGAGTGCGCCCCACGAAGCCAGCAGCGGATGGCCGCTGTGCAGGTAGGCTTCGTCCTCGCGGCGGCCGTGCGCCCGCCACAACCGGCTGCGGCGCAGGCGTTCGCGATCGGAAACGATGTCATCCCAGTAATCCAGGCAGGGATTGGGCTGGTAGAAGCGCAGCGGCACACGCCGCGCCAGGGCGAGGAAGAATTCCAGCAACAGCGGTGGCAGGTGCGCGGCACCGAAAATGGAGAATCCCGCTGCGAGGTCTTGCGGCAATTCCGCCGCCTGCTCGATATCGCCGAGCACCTTGCGCATCAGGCTGGCGCGATCCAGCTCGTCGACCGATTGCGCCAGATGGCGCATCAATTCCGCCTGCCAGCGCTCGTCGGCATCGTCGAGCACGAGGCGACCGTGCGTCCAGTCGCGGATCCATTGCGGCCGCGCCATCGTGTACTCATCGAACAGGCGGGCGAGGTTCACCGCCAGCTCGTATCGCTGGCGCTGATCGCCGGCATCGCCGAGATAATCGCGCACACGCTCGAAATGCCTGCCCCGGGCCAGCTCCGGCAAGGCCGCATGGATGCGCCAGACCAGGGCCTCGCGCGAGAACGCGGATTCGCGCGGCAGGGTGCCGGAGAAACGCCGCAACACCTGCCAGGCAAAAGTCGATGGCAGGGGAAACTCGATGTTGATGGCAATCCGGCAACGGCTGGCGATGCGCTCCTGCAACCAGCGGCCGAGGGCCGGATGGGCAACGACGATGATCCGCGCTTGCAGCGGATCGCCGCTGCCGCCCGCCTGCAGATCGTCGATCAGCCGCCCGGCAAGGATCTCAAGCCGGTTTCCATGGATGAAATGTGCTGCCTGCATTTCCGAGCCCTTGCGCCATCCCTTGATCGACCACGGCGCGAAGCCTGCAGCCTGCGGTTCTCACCGCATGATACCGAGCGGTTCATCGCCATGCGGCTAGACTGCCGCGATTGCCTGCGATGACGCGCCACCTCATGCCCGGATTCCGCCCTGCCAGCTTGTCCATCCTCTGTTGCGCCCTGCTCGGCTTGCCGGCACAGGCCGTGCCGACGCCGGAGTACGAGCTTGAGCCGGTGCTCGGCGCCAGCAGCCTGGTGCGCCCGGCGTTGTTGTCGGGGCCGGGCTTCCAGGTCGATCCGCATGTCGAGATCCGCGGCTACATGGCGCGTTTCACGATCGACACCTCGCTCGGGCCGATCCAGGCGGACAGCGTCGAGATTCTCGGCGAGCGCATTGCCGAGCTGCCGGCACTGGAAGCACTCGACGCCGTCAGCCGCAGCCAGGCATTTGTCGATGCGGCCGATGCCTCGGTGACGAAGACAGCGCATGGCCTCGGCCAGATCCTGCGCCATCCGGTGCAGACCCTGACGGGCATTCCGCTCGGCGTCGCCCGCTATTTCGGCCAGCGCCTGAAGCGCCTGGGCAACCAGGCGCAAGCCTTGTCGGATCGCGGCGCACGCGAGTTCGGCAGCAGCGGCAACCCGCATCCTCGCGGCGACGGGCCGATGACCCTGGCGCGCGAAATCGATCGCGCCGAAGCGCTCGGCAATGGCAGCGAAGGCAATTCCGGCTGGTACGCCGATGTCGGTGACGAGGCCGCGCGCGAGGTCAAGCGCCAGCTCCGGTTCGGACAGGTTCGCCGGGAACTCGCCGAGCGCCTCGGCATCGACCCCTACACGAGCAATCCCTATCTGCGCGAACGCCTCGACAAGCTGGCCTGGGCCGGTGCGGGTGGTCACTTCGCGGCCAGCGCCGCACTTGGCACGATTGGTGGTGCCGGTGGTCTTGCCCTTTCCTGGAGCAAGCAGCTCAACGATGTGGTCTGGAAGCTCGATCCCGTGCAATTGCGCGAGCACAACGCCAGACGCCTGCGCCGTTACAGCCACGACAATCTGCTGATGCGCCAGTTCCTGCGGCGCGGCGTCTTCACGCCAACCCTGCAGACGCAGCTGATCGATGCGCTCGATCACTTGCAGCCAAAGGTCGGCGGCGATGCCCTGCTCGAACTGGCGATGACTGCGCAATCGGAGCTGGAGGCACGCTACATCGTCAACGCCTTGCAGCTGGTCGGCGAACGTCTCGGCACGCGCGCCAGCGGCGGCACCCTGCTGACGGTCGGTGCCGCACTCGCCTACGACAGCGTCGATGGCGAACGCGTCCTGCCGCTGCCGATCGACTACCTGGCCTGGACCGGCGAGGTCGCACGCTTTCTCGATGGCGAGGAATTCCGTGGCACGCAAAAGACCGTGCTGGTCAGCGGCACGGCAACGCCGCGCAGCCAGGAGGAATTGACCGCCCGCGGCTGGAATATCGTCGTCGATGCGCGCGGGCGGCATGCCGAGGGACTGGTCAGCTACGACGAGCCCGCGCTGGACCGGCTCTAGTCGAAGCGGCTTATCGCCGACGCAGCGGCGGCTTGTGCGTCGGGCGGGTGCGCTGGATGCCGCTTCCTGCCTGACCTGAAGGCCGCGTTGCCAGCCAGATCAAATGCCGTGCGCCCTTGTTGCCGTGCGCACGCACCGGCACTTCCTCGACGACGAAACCGCATTGCCGCAAGCGCGCGGTGAATGCGCGATCGGCATGCGCCGACCAGATCGCCAGCACGCCCTGCGCACGCAAGGCCGCCATGGCCGCGGCCAGGCCAGCTGTCGAGTAGAGCCAGTCGTTGTCGACCCGGGTCAAGCCACCGGGGCCGTTGTCGACATCGAGCAGGATGGCATCGAGACTCGCGCGTTCGGCCTTGATCACGGCGGCCACGTCGCACTCGCGCACGTCGACGCGCGCATCCTTGAGCGGCCAACCCGCATGCGCGCCCAATGGCCCGCGATTCCAGGCGATCACGCCCGGCACCAGTTCGGCGACGATGAGCTGCGCCTGCGTGCCGAGGCGAGCCAGTGCGGCGGCGAGGGTGAAGCCCATGCCGAGTCCACCAATGAGGATGCGCGGCGCGGCGCGGGTCGCAATCCGCGCACAGGTGATTTGCGCAAGTGCATCCTCCGAGCCGTGCATGCGTGTCGACATGAGGTCGCCGCCGCCGGCGATCTTGATCGAGTAGTGCTCGCCCTCGGCAAACAGGCGCAACTCGCCGCCACCGGGAATCGGCGCGGTGTCGATCAGGGTCATTCGATGCATGCGGGCCGACGACCTGCGCGATGGCTCATTCGACGCCTTCAAATTCGTCGCGAAAAAGCAGATCGGGGACATGCATGACAATGCAATGGATCGCGCCGGCCGAGCCAATGATGCCGCTGCAATCGACCGGCACGATGGTGCGACCCGGCAGCGCCGTCTGGAAGGTCGCCAGCGCCTGGGCGTCCTGCGCGGCGTAACTGCCGCCGAAACGGCAGATCAGGGCAAGGTCGTTGAGCAGGACCGCATTCGTGTAGGTGTAGTGGGCGCCGCCCGCGCGCCAGCCGGGCGTGCGATAGACGGTGTAACCGCGTGCCTGCATCTGCGATGCGACGGCATCGGTCACCGACTTCGGCACGCCGCCACCTTCGCCCGCGGCATACTGGCCGATCAAGACCGTGTTGTCGGCAAGCGGCAACATCCACATGTCGATATGCTGGGTCGAGTCGTAGCTGGTCGGGAACGGATCGGTCAGGGTCACATCGAGGCCCTGGTACAACGCGTAGTAGTCGCGGATCTGCTGCTCGCTCACCCCCGGATTCTCATTGACGATCAAGCGTGTCATGAACGCATCACGATTGCGGAACAAGTGAAAATTGCCACCGCCGTGGATCAACGGGATGTCGTAGTTCGGCTCGCCGCGTACGGCGGACGCAACGTCGGGATAAGCGTCATCGACGATGCGTTGCGGGCGGTTGTAGACGTGATCAATCATGCCAAGGCGCCCGCTGTCCTCGATGAAACGCGGGCCGTAGTCGCGCATCCAGACGCTGCACTGGCTGGAATTGCTGCATGGCTGGGTGATGAAGCCGACCCGATCCATGTTGGCACCCGCCCCGGACAGGGTGCTTGCCGCGCTGTTCTGCTGGCTGGTTCCAGTGACCACGACGTACATCCGGGCCGAACGGTCGCCGGTGGTGATGGCGACGGTCATTTCGGTCAGCAGCGAGTTGAACGAGCCCCAACGGACCATCAAGCCCTGGTTGCCCTCGTACTCGGCCTGCGCACGCGCCGTGCCTGGCGGTGGTGCGAGCACATGATCCGGAATCCTTGGTGCCACAGGATCCAGGAGTTCCTGCGCGCTGAATCCACGCGGCAGCGGGTTCGGATTGTCGTCCCGGATGGTTGCCAGGTAGGCCGGATCGACACGCTTCACGGCCGCCACGACAGGTTCGAAAGCCACGATCAACAACAAGCCGACAAGAATGCACCGCATCGCCAGATGCTCCCAATCTCCCACGCCAGCTGCGAAGTCTAGCCACTCCCTTGATCGAACGCGCGCAAGAACCCGCCAACGGGGCTGCGCCCGCATGCGCTTTGACGGACAATCGCCGTTTCCCCGCAACCTGAAACCGCCATGGACTCCGCAACCCGCGCCCGCTTTGCCGGCGAACTCGAATCAATCCGCGAACAAGGCCTGTACAAGACCGAGCGCATCATCACCACGCCGCAAGCGGCAGAAATCCGCACCAGCGACGGTCGCGAGGTCCTCAATTTCTGCGCCAACAACTATCTTGGACTGGCCGACAACGCGGAAATCATCGAAGCGGCGAAGTCGGCACTGGACACGCACGGTTTCGGCCTGGCCAGCGTGCGCTTCATCTGCGGCACGCAGGATCTGCACAAGCAGCTTGAAGCGAAGATCTCGGAATTCTTCGGCACCGAGGACACGATCCTCTACACCAGTTGCTTCGATGCCAATGGCGGCCTGTTCGAGACCATCCTCGGCGAGGAGGATGCGGTGATCTCCGATGCCCTCAACCACGCCTCGATCATCGACGGCATCCGCCTGTGCAAGGCCGAGCGCCGCCGCTACGCCAACAGCGACATGGCCGAACTGGAAAAGCACCTGATCGAAACCAGGGACAAGCGCACGCGCCTGATCGCCACCGACGGCGTGTTCTCCATGGACGGCTTCATTGCGAAACTCGACGAGATTGTTGCCCTGAAGAAGAAGCACAACGCCGTGCTCATGGTCGATGATTCGCACGCCACCGGCTTCGTCGGCAAGACCGGCCGCGGCTCGGCCGAACTGCACGGCGTCATGAATGAAGTCGACATCTATACTTCGACCCTCGGCAAGGCGCTCGGCGGCGGTTCTGGCGGCTTCACCACCGGCCGTCGCGAGATCATCGGCCTGCTGCGCCAGCGCTCGCGACCCTATCTCTTTTCCAATACCTTGCCGCCACCGCTGGTCGCGGCAAGCCTCAAGGTCTTCGAGATCCTCTCGCGCTCGACCGAACTGCGCGACCGCGTCGAAGCCAATGCCCGGCATTTCCGCCAGCGCATGAGCGCGGCCGGATTCGACTTGAAACCCGGCAATCATCCCATTGTCCCGGTCATGCTCTACGACGCCAAGCTCGCCCAGCAATTTGCCAACGCCCTGCTCGAGGAAGGCATCTACGTGATCGGTTTCTTCTTCCCCGTCGTGCCGCAAGGCCAGGCGCGCATCCGCACGCAGATGAGCGCGGCGCACTCGATCGAACAGATCGATCGCGCGGTGGACGCATTCGTCAAGGTTGGACGCAAGCTGGGAGTGATCTGAGCCGGCCGGTCACGACGAAGCCGCTTGCAGGCAAGTCTTCGCATGCTCCGGAATCCACAGGAGTCCTCTCGTCACCCCGGCGCAGGCCGGGGTCCGGCACCTTGGCCTTTCGATGCGCGGTCACCGGGTCCCGGCCTGCGCCGGGACGACGCGCGGACGGTTGTCAGCTTGGCGAAGATCTCGATCCGGGGCCTTGCTGTTGCATGACGGCGCGGACTTCCTCCGCGTCCAGTTCCCGCCACTGGCCCTTGGCCAGATTGCCCAGTTGCAGGGGGCCGATGGCGACGCGGATCAGACGCAGGACGGAGACATCAAGCGCGGCCAGCAGGCGACGGATCTGCCGGTTGCGGCCTTCATCGAGAACGATTTCCAGCCAGGCATTCTTTTCGCCGCGACGCAGTTCCATGACCGACCTTGCCGCCAGCCATTCGCCATCATCGCGAACACCGGCCTGGATGCGCGCCAGCAGATCGGCATCCGGAAGTCGATCGACCTGCACGTGATAGGTCTTTTCGAGCTGCGATTCCGGTGCGCTGATGCGCGCCGCCCATTCACTGTCATTGCTGAACAGCAGCAAGCCTTCGCTGGCCTTGTCGAGGCGCCCGACCGGCGCGATCCATGGCAAGCCAGCGTCCGCAAACAAGGCATACACCGTGTCGCGGCCACGTTCGTCGTTTGCAGTCGTGACCGTGCCGCGCGGCTTGTTGAGCATGAGATAGCGGCGTTCGACGGGCACCACTGCCACGTCGTCGATGGCTATGGATGCATCAGCCGCGGTGGGCGTCTGCGGATCGCGGACGACGCGGCCATCGAGGGTGACACGACCGGCACGAATCGCCGCTTCCGCCTGCGAGCGCGAACACAGTCCGCGCTTGGACATGACCCGTGCCAGGCCATGCCGGGTGCCGGCAACGTGTTTCCCTGACTGGTCTCGCCTCGACACCACGCAGCGCGTCTCCAAACAAAACGGGGCGCCGAAGCGCCCCGCGAAAAAGCAGAGAAGGATCCGTTACGGTCGCCGGGCGAGCTCGGGATCGTTCTTTTCCACCGGCATCAGATCCTTCTTGGACACGCCAAGCAGCAACAGGATCGGGTTGGCGAAGAAGATCGACGAGGCGATACCGATGAAGATACCAATCAACATGATCAGGCCGAAGTTCTCGAGGGCCGGGCCGCCGAGGAAGTACAGCGTGCCGACGGCCAGTGCCGTGGTCACGCCGGTCATGATCGTGCGCGACATGGTCGAGTTGATCGAGCGGTTGAGGATCTCGGCGGAATCACCCTTGCGCGAGGAACGGAAGATCTCGCGCACGCGATCAAACACGACGATCTTGTCGTTGATCGAATAACCCACCACCGAAAGCACCGCGGCCAGCGCGGGCAGGTCGAACTCGCGTCCGGTCAGGGCGAATGCCGCCACGGTGAGCAGGGTATCGTGCAGCTCCGAGGCAACCGCCGAAACCGCGAAGCGCCATTCGAAGCGGATCCACAGGTAGATCGAGATGCCGGCGATGACGAAGATGACCGCGACAAGGCCATCGTTGCGCAACTCGTCACCGACCTGCGCACCGACGAATTCGCTGTTGGTGACCTTGGCGTCCGGCCGTGTCGCTTGCAGGGCCTTGAGCACGTTGGCGGCAATCTTGTCGTTGGCGACGGCGCTGGCTTCTTCCGTGGTCGAACTGGCGTTCTCTTCGGAGACGATGCGGATGGCGAAATCATTGGTGCCGCCGTAGGTCTGCACGACGGCCTTGTCGAAGCCTCCGGCAGTGAGCGCGGCGCGCACATCGGCAACATCGATGGCCTTCTCGTAATTGACTTCGACATTCGCGCCGCCGGTGAAATCAAGCCCGTAATCGAGCCCGCGCACGAAGATGACCGCAGCGGAAAGGACCATCAGGATCGCCGAGATCACAAGGCTGACCTTGCGCCAGCGCATGAAATCGATATTGCTGTTCGGATTGAAGATTTCCATTGCAGATTCCCGAAGTCAGACCGACAGCGACTTGATCTTGGACGAACGACCGAAGATCAGCGCAACAAGCGAGTGGGTGCCGGTCACCGAAGTGAACATCGACGTGATGATGCCGATTGCCAGCGTGATGGCGAAGCCGCGGATCGGGCCGGAGCCGAAGGCCATCAGGCCGAAGGCAGCGATCAGATGGGTGACGTTGGCGTCAAGGATGGTCGCCCAGGCCTTCTCGTAACCGGCGCGGATCGCCGCCAGCGGGGTCAGGCCGATGCGCAGTTCCTCGCGGATGCGTTCGCAGATGAGCACGTTGGCATCGATGGCCATGCCCAGCGTCAACACGATACCGGCAATGCCAGGCAGGGTGAGGGTGGCCTGGAAGATGCTGAGGATGGCGACCAGCAGGACCAGGTTCATCAGCAGCGCGGCGTTGGCGATCAAGCCAAAGCCCTTGTAGTAGATGGCGACGAAGACGACGACGAGGAAGAGGCCGACGATGACCGCGGTGACGCCCTTGCGGATGTTGTCGGCACCGAGAGTGGAACCGATCACGCGCTCCTGGACGATGTCGACGGGTGCGGCCAGCGAACCCGAACGCAGCATCAGGGCCAGATCCGAAGCGGCCTTGGCGCTGTCGAGCCCGGTGGTCTGGAACTTGTTCGAGAACACGCCGCGGATGGTCGCCAGACTGATGATTTCCTCGGTGATCTTGGCGCTGCGCACTTCCTTGCCATCGACGACGCGCACTTCCGGCGTGCGTTCGACGAGGACGACGGCCATGCCCTTGCCGACGTTCTGCGTGGTGAAATCAAGCATCTTGCGGGCACCGGCCGAGTTCAGGGTCACCGAAACCGCGGGCGTGCCGGTTTGTTCATCGACGGCACTCGATGCATCGACCAGCTCGTCGCCGGTGACGATGACCTTCTTCTTCAGCACGGCCGGTCGGCCATCCTTGAAGTAATAAATGCGCGAATCGGGCGGCACCGCGCCGGTGCGCATCGCTTCGGCGACGTTGACGCTCTCGTCGACCGCGCGATAGTCGAGCGTGGCGGTCGCGCCGAGCAGTTTCTTCGCCTCGGCGGTGTCCTGCAGGCCCGGCAGTTCGACGACGATGCGGCTGTCGCCCTGCTGCACGATCATCGGCTCGGCCACGCCCAGCGAGTTGATGCGGTTGCGCAGGGTGGCAACGTTCTGCTTGATGGTGTTGTCGGCAATCTGCTTGATGCGCTCGGGCTTGACCTTGGCGATCAGGCTTGGGGAGCCGCCAATCGACGGGCCGTCGGAAACAATGAGGTCGGTGGCATCGCGGCCGATGGCCAGGGCGATGACATCGAGGTCCTCGCTGCTGTTGGCCTGCACGACGATGCCCTGCGCGCCACGGCTGACCTTGACGTTGCGGATGTTCTTGTCGCGCGCCAGCGAGCGGATGTCATCGACGTAACGCTGTTCCTGGACGTCGAGCACGCTCTTCTGGTCGACCTCCATGAGGAAGTGCACGCCGCCCTGAAGGTCGAGGCCGAGCGGCATCGAGTTGGCACCGATGGCACGCAGCCAGGCCGGCACGGTCGAGGCCAGGTTCAAGGCAACGGTGAACCCGTCGCCGAGGTCGCTGCGCAGTGCACTGGCCGCGGCCAGTTGCGAATCGGTGTTGGCGAAGGTCACCAGCAGGCGCTCGTCCTTGATGGTGACTTCATCGAAGGTGATCTTTCGCGTCTGCAGGGCCTGCAAGGCACGTTCCTTCACCGCCTCGTCGACTGCGGCACCCTTGTTGGCCAGCACCTGCACGGCAGGCTGCTTCTGATACAGCGACGGTATTGCGTACAGGATGCCCAGCAGCGCCACGGCGGCGACCAGGAAGTGTTTCCAGCGGGGAAAATCGTTCATTCGTACAAATCCAGTTCTACGCTGTTGCCGATCTGTTGGTGGAACGTCTGTTCAGCCAATGACCCGCTGCGAATGGCATCGCGGCAAACCGGCCCAGGGGGCCGGATCCACCGCTGCATTGCAGTGGGGTGTTGGCCGGGTTGACTCAAGCCTGCTTGATCGTGCCCTTGGGCAGCACGGCGGTGATCGCGTTCTTCTGCAGCTTCACGCTGACCTTGTCGGCGATCTCGAGGGTGACGAAGGTGTCGCTGATGTCCTCGATGCGACCGAGCAGGCCGCCATTGGTCAGCACTTCATCGCCCTTGGCCAGGGCCGCAACCATCGCCCGCGCTTCCTTGGCCCGCTTCATCTGCGGACGGATCAGCATGAAATAGAAAATGCCGAAGATGATGATCAGCGGCAGGAAAGACATCAGCGGGTTGGGTGCGGCAGCGCCGGTGGCGGCCTGTGCATGGGCGGAACTGATCAGGAAATCCATTGCGACTCCGGGGGTTTGCAACGCCGCCGGCATGCACCGGAAGGCGAAAAAGGTCGCGGATTATGCCATGCCAGCGGCATGAGCGCATCGTCGCGGCCGGCGACGCCGGTTTGGCCGGGCCGGGTCCGCACGGCCTCAGGCGACGTCGTCGAAGCGGTAATCCAGCCCGTAACAATGCACACCTTCGCGTATGGTGATCGTCAACGAACCGCTCAGGCCGGCCAGTTCCGCCGTGCCCGAATCCGGCACCACGGTCACGCTCAGGCTCGGCTCGCCGCGATTCATGGTGCCCGAGTGCTGCAGCACGAAACTGCCCTGGCGCCCCTGCAGGGTACCGACCACCCGTTCCATCGCCACATAGCCCGCCGAGCCCTTGACTTCGGTCATCGCGCTGAGCATCTCGCCGATGCTGGTTGCCTCAAGATCGCCGTGGAAGGTCTTGTTGATCGAGATGCGCCCGCGCGTCTCGCCTGCGCCGACCTCGGCGAGATCCAGTGGATTCAGCTTGACCTCGAAGGTGCCGGTCGCGTGTCGGTTCATTGCGGGCCTCGCGCAGATTGAAGTGGCGAACGATGCACGCGCGACGGGCAGCGCGCAAGCGCATGCACGCAGTGCTGCGGGAGTAGACTGCGTGGCGGAGGAAGCGCTGATGGATGACGCGGCACAACCGGCCAATCCGGCAACGATACCGCTCGATACCGATACCCTGTTCAGCCAGGTTTACGATCGGCTGAAGGGGATGGCCGGCAAGCGCCTGTCCGGGGGTGTCCACGGCACCCTCGACACGACCGCGCTGGTTCACGATTTGTATTTGCGCATGGGCAGCAACCGCGAGCTCGGCTTTGCCCATGCAAACCAGTTTTTCGCCTACGCCGCGCGCGCCATGCGCCACCTGCTCGCAGATCGGGCGCGTGATCGCCTGCGCCTGCGTGCCGGCGGCGACTGGTTGCGCACGACGCTGACCGGCAGCGACTATCGACTGGCCATCGACAGCGCCGAGCAGGCCCTCGCCGTGGAGGCCGCCTTGCAGGCCTTGTCCGAGGTGGACGCGCGCGCCGCCCAGGTCGTCGAACTGACCTGGTTCGCCGGCCTGGGCCAGGAACAGATCGGCGAAACACTCGGCGTCGCGCGCAGCACGATCGCCCGTGACTGGCGGTTCGCCCGCGCCTTCCTCAAGCAGCAGCTCGATGACACGCGCTGACGCCGAACGGCGTTTGTGGATTGCACCATGAAGACGGATTCCCGCTCCGTTCGCGATCTTTTCGATGCCGCTGTCGTGCTGGACGCGGGCGCGCGTCGGGCATTCCTCGACCAGCACTGCACGGATCCGGCACAGCGCGCCCGCATCGAGGCCCTGTTGGCCGCCGACGAGGACACCCACGAGCCCCTGCAAGCGGACGGCTTCGAGCGCATCATCAAGGCCATTGGGCCGGAACGCCCGCAGGATGCCCTGCCCCCCGGGAGTCACGTCGGCCCGTTCGACCTGCTCGAAGTGATTGGCGAAGGCGGTTCCTCGACCGTGTTCCGCGCCGTTCGCGATATCGAAGGGGCTACCCAGCAGGTCGCCCTCAAGCTGATGCGGCGCGGCCTCTACAGCCCGGAAGCGCAACGCCTGTTCCGCCGCGAGCAGCGCGCCTTGATCCAGCTGCGCCATCCCAACATCGCGCGCATGATCGAGGGCGGCGTCCACGAATCCGGCCTGCCCTACATCGCCCTGGAGCTGGTCGAGGGCAGCACGATCACCGACTTCGCCCGCGCGCGGGGCCTGGAACTGGACGAACGCCTGCGCCTGTTCGGCGTGGTCTGTGCCGCCGTCGAGGCTGCGCACCGCGCCCTGATCGTGCATCGCGACCTGAAGCCTTCGAACGTTCTGGTCACGGAGGACGGCGAGGTCAAGCTGCTCGATTTCGGCATCGCCAAGCTGCTGGCCGAAGAGGATGAGTCGGCGCGCACGCAGATGCCCGCCTTCACCCCGGCATACGCCGCTCCGGAACAGCGCGACGATGGTCCGATCACCACGGCTACGGATGTCTACGCGCTGGGCGTCCTGCTCGGTGAACTGGTGACGGGGGAGCGCGTCAACGACGGCAGCGGTCGCACGCCATCGAGCCGGATCACCAACGACAACCCGGGCACCGGTGCCGCAACCTTGACCTCGATTACCCGCCGGCAGGTGCGCGGCGACCTGGACGCGATCATCCTCAAGGCGCTGGATGCCGACCCGGCACGTCGCTATGCCTCGGCCGGACGACTCGCCGACGACATCGAACGCCTGCTCGCCAGGCAGCCGGTCTCCGCACAGATCCCCTCGCGCTGGTATCGCACGCGCAAGTTCATGCTGCGCCACAAGGGCGGCGTCGCCAGTACGGTGGCCTTTCTGCTGGCCATCCTGGCCGCATTGGGCATGGCGCTGTGGCAGGCGCGGCTGGCCCGCGAACAGGCCGCCCTGGCCGAACGCGCGACCGTGCGCGCGAACACCACGCTCGATTTCATCGTCGACTTGCTGGCGACCGCCAGCGCCGACCTGCCCAAGGCGGACAGGCCCACGCCCGAAGCCCTGGTGGCGCAAGCGGCGAAGAACGCACGCGAGGACTCCGATCTCGATCCCCTCGTGCGCGCGCAGCTGTTTACCACCTTGGCCGAAGTCGCGCGCAGCAACGGCGACAACCGCCAGGCCGAACGGTTGATCAACGAAGCCATCGTGCACCTGCACGAGCAGGGCAGCAGCGCGGCGTCGCCCGAATGGATCGCCGCGATGGTCAGCAAGGGCAATCTCCTGCACGACACCGACCGAACGGCCGAAGCCGACAGCCTGATGAAGGGTCTGCTGCCCGTGCTGGATGGCGTGGATACCGAGGGCGCGGTCTCGGCCTTGCTTCTGTACGCGGCAACGCGCGCCTATGCCGACGATGCGGACGGCGCCGTCGAAATCGGCCATCGCGCATTGAAGAAGGCACAACGGGTGTTCGGTGCCGACTCGATCGACAGCGTCTCCACCGCAGCGTTTCTCGGTCAGGTCTTCAGCAAGCTCAACCGCTACGCCGACAGCGAAGTCCTGCTCACCGAAGCCATCACGCGCTGGCGGCGGCTGGGCCTGCCTCGCAATGAAACCCTGGCCCGCAACCTCTATCACCTGGCCCGGTCCAAGTACCGGCTCGGCAAATTCAATGAAGTCGAGGCCTTGTACACGGAGGGCAACGCGCTGATGCGCAGCGTCGGCGCCGCGCCCTACTTCCGTTTGTCGCAGGGCTTGCGCGGCTACGCCGAATTCCTCATCGACATGGAGCGGTTCGACCAGGCCAAGGCGGCACTCGACGAGTCACGGCAGATCGACATCGAGACCCGCGGCGCGCAGAGCGCAGATGCCGGACTGACCTTGCAACTGCTGGCGCGCTGGCATCGGCAGCGGCATGAACTCGTCGCGGCGGAGCGCCTTTATCAGTCGACGCACGCGGTGTTCGCTGCGCATGTCGAACAGGTCGGACTGCAATGGGAGCTGGAACGCACCCGTCTGCACTGGTCGCGGACCTTGATCGAACTCGGACGCCACGACCAGGCCGCGGCCTTGTTGGACGAGGCGAAGGCAGGGCTGGCCAGGATCAACTCGCCCGCCGACGTTGGCAACGCGGATGCGCATTGCATCGCCGGACAACTGGCCGTTGCGCGGGGCCAGCCTGAACTTGCCCTCGGCGAGATCGACAACGGCCTTGCCATCGTCCAGGCACTCGATATTCCGGACAAGACCAGCGAAATCGATTGTCGTGTGCAACGAACGAATGCCCTGATGGCCCTCCGACGCAGCCGCGAGGCACGCGCGGAGGCGGAGTTGGCGTTCACGCGGCAGCAGGCGACCAATCCCGTCGCGACCTTGAAACTCACCACGCTGCTGGCCTTGCGTACCCGCGCCGAACAGGCCGACAACGATGCCGCCGCAGCCGCACGATCCATCGCCCAGGCACGCACCCTGGCTGCGCCGACACTCCTGCTCGCGGAGCAGGATCGCGCCACGCTCGGGCTATAGGGCAACGCAGAACGCATAGCGGCACCACGTGGACCCGTGGCGCAGCATGCGGATCGCCGCCGGGTCATTCGCCGAAATGACACAATGCCTCCTTGCACAGCGTTCCTCGAATGCACCGGAACACGCCGGGATTTCGAGAGAGACGCGTCATGTCACGATCCAGCATCCGATCCTCTTTGGCAGCGGTCATGCTTGCCTCGTTGGTGTGCCACCCTGCCGCTCGCGCAGCAATATTCACCGTGGGCTCCGATGCAGGATGCACGCATCAAACGCTCGATGCCGCCATTGCCGCACTGCCGGCCAGCGGCCAGCACGAGGTGCACATCGCGATCCCGTCGCTGAGCGCCCAGGCCGTGCACATCACCAGCCGGGACGTCACGATCCGCGGCGGCTACGGCAGTTGCTCCGCAAGCGAAAGCAGCGGCTTCACCACCTTGAGTGGTCAGGGAGGCGGCCAGGACAGCGTGATCACGATCCGCGGCAGCGGCAACGATGTGATCCTCGAACGCGTCAACCTGATCCGCGGCGATGAGGTGAACGACGGCTACGGCGGTGGCCTGGATTTCAAGGGCACCGGACTCGTCATCCTGCGCAACATGGGCATTTCGCAGAACTTTGCCGGATATGGTGGTGGCATCAGCTTCATTTCCGATGGCGGCCTGGCCGATCTTCGCATCGAGTCCGGCACCGTCATCCAGCTCAACACGGCCCAGTTTTCCGGTGGCGGCATCCGTCTCGAAGGCAATGTCTACATGACCATGCTCGGCACCAATTCCACCATCCTGGGCAATGAGGCACGCGGGCTGAACCCCGACACCAACCAGCCGCAATATGGCTACGGCGGGGGTATCCAGGTGCTCGCCCCGGCCATTGTCGACATCGGCTCGCCAGGCATCGGCAACGGCACGATTGTCGCCAACACCGCACGCTACGGCGGCGGCATCGCACTCAATGTGGGGGACAGCAATGGCTACGTCCAGGTCAATGTGTTCAGCACCGATCGCGCGCAGCCGACCCGCCTCTACGGGAATCGTGCCAGCAACACGGGCGGTGCGGTCTACGCCGATGCCCGCGCCGATTTTGCAACCGGGAACGAGGCCCGCTTTTGTGCCTTCGACACACGCTTCGACGGCAACATTGCGCAGGAGGGCAGCGTCCTCTACCTGGATACGGACAACTTCCTGACCGACTACTTCGGGGCCGAGGCGCACCTCAACAACGACAACCTGTGCGACTCGCACCCATTGCGTGTCCGCTGTGGTCCACAGGAGCAGTGCAACACGATCGAGGGCAACCGGGCCGAAAATGCGAATGGCCAGGCAACATCGGGCGCGGTCTTCACGGTGCAAAACGACGCATTCCTGACGCTCGGGCAGCTCATCATTCGCGACAACACCGGCGGCCATGTCCTCCATGGATTCGATGATGCCTATACGTTCATGCACAGCTTGCTCGTTGTCGGAAACTCGACAACTTCAGACCTCCTCAGGATCCAGGATGACGGCGGGTCGACAGCCTTGAGAGACAGCACCTTGGCGGGCAACACCATTGGCAGTGGAAACGTGCTCTCGATCAACGGAACCCTGGAGATTTCGCGCGCCATCATCTGGCAACCTGGGCTGACCACCCTTGCGCACAATTCCGAACCGTTGCTCGTGGAAAACACCATCGCCAGCGAAAGCGATAGCCTTGGGGGATCACCCGGTGCGCGGGTTGCTTTTCCACGCTTTGTCGATCCCGATCGCGGCGATTTCCAACTGCGTGCGGCATCACCTGCCATCGACTACGTTGATCCCGTGAACCAGAATCCATGGGATGTGATTGGCGTGCCACGCAACCGTCGTCTCGACGTCGTGCCGCGCGAATCGGGCCTCGTCCGCGACATCGGCGCCTACGAGCGTCCATCCCTGCTGCCGCTCGTGCTCAATGGTGATTTCGATGCTGACAGCAATCTCTGGCCGGCAACGACTGCTGGCGTGTCGAGTTGGGACAGCACACAGAACGCCGCCGGTGCCGCCAGCTCAGGTTCGATCAAGGTGACCCAGGCCGGTACGCCCAACCAGCAGCGCGTGTATGGCCTGAACCAGTGCATCCACCTGCCGGGGCCCGGCATCTACGCCTTGAACGGCTGGGGCCGCGCCGGCAGCGGAGGCACCGGCAATCGGGACTACCTCTACCTGAACTGGGAATTGCGCCACGACGGCGGCGAGGGGTGCAGCTCGGGCCCGGCCGATGCATCGGGCGACCACTTCCTCTCCAATTCATCCAACTGGCAGCATCCGGTCAATCCCAAACTGATCGCGATATCGGACGGCGACTGGACTTCGAACAGTTCCCTGTTCATTACCCAGGTGGTCACCGAGTTCGGCATCACCAATCCGCCGACGACTATCGGCTGGTTCGATGGCATCACCCTCGATCTCCAACTGGACGACACCATCTTCGAGGACGGCTTCGAACCCGCCTTGTGACGCGTCACGCCGTCCACAGGGATGTGGGCGGCTGGCAATCCCGGCCCCGGGCTACAACCACTTCGCGCGCCGCAGCAGCCAGTAGAGGCCGCCGCAGATCAAGCCGGTCAACGCGATCATTGCCGCATAGCCCCAGGGCTTGTCGAGTTCGGGCATGTGGTGGAAGTTCATGCCGTACCAGCTGGTCAGCAGGGTCGGCGCGGCGAGCAGGGCGGCCCAGCCGGCGAGGCGCTTGACCACCTCGCCCTGGGCCACGGTGACCAGGGAAAGGTTGACGCTCAACGCCGCGGTGAGCATCTCGCGCATGGTGTCGGTGGATTCGTTGATGCGCGCGGCGTGGTCGTAGACATCGCGGAAATACGGCCGCACTTCGTCGCGCAACAGACCCGGATGCATGCGCGTGAGCTGGTTGAGGATGTCCTGCAACGGGCCGATCGCCAGACGCAGGGTTACCAGTTCCTTTTTCAAGTTGTACAGTCGACGGATGGTTTCGCGCTTGAAGGTATCCTCGAAGATGTCTTCCTCGAGTTCCTGCAGGTCTTCGCGGAAACTGCGCACGATCGGCATGAAGTTGTCGACGATGAAATCGAGCACTGCATACAGGCCATAGCTCGGCCCGAACACCAGCATGTCCGGGGATTGCTCGCAACTGCGCCGCGCCGGCGCGTAGGACAGCGATGCGCCGTGGCGCACGGTGACCAGATAGCGCTTGCCGACAAAGATGTGCGTCTCGCCAAACTGGATTGCCGCATCGACGACCTGGGCGGTCTGCGCGACGATGAACAGCGAATCGCCATAGGCCTCGATCTTCGGGCGCTGGTGGGCATTGTGCGCATCCTCGATGGCCAGGTCGTGCAGGCCGAATTCCTCCTGCAATTTCTCCAGCAAGGCCTCATCGGGTTCGATCAGGCCAACCCAGACAAAGGTGTCCGGGCGCTCCAGCACATCGCTGATCGCATCGAGGCTGATGTCGCCGATGCGCTTGCCATCGGCGCTGTAGGCGACGCAATTGGCGACCATCGCCGCGCTCTGCACCGGCGATGCGGCCGCGGCGGCGAGGATTGCCTGGGCTTGTTTTTCCATGGCGCGGATGATGCGCGCCTGCGGCTGCGCGGGCAATGCGAGGCAGGTCGGCGGACACGTGGACGGTCGCATGGATGACACCTGCCAGCCGCTTCGCTAACGTGTGCGACCGGTTCCGCGCGGATCTTCCGTGAACGAGCAGCTCGACCACATTGCCGCCCTCATTGGCCAGGGCCGTCCCGATCTTGCGGCGGAGCTGGCGGCAAAAGTCCGTGTGCTGTATCCGACGGCGGTCGAGCCGGCCCGGCTGCATGGCGTCGCCTTGCTCAGTGCCGGCCGCGTCGATGAGGCCATCAGCGTGCTCCAGGCGGCGCAGGCGATTGATCCAGCGTCGATCGAAACCCTGTGCAACCTTGGCAGCGCCCTGCTCGCCCGCAACGATGCGCGGGCGGCGCTGACCGTGCTGCACTCCGCGCAGCTCATCGCCGCCGGACATCCCGCCGTACTCAACGGCATCGGCACGGCACGCCGCGCGCTTGGCGATGCGCAAGGTTCGCGCGATGCCTATCTCGCCGCGACCCGGGCGGCACCAGGATTCCTTGGTGCCTGGCTCAACCTGGCGGCCGCCGAACTGGCCCTTGCCCAACCCGGCGAATGCGAGCGCATCGTGCGCATGATCCTGCAGCAGACGGCACACGCGGAAGCCTTGTTGCTGCTCGCGCAAGCCCTCGCCGCGCAAGGACGCCTCGAGGAAGCGGCCGTTGCCTGCAGCGAAGGCGAACGCATCGCCCCGCATGACGCGCGCTTTCCCTACCAGCTCGGCATGATCGCCGACGAGCAGAAGCGACCCGGCACAGCCGCTGCCGCCCATGCGCGCGCACTGGCGCTCGATCCCTCGCTCGACGCCGCGCTCGCGCAGCTGGTTTTCCTCAAGCGCCAACTTTGCGACTGGACCGGTCTCGATGCGCTGTCGGACCGGCTGCGCGATGCCGTCGCCAACGGCGCTGCCGAGGTGACGCCGTTCGGCTTTCTCGCCGAACCGGCCAGCGCGGATGAACAATTGCACTGCGCGCGGAATTTTGCCGAAGGCACCGTTCGCCGTGTCGATCCCATGCGCGACAAGGCGCGCTCGCTGTTCCCGCAACGTCAAGCGGCGGCACCATTGCGCATCGGTTTTGCCTCCAACGGTTTCGGCAAGCATCCGACCGGCCTGCTCACGGTCGCGTTTTTCGAGGCCTTGCAGCGACGCGGCGTCGATTTCCATTTGCTTGCAACGGCCGCCGCCGACGGCTCGACGATCCAGCAACGCCTGCGCGCCAGTGCGCGGCAATGGCACGAACTCGACGGCATGCCTGCGCCAGCCATGGCCGCGCACATTGCCGAATGCGCGCTGGATGTCCTGGTCGACCTGCGCGTCTGGGGCGGCGGCAACATCAGCGAGGCGCTGGCGCTGCGCCCTGCCCCGCTGCAGGTCAACTGGCTGGCTTATCCGGGCACCTCGGGCGCAGGCTGGATCGATTACCTCATCGCTGATCGGCACGTGCTGACGGCAGGCATGCGGCGTCATTTTTCCGAATGCGTGGCCTGGCTGCCGCGCTGTTTCCAACCGTCGGATCCGGGCCGGATCGTCGCCGAGCCGCCACCTCGCCGCGCCTGCGGGCTGCCCGAAAGCGGCGTCGTCTACGTCTGTTTCAACAACAGCTACAAACTCGATCCGCGCAGCGTGCAACGCATGTCGGCGATCCTCAAGGCGGTGCCCGGATCCGTCCTCTGGCTGCTTTCCGGCCCCGAATCCAGCGACGCCAATCTGCGCGCCAGCATCGCCCAGGCAGGCATCGATCCTGGTCGCATCGTGTTCATGCCGAAATTGCCCCACGCCGATTACCTCAGCCGTTATCGGCATGCCGACCTGTTCCTCGACACGGCGCACTACAACGCCCACACCACGGCCTCCGATGCGCTGTGGGCGGGCTGCCCGCTCTTGACCACGCCTGGCGAGACTTTCGCTGCCCGCGTTGCCGCGAGCCTCAACCACCACCTTGGCATGGACGCGCTCAATGCTGCCGACGACAACGCCTATATCGGGATCGCCACGCGCATCGGCAACGATCCCGCCGCGCGTGCCGCGCTGCGTGCGCAGCTCGAGCAATCCCGGCAGGCCAGCGGCTTGTTTGACATGGAAGGACTCGCCGATGATTTCCTCAGCCTCGTGCAACGCATGGTCGATCGTCAGCGCGCCGGGCTCGCTCCTGCACCGATCGAGTGACGGCGATGCACCGCAATGCACGGTCACGTGCCTGGGCATCCGCCGACAGGTGTGGTGACGGTTGTGCTGCTTGATCAGCGTTGCATTAAGCTCTGCCGATGAAAGCCGCCAGCGAATTCGTCCCCCTGACGCTCTGCGTCCTCACCGTTTCCGACACGCGCACGGCGGAGAATGATTCCTCGGGCGATTACCTCGTCGAGGCCCTGGTCGCGAGCGGCCACCGCCTGCACGAACGCCGCCTGGTCAAGGACGACATCTACCGCATGCGTGCCATCGTCTCGCAGTGGATTGCCGAGGATCAGGTGCACGGCATCCTCGTCACCGGCGGCACCGGCTTCACCGGTCGCGACTCGACGCCCGAAGCCATCGAGCCCTTGCTCGACAAGCTCATGCCCGGCTTCGGCGAGATGTTCCGCACTGTCAGCATCGAGGAAATCGGCACCTCGAGCCTGCAATCGCGGGCCTTTGCCGGACTCGCCAACCAGACCTTCATCTTCTGCCTGCCCGGCTCGACTTCAGCCTGCCGCACGGCATGGGAGAAGATCATCCACAGCCAGCTCGATGCGCGCAGCAAACCCTGCAACCTCGCCGGTTTGCGTCCGCGACTCGGCGAGCGCTGATTCCACCTTCCAGAATGGGCCCGACGATCCATGAAAGCGATCAAGCGCAAGAAGTACGAAGAAGCCCTCGAAACCCTGCAGTTGCAGTTGCTCGAACTGCAGCACTGGATCGTCGCCACCGGCCAGCGCGTGGTGATCATCTTCGAAGGCCGCGATGCGGCCGGCAAGGGCGGCGTGATCAAGGCGATCGAAGGCTCGCTCAACAACCGCCATGTGCGCACGGTTGCCCTGCAGAAACCGAATGACCGCGAAGCCAGCCAGTGGTATTTCCAGCGCTATGCGCGGCAATTGCCAAGCGCCGGCGAGCTCGTCCTGTTCGATCGAAGCTGGTACAACCGCGCCGGTGTCGAAGCGGTCATGGGTTTCTGCACGCCCGCCCAGCACGAGCAATTCCTCCTCGATTGCCCGGTGTTCGAGCATCTGATCACCCGCGATGGCCTGATCCTCCTCAAGTACTGGCTCAGTGTCGACCAGGAGGAACAGGAACAGCGCTTCAAGGAACGCGCCGAGGATCCGACCAAGCGCTTCAAGCTGTCACCCATCGACATCAAGGCGCGCGAACAATACGCCGCCTATGGCAAGGCCCGCGACACCATGCTCAAGGCCACGCACGCCCCGCATGCGCCGTGGTTCGTGGTCAATTTCAACGAGCAGAAGCGCGGACGCCTCAACCTCATCGAACATCTGCTCAAGCAACTGCCCTGGCGCGAACCGCCCGCGCCGGCGCCGGCCATGCCGAAACTCGCCGGCAAGCCACTGCTGGAAAAGATCCCGCGCGGATTTCTCATCGATGAGCCGTGGTGACTCCCGGACCACACGTCTGCCACGCGGCCGACTGGTGATCGGGCGCTGCCGCGCCCGGCAGGACTCGCGGCCAGCCCTGCAGCCATCGATTTCGGGTTTTGGCCGTTTCCCTGCGTAACAGGGGGCATCGACAAATCACCTGGGATTCCCCATGCGCCGGCCAAGCCTTCACTCCTGTGTCATCGCGATCCTCGCCGCGGCATTTTCGGGGGTGCTCGCGCCGGCCGCTGCGGTCGAGCGCATCAGCGTCGCCACCGGCGGCGGCCAGGGCAACAGCCAGAGCCGCTTTGCGGCGATTTCCGGCAATGGCCGCTATGTCGTGTTCACCAGCGACGCGACCAACCTGGTTGCCGGTGACACGAACGGCGCGGCGGATGTCTTCCTGCGCGACCGCGCGCTTGGCACGACCACGCGCATCAGCAACCAGTCCAATGGCAGCCAAAGCGATGCCGCCAGCTACGAGGCAAACATATCCGGCGACGGCATGCGCATCGTCTTCCCCTCGCATGGCCACCTGATGTCCAACAGCGGCTACCAGAACTGCTACCTGCTCGACCGCACGGCCAACACCTTGCAGATCCTCGACCTGCTGCCAAACGGCCAGCCGGCGACGACCTGCAACAGCGCTTCCATCGACTACGCCGGCAGGCGTGTCGCCCTGGTTTCGCTCGACGCACTCGAAACCGGAGACACCGGCAGCACCGATATCTATGTGCGCAGTTTGCCCGGCGCCACGAGCACCCGCGTCAGTCGCGCAGTGGGTGGTGGCGTCGCCAATGCCAGCAGCTCGAATGCGCGCATCTCCGGCGATGGCAGTCGCGTGATCTTCGCCTCGAACGCGAGCAATCTCGTCGCCGGCGACAGCAACGCCGAGAGCGACATTTTCCTGGCCGCGTCCAACAATGGCGTGCCGATCGTGCGGGTGAACATCGGCCCCGGCAATACCCAGGCCAGCGCGCCTGCGGGTACCGGCCTGATGGGTGCGCTGAACGCCGATGGCAGCCTGCTTGCGTTCTCCAGCAGCGCGGTTTCCTTGCCTGACTGGGGGGAATTTGCCGACGAGACGCTCTACCTGCGCATACCGAGCCTTGACCAGACCATCGCCCTGAGCATCCCGGAAGGCAACCTGCCACGCGAAGGCTTCAACTATGAACCGGATTTCGACTACAGCGGCCGCTGGGTCACGTTTGCCTCCAGCGACCGGCTCTACGTCGGCGCGGAATCAGGCGGCGTGTATGTCATCGATGTGGTCGACGCCTTGATCGCGCAAGTCAGCACCGGCGGCAACAGCGGCAATGTGCATCAGCCGCGCCTGAGTGCCGACGGCACCGGCATCGTCTGGCATTCGTATTCCACGACGCAGGTGCCCGGCGATACCAATGGCACCTGGGATGTGTTTTATGCGCCCAATCCGTTGTGGGTTGAAACGCCCATCTTCGTCGACGGGTTCGACGGCTGAGCCGACGCGCTGCACGGCGGGCCAGGCGTAGCCTGCGCGGCCGGGGCCGGCGTTGCCCGCGATCCTTGTGACCTCGACTCAACCCACGCGGAACATGCGTGGGCCGGGCGTTGCGGCGCGGTAAGCGGGGGTGCGCAGCTTGCGCCGGCGCGGGATGGAACGAAGCGGCGTGCCTGTCGCGCGCGGGCTGGTGGTCAATGTGGCCAGCAGGGGATGGGATCTGCGCTTGAGCATCGCGGCGAGGGATTGCGAGGTGGACGTGCGGCGTGCAGCGCGAGTGGGTCTGGGATTGAAAAACAGGGACATGACAGTTGCCTTGATTTCGGGTGCCTCCTTGAAAATATTCAGTAGTTACAACGATTTACGTCACGCATTGTAACAGACCGTGGCATTTTCGGCCAGCCTTCACCGACAAGCTTCGCAACCACGCCTGGGCTGCCGGCAAGGGGTACGCAGGCCCCGGGCAGGGTGCGGATGGTTCATGCGCTTGCGCGACAGGTAACCGGCACCGTTGATCTGCAGGTCGTTGCCGAAATGCATGGCGATGCATTGCTGGTGCCAGCCCCCAGGCGCGGCTGTTCGGCGGGTGCGAAGGTCTTATTGCCAGTCGGCGGCGTCCCACGAGCCTTGATCCCAGATCAGTCCGGGCATGGCGCTGCAGGCGACATCGATATTGGCGACGGGTGCATTGCCCATGACGCCGCTTGCATTCCCCAGTGTGCAGACCTGTCCGGTCGGTTGGCTGGCAATGCTTGCCTGGTAGGCGGTTCCTGGCGACAGGCTGGCGGCAAACGTGTACAGGCGCGGCGATCCTGCGCTGGCGGCAATCGGCAGGTCTTCGTCGATGCCACCGCCCTGCAGATTGAGGATCAGACCGTCGCCAGCCAGTCCGCTGACCACGCCACCCAGGCTGCAGCACGGCTCGAAGCCGTCGCGGAAGATGAGCTCGCTCTCGCCGGCGTGGGCGGATGCGGCAATGCCGAGGCCGAGGCCGAGCATGGCGGACAAGGCAAGCAGACCCATGCCCGCCCACCGCGCGCATCGCGGCAAAGAGTGATGGGCAAGGCTTGCCATCACTGCGTCTCGAACAAGGTGCCGGCTCGCCAATCCCAGGTGCCGGACACGCTGCGCGCGTTGCCGCCACTGATCGAGGAGTAGGTTCCGGACGCCGAATTGCTGGCGCCGCCGCTGATCGAGGCATAGTTGGCCGCGGCAATGTTGGACAATCCGCCGCTGACGGAGGCATTGATGACGATGGCGGCGTTGTAGCTGCCGCCGCTGACCGAGGTGAAGTTGCTGGCAGACTTGTTGAAGCTGCCGCCGCTCACCGATGCGCCCAGGCCGCTGGCGATGTTGTCCTTGCCTCCGCTGACCGACGCGTAGGGTGAATTGACGACATTGCGATGGCCGGCCAGCAGGCCGCCGTATTGCGAATAGGCATTGCCGCGGCCAACGATCAGGTTGTGCGAACCGGTCCGATGATTGGCGACCCAGGTACCGCCGAAATTCTCGCAGGTGGCCTGGCTCTCCCAGTCGCCATTCGAACAGGCCACGGTCGCACTGGCGTCGGTTTCGTTGTAACCCACGCTGAGGTTGCCAAGGCCGTTGGTCGTGGCGGTCATGCCCGTGCCATTGACGATGCGCACGTTGATGCCGTGGAACTCGGCGGTCAGGTACTCGACGCCGGGCAGATTGGGATCCGCCACGTGGATCATGTCCAGGTTCGCTGCCAGAGCCATCACCGAGCTGCCTTGTACCGCTGCCATCTGGCTGGTCAGGGTGGCGACGCTGCTGCTCAGGCTGTCGATCGTCGCCTGTTGCGCGGCGAGTGCGGCCTGCAACGCGGCGATGAGCGCGGCGTTGCCGTTGTTGTCAGCTGCATTGTCGTTGACCGCTGTCGCCACCGCCGCGAAGTTGGCATTGACCTGGGCGGCGACGGCTGGCGTGTTGGCGGTGAAGGTGTTGGGAATGGTCACCTCGCCGGCCAGGGCAAGCTTGCTGCCAGTCACGAGCGCCAGGATGACGATGAAGTGGAAACGCTGGTTGATCCGCACGCTGCATTCTCCCGTTGCTGTCCATGATCAACGGCAAACGTGTGCTGCAGGGGCCAGCCACTGCCCGCTGGGCGTCGCGCTCAGCGCACGAAAGCAACAGTCGGCAAGGCACCAGCACCGGGCAACACCGACGGCAATGCGTGGCAGATGCGCCGGACTCCCTTACAATGCGTTCGTTTTGCCATCCTCCGGAGCGCCTCATGTCAGCGATCAAGCATCACCGCATCCTCTTGAAGCTGTCCGGTGAGGCGTTGATGGGGGAATCCGATTACGGCATCGACCCGAAAGTCATCGGCCGGCTGGCGCGCGAGATCCTCGAGGTGCGCAATGCCGGGGTGCAGGTGGGCGTGGTCATCGGCGGCGGCAACATCTTTCGCGGTGCCGGCCTGGCGGCCTCGGGCATGGACCGGGTCACCGGCGACCACATGGGCATGTTGGCGACGGTGATCAACGCACTGGCCATGCAGGATGCCATCGAGCGCGCCGGCGGTTCGGCGCGAACCATGAGCGCGATCAAGATCAACGAGGTCTGCGAGGACTTCATCCGCCGCCGGGCAATCCGCCATCTGGAAAAAGATCGCGTGGTGCTGTTCGCGGCCGGCACCGGCAACCCGTTTTTCACCACCGATTCGGCCGCCGCCTTGCGCGCGATCGAGATCGGCGCGGACCTGCTGCTCAAAGCGACCAAGGTCGATGGCGTGTACACGGCCGATCCGGCACGCAATCCCAATGCCACCCGTTACGAACACCTGAGTTATGAAGAGGTGATCCAGCGCAACCTGCAGGTCATGGACACCAGCGCGATTGCCCTGTGCCGCGACCACAAGATCCCGCTGCGCATCTACGACATGTCGCGCGAGGGCGACCTGATGCGCATCATGCACGGCGAACAGATCGGCACCCTGGTCAGCGAGGCGGGCTGATCGCTGGCATCGCGCGACTTGCGGATGCAGTGGAAGCGCAGCGGCGATGACGAGCCGCTGCCGGGATGCGCTCGCGCAAGCCATGAATGGGCATCGGGCTCGGTGCCGCTGCTATACTTCGCGGCCATTCGCAATGCACCACGGGTGACCGCACCATGCTCGACAACATCAAGAAGGATGCGCAGACGCGCATGACCAAGAGCGTCGAATCGCTGCGCCAGGACCTCACCCACCTGCGCACCGGGCGCGCCAGTGTCGCCCTCGTCGATCAACTGGTCGTGCCCTACTACGGCTCCGACGTGCCCTTGACCCAGGTCGCCAATGTCGCCGTCGCCGATGCGCGCTCGCTGACCATCACGCCATTCGAGAAAACGATGGTCGCGGTGGTGGAGAAGGCCATCCTCGGCTCCAACCTCGGCCTGACCCCGACCACGGTCGGCCAGGTCATCCGCATCAACCTGCCCGCGTTGACCGAGCAGCGCCGCAAGGAGCTCTCCAAGCAGGTCGCCGGCGAGGGCGAAAATGCCAAGGTCGCCATTCGCAACATCCGCCGCGATGCCATCCACAGCATCAAGGAACTGCTCAAGGACAAGCAGATCAGCGAGGACGAGGAGCGCCGTGGCGAAGACGAGATCCAGAAACTGACCGACAAATTCGTCAAGGATGTCGATGGCGTGGTAAAGAACAAGGAAGACGAATTGATGGCGATCTGAGCCATCGGTCCGTCCGCCAACCCATGAGCAGTCCCTCCGCGAGCGCCGACATTGTGCGCGCGCCGCAGCACCTTGCCATCGTCATGGATGGCAACGGGCGCTGGGCGGAGCGCCGCCATCGTCCACGCAGCTTTGGCCACCGCGAAGGCCAGAAGGCCTTGCGCGCGACGCTCGAGTACTGCCTGCGCCGCGGCATCAAGGCACTGACCCTGTTCGCGTTTTCCAGCGAAAACTGGAGGCGGCCGGAGGAAGAAGTCGGCGCACTGATGCAGTTGTTCCTGAAGGCGCTGGATCGCGAGGTCGACGAGTTGCACGGCCACGGCGTGCGCATCGAGTTCATCGGCGATCTTTCCGCATTCTCGCCCGAGCTGCAGGCGCGCATGCACAAGGCAATGGAAAAGACCCGCGCAAACACGGCGCTGCTGGCGAACGTGGCGGTCAACTACGGCGGACGCTGGGATATCGCCAATGCCGCGCGGCTCGCTGCCGGGGCGGTTGCCCGGGGTGAAATCGAAGCCGCCTCGATCAACGAAACCCTGCTCGCCCGCTGGCTCGCCCTGTCCGGGCAACCGCCGGTCGATCTCTTCATCCGTACCGGCGGCGAGTTGCGCATCAGCAACTTCCTGCTTTGGCAGCTTGCCTATGCGGAGCTGGTTTTCATCGATACGCTATGGCCTGATGTCGATGCCGCCGTGCTGGATGATTGCTTGAACGAATTCACGCGTCGCGAACGTCGCTTCGGCCAGACTTCCGCCCAGGTGGTCGCCGGATCCGGTCAGGGAGTTGCATGAAACAGCGAATCATCACCAGTCTGATCCTCGCGCCGATCGCGATTGCCTTCATCCTGCTTTCCCCGACTTCCTGGTTCGCCGGCGTGCTGGTCGCGGTCTGGGCCTATGCGATGTGGGAATGGACGCGCCTGATCGGCATGCAGCAACTCCTCGCGCGCGCACTCGTGGTCGTCGCCAGCATCCTGCTGATGCTCGGCCTGTGGCGCGTTCGCGGCGAATCGGCGTGGTGGCTGTGCATCAGCATCGGCGTCGCCTGGTGGCTGTTTGCACTAAGCTGGATGCGCCGCTTCTCGTTTGCGGCATCACCCAACACACGCAACATCGCCATCAAGCTGCTGGCCGGATGGCTGGTGCTGATTCCGGGCTGGGTGGCACTGGTGCAGATCCACGGCCTGCCCGGGCCAAGGGGAACCTGGGCGCTTTACGCCCTGTTCGTGGTCTGGGCGGCCGACACCTTTGCCTATGCCGTCGGCAGCCGCTGGGGCCGCAACAAGCTGGCACCGCGGATCAGCCCGGGCAAGACCCTCGAAGGCGTCTGGGGTGCCCTGGTCGGCAGCGGCCTGATCGCCCTCATCGGCGGTTGGTGGATTGGCGCGCGCGGCGTGCCACTGGCCTTGCTGGTCGTGCTCGGCCTGCTCTGCGTGGTCTGGTCGATCCTCGGCGATCTTTTCGAGAGCCTGATGAAACGCCAGGCCAACGTGAAGGATTCCGGCGCCTTGTTCCCGGGCCATGGCGGCCTGCTCGATCGCCTCGATGGCGTGTTTGCCGCGATGCCCATGTTCGCCCTCGGCAAGCTCCTGATCGATCTGTACTTCCCGGCATGATGCGCATCGCCCTGCTGGGCGCGACCGGCTCGATCGGCGCAAGCACGCTGGATGTCGTGCAGCGCCATGCCGAGCGCTTCCGCATCAGCGCGCTGTCGGCACACCGCAATGTCGATGCACTGGTCGCGCTGTGCCGGCAGTGGCGTCCCGAGATTGCCGTGATTGCCGATCCCGCGCTGGAAGGAGAACTGGCCGCAGGCCTGCGCTCCGCCGGCCTCGATACGCGCGCGACTGCCGGCGCACAGGGTCTGATCGAGGCCGCCGAGGGCAGTCATGCCGATTGTGTCGTCGCCGCCATCGTCGGTTCCGCCGGCCTCGAATCAACCTTGGCCGCGGCGCGTGCCGGCAAGCGCCTGCTGCTGGCCAACAAGGAATCGGTGGTCATGGCCGGCAGCCTGCTGCGCGCGGCCCTCGATCAAGGCGGCGGCTTGCTGCTGCCGCTCGATTCCGAACACAACGCGGTGTTCCAGTGCCTGCCGCGCGAGCGCCGCGATCTCGCCGACTGCGGCGTGCGGCGCATCCTGCTGACTGCATCGGGCGGGCCGTTTCGCGGGCGCAGCCGCAGCGAGCTGGCAAAGGTGACGCCCGACATGGCCTGCGCCCATCCCAACTGGCGCATGGGCCGCAAGATCTCGGTCGATTCGGCCACGCTGATGAACAAGGGCCTGGAGGTCATCGAGGCACATTTCCTGTTCGACGCGGCAGCGGCGGCGATCGATGTCGTCGTGCATCCGCAGAGCATCGTGCATTCGATGGTCGAGTACGAAGATGGCTCGGTCCTGGCCCAGCTCGGCAATCCGGACATGCGCACGGCGATCGCCTACGCCCTCGCCTGGCCGCAACGCATCGATGCCGGCGTCGCCGCGCTCGACCTGGTCCGCATTGCCCGGCTCGGCTTTGAAGGCGTCGATCGCGAAACGTTCCGCTGCCTCGACCTGGCCTACCAGGCCCTGGCCAGCGGCGGCACCGCGCCGACGACCCTGAATGCAGCCAACGAGGAAGCGGTGGCGGCTTTTCTCGAAGACCGGCTGCCGTTCCTTGCCATCGAGGCGGTCATTGAAACCTGCCTCGAACGCCTGCCAAGCGCCAGCGTGACTGATTTGCCGGGCCTGCTTGACAGTGATTTAACCGCGCGACGCGAAGCACAACGTATCATTGCCAGCTTGGCGGAATGATTATCGAGATGTTGCAATGAGCGAGTTTTTCGGATCCGTGTGGTGGCTGCTGGTCACCCTCGGCCTGCTGGTCACCTTCCATGAGTTCGGCCATTTCATCGTCGCCCGCCTGTGCGGGGTGAAGGTGCTGCGCTTCTCGGTCGGTTTCGGCAAGCCGCTGTGGATGCGCCGTGACCGGCATGGCACCGAGTTCGCCGTGGCCGCGATTCCGCTGGGCGGTTACGTGAAGATGCTCGACGAGCGCGAGGGCGAGGTCGCCGCGGACGAACTCGACCAGGCCCACAACCGCAAGCCGGTTGGCCAGCGCATGGCGATTGCCGCCGCCGGCCCGGCTTTCAACATCATCTTCACCCTGTTCGCGTTCTGGCTGATGTTCGTCGTCGGCAAGCCGGATTTCCTGCCCGTCGTCGACGCCCCCGGTGGCGTTGCTGCCGAAGCCGGCATCGAGGCCGGTGACCGCATCATCGCAGTCAATGGCTCGGCCATTGATTCGTGGAGCAAGGCCATCCAGAAGCTCGGCGAAAACGCCGTCGGCCGCTACGATGCCAGCGTCGAGGTGCGCACTGCCGCCGGTGCCGAAGCCACGCGCGTGCTGGCCTTCAGCAAGTTGCCCGAGCAGGTGCCGGAAGCGGAGTTGTTCGAGCGCATTGGCCTCCGCCTGCAGGCACCCAGGCTGGATCCGGTCATCGGCAGCGTCAGCGACGGCATGCCGGCCGCCGCGGCCGGACTCAAGGTCGGTGACCGCATCCTGCGCATCAATGGCCTCGACGTTTCCAGCTTTGCCGACATCGAGTCGATGGTGCCCGAACAGGCGGCGCGGGATCCGCAATTGGATCTCGTCGTCAAGCGCGCCGACGAGCAGCTCGATATCCGCCTCAAGGCAAGTGAAATCAAGGCGAAGGACGGCAGTTCCCGCTTTGTCATCGGTGTCGGCAGCACGGATCGCCACAATGCAACCCTGAAATACGGCCTGCTCGATGCGATCCCCCAGGCGTTTGCGGAAACCTGGGATACGACCAAGAGCTCGCTCGGCATCATGAAGATGCTCATCGTCGGTCGTGCCAGCCTCGACAATCTCTCCGGCCCGATAACCATTGCCCGCTTTGCCAATGGCTCCGCCCAGCTTGGCCTTGCCTGGTTCCTCGGTTTTCTCGCCCTGATTTCGCTGTCGCTGGCCATCATCAACCTGCTGCCCATCCCGATCTTGGACGGCGGGCATCTGCTGTATTACCTTATCGAACTGATCAAAGGCAGTCCGGTGAGCGAGCGCAGCCAGATTGCAGGCCAGTATGTCGGCCTGATGATGCTGGTGGCCCTGATGGGGCTGGCGTTCTACAACGATATCCTTCGGCTCATCCACTGAGTCGGTTCTGCCCAATAACAACGGCAGCGGTGTGCCCTCGCCGCAAGCCGCCCCTGCCTCAATGGAAGTGACGATGAAGCGTATCGCCGCCCTGCTCTTGCTTGCCTGGCTCAGCACCCAGAATGCCTTCGCCTTCGACAGCTTCAAAGTGTCGGACATCCGCATCGATGGCCTCTCGCGCATCGCGCCCGGCACGGTGTTCACCTACCTGCCCATTGAAAAGGGCGACGTACTCACCGCCGAGAGCGCCGAGCAGGCGATCCGCGCGCTGTACCGGACCGGCTTCTTCAACGACGTCAGCCTCGATCGCCAGGGCGACATCCTCGTCGTCAACCTCGTCGAGCGGCCGTCGATTTCCAAGGTGTCTCTGCGCGGCAACAAGGATCTCAAGGAAGAAGATCTGCGCAAGGGCCTCAAGGGCATTGGCCTGGCCGAAGGCGAAACCTTCGACCGCCTCAAGCTCGATTCCGTGCAGCAGGAACTGACCCGCCAGTACTACAACCGCGGCAAGTACAACGTTTCGGTGAAGACGGCCGTGGTCAACCTCGATCGCAACCGCGTCGAAGTCGCCATCAACATCGTCGAGGGCAAGCCGGCGCGCATCAAGCACCTGAACATCGTCGGCAACGAGACCTTCAAGGCGAAGAAGATCCGCGACGATTTCCAGTCCGACACCAGCAACTGGACCTCGTGGTACTCGAAGGATGACCAGTATTCGCGCGAGAAGATGTCCGGCGACCTCGAGCGCCTGTCCTCGTTCTACCTTGACCGCGGCTACGTCGATTTCGCCGTCGATTCGACGCAGGTCTCGATGAGTCCGGACAAGCGCAAGATGTACGTGGTCGCCAACATCAAGGAAGGCGAGGTCTACACGGTCACCGACATCAAGCTCACCGGCGACCTCATCCTCAAGGATGAAGACCTGCGCAAGCTGCTCTCGATCAAGTCCGGCGAGATCTTTTCGCGGCGCAAGGTCGAACAATCCGCCGATGCGATCAGCGCTGCCCTGGCCAACATCGGCTACGCCTTCGCCGAGGTCAACCCGGCACCCGAGATCGACCGCGAAAAGCGTGAGGTCGGGCTCAATTTCCAGATCAATCCGGGCAAGCGCGTCTACGTGCAGCGCATCACCTTCAAGGGCAACCTGCATACCGAAGACCAGGTCATGCGCCGCGAGATGCGCCAGCTCGAGGGTGCCTGGTATTCGCAGGCGGCCATCGACCGCTCGAAGATCCGCCTGCAGCGCCTCGGTTACTTCAAGACGGTTTCCATCGATACGCCGCGCGTGCCGGGCCAGGAAGACCAGGTCAATGTCGATGTGACGGTCGAGGAGCAGCCCTCGGGCAGCTTCACCTTCGGCATCGGCTACTCGCAGGTGCAGGGCCTGATCACCAGCATCGCCCTGCAGCAGAACAACTTCTTCGGCACCGGCGATCGCGTCGGCCTGACCCTGCAGCGCAGCTCGTACCTGAAGACCTACAGCATTTCCTATTTCGAACCCTACCTGACCGATTCAGGCATCGGCCTCGGTTACGACATCAGCCATCGCGAGCTTGATTCAGGCCAGGCCAACATCGCCAACTACCTGACCAACTCGGACAACTTCAGCACCTATATCGGCCTGCCGCTGACCGAGAGCGATACGCTGAATACGCGCATCGGCCTCAGCCGCACGACAATCCAGACGTTCCCGTCGACGCCGCAGCAGTTCGTCGATTACCTGTTTGCGCTCAACCACAACACCTTCCATACCGGCAGCCTGGAATTCTCCTGGGCGCATGACACGCGCAACAAGTTCTACAACCCGACCCGCGGTTCGCTGCAGACGGCGTCGTTTGAAACCACCCTGCCCGGCTCGACCGTCGAATACTTCAAGCTCCGTTACCTGTATTCGAAATACATCCCGCTGACCGAGAAGCTGACCTTCTTCGGCAGCGCCTCGATCGGCTATGGCGGCAGCTACAAGGGCGTCTATCGCACCGCGGTCGATTACGGCCAGGATCCGCCGGTCATCAGCGAATACGGCGCGCGCGGCCTGCCGTTCTTCGAGAACTTCTTCGCCGGTGGCAGTTCCGACATCCGCGGCTTCCGCGACAACACACTCGGCCCGTACGATACCAGCAGCGGTTTTCGTCAGCCGCTGGGCGGTGCCTTCAAGACCGTGGCCACGGCCGAGGTCATCTTCCCGACCCCGTTCGTCAAGGAAAACGACAACACGACAAGGCTCTCGTGGTTTGTCGATGTCGGCAACGTGTTCAAGGACTACAACGCCTGGAACGCCAACGATCTGCGCGTCTCGACCGGCCTTTCCTTCCAGTGGCGCGCACCGGTCGGGCCGATCGTCATCAGCATATCCAAGCCGCTGCGCAAGCAGGATGGCGACGATACCGAATCGATCCAGTTCTCCTTCGGCCCGCAGTTCTGACCTGAATTGCCCGTCGCATTCGACGCAAAACGGGAGAACGGGCTTGGCCGGTGGACTGCTTCATCCTATCCTGCCCATTCAGGATCAGACGCGAGCCATCGGGGAACTGCGCAGGCGACAGTCGGGGCACACCGCTCCGGACATGCTTGCGCTTCCTCCGCCGATCGGCTCGACTGGTCACCGCAGGGCGCAAGGCTGACCGGGTCGGACAGGTGAAACAGGCCAATCGTGCAATCAGGATCATGCTCTGGCGCACGCTGCCGATTGCGTTGCTGCTGGCATTTTCCACGTCGCTGATGGCCCAGCCGGCGGCGATGCGCATTGGCTATGTCGACATGAAACGACTGCTCGACAACGCGCCGCAGGTGATTGCCGGGCGGCAGAAGCTCGAACGCGAATTCGCCCCGCGTGACAGCGAATTGAGCGCCGAGGAAACGAAACTGGCGACCATGCGTTCGCGCCATGAGCGCGACAGCGCCAGCATGGACCGCGCCGACGCCGAAAACCTGCGCCGCGAAATCGACGCGCTGGATCGCTCGATCAAGCGCAAGCGGGAGAACCTGCGCAGCGAGCTGAAATCGCGCAGCGACCAGGAGCTCGACCGCAGCTGGCGGGAAATCAACAACGCCGTGGTCGAATTCGCCCGCGAACAAAACATCGACTTGATCGTGCCGAGCCCGGTGGTCTATGCCAGCCAGCGCATCGATGTCACCGACCAGGTGCTGGAACGCCTGAAAGGCAAACTGGGCAAGCCGGTGGCCAAGCCTTGAGCACGGCGCTCAAACTCGGCGACATCGCCGCGCGCTTCGGCCTCGAACTGCACGGGGATGGCTCGCGCCTGATCGAAGGCGTCGCCACCCTCGCCCATGCCGGCCCCGGCCAGCTCGGCTTCCTCGCCAATCCGCGCTATCGCGGACAACTGGCGAGCACCCGCGCCGGGGCCGTGGTCATTGCCGCCGGCGACCTCGATGCCGCCGCATCCGGGACTGGCCTGCTCGTCGCCACCAATCCGTACGTCGCCTTTGCGCGCATTGCCGGCTTGTTCGAGCAGCACGCACCGGCCACGCCGGGCATCCATGCAAGTGCCGTCGTCGCGGCCTCGGCCAAGGTGGCAGCAAGCGCTTCGATTGGCCCGCATTGCGTGATCGAGGCCAACTCGGTGGTCGGCGATGGCGTCGAACTCGGCGCACACAGCCATGTCGGTCCGGATTGCGTGATTGGCGCCGATTGCCGCCTGGCCGCGCGCGTCACCCTGGTTCGCCGCGTTCGCCTTGGTCGCCGCGTGCTGGTCCATTCCGGTGCGGTGCTGGGTGCCGATGGCTTTGGCCTGGCCTTCGATGGCGACCACTGGATCAAGGTGCCACAGCTTGGCGGCGTGCGCATTGGCGATGATTGCGAGATCGGCGCCAACACCACGATCGATCGCGGCGCCCTCGAGGACACCGAACTCGACATCGACGTGCGCCTCGACAACCAGATCCAGATTGCCCACAACGTCTTCATCGGCGCGCATACCGCAATTGCCGGCTGCGCCGCCGTGGCCGGCAGCACGCGCATCGGCAGATACTGCCTGATTGGCGGCGGGGCTGGCATAATTGGTCATTTGACGATCGCGGACAGGGTGACGATCACGGCCATGAGCCTGGTCACCCACTCGATCCGCGAATCCGGCGAATACTCGTCAGGAACACCGATCCAGGAAAGCCGGTTGTGGCGGCGCAATGCAGCGCGCTTCAAGCACCTGGATGATCTGGCGCGGCATGTTGCCGACCAAAACAAGGGAACCCCGCATGAATGACTCGAATACGTCGCCCGAGCAAGCCCCGATCGACGTCCGGCGCATCGCCCAGTTGCTGCCTCATCGTTTCCCGTTCCTGTTGATCGACCGCGTCACCGCCTGGGAACCCGGCAAGCGCCTGACCGCGATCAAGAACGTGACCTACAACGAACCGTTCTTCCAGGGCCATTTCCCCGGCAATCCGGTGATGCCGGGCGTGCTCGTCATCGAAGCCCTGGCGCAGGCCTCGGGAACCCTGGTGCAATTGTCCGCAACCAAGGATCCCAGCCAGGCGGCCCTGTTCTACCTGGTCAAGATCGACAAGGCGCGCTTCAGCCGTGTCGTCGTGCCTGGCGACCAGTTGGTCCTCGAAGTCGAGCAAAAGCGCATGCTGCGGCGCATGGGCCTGTTCTGGGGCCAGGCCAAGGTCGATGGCGAGGTGGTTGCCGAAGCCGAGCTGCTTTGCGCCGAGCGGAGGGAGTGATGATCCATCCCACCGCACTCGTCGATCCCGGCGCGCGGATCGGCGCGAACGTCAGCATCGGCGCCTACAGCATCATCGGCCCCGAGGTCGAGATTGGCGAGGGCACCAGCATCGGCCCGCATGTCGTCATCGAAAGCAATACGCGGATCGGCCGCGACAACCGCATCTGGCAATTCGCCTCGCTCGGTGCCGCGCCGCAGGACAAGAAGTTCCATGGCGAGTCCTCGCGCCTTGAAATCGGCGACCGCAATGTCATCCGCGAATTCGTTTCCTTCAACCGCGGCACCGAGGACGGCGGCGGCATCACCCGCATCGGCAACGACAACTGGCTGATGGCCTACGTGCATATCGCCCATGATTGCATGGTCGGCAACAATGCAATCTTCTCGAATGCCTCGTCCCTGGCCGGCCATGTCACCGTCGATGACTGGGTCATCCTCGGTGGCTTCACCCTGGTTCACCAGTTCTGCCAGATTGGCGCGCACGCCTTCACCGCAATGGGCGCAATCATCAACCGCGACGTGCCGCCGTACGTGACCGTGGCCGGCAGCTTTGCCGAACCCAAGGGCATCAATTCCGAAGGCCTGCGTCGCCGCGGCTATTCGTCGGAACGCATCATGGCGATCAAGCGCGCCTATCGAACCCTGTACAACTCCGGCCTGCCACTTTCGGAGGCACGCAGCGAACTCGCCCGCGCCGCCGAGTCCGCCCCGGACGTGAAGCTGATGCTCGATTTCATCGAACGCTCGCAACGCTCGCTGGTGCGTTGAGAGCGGGAAATGGGAATAGAGAATAGAGAATAGGGAGGAGCGGAAAAGCGCTTTTTCGCAAGCGGCTTCTCGCGATCGTTTCCATGGCTTTTCAAGCGGCGCGGCACACCGATTCAATGCTTGTGCAGGATTCCGCTTCGTGCAACGCCCGACATTCGCAGCCCACTGCCTACCGCCAACGTGCCCAAAGCCCATTCCCCATTCCCCATTCCCAACTCCCGGCTTTTCGTCCTTGTCGCCGGCGAAGCATCCGGTGACCTGCTCGGGGCGGGATTGATCGAGGCATTGCGCGAACGCTTTCCCGACGCGCGTTTTGCCGGCATTGGTGGCCCGCGCATGAGTGCGGCGGGGCTCGATGCGTGGTTTCCCGCCGAGCGCCTGGCGGTGATGGGCCTGGCTGAAGTGTTGCGGCACCTGCCGGGCTTGTTGCGCATCCGCCGCGCGGTGCGCCGACGCACGCTGGCGCTGCGCCCGCATGCCTTCATCGGCATCGATGCACCGGATTTCAATCTCGCCCTCGAGCGCACCCTCAAGCAGGCCGGCATCCGCACCATCCATTACGTGAGTCCGTCGATCTGGGCCTGGCGCGAAAAGCGTGCGCAGAAGATCGGCGAAAGTGCCGATCGCGTGCTCTGCCTGTTCCCGATGGAACCGGCGGTCTATGCACGCCACGGCGTTGATGCGCGCTTTGTCGGCCATCCGCTGGCCGATGCGTTTGCCCTGCACCCCGACCAGCGTGCAGCCCGGGAAAGCCTCGGCATCAGCGACGATGTTCCCGTGCTCGCCCTCCTGCCCGGCAGCCGCCTCGGCGAGATCCGCCGCCTCGGCGCCGACTTCATCGCCGCCGCCATGCTGCTGGCGCAAGAGATCCCGAACCTGCATGTCGTTGCGCCAATGGCGAATGCGGCGTGTCGTTCGGCTTTCGCGAGTGAGCTCGCGAAAGCGGGAATCGGGAATCGGGAATCGGGAATCGGCAAAGCAGATTCTCGCGGACATTCGCTTTTCTCGTTTCCCGATTCCCCATTCCCGATTCTCGTCCTGAATGGCCACTCCCATACCGCCATGATTGCCGCCGACGCGATCCTGCTTGCTTCGGGAACGGCTGCGCTGGAAGCGATGCTGGCCAAGCGGCCGATGGTGGTGGCCTACCGCCTGGCTGCCTTGACCTATCGCATCGTCAAGGGCTTTGGCCTGCTCAAGGTCGAGCGCTACTCGCTGCCGAATCACCTGGCTGGACGCGAAATCGTGCCGGAGTTGATGCAGGATCGCTGCACGCCGCAGGCGCTGGCGGAAGCCTTGCGCAAGCCGCTGCAGCAGCGGCACATGGATGCAACCCTGCTCGACGAGTACGTGCGCCTGCACGAACTCCTGCGCGGCGACGGCAATCGCGGCGCGGCGGCGGCCGTCGTTGACCCATGAAGCCCGTGCCGACTGCATAATGCACGCCGATGCAACGACACCTCCCGCCATGGCCGTCCCGAGCCTGAGCTCTTGACCGATCTCGCCGCCGATCCACGCCTGCCCGGCAAGCGCCATTTGCGCCAGGGTGCCATGCGCGGCTTCGCCCTGGTCGCCTTTGTCGCCATGCTGGCCGGCGTGCCGCTGGCAGAAAAGCTCCCCATTGAAAAAGCCTTTGCCCTGGCCATCGTCGGCAGCCTGACCCTGGTCCTGCTGTTTGCCACGGCGCGGCTGGCCTTCTCGCTGCTGGTTGCAAGCCTGCTGTTTGGCACCCTGGCCACGGCGAGCATGCTCAAGCTCGAGTTCCTGATGACGCCGGCGCTGGCGCCAGACCTGAAGTACTACTTCAACTGGCAGACCATCGAGGTCATCTACCGCTATCCAGTACTGATCGGCTTCAGCGGGCTGGTGGTCATCCTCATCCCGCTGCTGCTGATCCCGGCCTGGCGCTGGGACAGCGTGCCGCAACGCCTCAACCTGCAGCATTGGCCGGCGCGCATCCTGCGCGGCTGTGGCTTGCTCGCCGCGCTGGCGCTGCTCACCGCCAGCCTCGTTCCGGCTGGGCCGTTTGCGCCGGCGTTCAACAAGCCGATGTGGGCGACGATCACCGATCGCAGCTATGTGACCGCCTTCATGACCTCGTTCAGCGATACCGAAGCGCGCGTGCCGCCGACTCCGGCGCATGTCGATCGATCGATCAAGTGGACGATCAATCAACGGACGCCGGCGACGCCGCGGCAGCAACCGGATGTCGTCGCGATACTCGAAGAGAGCACGTTTGACCCGCACATGCTCGATGCCTGCACGGTGCCGCAATGCGACCTCGACATGTTCAAGTCCGGGCGCTACACGCGCGCGGCCAGTCCGCTGATCGTGCACACCTTCGGTGGCGGCACCTGGACCAGCGAGTTCGCCCTGGAAACCGGCCTCGCCGACGTGTTGTTCGGCAATGCCGGCTTGTATGCGCCCTACAGCCTCGCCCCGCGCGTCGAATACAGTCTGCCACGCGCCTTCAAGGCGGCTGGCTATCGGGTGATCGCGGTGTACTCGCACAGCGGCGAGTTCCTCAATGCGCGCAATGCCTATGCCAACTACGGTTTCGACCAGTTCTACGACGGCACCGATCACGGCCTTGGCTGGGAAAGCACCGATGCCGACCTGTTCGAGGTGTTCGAGCAGATCTATGCCGACGAGACCAGGGCGCATCCGCAGCAACCGCTGTTCATCTTCACCCTGACCCTGCACCAGCACGGCCCGCACATGACGCCGCTGGAACAATTGCCGGCTCCGTTCGACAAACCCTTGTTCCGCGGCAAGTTCAAGCCACCCGAGCTGGATGCCTGGCTCAACCTCAACCTCGGCAATTACCTGCAACGTGCAGCCTTGTCGAGCCGCATGCTCGAATCGATGCGCGACCTGCTCTGGAACAGTGGCCGGCCGACCGTGCTCATGCACTTTGGCGATCACCAGCCTTCGTTCGATGGCGCCATGCACGCGATCCCGAAAACCGTGCCCAGGGCTGCCGGCCAGAACGACAGCCGGGTCACCTACTATCGCCTGCTGACCAGTTTTCCGATGAAGCCGATGAAAACATGGGAGGCGCTCGACATCACCTATCTCGGCTCGATGCTGCTGGATGCGGCCGGCGTGCCCAAGGATGCCTTTTACCAGGCCAACAGCCTGCTTCGCGATCGCTGCAAGGGACGCTACCTGACCTGCAAGGACCGCAACCTGCTCGGCTCGTACCACGACTACATCTTCAACACCCTGAAAGACGTGCGCGATGAGGACTGACCTGTTCGAGGCCGGCATGGAAAGCGGCGATGGCGACTGCATCGCCGGCGTCGACGAAGCCGGTCGCGGACCGCTGGCCGGGCCGGTGGTGGTCGCCGCGGTGATCCTCGACCCGCTGCGACCGATTGCCGGCCTCGCCGACTCGAAGGTCCTGGGCGCGGCGCGGCGCGAGCAGCTGGCGCTGGAAATCCGCAGCCGCGTGCTGGCCTTTTCCATCTGCGTCGTCGAAGCCGAGGAAATCGATCGACTGAACATCCTCGGCGCAACACTGGCCGGCATGTCACGCGCTGTGGCGGCACTGGCAATCCGTCCGGCATTGGCCTTGATCGACGGCAACCGCGTGCCCAGGGACCTGCCCTGCCGCGGCCAGGCGATCGTGCGCGGCGATGCCAGCGAAGCGGCGATCAGCGCTGCCTCGATCCTCGCCAAGACCGAACGCGACCGCATCATGTGCGCGCTCGACCTGATCCACCCCGGCTACGGTTTCCACAAGCACAAGGGCTACCCGACGGCCGAGCATTTCGAGTCGTTGCGACGCCTCGGCCCATGCCCGCAACACCGACGCAGCTTTGCCCCCGTGCGCGCCTGCCTGGCCGACTGACACCCACATCCCGCGGCGTCGCACAAGCTTGTCCGCTCCGGGCCACCCCGCTACCCTGTCCGTTCCTCACGTTTGTTGCCGCCATGCCTGCGGATTTCATTCATCTGCACGTCCACAGCGAGTATTCGCTGGTCGATTCGACGATCCGCATTGATCGCCTCGTTGCCGCGTGCGCGCAGGCGGGCATGCCGGCCGTGGCGCTCACCGACCAGGTCAACCTGTTTGCCCTGGTCAAGTTCTACACGGAAGCCGAAAAAGCCGGGATCAAGCCGATTGCCGGCAGCGACATCTGGATTGCCGATGCCGCCGATCGCAACAAGCCGCATCGGTTGACCCTGCTGTGCCAGGATCTCGAGGGCTACCGCAATCTCTCGCGCCTGCTCTCACGCGCCTGGGCGGATGGCCGGCACGGCGATTTCGCCCTCGTCGAGGCGGAATGGTTGTTCGAGGCGAATCGCGGCCTGATCGTGCTGGCCGGGCGCGAGAGCGATGTCGGCGCCATGCTGCTCGGCGGTCGCGAGGATCTTGCCCGCGCGCACATGGCCGAGTGGATGCGGCATTTTCCGGATCGCTACTATTTCGAACTGGTGCGCACGCAGCGCGCGGACGAGGAAGCCTTCATCGCCGCCGCGGTCGAGCTGGCCATCGCCCTCGATCTTCCGGCCGTCGCCAGCAACGACGTGCGCTTCCTCGATCGCGAGGACTTCGAGGCCCACGAGGCGCGCGTATGCATCCACGAGGGTCGCGTGCTGGCGGATCCAAAGCGCCCGCGCCACTACTCCGCCGAGCAATACCTGAAATCCCCGGCGCAGATGATCGAACTCTTCGCCGACCTGCCGCAGGCGATCGAGAACACGGTCGAGCTGGCCAGGCGCTGCAACCTCGAATTGAGCTTTGGCACTTATTACCTGCCGGATTTCCCCATCCCGCCGGGTTTCACCCTCGATTCGTGGACGCGCACGCAAGCGCGCAATGGCCTCGCGGCACGCCTGGCCAGGCAAGCGCCGGCACCGGGTTTCAGCGTCGAGGATTATCAAGGCCGCCTTGAAACCGAGGTCGATGTCATCGTCGCCATGGGTTTCCCGGGCTACTTCCTGATCGTCGCCGACTTCATCAACTGGGCCAAGGATCACGATATCCCGGTCGGCCCCGGGCGCGGTTCGGGTGCCGGATCGGTGGTCGCCTGGGCGCTTGGCATCACCGATATCGATCCGCTGCGCTATGGCCTGCTGTTTGAGCGCTTCCTAAATCCCGAACGCGTGTCGATGCCCGATTTCGACATCGATTTCTGCATGGACAAGCGCGACCAGGTGATCGACTACGTCGCCGCGAAATACGGCCGCGACCACGTCAGCCAGATCATCACCTTTGGCACCATGGCGGCCAAGGCCGTGCTGCGCGACTGCGGCCGCGTGCTCGGCATGCCCTACGGCCAGGTCGACCGCATTGCCAAGCTGATCCCGATGCGTCCGCTCGACATGAGCCTCGAAGACGCGCTCGGGCGCAGCGAGAAATCCAGGAAGGAACCCGAGCGCATCGTCGCCGAGTTCCGCAGCGAGTACGAAAACGAAGACGCCGTGCGCGAACTGGTCGATCTCGCCCTCAAACTCGAGAACCTGACCCGTAACGCCGGCAAGCATGCCGGTGGCGTGGTCATCGCGCCGGGCCCGTTGACCGACTACGCGCCGGTCTACAGCGAAGCCGGCGGCGAAGGCGCGGTGACCCAGTTCGACAAGGACGATGTCGAAAAGGTCGGCCTGGTCAAGTTCGACTTCCTCGGCCTGCGCACGCTGACGATCATCGACTGGGCGGTCAAGGCGATCAACGCGCGCCGCGGGAAAACCGGCGAGGCGGCGCTCGACATCAGCCAGCTGCCGCTGGATGACGCCGCCGTCTACACCTTGTTCAAGCGCGCGCAGACGATTGCCGTGTTCCAGTTCGAGTCGCGCGGCATGCAGGGCATGCTCAAGGACGCCAAACCGGATCGCTTCGAGGACCTGATCGCGCTCGGTGCCTTGTACCGGCCGGGTCCGATGGACCTGATCCCGAGCTACTGCAAGCGCAAGCACGGCACCGAGGTGATCGAATACCCGGACCAGCGCGTCGAGCCGATCCTGCGCGAGACCTACGGCATCATGGTCTACCAGGAACAGGTCATGCAGATGGCGCAGATCGTCGGCGGTTACTCGCTGGGCGGCGCCGACCTGCTGCGTCGCGCGATGGGCAAGAAGAAGGCCGAGGAAATGGCCAGGCACCGCGCGATCTTCCGCCAGGGTGCGGCGAGCAACGGCGTCAACGAACACAAGGCCGACGCCGTCTTCGACACCATGGAGAAGTTCGCCGGTTACGGCTTCAACAAGTCGCATGCGGCCGCCTATGCCCTGGTCTCCTACCAGACCGCGTGGCTGAAGACACACTACCCGGCCGAGTTCATGGCGGCGGTGCTTTCGGCGGACATGGACAACACCGACAAGGTGGTCAACCTGCTTGGCGAGGCGCGCACGCTCGGCCTGACCGTGATGCCGCCGGACATCAATGCCTCGGGGCACAAGTTCCATGCGCTGGATGCGGACAAGCCCGCTGCCATGTCGAAAACCATCCGCTACGGCCTCGGTGCCCTCAAGGGCGTCGGTGAGGGTGCCATCGAGAACGTCGTCCATGCGCGTGAACGCGGCGGCGCGTTCCGCGATCTGGCTGATTTCTGCACGCGCGTGGATGCGCAAAAGGTCAACAAGCGCACGCTGGAAGCACTGATCCAGTCCGGCTCGATGGATGCGCTGGCGGTCAATCGCGCCAGCCTGATGGCGCAATTGCCCGAAGCCATGCGTGCGGCCGAACAACAGGCGCGCAATGCCCAGGCCGGGCAGAACGACATGTTCGGTGCGGCAAGCCCGGCGGCCGTGTCGATCAAACTGGTCGAGGTCGAGGACTGGCCGGCGGCACTGCGCCTTGCCGGCGAACGCGACACCCTCGGCCATTATCTGTCCGGGCACCCGACCGATGCCTGGCGCGAATTGTTCGCGCGCGTGGTGACCTGCCCGATCGGTGATCTGGAGAAACACCACAAGCCGCAGGAAGGGCGCAGCCGCTTTGGCGGCGGCCAGTCGTTCACCCTGGCCGGCGCGGTGCTTGGCCTGCGCAAGCAGGGCGAGTCACGCGCGTTCGTCCAGGTCGAGGACTGGTCGGGTCGCTTCGAGGCCGTGCTCTATCGCGAGGCCTGGAGCGAATACGCCGCCTTGTTGAGCCGCGATGCCATCCTTGTCTTCGAAGGCTCATTGTCGATCGACGATTTCTCCGGCAACTACCAGTTGCGCACGCAGCGCGTCAGCACCATTGAATCGGCCTGCGAATCACGCGCCCGCGTGCTGCGCCTGCGCGTCAACGGCATTGGCGGTGATTTCGCCAGCCGCCTCTACGCGGTGCTGGAAACCTGCCGAGGCGGCAGCACGACGGTGCGCATCGCCTTCAGCAATTCCAGCGGACGCGGCGAGATCGAGTTGGGCCCGGAATGGACAGTGCGGGCGAGCCCGGCACTCGCCCAGGCCCTGGCCTCGCTGGATGGGGTTCTCGATGCCGAATTCGTCTATGGCCATTGAGCAGACTTGCCGCGCACAGGCATTTGACCGGCTATACTCCCGCTCTTCTGATTCAAACATCGTTGAATGAACCCCAACTTCCTCGAATTCGAAGCACCGCTCGGCGAACTCGAAGCCAGGATCCAGGAGCTGCGCCACGCCAGCCACGGACAGGCTTTCAATATCGAGGACGAGATCGGCAAGCTGCAGGACAAGCTGAAGACGCGCACGGCGGAAATCTTCCGCAGCCTGACGCCGTGGCAGGTGGCCCAGCTTGCGCGACATCCGGCGCGGCCGTTCACGCTCGACTACATCAAGGTCATGTGCGAGGAGTTCCACGAGCTGGCCGGCGACCGTGCCTATGCCGAGGATGCCGCCATCGTCGGCGGCCTTGCCCGCATCAATGGCCGCGGCGTGGTCATCATCGGCCACCAGAAAGGTCGCGATACCAAGACCAAGATCCGCCGCAATTTCGGCATGCCGCGCCCGGAAGGCTATCGCAAGGCCTTGCGCCTGATGAAACTGGCCGAGCGTTTCAAGCTGCCGCTGCTGACCTTCATCGACACCCCTGGTGCCTATCCCGGCGTCGGCGCCGAAGAGCGCGGCCAGTCCGAGGCGATTGCCCGCAACCTGATCGAGATGGCCGAGCTGAAGGTGCCGATCCTGTGCACCGTGATTGGCGAGGGCGGCTCGGGTGGCGCGCTGGCCATCGGCGTCGGCGACCGCATCAACATGCTGCAGTATTCGACCTACTCGGTGATCTCGCCGGAAGGCTGTGCTTCGATCCTCTGGAAAACCGCCGAGAAAGCCAAGGATGCCGCCGCCGAACTCGGCATCACCGCCAGCCGCCTGCTCGAACTCGGCCTCATCGACAAGGTCGTCCGCGAGCCGCTCGGCGGTGCCCACCGCAATCCGCAATCAATGGCGGTGCGCCTCAAGGCCGTACTCCTCAACCAGCTTGAAACCCTCGACAGGATCGAGATGCCAAGCCTGCTCGAACAGCGCTACCAGCGCTTGCGCGGCCACGGCGCGTACAAGGCCAACTGACGCTGCGCAGGCACGCAGCGTCCTGTCGCAAAACCAGTCAATCCGCTTCGGGCACGTCGATCTTGCCGCCCACATTGCGGTGGCTGATGTCACTGCTGCCGGCCGACCTGACCGTCAGGTTGCCGCGCACGCCATCGACGCTGACATCGCCCGAGCCGATCGAATCGATGCTGACATCACCGCCGACATCGGAGAAATCCAGATCCCCGGAACCGACCTCGCCAACGCGGATGCTGCCGGCGACCTTGCGCAAGTCGAGATCGCCCGAACCCACGTCGCCGACTTCGACATCGCCATGGATGTCACGCAGGTTGTAGTCGCCCGATCCGGTCGAGCGCAGGTGCAGGCGACCAAGGCCAGAGCCTTCGACATCACCGGAACCCGTTTCCACCTTCAATTCCCCGGCAATGTCGGCGACATCCAGGTCACCGGAGCCGGCCGAGTAGTCGAGGCTGGCCAGGTCACGCGCATCGACATCACCGGAACCGCTGTTGATCTGCAGCGAGAGATCGCGTGGCACGCGGATCTCGAGATCCAGATAGGCATAGCTCGATCCGAACAGCGAGATCGACCAGCTGTCGTTGCTGCGTTCGGTGGCAATGACCAGTCGCTCGCCATCGCGATGCTGTTCGATGACCAGCCGATCGAGATCGCCGGCATTCGAGGCGCAGGCCCGCGCCTGCACTTCGATGCGCGCAAGCCCGTCGACGCCGCGCACCCTCAGGTCGGTCGATCCCAGCTTGGCGACCAGGCTCTTGATGCCATCCCGATCGACATTGAAGGAACGATCGGCGTGATGGGCACAATCCGCGGCAAACGCGGATGTCGAAAACAGGATCAGGGTCGAAACGACAAGCAGGCGCATGGGACACTCCAATGAAGGGATCGGGCATTGGATACATCGAGCGCGGAAAGGGTTTAAGGCAACGCCGATCTGGCAAATCACCCTTCAACGCCTTGTGGGTCGGCGCTGCGCGCTGATGCGTTTCCCCATGCAGACCAGGAGCGTTCGATCACGGATCGAACCCGCCAAGGACAGAGTATGTCGGCCTTACGCTCCCGCCCTGGCTCCTGTGGGTCGGCGCTGCGCACTGACGCTTTGCCCCATCCAGACCCAGAGCGTTCGATCACAGATCGAACCCACCAAGGACAGAGTATGTCGGCCTTTCGCTCCCGCCCTGGCTCCTGTGGGTCGGCGCTGCGCACTGACGCTTTGCCCCATCCAGACCCAAAGCGTTCGATCACGGATCGAACCCGCCAAGGACAGAGAATGTCGGCCTTACGCTCCCGCCCTGGCTCCTGTGGGTCGGCGCTGCGCGCTGACGCTTTGCCCCATCCAGACCCAGAGCGTTCGATCACGGATCGAACCCGCCAACGGCAGGGAGCGGAGATCGAAAGCCCCTGCCCCCTGCTATTCGGCTGAACCTGCCCTCTCTTCGCGCTTGGCGCGCTGCCAGAGAGCTTCCTGCTGGGCCAGCGATTTGCCCGCGAGTGCTTCGCCGGCTTCGGCGGCGATTGCTTCCATGCGCCGGAAGCGGCGCTCGAACTTGGCGTTGGCGTGGCGCATGGCGGTTGAAACCTCGACTTGCGCATGCCGGGCCAGGTTCGCGCAGACAAACAACACATCGCCAATCTCGTCGGTCAGCCTGGCCGGATCGGCGCCGCCGGCGAATTCGGCGCGGACCTCGTCGATCTCCTCATGCAGCTTGTCGAAGACCGGACCCACATCGGGCCAGTCGAAACCAACCCGGGCCGCGCGCTTCTGCAGCTTGGTCGCGCGTTGCCACTCCGGCAGTCCGCGGGCGATGCCGGCAAGGGCACTGCGATCGGCGTCACCGGCGGCTTCGCGTTCGCCGCGCTTGATCGCCTCCCAGTTGCCCAGCACTTCCTCGGCCGTTTCCGCCGTGGCTTCGGCAAACACATGCGGATGCCGTGACACCATCTTCCTGCAGATCGCCGCAACGACATCCTCGAAACGGAAATGCCCGGCTTCCTCGGCCATGCGCGCGTGGAAGACGACCTGCAGCAGCAGATCGCCCAGCTCGTCGCGGAGATCGGTGTAGTCGCGGCGATCGACCGCATCGGCCACTTCGTAGGCCTCTTCGATCGTGTACGGCACGATGGTCTCGAAACTCTGCTCGATATCCCACGGACAACCGTTGTCGGGATCGCGCAGGCGCGCCATGATGGCGAGCAGCTCGTCTATGTTCGGCATCGGGCTTCCTCTGCATGCGCATGCGCGTGGACGCGTAGAGTGCGTGAATCGGCAATGTCCTGCCAATGGCCTTGCTTGCGCCCTGATCGAGACTGCATGCCCGCCATCTTCCGCTCGCTGCGTGGTTTCAATTTCCGCCTCTGGGCTGCGGGTGCGTTTGTCTCCAACATCGGCACCTGGATGCAGCGCACGGCGCAGGACTGGCTGGTCTTCGCCGAGTTGACCGACCGCAATGCCACCGCGGTCGGCATCGTCATGGCCCTGCAGTTTGGTCCACCGCTGCTGTTGCTGCCACTGACCGGTTTTGTCGCCGATCATTTCGACCGGCGGCGCGTGCTCATGCTCACGCAGACCTGCATGGGCCTGCTCGCGCTCGGCCTCGGCCTGCTGACGATCAGCGGACATGTCGTGCTCTGGCAGGTGCATGTGTTCGCCTTCCTGCTCGGCTGCGTGACCGCCTTCGATGCGCCGGCGCGGCAGACCTTTGTTTCGGACCTGGTGACCGAGGCCGAGCTGTCGAATGCCGTGGCCCTCAATTCGACTTCGTTCAATGGCGCGCGCCTGATCGGCCCGGCCGCTGCCGGCCTGCTCATTTCGTGGGTCGGCTCGGGCTGGGTGTTTGTCATCAACGCGGCTTCATTTGTCGCCGTGATCGCCTCGCTGCACCTGTTGCGTCTCGCCGAGCTGCAACGCCACGCCCTTGCGGTACGCACGCGCGGCAGCCTGCTCGAGGGATTCCGCTATGTCTGGAACCGGCCGGATCTCGTCGCCATCCTGTCCATGCTCTTTCTCATCGCCACCTTCGGCCTCAACTTTCCGATTTTCGTCTCGATGATGTCGGTGACGGTCTTCCACGGTGGCCCGGGCCAGTACGGCGTGCTGATCTCGACCATGGCCGTGGGCTCGGTGACCGGTGCGCTGCTTTCCGCACGCCGCGCGCAACCGCGGCTGGCCCAGCTCCTGGTGAGCGCGATCGCGTTTTCGCTGAGCATGCTGGTCGCCGCGTTGATGCCCAATGCAGTGCTGTTCGGCCTGGTCCTGATCGTGGTCGGCATGTCCGCGCAGACTTTCATGACCACCTCCAACAGCCTCGTCCAGCTCTCCACCGAACCGGCCATGCGCGGGCGCGTGCTGGCGATCCTGCTTGCCCTGGCCCTTGGCGGCACGCCGCTTGGCGCGCCGATTGTCGGCTGGGTCGCCGATGCATTTGGCGCGCGCTGGTCACTGGGCATTGGCGTGGTGGCGGGCGCTGCCGCCTTGCTCGTCGGACTGCGCTATCTGGTCCGCCATCGCGGCTTGCGCATCGGCTTTGCCAACGGCCGCCTGCGCATCGCCATCGACCAGGGCCGGCGCTAGATTCCTGCGATCTGCGCGCGTGGCGTTGCCTCGAACAGCGTCGTGCCGAAGGTCGGCAGGGATTTCGGCAGGTGCAGGCGTGGCATGCCGACGACATAGCCTTGCGCCATGTCGACGCCGCATTCGTACAAGGTGCGCAGCATCGCCACGTCCTCGACACACTCGGCGATGGTTTTCTTGCCGGCAGTCTCGGCGATCGAGGTCAAGGCGGCGATGATCGTGCGATCGAGGTCATCGTGCGGCAGGCCCTGGATCAGCGAACCATCGATCTTGAGGATGTCGGCCTCGATCTGCTTGAGGTAGGCAAAGGTCGAGAAGCCGGTGCCGAAATCGTCGACGGCGATGCGGCAGCCAAGCGCGCGCAATGCGGTCAACTGTGCCTGGGCATTGTGGATGTCGTTGATCGAATGCGACTCGATGATCTCGATGACGATCGCCGCCGGATTGACGTCGTACTCGACGATTTTCGCGGTGACGAAATCGGTGATTCCGGCCTTCTCCAGCGTCTGCGCGGAGATGTTGATGGTCAAGGCGATCGGCCGCGGGCTGTCGCGGGTTTCGCGCAGCGCCATGAGGGCGTGGTCGATGACCCAGAAATCCAGTTCCCGCATGAGGCCGAAGCGCTCGGCGGCAGGCAGGAAGGCATTCGGCGAAATCAGTTCGCCCTGGTTGCCCTGCAGCCGCACCAGCACCTCGAACAAGGCCTCCTCGTATGGATTGCGCTCGAGCTGGCGCAACCAGATGTCCTTGCTGTTCTTGCTGTTGACGGTGTCGTTCTCCATGCCCTTGAGTGGCACGATCGGCTGGTAGCAGAGGACGAAGCGGTTGGTGCGCAAGGCATCCTCGAGGCGCACCGACCAGCCGAGATCCTCGTCGAGCGCGGCAAGGCGACCGGTTTCCGCCGAATACATCTGGCACTGGTTGCGCCCGCTGCGCTTGGCCATGTGGCAGGCGATATCGGCATGCGCCATGGCGTCGCCCGGCGACCAGGCCGTATCGTCGATCTTCGCGCAACCAATCGACAGGGTGATGCGGTAGCTCTTGCCGCCATAGGTGAACGGCGTTGCCGTGAGCACGCGGCGGAAACCATCGGCCAGGCTCATCAGGTCGCTGGCACCGACATTGGTCAGCAGCACGGCAAACTCGTCGCCACCCATGCGTGCCAGGTAGTCGCTGCCGCGCAGGCGCGACTTCAGCCTCTGGCTGACTTCCAGCAACAAGCGATCGCCGGCGACGTGCCCGGCGGTATCGTTGATGTACTTGAAGCGATCCAGGTCGATGAACAGCAACATCGCCGCCTGGCCGGTGCGGCGCACGCGATTGCACTCCTGTTCGAGTTGCGCCTCGAACCAGCCGCGGTTGAACAGCTTGGTCAGGCTGTCGTGCTCGGCCTGCCAGCGCAGCTCGTCCTCCAGCGCGCGCCGCGCGGAGACATCGCGGAAGGCGACAACCGAACCGTTCTGCTCGGCGTCCATGCGCAGCGGATGCACGTTGCACTCGACGAGGACGCCGCGCTTGGCCGAAGTCCAGAAGCGCGTCAGCAGGGCCGACATCTCGCTGCCGCTGGCATAGCACTGCTGCAACTGCGACGCCGCACGCTGCATCGGCATGCCGTTTTCATCGGCGTAATGGAAGGCATCGAAGGCCGAGTGGCCGATCAGTTCGTTGCCGTCCTGGTAGCCGAGCAGGTCGAGCGCGGCCGGATTGATGAACTGGATGATGCCCTCGGCATCGACGCCGTAGACACCCTCGCCGACCGAGGACAGGATGCCCTGCAGGCGGCGGCGCTCGTTGTCGATCGCCTTGCGATCGTTGATGGTCCGCGCCAGCGAGGCAATGCGCGCCAGCAGCAGGTCGCGGGATTCGCTCTTGAACAGGCATTCAAGCGCGCCGCAGGCCAGCGATTCGGAAATCACCGCATCGGAATAGGTGCCGGTGATCGTCGCGGTGAGGATGTGCTGGGTTGCGGGATCGTTGCGGATCAGGGTGATCAGGGCGGTGCCGTTCTGCTCGGGCATCAGGTAATCGATGATGGCGATGTCGTAGTTTTGCTGGGTCACTTTCTTCCAGCCTTCGCCAACGCTTTCAGCGACATCGACGTGGTAGCCATGCTTTTGCAGCAGGCGCGAATAGCCGGCGCGCACGGTCGCGGAATCATCGACCAGGAGGATGCGGATCTGCTCATCGTGGGAGCTCAACACCGGCTTGATGCTCGCGTTGGGCCGCAGCAACTGGCCGACTGCATTCGGCGCCTCGAGATACTCCGACCACAGGGTCAGCGCCGTGCGCGGCCGCGACATGCGCCAGTTGACCGCATTGGCATTGCTCGAATCGGCCATGATGAGGACGGCAAGGTGTTCGAAACGCTCGCCGTGCAACAAACCGAAGACATCCTCGACCAGGCCGTCCGAATACTCGGGCCAGCCGATCACCACCGCATCGAGGCTGGCATGGCCGAGCTGGGATCGCTGCAGGGTATCGAAGGCCTCGGCCAGCGTGGCCACGGCGGTGACCACGTATCCGCTCTGGCTGAGTACCGCCGAAAGCGCACGGCGCCGCGTTTGCGAGGTATCGGCGAGCAGGATCTTGTTCATCGGTTGCCACTCGTGGAGGACTGCGGCCGGGGCTTGGCTGCAAGGGCATTCGATGCACGATTCATGCCCATTCCCCCGTCCGGCCTCGCCCGAAGCCGCGCAAGCGGCCATTGCCGACGCCGACCGGCAGCGCCACAACAAGTCGCCGCACCGCGTTCGCTTCAGGTGCCGCCGAGCAGCTCGGGCCAGTCCACCTGCGCATCCCCGCAGGCAATGAACTCGGGATTGAGCAGGGATTCCTTGCGGTTGTAGCGCAGCGGATTGCCGTGCAGGTCGATGACGGCTCCACCGGCCTCCTCGAGCACGCACTGGGCGGCGGCGGTATCCCATTCCGAAGTCGGCCCGAGGCGCACATAGAGATCGGCCTCGGCGGCGGCGATGCGCAGGAACTTCAGCGAGGAGCCAAGCGGGATGATCTCGTGCACGCCGACGCGCTCAAGCATGCCGAGCAGGCGCGGATCGCCGTGCGAGCGGCTGCCGGCAACCACCAGCGGTTGTGCGCGCCGGCGCGTGCGGCATCGCCTTGCTGCGGCATCGGCCCGCGCCATCCACGCACCACCGCCCTGCCAGGCCCAGGCAATCACGCCGCTGACCGGTACCTGGACGACACCGAGCACGCTGCGCTCGCCATCGATGAGGGCGATGTTGACGGTGAACTCGCCATTGCGCTTGACGAACTCGCGGGTGCCATCGAGTGGATCGACCAGCCAGTAGCGCGACCATTGGCGACGCTGCTGCCAGTCGATCGCCGCCGATTCCTCGGAGAGGATGGGCAGCTCGGGGGTGAGCTTGCGCAAACCCTCGACGATGCAGCGGTGCGCGGCGAGGTCGGCGGCGGTCAACGGCGAACGGTCGTCCTTGTGTTCGACGGCAAACTCGCCGTCATACACGGTGAGGATTTCCGCGGCAGCGCGACGGGCGATCGCGCAGACCTCGTCGATCAGGCTTTCCAGGTTCATCGGGCCGGCCGGAAACGGCCGGCGAGATACTCGCGGGCAATGAACAGCGCCGCGATCGAGCGACCGTCACTGACTTCGGGTTCCAGCAGCAAGGTGTGCAGCTCGCTGAGCTTCCACGGGACCACTTCAAGTTCCTCGGGCTCGTCGCCCTGCAGGCGTTCGGGGTAAAGATCGCGGGCCAGCACGACATGCGTCATCGCGCTCATGTAGGTCGGCGACAGCGCCAGGGATGTGAGGATATGCAACTCGTGCGCGCCGTATCCGATTTCCTCCTTGAGCTCGCGATTGGCGCCCTGCTCGACCGTTTCATCGCGATCGAGACGGCCCTTGGGCAAGCCCAGTTCATAACCATCGATGCCGGTCGCGTACTCGCGCACCAGCAGCACGGTGTCGTCATCAAGCATCGGCACCATCATCGCGGCGCCAAATCCCGAGGCGCGCAGGCGTTCGTGGGTGCGCCGCTCGCCGTTGGAGAATTCGAGATCGATCTGCTCGGCGCGCAGGAATCGGCTGTGTTCGACGGCACGGGTCGCCAGCACGATCGGTGGTTTCTTGGGCATCCGCCAATTGTAACCGCATGCAGCACAGCGCATCGAAGCAAACCCCGCGTGCCAGCCTGGCCGTGCCCGGCCGCGGATTGCCGTCGGCATGTGCGCTTGCCGGTATGCTAGGCAATCGCCCGCGCATCATTGCCGACCATGACCCTGCATCGCCCGCGCCTGCGCGGCCTCGTCTCGAAACTCGCGCTGTTCTACCTGCTGCTGTCGCTGCCGACGCTGATCGTCGTCGAGTCGGTGATACTCACCTACGAGTTCCAGCGCTTCGTCAGCGGTGTCGAGCGCGGCAGCCTCGAGCGTGCGGTGGTGCGCGGTGCCGGCAATTTCGATGCGCATTGGTCCGGCCTGCTGGATCAGCAGGCACCCAACCCGGCGGCGCTGAAATTGTGGCTCGATGCCTGGATCCTGCGCCTGCAGCAACCTCGCGGCGGCCTGACACCGGATGAGTCCTACATCCTGCTTGAACTCAGTGAAGTGCCGATGGCTGCGGCCATCATCGGCACCGATGGGGCGGTGCTCGCGCGCACCGAAGACAATGCACGCTGGACGCTGGACCTGCCGACTGCGGCCGAGTTGCGGGATGCCGCCGCGCCCGACGCACCATTCCACCTGCCGCCGGTCGGCGACAGCGACTACAAGATCCAGCGCATCCTCGTTGCCCTGCATGATGCCGCCGGCACGCGCAACGGCTGGCTGTTCGTCGAGTTGCGCGTGCCGCCGGCATGGCGGCACCTGCTGGTCGATTCGAGTTTCGAGTCGGCCACCGTGTTTGCCTTCCTCATCGTGTTCGGACTGGCCTCGTCGCTGTTCCTGGCGGCCTGGGTCACGCGGCGCCTGAACCGCATCGAGCGCGCCGCGATTGCCTGGAGCCGCGGCGATTTCTCCAACCGCATCAACGACCATTCCAGCGACGAAATCGGCGGCCTGTCGCGCAAGCTCGATGGCATGGCCTTTGACCTGAAGTGTCTGGTGCGCTCTCGCGCGCAGCTGGCGGCGCTGGCCGAACGCCAACGCCTGGCCCGCGACCTGCACGATACGGTCAAGCAAAAGGCCTTCGCCTTGAACCTGCAACTGGCCACGGCGCGGCGCACGCTGGGCGCTGGCGCGGGCGGCGAGCGCCTCGAACTGGCGCAACGCCTGACCCAGCAGATCCAGCAGGAGCTCGGGCAGATCCTCGACGAGATGCATGCCTCGGATGCCGAACTGCCGTTCGCCGAACGCCTGCGCATGCGTGCCAGCGACTGGTCCCACACCAGCGGTGCCAGCCTCGGTTTCAACATCGATGATGTACCCCCGCTGGCCGCCGCGGTCGAGGACTCGCTGCTGCGCATCGCCGATGAGGCCTTGTCCAATGTCCTGCGCCACAGTGGCGCGAGCCACGTCGATGTCAGCCTCCGCCGCACGGCGGAGCGCGTCAGCCTTGTCATCGCCGATAATGGCAAGGGCGCAAGTGCGGATCCGGGCCAGGGCATGGGTCTGCGCAACATGCGCGAGCGCGCCGAGGCACTGCCGGGGGGTCGATTCGAATTCGACAGCACGGCGGAAGGCGGCACGCGCGTGACGGTCGGCTTCCAGACGAGGTAGCAAGGTGAACAAACCCATCCGCATTGTCATCGCCGACGACCATGACCTCGTCCGTCAGGGCATCCGCGGCTTCCTCGAAACCCACGCCGATCTGGCCATCGTCGGCGAGGCCGGCGACGCGGCCACGGCGGTCAGCCTGTGCGGCGCGCAAAACCCGGATGTCGCCCTCGTCGACCTGGTCATGCCCGGCGGCGGCATCGAGGCGACCCGCGCCATCCGTGCCGCCAGCCCGATGACCGCCGTCGTCCTGCTGACCTCGTTCGAGGACGTCCAGCAGATTGTCGCGGCGGTGCAGGCGGGCGCGCTTTCCTGCCTGCTCAAGGATGTCGATGCGGACGCGCTCGCCGATGCCTTGCGCAAGGCCGCGCAGGGCGAGGCGGTCCTGCATCCGCGCATCGCCGCACGCCTGATGGATGCCATGCGCCGCGGCGTCGAACCCGGCAGCGATGTCTTGCGTTCGCTGAGCCAGCGCGAGCGCGAAACGCTGGCCCTGGTTGCCGAGGGACTGAGCAACCAGATGATCGCCGAGCGCCTTGGCATCGGCGAGAAGACGGTCAAGACGCACGTCAGCAACGTGCTTGGCAAACTCAACGTCAGCGACCGCACCCAGGCCGCCGTGTACGCCTGGCGCAGCGGCATGAAGCAACGCGACCAGTCCTGATTCACCGGTTGCATGCGCGCCGGGCAATGCCCCTGCGGCCGGCCGCAGCGTTACGCCGGAGTTTGATCCCTTGCATGCGCGTGAATCGCCATCATGCGCACTCCTGCCCGGCCCCGGCATGCGCCAGCGCACCACGTTCACGCGCCAGTTGCGCGATTTCCCGTATTTCGGCGTGCGCCGATGCGGCGAGGTCATTGGCGACATGGGCGAGGAAGGACGGACTGCCGGCAAGCACGGCCTGTTGCAGCCAGCCCACCGCCTCGGCGATGCGGCCCTCGCCGATGAGGATCTGCGCATGGCTGGCCTGGCCGCGGAAATCACCGGCTTCGGCCGATCTGCGGTACCACTCGCGGGCGGCAAGCGCATCCGCCTCGACTTCCCAGCCTTCCTCGAGATAACGACCGACCAGGTTCATCGATTTGGCATGCCCAAGCCCGGCTGCCTTGCGATACCAGGCCCAGGCCTCGCGGCGCGATGGCTCGAGGCCACGTCCGGTCGCCAGCAGGTTGGCCAGGTTGTACATGCCCCAGTCGAATCCGGCCAGCGCCGCCTTGCGGTACCAGACTGCCGCCAGGGCGAAGTCGCATGCGGTGCCTGTGCCCAGTTCGTGACAGCGCCCGAGCATGTTCATGGCCGCCGGCAAACCGGAGTTGGCCGCCAGGCGAAACCAATGCACGCCTTCGGCAGCATCGCGGGCGCGCCCGCGACCTTCGCAGCACATTTGTCCCAGCAGGAACTGCGCGGCGATTTCGCCGTTCAACGCCGCCGCATGGATGAGGTCGGGAGCATGGGCCGGATCCTTGCGCAAGGCGTCCAGCAGGTGCTCGTGATGCGCCATGCCGGGGTTTGTCGCGGCGGCTTCAGACATCCGCCCAGGCACGCAGCAGGTTGTGGTAGATGCCGGTCAGCGAGACCAGTTCGGGCGCGCCCGGAACACGCGCGGTCAGCGCCTGGATGGCGATATCGAGCTCGAACAGTTGGCGACGCTGTTCGTCGCTGCGGACCAGGCTCTGCAACCAGAAGAACGAGGCGATGCGCGCGCCGCGCACGACCGGCGTGACCTTGTGCAGGCTCGAGCCGGGGTACAGCACCAGGTCCCCGGCCGGCAACTTGACGCTGTGCGTTCCGTAACTGTCCTCGATGACCAGCTCACCGCCCTCGTACTCCTCGGGATCGGCGAAAAAGAGCGTCGCCGAAAGGTCGGTGCGGATCGGCAAGGCCGGTTGCTGGCGGCGGTCGTAACGGATGGCGTTGTCGACATGCAGGCCGAAGTGTTCGCCGCCGCTGTAGCGGTTGAACAGCGGCGGATAGATCGTGCGCGGCAAGGCGGCGGCGAAAAACGTCGTGTTGCGCGCCAGTGCGGCGAGGATCAGTTCACCAAGCTCGATGGCCAGGGCATCGTCCTCGGCGAGCTGGCCGTTGTGCTTGACCTGGGCGGACTGGTAGCCCGCCGTGCGTTTTCCATCTTTCCAACTGGCATGGGCGAGCCGCTGGCGGCAGTGCGCCAGTTCGTTCGCATCGAGCACATCCGCAACATGAACCAGCACGCAGGCGTCTCCACGGGTTGAACGCGGGCCACGCGCGCGGGCGCGCATGGCGACTCACTCAGAATCTGCAACTTGCACTCAGTTGCACGGAACGGCCGGCCGCCGGCGTGGCGTAATGCACCGGATAGGCCTTGCTGTAATAGGTCTTGTCGGCGAGGTTCTGCAGATTGAGGCGCAGTGCGAATCTGTCGCTGACCTGCCAGTTCGCCATGGCATCGAAGCGCCAATAGGCCGGCACGCCGAACTCGGTCAACTGGCCATCGGCTGGATTGACCCGATAGCTGCCGACAACATCGCCGACATGGAACGCACCCGCGCCAAGGCCCAGGCGCGGCGAGAGCTGGTAACTGCTCCACAGGCTGAAGCTGTTCTCCGGAATGCTGGCCAGGCGCGTGCCATTGAGCGGATTCGGCGCGCCATTGACGAAACCGGCATCGACCAGCTTGCCCTGCATGTGCGCATAGCCGGCAAAGACGCTCCAGGCCTCGCTGAGGCTGCCGCTCGCCGAAAGCTCGATGCCGCGCACGCGCGATTCGCCGATGTTCTGGTAGCTGCCATCGGCATCGAGCTGGCGGGCATTGCGCTTGCCGGTGTGGAAGACGTCGGCCGTGACGGCGAGGCGCTCACCGAACAGGTTCCACTTCAGCCCAAGCTCGATGTTGCGGGTCTTCTCTGGATCCAGATCGGTGATGCTGATCGGATTGGTGTCGCTGCCTTCGCTGATGAAGCTTCCCGGTGGCGTTGCCGAATTGGCGAATGACAGATAGGCGCTGCCGGCCTCACTCGGTTTCCAGACCAGACCAAGCTGACCGCTGACATCCGTGCTGCTGCTGCGATGGTCCTCGGTGATGGTCAGGCCGGTGTAACCGCGCGGGCAGACCGTGCCCGGCAGTTCCGGGCAATAGGTCACCGGTGCCGTGGTCGAGAAGCGGTCGACGCGAAGGCCGAGATTGAGCAGCCAGTTGTCGCCGAAATGCAGGGTGTCGAGTGCGTACAGGGCTCGCGTGTTGCTGCGCGTGCGCGTCGGCGCGTTGGCGCGCACGATGGGTGCCGGGACAAAACCATTGGTTTCATCGTATGTCCCCGGCAGCCACGGATCGTGCGCATCCGGATCGGCCAGGCTCGTGCAGTTGTAGAACGAGGGCGCACCGACGCCCAGCGTCCGGCACGCCGTGGCGGCATTGATGTTCGGCACGATGTAGCTGTCCTTGAAGGCCTTTTCGCTGGCCAGCTCAAGGCCGACGTTGAACACGTTCTTCAGGCCGCCCGCGCTGAACTCGCCGGAAAGGTCGGTTTGATTGATCGCCGAGACGGTGTTGCCGGCACGCGAGTTCACCCGCCGCCAGACTTCGCCGTTGACGACATTGCCCTGGCTGTCATCGGGCTGGCTGAGGATGTAGTCCTGCTGCGAGCGGCCGTAACGCGAGGTGTTGCGCAGGCTCAGGCCGTCGCCGAATTCGTGGCGCAGCTGGATGCTGCCGATATCGACGTTCGCTTCACGGAAATCGCGATTGACGAGGCCGTAGAAATTGCTGCTGTCGCCGCCGTCGTCGGGGCGCACCACGCGCACCCCGGCAGGCAGGCCATTGACCCCGTAGTGATAGGGAATGCCGGCTTCGGGCAATTCGTCGCTGTCGAGATGGTAGTAGCCCAGGGTGGCCGAGGTCGGGCTGTTCAGGCCAAGGGTGACCGACGGCGCGAAACCGAAGCGGCGGCCGTTGACTTCGTCACGCCCGGCAACGCCGGCATCGTGGCCGAGGACATTCACGCGCAGCGCGGCACCTTCGCCAAGGCGCAGGTTGGTATCGAGCGTGGCGCGCCGGAACGCGGCCGAGCCAAGGCCGAGTTCGATGCGGGTGAAATCCTCGGCAACTGGTGCCTTGCTCACCAGGTTGATGCTGCCGCCACCGTTCGAGCGCCCGCTGTAGACCGAATCCGGTCCCTTGACCACTTCGATCTGCTGGATGTTGAAGGTTTCGCGCGACTGTGCGCCGGCATCGCGCACACCATCGACAAAGATCGACCCCTGCGAATCGAAGCCACGCAGATACGGGCGATCGCCTTGCGGGTTGCCGCCTTCGCCGGCACCAAAGGTGATGCCCGGGATCAGCCGCAGCGCATCGACCAGGTCGGTTGCGCCGACATCGCCGATCAAGGCCTCGGGCACGATAGCGACCGAGCGCGGCGTATCCAGCAAGGGTGCCGTGAACTTGGCCGAGGTCGGCTCGCTGACGGCATAGCCGTCAACCTTGACGCTGTCGAGCTCGCGCGCCTTGCTGGCATCGGGAAGCTCCGGTGCGCTGTTGGCATCGGCAGCGGCCGCGGCGCTTGCCGAGATGAACAGGCTGCCGAGGGTGCTGGCGAAAAGGCGGCGCGGTGCCGTGTGAGCGGCGCAGATGCGGGGCGCGGAAGACATCGATGACGATCCTTGGGCAGGGGGCGGTGGATGCGACCGGCTACCTCGAACCGCATCGCTGACTGTACTTCCACGATGCCGGGTGGCGCCCGCAGAGGCGGCTCCAGGCAAGCGACGGGAGTCAGTCAGCACGCTTCATTGCGATGGAGTCTGGCTGCGCAGGCGGCAGATTAAACCCTAGATGCGAATCATTCGCAACCGTATTCGTTACACGACAAATCCGGGTGGCATCGAGCGCTCGCCTTCTGCCTGGATCCGGGCGGGGCGTTCGCATTGGCCATGAGTGGGGAGATGCCGGCATCCGGCCCCACCAAATCGGGGGAAGCGTCCGACCAGTTCGATGTTCTGCCGGGTTCCGGACGTGCGGGATGGCGAGGGCAGATCGCTCGCACGCGCAGCGAAGCCAAGGCGGTCGGACTCGTCGCGCGGATGAGACGCGATGCAGCGCAGACCCGCTGGTGACGCCTATCGCGGGTTGAACAAGGCCAACGCTTCGGCGTGCAGGGCTGGCGGGCCGGCCAGTGCGTTGCGCGTGTGCAGGTCGATAGCTGCGCCCTCGAGCGTGCTGAACACGCCGCCGGCCTCGCGCACGATGACCACGAGCGCGGCAATGTCGAGGATATTCAGGTCGGACTCGACGACCAGGTCGATCGCCCCGCGCGCAAGCAGGTGGTAGTGGAGGAAATCGCCATAGCCGCGGATGCGGCCAACGCGGCTGACCAGGCTGCCCAGCGCCTGCCAACGCACGGGGTCATTCGCCATTGATTTCAGGTTGCCGGTCGACAGCGCCGCCAGCGGCCCGAAATCCCGGGTATCGGAAACCTGCACGCGTCGGCCATCGGCGCTGCTGCTGCCGATGAACGCACCGCCACCGCGAATCGCCCAGGCGCGCTCGCCGTACTCGCCGGCGGCGGAGACGCCGAGCACGAGTTCGCCGCGATGCATCAGCGCGATCTGCGTGGAGAACATTGGATAGCCGCGCACGAACGCCTTGGTGCCATCGATGGGATCGATCAGCCACAAGCAGTCACCGTGGCCTTCGCGGCCATGTTCCTCGCCGAGGAAGGCGTGCTCCGGGAACGCCGCACGCAACACATCCTTGATGATCCATTCGGCTTCGCGATCGGCTTCGGTCACCGGCGTTGCATCGGCCTTGGCGTCGACCGAGAAATCGCGCGCCGCGTAGCGCGCATGGATGGAGCGTTCGGCCTCGTCCGCGGCGCGATGCGCCACTTCCAGTGCCGCGGCGAGAAAGGGTTCGCTCAAGGCCATGGCTCAGAACAACTTGAACAACTGGCCGTTGATGAGCAGGTGCGAGGAGCCATCCGCCTGCGGCTCGCCGACGTAGCGCAAGGCCTCGCGGACGCGCGCATCGTCATTGCGCGCGGCGAGGAAGGCCTCGGCCTGGAAGCCGGTGGCGGCAATCGTGAAATGACCGCTCACTTCAAGATTGCCCTTGCCGTCATCGGCCACGGTGCCGCCGATGCTGCCATCGGGCTTCGAGGCAAACTCGGCGAGGATGTCCGAGAAGCGCGCCTCGGCCGTGCCGCTGACGCCGGCGTCGCTCCACACCGCGGTGCCGTTGGCATCGCTGGCCACGCCATCGTGGAAACTGACCTTGGCAAAGGTTCCGGTGATCGTTCCCAGCAATTTCAGGGATGGCAAGTCGAGCACCGGCGCCATCATCGATGCCGGCACGCGGAAGCGCACGTCATGCGCGGTGAGGCGACCATCCGCAGCGCGCTCGACCAGGCCCGAGGTGTCGATGTCGGCACCGCGGATGCGCAAGTCGGCGTGCAGGCGACGCGCGAACAGCGGCGCCTTCTCCACCTGCCAATCCAGCTCGCCGAGATCGCGGCCAAACACGCTGATGCCATCGGCATGGCCCTTCCAGACCGTGCCGCGGACGCCGACCAGGGAAACCGGGCCCAGCTGCGAGGCGACGTAGCGATAGGCGACATCCGCCGGCAGCGTCCAGGCAATGGCACCGGCGACAACAACGACGAGGATCAACAGTGCAAAAAACCACTTCAGTATTTTCATTGCTCAACGATTCATGAAAAACAGGAAAGGCAGGGGCATCACGGACCCGGCCGACGGGAACTCAAGGAACGTCCTCCAGCGTGACCCGCGCATTGACGAGGCCACTGGCATCGACGCGATCGGCGGAGAAATCGGTGATCTGCACGCCATGATCGCGGGCCATGCCCTCGATCCAGCTCATCAGCACGTCGAACGAGGCGAATTCGAAACTGGCACGCACGCTGTTGGAGCCAACCGGTTCGAGGCGCTTGAGCACGCCTTCCAGGCCGGCACCACGCGCACTGACATCGGCCAGCGCCAGCAGCGACTTGCCTTGCCGATCCGCGCGCGAGCGCACGCCCGCGTTGCGCAGACGCTCGACCTCGGCTTCGGCAACACGGACAAAGGCGAGATCGCGCCGCGCATTGTCGAGCTGTTGGCCCAGGCGCGCCTGCTCGCTGGCCAGTGGATGCCAGATGAACGACCAGACCAGGAAGATGGCGACGATGATGCCTCCGATCACCAGCACGCGACGATCACGCGCCGACTGCTGCTGCCACCAGGCGGCGATCATGGCGCATCCCCGCGAATGCGGATGCGGCCATCGACACCGCTGTCGGCCGGTATCGACGCGGTCACTTCGGCAGCGAGGCCCGGGATCGCCGAAAACTGCTCGCGCATGCTGTCAAGCGTGGCCACGTCGGGGGCGCGCAAGCCGACCTCGAGGATGCCATTGCGGAATTCGAGGCCGCGCATCTGCGTGCGCGTGGTGCGCCCGAGCACCGGCGCGATCTGCCCGAGCAGGCGCAGGAAGCCACTGCTCTCGCTGCCGCCACGCAAGCGCTCGAGGCGATCGCGCATGACGCTTTGCGGCGCGCGCGAACGCTCCGCCGCGCCGAGGTCGGGAAAGGTCCTGAGCAGGCTGTCGGCCATTGCCGTATCAACCCGCGCAAGGTTTTGCGCGAGTTGGCGCACCTCAAGGCCGCGATGCACGAAGGCCAGCACGACGACTGCCGCAGCCACCATCGCGGCGCGGCGCCACCAGCGCGTGCCGCGTGCCTGGCGATGGCCGCTGGCAAAAACGCCGGAAAGCAGGTTGATGGCCGGCTTTTGCAGGTTGCGGGCAAGAAAGGCCAACGGTTCGCGCTGGCCGCCGTGGAACGCTGCAAAGCCGGATTTGCCCGGCACATCGGCCTGGCCATCGAAATCATGCGCGACGATGGCGAGATCGCTTGCCGTGACGCGGATCTGCGCCAGCCAGTCGTCCAGGTCGGCACTGGAAAAACTGATTGCCGACCAGGGCCCCAGGCGCAACAGCACGCGCCCGCCATCGATCATTGCCGTTGCCGAGTCGGCCGATACCGGCACGGCCAGCGATTCCGGCAGGATCACATCGGCGCGCACGCCGCTACCGGCCAGCGTGTCGATCCATTGTTGCAGCCGCGCTTGCGCGACCACGGCGACGCCAACCTTGTCGCCGTCGATCGGCTGCATGGCAAAGTGCTGCTCCTCGACGGCCCCGAGCAACTGGTCCTCGACCGCGAACGGCACCGCCTGGCGCAGTTGCGCGGCGCTGCGCGCGTTGACCCGCGTCTCGATCAGCAAGACGTCCTCGGCCGGTACCAGGACGATGACTTCACCTGCCGATTCGAGCACGCTGGCCGGTGGCGCACCGCGCTGGCTCGACGACAGCAGGCGTCCGTCCACCGATTGGCGCAGCCAGGCCAGCTCGCCGGCGGAGTCGAGACGCAGAATGAGACGATCGGGCATGCGCGCATATCCTGGGGATCCGGTCGATTGTACGAGAAGCGCGACGCTTGCCGGAAATCGGCGGCTGACCGCGTGCCTGCGCGCTGCCACGGCAAAATCCGCAGCAGCGCACAACGGCACGTCGCGTCGAGGCGCATGATAAAGTTCGAACCTCTTCGATTTGGCCCTGGCGCCATCTTTCCGCCTATGTTCCTGCAACGCTCCCGCCTGTTCCGCCGCTTCCTCGCCATGAGTGCGCTTGCCGCCCTGGCGCTGGCCATGTCGATCCCCGCTGTCGCCGCCGGCGGCAACAAGGCCTTTGTGGCAAAGACCACCATCGTCTGGCGCGGTGACATCGTCTCCGCGCGCGGCTTCACCAATGATCTTGTTGCGGTGTACCGCAAGGAGCAGCAGGGCCAGCTGACCGTGCAGGCGTTCAGCACGATCTCCGGCATCGATGCGGTCATCGATGGCAAGGCCGACATTGCCGGCAGCGCGCGTGCCATGAACGAGGCGCGCGAGTCCGAGCAGCAGCTGATCTTCCAGCCGGTCGCGCTGGATGCGATTGTCGCGGTGACCCATCCGCGCAATCCCGTCGGCAACATCACCCTCGCCCAGTTGCGCCAGATCTACCTCGGCCGGGTGAAGAACTGGCAGGAGCTCGGCGGTGCCGATGCGCCCATCAACCTTTACTCCATCGCCGCGCCACTGGATGGCGTCGAATTCAGTTTCCGCCGCCTGCTCTACAAGCGTGGCGAGCAACGCGTCGCTGCGCCGCGCCTGTACCTGAATACCAGCAAGCTCGAAGAAGCCATCGCCATCGATCCAAATGGCCTCGGCCTGACCAGCCTGTCCAGCGCCTACGCCAACAAGGGCATGAAGATGCTCAGTGTCGAGGGCAGCATGGCGACCACGCAGAGCATTGCCGATGGCAGCTACCCGCTCTTCATCACTCTTTATGTGGTGCAACGTGCCGATGCCCCGAATCGCACGGAAGTCGATGATTTCGTGCGCTTTCTCGGCTCCGCATCGGCGGCGCAGGTGATGCGCAGACACCAGCTCGTGCCGTTTTCCGAAGCCGGCGATGTCTACTCGCGCGATGGCGAGCGCCTGGCCCGCATCGATTCGGCGATTGTCGAGGTGACCCCGGCCGATGTCGCGGCCATGCCGCGGGAGCGCGAGCTGCAAGCGGTCGCCGCGCCACGCGCAACCCTGCAGGAGCGCATCGCCACCGCGCCGGGTGCCGAATCGACACAGCGCGCCCGTGAGAACCTTGCGCGTGCGGAACAGGCCAAGGCCGATGCCGAAGCGGCCAAGGCCAGCGGCAGGAAGCCGGACTGACCGCCTCGGCCACGATGCATATCCGCGCCATCTCGCTCGACCTCGACGACACGCTCTGGCCCATCGGCCCGGTCATTGAACGGGTCGAGCGCAGCGTCGATGCCTGGCTGCAGGCAAACTGCCCCGAGGTGGCGCGTGCCTGGCCCATCGAATCGATGCGTGCCTTGCGCGACGAGGTCGCCAGCGAGCACCCCGAACTGGCCCATGATTTCGCCGCGCAACGGCGCCTGACCCTGCGCCGCGCCTTTGCTCCGTTCCAGCTCGGTGATGACTGGATCGAGCGCACCTATGCCGTTTACGTGCAGGTGCGCAACGAGGTCGAGTGTTATGCCGACACCACCGCCGCACTGGCGCGGATGGCCGCCCGCTTTCCGCTGGTGAGCATTTCCAACGGCACTGCCGAGCTTGAACGCATCGGCCTGCACGAGCATTTCCGATTCAGCGTGAGTGCCGGCGAAGTCGGTGTGGCGAAACCGTCGGCGGACATTTTCCATCATGCCTGCGAGCGCCTCGGCATCAGCCCCGAACACGTCCTGCATGTCGGTGACGATCCGCTTGCGGACGTCGTCGGTGCGCGCGATGCCGGCATGCGCACGGTCTGGCTCAATCGCCATGCCGCGGCGTGGCAGCATGAAGTCAAACCCGATCTGGAAATGACCGATCTCGACGCACTTGCCAACTGGCTCGATGACCATCCGAGCCCGACCCCATTGCCCTGCCCCTGAAGAGACTGCCCATGGATGCCTGGATCAGCGCCGCGGATGCCACCCGTTCGATTCCCCTGGTCGCCATCGACGGGAAGAACTTCGATGCCATCATCGCCCGCTTCGGCGAGGGCGCCCGCGCCTTGTGCGCGGCAAATGATTTCAAGGGCGAGGGCGGACGCTTCCTCGGCCTCGCTGCCAGCCACGACAGCGGGCCGGTCATGCTGGCCGGTTGTGCGGCCAACAGCGGCCTCTACGCGCTTGCCTCGTTGCCACGTCGACTGCCGCCTGGCAACTACGCGCTCGATCCGCGCGGACTGGCGTTGGATGCAGCCGAGGCCGCCCTTGGCTGGGCGCTGGGCGCCTACCGCTTCAACCGCTACCGCCGCAGCGATCGCGAATGCGCGCGCCTGCTGGTCGACGAGGCAACGCGCGCCAGGGTTTCCAGCCTGGCCAACGCGGCGACGCTGACCCGCGACTTGATCAACACGCCCACCCAGGACATGGGTCCGGCCGAGCTCGCCGCCGCGGTATCCGCGCTGGCCGCGCGCCACGGCGCGGAGTACCGCGAATGGGTCGGCGATGCGCTGCTGCGCGACAACTTCCCGACCATCCACGCAGTCGGCCGCGCAGCCACGCCCGAGCGTGCGCCCCGCCTGGCCATGCTCACCCACGGCGACGCCGCCGCTGCGCATGTCGTCCTCGTCGGCAAGGGCGTGTGTTTCGACAGTGGCGGCCTCGACCTGAAAACCGCCGACGGCATGCGCTGGATGAAGAAGGACATGGGCGGTGCCGCACATGCGATCGCGCTGGCCGGCTTGATCCTCGAGGCGAAGTTGCCGGTGCGCCTGACCCTGCTCGTTCCGGCAGTCGAGAATGCCATCTCCGGCGATTCCTTCCGTCCCGGCGAGGTCATCCAGACGCGCGGCAAGATCCATGTCGAGATCGACAACACCGATGCCGAGGGTCGCCTCGTGCTTTGCGATGCGCTGGCCTATGCCGCGGAGATGAAACCCGACCTGATCCTCGATTTCGCCACCCTCACCGGTGCCGCCCGGGTCGCGCTCGGCGCCGATCTGCCGGCGTTGTTCTGCAATCGCGATGACATTGCCAACGCCCTGCTTGGCGCCGGCACGCAGACCCAGGATCCGCTTTGGCGCATGCCGCTGTGGCGACCCTACCTGACCTTGCTTGAATCCTATATCGCCGATCTCGCCAACTCGGGCAGCTCACGCCACGCCGGCGCGATCACCGCCGCCCTGTTCCTCGAACGCTTCATCCCAGAGGAAACACCCTGGTGCCATCTGGACGTCTATTCGTGGAACGACTCCGAGCGACCAGGCCGCCCCAAGGGCGGCGAAGCCCAGGGCCTGCGCGCCTACCTGCAATTCCTCACGCAGCGGTATGGCTGAAAGGCCGGGATTCGGGATTCGGAATTCGGGATTCGGAATTCGGGATTCGGAATTCGGAATTCGGAATTCGCAAAAGCGAATCGTCGCGGCGCTCTACTTTAACGAATCCCGAATCCCGGCATCAATCAATCCACCCCTGCCGCGGCGTCGTGCGGAAGCACGCGGGCGGCGAGTTTGGTGTCGTTGCGGATCAGGTCGATCTCGTCGGAGAGGATCTGGGCGACTTCGTTGAGAACGATATCGGGCTTGGCCTTGCGCTTCTCTTCGCGCGCCAGATCCTTGGAAATGCTGCGCTCATCGGCTTGCAGGCCATCGTCCTCAATCGCGGCCGTGGCAACCGGATCACTGTCGTCCTCGGTGCTGACCACGGTGCCGGCACTGCCCTGGGCAACCTTGCCGGTCTTGCCGGATTCGCCAGTCGGACTGGCCGCGTCGGCGGCAGCCGGCTTGCCGGCCAGCAGCGCCTCGCGCGCCTTGCGCTTGGCCTCCTGCTCGTCACGCTCGGTCGTGCGCACCGTTTCATTCAGCGAAAGGGTCTTCTCGGCACGGATGCGCCGGGCATCGGCAATCTCGGCGACGAAACTCTTCCACACCGGATCCTTTTCCGCGCGCGCCTGGTGGCGCGCCTGCAGCATCGGGATCAGCGGCTTGAGATCGGCAACCACCTTGTAGTCGGCGCGCGAGATCGACGTCCACGGCAAGGCATTGTCGTAGCTTGATTCGCCAAATTCGTCACTGGCCGCAGTCATTGGAAAGCTGATCTCCGGCGTGACGCCGCGCAACTGGGTGGAGCCGCCGTTGATGCGGAAGAACTGCTGCACGGTCATTTTCAGATCACCGTAGGTCGGCGTCTCGTTGCGCGCCATGTCATCCATGTTGAGCAGGTTCTGCACGGTGCCCTTGCCGAAGGTGGGTTCGCCGATGATGACGCCGCGACCGTAATCCTGGATCGCTGCGGCAAAGATCTCCGAGGCCGACGCCGAGGCGCGATTGACCAGCACGGCCAGTGGGCCGCTCCAGGCGGTGCCGGCGCGACGATCGCTCTTTTCCTCGACGCGGCCGCTGGCATCGCGAATCTGCACGACCGGGCCCTTGTCGATGAACAGGCCGGTAAGGTCGGTGGCTTCGTCGAGCGAACCGCCGCCGTTGTTGCGCAGGTCGACGACGACGCCATCGACATTTTCCGCACCGAGTTCGCCGAGCAGGCGCTCGACATCGCGCGTGGCGCTCTTGTAGTCGGCATCGCCACGCCGGCGCGCTTCGAAATCCTGGTAGAAGCTCGGCAAGGTGATCACGCCGATGCGCCGCGTGGTGTCGCCACTGCGCACGTCGATGACCGACTTCTTCGCCGCGCTCTCCTCGACGCTGACCTTGTTGCGGGTCAGGGTGAGGAATTCGTGCTGGCCATCCGGGCCGGCCGCATCAGGCAGGATTTCCAGGCGCACGATGGTGCCCTTGGCACCGCGGATCTTGTCGACGACATCATCCAGGCGCCAGCCGATGACGTCGGTGATCGGGCCGTTCGCACCCTGGCCGACGCCGACGATGCGATCACCCGGGCTGAGCTTGCCGGAAATCGCCGCCGGCCCGCCGGGGATGATCTCGCGGATCGCGGTGTACTCGTCCAGCCGCTGCAGGACCGCGCCAATGCCTTCCAGCGACAGGCGCATGGCAATGTCGAAATTTTCCGAGGCGCGCGGGCTGAGATAGTTCGTATGCGGCTCGATCGAGGTCGCATAGGCGTTCATGAAGGTCTGGAAGACATCCTCGCTGTTGAGCTGGTGCACGCGCTCCAGGTAATTGGCGTAGCGCTTGTCCAGCGTCTCGCGGATTTCCTTGGCCGGCTTGTTGGCCAGCTTCAGGCGCAGCCAGTCGTTCTTGACCCGCTTGCGCCAGAGGTCGTCCAGCTCGGTCGCATCCTTGGCCCACGGTGCCTTGGCACGATCGTATTGCCAGGATTCGTCCTTGCTGAAATCAAATGGCTTGGCGAGCAGTTCGCGCGAATAGGCGAGGCGCTCGGCGACGCGCTGCTGGTAGAGATTGAAAATCGCGAATGGCGCGGACAGGTCGCGCTCGAAGATCGCATCGTCGAGCTTGTCCCTGGCCGCGGAAAAGCGGTCGATGTCGGCCTGGGTGAAAAACAGGTGGTCGCCATCGAGGCTGTCGAGATAGCTGCTGAAGATCTTTTCCGACATCGCGTCATCCAGCGGCATCGGCTTGTAATGGAAGCGCGAGAGGAAACGCATTGCCCAGATTGCCGCCTCGGTCTGGTCGGTGGTCGGCTTGAGCACCAGCGAGCTGGCGGATTCGGACACCGGCTTGGCAAAGGCGATGCCGCAAGCCGCCAGCAGTGCGAATGTCAGGGAAATGCGACGCATGCAACTCTCCATCAGGGCCAGGTGGTGCGTGATTGGCAACTCAGAGTGACTCGACGACGCCGGCGGCATGCGCCATTTCATCCGCATGATACGAGGAACGCACCATTGGACCGGAAGCGACATGGCTGAAACCGAGGGCCGTGCCATATTCCGCCAATTGCGCAAATTCCGCCGGCGACCAGTAGCGCAGCACCGGATGATGATGCGCGGACGGCTGCAGGTACTGGCCGATCGTCACCATATCGACCTCATGCTCGCGCAAATCGTTCAACGTGCGCTGAACCTGTTCGAGGTTTTCGCCGAGGCCGAGCATGATCCCGGACTTGGTCGGGATGTGCGGATGCTGTTCCTTGAAGCGCTTGAGCAACTGCAGCGACCACGCGTAATCGGCACCGGGGCGGACCTTGCGATAGAGATCGGGAACCGTCTCGATGTTGTGGTTGAAGACATCCGGCGGATAGGCGGCAAGCAGTTCCAGGGCCCGCTCCATGCGCCCCCTGCCGCGGAAATCCGGGGTCAGGATCTCGATGCGGATGTCCGGATTCTCGAAGCGCACGGCGCGGATGCAGGCGGCGAAATGCCCGGCACCGCCATCGCGCAGGTCGTCGCGATCGACCGAGGTGATGACCACGTAGCGCAGGCGCATTTCGCGGATGGTGCCGGCGAGCTTGGCCGGCTCCAGCGGATCCGGCGCATTTGGCCGGCCATGCGCGACATCGCAGAACGAACAGCGCCGGGTGCAGACCTCGCCGAGGATCATGAAGGTCGCCGTGCCCTTGCTGAAGCACTCGTGGATGTTCGGGCAGGATGCTTCTTCGCAGACGGTGACCAGGCTGTTTTCGCGCAGCTTTGATTTCAGGCGCGCGACGGCGTTGCCCGGCGGAATGCGCACGCGGATCCAGGCCGGCTTGCGCAGGATCGGGGACTCGTCGAACACGGCGCGGTTGCGGGCAATCTTGTCGCCACCCAGTTGCTTTTCGCCGACAACGGTCAGCGGAATGGTCTTGATCGGTTCGTTCATTGGGCAGGCATGGTCGCCACGTCGGCGGCATTCGGAAGTTCCGCGGCACCGGGCTGCGGCGTGAGGCCGAACTGCCTGGACAGTTCGTCGATGAGCACATCCTCGACCGCGTGGAGCGACCCGGGGCCGCCCAAGTCTAGCACCTGGGTCACCTGCAGGCCCTGGTATCCACAAGGGTTGATGCGCCGGAACGGCTGCAGGTCCATGCCCACGTTCAAGGCCAGGCCGTGGAACGAACAGCCGCGGCGGATGCGCAGGCCGAGGGCACCGATCTTGGCATCACCGACATAGACGCCAGGTGCGCCGGGCCGCCGCGTGGCGACGATGTTCCAGTGTTCCAGGGTGTCGATGATCGCCTGCTCGATGCGGCAGACCAGCTCGCGCACGCCAATGCCGAGTCGGCGCAGGTCGAGCAGCGGATAAGCGACGATCTGGCCGGGGCCGTGGTAAGTCACCTGGCCGCCGCGCTCGACGTGGATGACCGGGATGTCGCCAGCCGCCAGCACATGTTCCTGCTTGCCGGCCTGTCCGAGGGTGAACACCGGCTCGTGCTCCAGCAGCCAGAACTCGTCGGCGGTGTCGCCGTCGCGGCGCTCGGTGAACCCGCGCATGGCTTCGAGCACGGGCACATAAGACTGGCGACCAAGACGGCGGATGAGCAAGGGGTGATTCATTGGTCGCAAATGGGGTTGGCGGCAATCATCACAAGCGCTTGCCCATGCCCGCCGCTGCCTCAGATTGTCCAGCGGATGCCGGGGGCGGCGCGCAGGGCGGCATGCACGGCGACGTAGGTTTCGCGATCCGGACAGGTGAAGGTCACCGATACCGAATGATAGTTGCCTTCGCGCGAGGGCTTCGAGCGCAGGCTGCCGGCAATCACGTTGAGCCCAAGGCCATTGATGACCTGTGGCACCCGCGTTTCCAGATCCGCATCGGTGCGACCCAGCGCGGTGATCTCGAAGGCACCGGGAAACTGGAAGCCCTGGTCGGGCCGCTGCGGCTGGATGTCATCGAGATTGCGCATGCTCAGCCGGCGCTCGCCGGCACTTCGCTTGCCGCGGGTTTCTCGTCACTCTCGAACCACAGCATGACGCCGTCGACCATGCGCTTGAAGAAGCCGCCTTCGACAGCCTCCTCGAGCACGACGATCGGGCGCTCGACCAGGGTCTTGCCATCAAGTTCCACTTTGAGGCTGCCCACCGCCTGGCCTTTCTGCAGCGGCGCAATCAAGCGCGCGGGCAGGTCCATGCTTGCCTTCAGGTCGGCGTAGCGGCCACGTGGCAGGGTCACGACAACATCCTCGGCAACACCGAGGGCGACCGTCGGCGCTGCACCTTTCCACAATTCCGGCGTGGCCAGCGGCTTGCTCGTGGTGTAGAGCTTGTGCGATTCGAAGAAGCGGAAACCGTAGTTGAGCAGCTCCTGGTTGGCATCGGCACGCGCCTTTTCGCTTTTCGCGCCCATGACCACGGCAATCAGGCGTTGCTCACCGCGCAGTGCCGAGGTTGCCAGGCAGAAACCCGCCGAACTGGTATGCCCGGTCTTGATGCCGTCGACCGACGAGTCGCGCCACAACAAGGTATTGCGATTGTGCTGCTTGATCCCGTTCCACTCGAAATCCTTGATCTTGTAGATCGCGTACTCGTCGGGAAAATCGCGGATCAGAGCGCGCGAAAGCAGGGCCACATCATGCGCGGTGGTGTAGTGGTTGGCGTTGGGCAGGCCGCTGGCGTCGACGTAGTGCGTGCCGGTCATGCCGAGCTGGGCGGCATACTGGTTCATCAGCGTGGCAAACAGTTCCTCCGAGCCCGCGGTGTGCTCGGCCAGCGCGATCGCCGCATCGTTGCCGGACTGGATGATCATGCCGTAGAGCAGTTGCTTGAGCGGAACCTGGCTGTTCAGTTCGAGGAAACTGGTCGAGCCATCAGTGCCCGCGCCACCCGAACGCCAGGCGTTCTCGCTGATCGTGACCGGGTCTTCCATGTGGATCTTGCCGTGGGCCAGCTCGGCGGAGACGACATAGGAAGTCATGATCTTGGTGATTGACGCCGGTTCCACGCGGGCATCGGCATTGCCGTCAAGCAGGACCTGGCCGGTTGCGTAATCCATCAACAGCCAGCTCGTGGCATCCAGCGTCGGTGGTGGCGGTGTCGGCGTGGCGATGGCCGCTGCCACCGGCTGTGGCGCGGGCCTGGGCACGGCTGCGGCCGGAGTCTGCGCGAACGCGTTGGCGACAAATGCTGCAAGCGCAGCGGCGAGAGTGGCAAACAGCAACTTGGTCGGCAAAACAGACTCCTTGGAACTTGCAGGTGAAGGCAACGCGCCGGCCATTGTCGCCGGTTCAATCCTCGATCGCCACGCGCGGCATGCCGAAGCCGAGTTTTTCCAGGCGCACGACCAGCGCATCGGCGGCCTCGACACTGTCCAGCGGGCCGATGCGGACGCGATGGATCGCGCGCGAATCGATCCGCGTGGTGACGATGTCCGCGCGGCCGAGGCCGGTCCGGGCAATGCGCTGGACGATGCGATCGGCATTGCCTTGATCGGCAAACGCGCCGAGCTGGACAAAGACGCGCGAGTGGCTGTCGGCTGCTGGGACCGCGCGCAACGGCTTCGGTTCCGGGCTGCTGCCATCCAGCAGGCGCACTTCGACCATGCCGGTTCCCTTCGGCCAGACGCCGATGCGCACGGCCGCGGCATAGGAAAGATCGATCAGGCGGTTTTCGTGGAACGGGCCGCGATCATTGACGCGCACGACCACGCTCTTGCCGTTCTCGAGGTTGGTCACGCGCACGTAGCTGGGCAGCGGCAGGGTCTTGTGCGCCGCGCTGAACTGGTACATGTCGTAGGGTTCGAGGCTCGAGGTCATGTAGCCGTGGAACTTGTTGCCGTACCACGAGGCAATGCCGCGCTCGACGTAGTTGCGCGCATCGGGCATCACCCGGTAGGTCTTGCCGAGAACGCTGTAGGGCGATTTGTTGCCATAGCGGGCGCGCGCCTCGGCTTTCGGCGTCGGCTCGACGAGCGTGCTGACGTCTACCGCTGGCGCATCCGGTCCGCCATCGCGGGCATCGCGGTAGCGCATGGACTGCGGCAGGCTGGTTTCAGGAACCGTCGTCGCCGGTGCCGGACCCGGCGCGGTGGCAGACTGCTGGCGTGGCTTGTGCCCGGCGCAGGCGCCCAGCAACAGTGCCGCCACGAGCAGGGCAAGCAGCCTGCTCACGGCGCGCCGGCGACGCCGTCGGCGATTTCCCGGGAAAGCTGCCATACCGCCATCGAGTACAGCGGACTGCGGTTGTAGCGCGAGATCACGTGGAAATTGCGGAAGGTCATCCAGGTTTCCTTGCCGTTGCTGCCGTCCAGGGTGACCAGGGTCGCCAGTTCGGCCGGATCCATGGCCTGTGCAGGCACGTAGCCCCAGCCTTCCAGTTGCTCGACCGGATAGACCGGCTCGAGGCCGTTCGGGGTGATCTCGCGCGCATCGGCACGGCGCGTGGCCAGCGTCGCCACCGGCTTGCCCTGCTCCCAGCCATGCACGGAAAAATAGTTGGCGACGCTGCCGATGATGTCGGGCAGCGAGTTCCACAGGTCGATGCGCCCGTCGCCATCGTAGTCACGGGCGAAATTGGCCACGCTGGTCGGGATGAACTGGCCCCAGCCCATGGCACCGGCATAGGAGCCGACCATCTCGTCGATCGGATAGGCCATGTGCGCGTCGCCAAGCAGGAACAACTGGCGCAGTTCGCCACGGAAGAATTTCGCCCGCGGCGGATAGTGGAAGGCCAGCGTGACGAGGGCATCGAGTACCTTGTAGCTGCCATAGTTGCGGCCGTAGCTGGTTTCCACGCCAATGATGGCGACGATGATTTCCGGGGCCACGGCAAACTCCGCGGCAGCGCGCTCGATCAGTTCGCGGTTGGCACGATAGAAGGCAATGCCGTCATCGCGGCGCTTGTCGGTGAGGAAGATCGGCCGGTAGTCCTTCCACGGCTTGGCCTCGGCCGGACGCGAAATCGCATCGAGGATGCCTTGCTGGACCTTGGCCTTGGCCAGGGTGGCGAGGACATCGGCCTCGTCCAGTCCATCATTGCGCTGCAGCTCGCGGGCGAATTCGACAAATCCGGGATCGCTGGTCACCAGCGAATCCGCAGCCTGTGCTCGCGCCTGCGCATCCACCGCGCAACCGGCCATGGGCACACACAGCACGAGGCTGATGGCGATGCACGTCCACACGCTTCTGTTCAAGTTCAAATCATCCTCAACCATCCGGAGCGGCACTGTAGCGTGCCGGGCAATCACCCTGCCACCCGCTTGCGATGCGCGTGGATCGACATCAACACGCCAAAACCGGCCAGCAGCGAAACCGCCGATGTGCCGCCATAGCTGATCAGCGGCAAGGGCACGCCAACCACCGGCAGCATGCCGGTGATCATGCCGCCATTGACCATCACGTAAACGAAAAAGACCATGGTGATCGAACCGGCCAGCAGGCGGGAATAGGTATCCCTGGCGCTCGCGGCAATCCACAGGCCACGGCCGATGATGAAGACATACAGCGCCAGCAGGAGCAGCACGCCAATCAGGCCCCATTCCTCGGCAAACACCGAGAAGATGAAATCGGTGGTGTGCTCGGGCAGGAACTCAAGCCGCGATTGCGTGCCCTGGTGCCAGCCCTTGCCCCAGAGACCGCCGGAACCCACGGCGATCTTCGACTGGATGATGTGCCAGCCAAGGCCGAGCGGGTCGGACTCCGGATCAAGCAGCATGCGCACGCGATTGCGCTGGTATTCGTGCAGGAAATGCCAGGCCACCGGCGCCGCGGCAACCACGCTGCCGATGATCAAGCCAATCCGCCACCAGGCCAGGCCGGAGAGGAACACCGCGAAAAGGCCGCTGGCGACAATCAGCAAGGCGGTGCCGAGATCGGGCTGTTCGGCGATCAGCCCGGCCGGTATCGCGATCAGCACGCTGACCACGACAAGCGAAGCCCAACCCGGCGGCAGCGGGCGCTGGTTGAGATACCAGGCAACCATCATCGGCATGGTCAGCTTGAGCAGTTCGGAGGGCTGGAAGCGCACGAAATGCAGATCCAGCCAACGATGCGAGCCGCGGCCCTCGCCCAGCAGCGCGACCAGCACCAGCAGGATCACGCTGCCGAGGTACAGCCATGGCGACCAGTTGCGCAGGGTCGATGGCGGCACCCGTGACACCAGCGCCATGAGCAGCACGCCGAGCAGCAGGCGCACGCCCTGGGCGATGGCCTTGTCGCGATCAAGGTCGCTGGCGCTGTACTGGGTCATCAGGCCAATGACGATGAGCAGGACCAAGGCCCCGGCCAGCGGCAGGTCGAAACGCGGCCGCCGCAGCATGCCGGAGAAGCGATAGCGAAGCTGGGCGAAGATGCCGTCCATCAGCGATTGCCCGCCTGTTCGCCCGCCTCGGGCGCTTGCACTTGCGCTTGCGCCTGGTCGAGCAACCACGCATCCATCATCCTGCGCACGATCGGCGCGGCATCGCGGCCGCCGCCACGGCCGGCCTCGAGGGCGACGATGGCGGCGATGCGCGGATTGTCGGCCGGCGTGAATGCCTCGAACAACACCTGGTGGCGCTCGATGGCGACTTGCGAGATGTGTTGCCAGACCTCGTTGGTTCGCGAAAAGCGCTCGGCCGTGCCGCTCTTGCCGGCGATGACGAAGGGAAAGCCGTCGCCCATGGTGCGCGCCGTTCCGGTGGGGCCGTTGACCACCGCGATCATGCCCTCGCGAACGGCATCGAAATTCGCCGGATTGCGGAAGAATGAAGGCCCGGCGGCCGGCGTCGCCATCGCCACCGGCGCATCGCCGATGCCATCCTGGGTGGCGAGCAGCAGATGCGGCTGCCGCGAGACGCCGGCGGCGGCAAGCGTCGCCACGCCATGTGCCAGTTGCATGGGCGTGACCACCCAGAATCCCTGGCCAATGCCGGCAATGACAGTCTCGCCGGGATACCAGGCCTGGTTCATGCGCTCGCGTTTCCATTCGCGTGACGGCAGCACGCCCGCGCTCTCGCCGACCAGGTCGATCCCGGTCGGCTGGCCGAAACCGAACTTCGCCATCGAATCACTGAGCTTGTCGATGCCCATGTCGAGGGCGAGCGAGTAGTAGTAGGCGTTCACAGATTGCGCCAGCGATTGCACCAGGTCGACCCGCCCATGGCCGCCGGCGCGCACGTCGCGGTAGCCGCGTGTCTGTCCGGGAATGAAGAACTCGCCAGTCGAGAGGATGGTGTCGGAAGGCGTGCGCAAGCCCAGTTCGAGACCGGCAGCAGCAAGGAACGGCTTGACCGTGGATCCGGGCACGTAGCTGCCACGCAGCGCGCGATCGAGCAGCGGCTTGTCGGGATTGTCCAGCAGCGCCTTGTAATCCGCCTGGCTGATGCCGTTGACGAACAGGTTGGGATCGAAACTCGGCACGCTGATCATCGCCAGCACCTCGCCGTTGCGCGGATCGATCGCCACCGACGCCCCGGCACGCCCCTCGAACGCCGCCTCGCCAGCCTCCTGGATGCGCGCGTCGACAGTCAGGTAGAGGTTTTTCCCCGGCGTCGGCGCGACCCGGTCGATGACCCGCAGCGGACGCCGATCGGCATTCACCTCGACCAGTTCGTAACCCGGCTGGCCATGCAGGAGTGCCTCGTAGGAGCGCTCGATGCCGGTCTTGCCGGCATGCGTGGTGCCGGCATACAGCGAGGCGTCGAGGCGCTCGACATCGGCGGCATCGATGCGTCCGACATAACCGACCAGATGGCCGAAGCCGGCACCCTTCGGATAGAAGCGGGTCAGGTACGGCACCACGTCGACGCCGGAAAAGCGCCAGCGATTGACCGAAAACAGGGCGATCTCCTCTTCGCTCAGCTTCAGCCGCAGCGGCACGCTCTGGTACGAACGCTTGGACTTGACCAGGGACTTGAAGCGCGCGATGTCATCGTCGCTGACGCCGATGGTGTCCTGCAGGTCGTGCAGCAGGGCATCCATGTCGGCGACCTGCTCGGGGATCACTTCGAGGCGGAATGCGGCGACGTTCTCGGCCAGCAGCACGCCGTTGCGGTCATAAATCAGGCCGCGCGCCGGTGCCAGCGGCCGGGTGAGGATGCGATTGGCATCCGAGCGCGCCTGGAATTCGTCGTGCTGGGACACCTGCAGGTACCAGAAGCGCACGCCGAGCACGCCGAGCAGGACGAAGATGATCAGGAACCCGATCACCGCCCGGCGCGCGAACATGGCCGCTTCCTGGCGACCATCCTTGATCGGCCGGAACTTCATGTCTCGTGTGCGCGCAAACGTGCGCGCATGTCATCCAGCAGCAGGAACACGAACGGCCAGGCGAGCATGCCAATGAAGGGCGAAACCCAGAAACCCAGCGACGGAATCGGATCCCCGGAAAAACCACGCACCATGATCACCACGATGCGGTCGTTGAGGAGCAGGGCAAGCACGGCCAGGGCCTGCTGGCTGAGCGGGAAGAAACGCAGGCGCGAGCGGAAACGCAGGACGATGAAAACCAGCACGATAAGGCGCAAGGCCTGCTCGCCGAGCAGCTGCCCGGTCAGCAGATCGCCGGCAAGGCCGATCAGGAAGGCGAAACCGAGGCCCATGCGTTCCGGCGCCTCGATCGACCAGTAGATGAGCACCAGCGCGATCCAGTAGGGCTTCAGCGGCAGGAAGGCCTGCGGCAGCGGGGTCAACTGCAGCAGGAAGGCAAGCACGATGCTGCCGACAAGGATGAACGTCTGCACGCGACGGCGACTCATCGGCCCGGCTCCGGTGCTGGTGAAGCGGCAGCGGCATCAGGCGCGGGGGGTTCCTCCGGCGCCGGCGGGCCCATGGGCTGCGGCAGGTCCTGCAGCAGCAGCACCTCGCCACTGCGATCGAGTGCCGCGGCCGGCTTGGCAGTGGCGGCGGCGAACATGCCGCTCTCGTCATTGCGGATCTCGACGATCTGGCCAACCTCGAAACCCATCGGAAAACGACCGCCAAGGCCCGAGGTGACCAGTTGGTCACCGACCTTGATGTCGGCGCTGATCGGGATGTTCGGCAACTGCAGGCGATCGATGGCACCGGTGCCATAGGCGATCGTGCGCAAGCCGGTGCGCCGCACCATGACCGGAATCGCATGCGTGGGGTCGGTGATCAGCAGGGCCACCGAGGTGTTCGGCAGGACTTCGACGATCTGCCCCATGATGCCGAAGGCATCGAGTACCGGCTGCCCGACCTTGATCATCTGCGCGCTGCCGGCATCGAGGACGACGCGATGGCGGTACGGATCCAGATCGATGTCGATCAGGCGCGCCAGTTGGACACCGAGGCCCAGCTCGTTCTGCACGTCGAGCAACTTCTTCAGGCGATCATTCTGCGCGGTCAACGCCGACATCCGGTTCAGGCGCACCTGGGCCAGCAGCAGGGCTTCACGCAGGTCGCGGTTCTCGTCCACCAGCTGGGTCTGCGTGGCCACCGCCAGGCGGCCCGCGCGGGCGACATCCGAGGGCAGCGCGGCCATGCGATAGACCGGCTCGACCAAGGTGCCGGCCACGACGCGCAGGCGTTCGAGGTAATTGCCGCGATGATCGACGACCATGACGATCATGGCCAGGGTCAGATAGGCGATCAGGCGCGCGGTGCTGACCGCACCTTCGGCAAACAGCGAAACCTTGTCAGGACTGGATAGCGGCATCTGGAAGTCTGTACGACAGAAGCCGACCGGGCTGCAAACACGCCAGCGTGGTGTTTGCTTCTGCCGCGCAGGCTTCCGGGCGAATCATGCCGTCACTCGGGAGCGAAGAAATCACCACCATGCTGATCGACCAGCTCGAGCGCGCGTCCGCCACCACGGGCGACACAGGTCAGCGGTTCATCGGCGACATGCACATGCAGGCCGGTCTCTTCCGAGAGCAGGCGGTCGAAATCACGCAACAGGGCGCCGCCACCGGTCATCACGATGCCGCGCTCGGCGACGTCCGAGCAGAGCTCCGGCGGCGTCTGCTCGAGCGCGCTGCGCACCGCGCTGACGATGCCCGAGAGCGGCTCGTGCAGGGCTTCGAGGATCTCGTTGGAATTGACCGTGAACATGCGCGGCACGCCCTCGGCGAGATTGCGCCCGGACACTTCGATTTCCTTCACATCCTTCTGCGGGAATGCGCAACCGACTTCCACCTTGATGCGCTCGGCGGTGGATTCGCCAATCAGGGTGCCGTGGTTGCGCCGCACGTAGTTGATGATGGCCTCGTCGAAGCGGTCGCCGCCAATGCGCACCGATTGCGCGTAGACGATGCCGTTGAGCGAGATCACGGCCACCTCGGAGGTGCCGCCGCCGATGTCGAGCACCATCGAGCCGCGCGCTTCGCCGACCGGAATGCCGGCACCGATCGCCGCGGCCATCGGCTCCTCGACGAGGAAGACGTCGCGGGCACCGGCGCTTTCGGCGGATTCCTTGATCGCGCGGCGCTCGACCTGGGTCGACCCGCAGGGCACGCAGACCAGCACGCGCGGACTCGGCCGGAACATGCGCGAGCGGTGCACCTTGCGGATGAACTGCTTGAGCATTTCCTCGGTCATCGAGAAATCGGCGATCACGCCATCCTTGAGCGGACGCACGGTGACGATGTTGCCCGGCGTGCGACCGAGCATTTTCTTCGCATCCGAGCCGACCGCGGCAATGCTGCGCGGGCCGCCCGGGCCGCGATCCTGGCGGATGGCGACGACGGATGGCTCATTGAGGACGATGCCCTGGCCGCGAACGTAGATCAGGGTGTTGGCCGTGCCGAGATCGATCGACAGGTCATTCGAGAAGAGACCACGCAAACCTTTGAACATGAGTAAGCCGAACCTGGAAGGGGCGCCGCAGTGACTGCAGGGAACGCGACAGTCTAGAGACGGCCAATCGCGCAGGCAAGCCAATTCACCGTTAAAAAGGCGCTAGGAAGATGTCGATCCGGAACCCCTTGGCGTGCGTCGAGCGCCAAGTTCGGGCAAGATCGCATCCTTTGTGCGCCGCCCGCTGGCAGGCCGGCGCATCCAGTCATGCAGGGGTTCACTGATGTCGGCTTTGATCTGCGGTTCGCTCGCCTACGACACCATCATGGTCTTTCCGGACCAGTTCAAGAACCACATCCTGCCGGACAAGGTGCATATCCTCAATGTGTCCTTCCTGGTGCCGCGCATGCGCCGCGAATTTGGCGGCTGTGCCGGCAACATCGCCTACAACCTAAAGCTGCTGGGCGGCAACCCGGTGCCGATGGCCACCGTCGGCCAGGATTTCGGACCCTATCGCGAGCATTTCGTCGAGTGCGGCATCCCGCTTGGCCAGGTCAAGGAACTGGGCGACCTGTTCACCCCGCAAGCCTTCATCACCACCGATCTCGACAACAACCAGATCACCGCATTCCACCCTGGCGCGATGATGCGTTCCTACGAGAACCACGTGCGCGATGTCGAAGGCGTCGAGTTCGGCATCGTCAGCCCGGACGGGCGCGAAGGCATGCTGCAGAACGCCGAGGAGTTCCGCGCAGGCGGCGTTCCATTCATCTTCGATCCGGGCCAGGCCATGCCGCTGTTCAACGGCGAGGAGCTGCGCCATTTCGTCGAACTGGCCGATTACGTCACCGTCAACGACTACGAATCGAACCTGCTGCAGGAGCGCACCGGCTGGAGCGAGGCGGACATCGCCAGTCGGGTCAAGGCCTACATCACCACCTGCGGCCCGAAGGGCGCGAAGATCCATGCCGATGGCAAGACCCTCGATGTGGCACCGGCCCACGAACGCCGCATCACCGACCCGACCGGATGCGGCGACGCATTCCGCGCCGGACTCATCCACGGCATCATGAAGGGCTACGACTGGATGACCATCGGCCGCATCGGCAACCTGATGGGCGCGCTCAAGGTCGAACATCCCGGCACGCAGAACCAGCGCTTCGACTACCGCCAGTTCGCCGACCAGTTCCGCCAGCAGTTCGGCTACGCGCTGGACTGACATCCCGGCACTGCCGGGCCTGCCTTGCAGCGCCTGCTCGCGGCAGGAACCTGGCGAAAACGTCAAGCACGCGGCAGTTTCCAACCCGCGTTCAAGGCATCCTGCACAGCGCAAGTCCGTTCCCGGGCACGCCACCCCGGCGTCGCCGCGGGAATACTGTGTGCAACCGATCGATGCCGAGGATTGGCCGTTCGGGGATTAGCAGGCCTCGTCACCAGCAGCGGAGCAAGCGCATGAAACGCCCGACCCACCTCGTTGTCGTGCTGTGCACGTTGATCCCGGCCTCGGCCATGGCCGATCCGCCACCGCGTTTTCCGTCCGCATCGGTCTGGCACCAGAACATCGCCGCGGCACCGCTGCATGCGAATTCGACATCGATGATCAATGCCCTCATCGGCCTCGGTGGCTGGGGCAATGGCAACAAGTTCCAGATTGATTTCTCGTTGCAGACATTTCCCGATGCAGCGCCCGGCACGCAGATGGTGCCGGTGGTTCCGCATCACGCCGAGGATGAGTACTACGATCCCGATTGCGAGGCGCTGCCAGCAAGCATGCCGGTGCCGACCGGTGCGGCGTTCGAGGGCCAGAGCGGTCTCAGTTGCGACAACGATGCCCAGGACTGCCACCTGCTCGTGCGCCAGGGCAACCTGCTCTACGAACTGTACTCCGGCAATTATTCCGGCGGCGTCCTCGATGCGCGTTGCCTGGTGGTCTGGCAACTCAATGCCGTGTATCCGCCGGAAGGTCGCGGCGAGCATTGCACGGGCGCGGACGCGGCCGGCTTCCCGATCGCGCCCCTGCTGGTCAATGCCGATGAAGTCGCCGCCAACGCCGGCATTGCCGGATCCGACCTCGGCCACGCCATCCGCTTCATCCTGCCGAATGCGCGCATGGCCTCGGATGGCTCGCTCGGCGGTGTCGGCGGCAGGCTCTACGTGCGCCCGGCGTCGCATGCCGGCGGCCCCAGCGGGCCGAGCAATACCGTGCCTTACGGCGTGCGCATGCGCCTCAAGTCGAACTTCAACATGAGCGGCTACAACGCCGCCGCCCAGGTCATCCTGCGCACGATGCAACGCTACGGCATCGTCCTTGCCGATGGCGGCAACATCGCCCTGACCTTCGAGACCGACCGCTACACGACGGCGAAGTGGAACACCCTTGGCATCACCGCACAGGTGTTCCTGAATGGCGCCAACGGCTCGACACCGGTGCAGGTCAGCCATTTCGAAGTGATCGACACCGGCCCGCGCATTGGCGAAACCTGGAACTGCGTGCGCAGCACCGTCATCGTCACCGACCTCATCTTCGCCAATGGCTTCGAGGCGGTACCCTGAGAGCCAGGTAATTCGCGCCACCGGTCTTCTTGCACTTTTCTTGCGTGTGTACTTCGCGAGGGCGAGTGATACAGCACGCCAGGAACTTCAATGCGCAGCGGTCGGGATATTTCCCGAACTGCGCCACAGCGGGTTGGCATTCAAGATTCAAGGCTCAAGAGCCGGCCCCTTTCCTGCTCGTTTGCCATGACTGCGAAGTGAGCACAACGCGCCACTTTCGTCATCCCGGAGAAAACCGGGATGACGGCGCACAGCAATTGCCATTCCACTCCGGCCCGGGTTCTGCACGATCACGGCAGCGCGATCTCAGCCTGATGTCCATGCAGCCGTGACGACGCCGGCGGCCAGCGATGCCAGCAATCCGGCGGCTACGCGCAAGCCATAGGCGCGCCCGCCGCTGACCACCGCCAGCACCGATTTCGCACCCATGCTCGCGGCCAGCAGGCCAACCATCAGCCACTGTCCTTGCGCCGCATCGATCGTGCCACCCAGGCGCAGGCTGCCCAGGGTGGCGATGGACGCGTGCAGCTCGGCGGCCGCAGCGATCAATGCGGCCGCCATCGCGCCGCTGTTGCCGATCCATTCGTTCAGCGCCGCCGCGGCCAGTACCAGGCCGCCAACCAGCGCGGCGAAACCCAGCGCGTGGCTGAAACGGAACATGCGCGTCTGAGCGGTCGGCGGCGGCACTTCGTCCTCGCGTCCCGCGTGCACGCCCAGCAGGCCGCCGGCCAGAAGGACGGCGCCAACTGCCGCCAGCACCCAGCGCTGCTCTGCCACCAACGACGGCGACAGCGCGCCCAGTATCGGCACGCTCAGGCTCAGCGACGCCAGGTTGGCCAACAGCGCCGCACCCACCGCCGAACGCGTGAGCTGCGGCGACTCCTTCGCGCGCTGGCCGAAACCCAGCACCGCCGCGGTCGATGACACATAGCCGGCGAAGAAACCCGACACCGCCAGCCCCCAGCGATTGCCGATAACGCGCAGCACGACGTGGCCCAGCGCACCAACCGCCATCACCAGCACCACCAGCAACCACAGGGTGCGCGGGTTGAGCGCGCCATAAGGTCCAATGCCGCGATCGGGCAGCAGCGGCAGCACCACCAGCGCGGAAGCGAGCAGGAACAGGCCGTCGAAGACCTCGCCCTCGCTCAGCAGTTCGCGGCTGAGCCGGTGCAGCGGCTCCTTGGCATACAGCAGCACCGCCATCACCACCGCAAGCCCGGCGGCCATCGCCGGCGAGCGCACCGCCAGCGCGCCCAGCAACGCGGTTGCCAGCAGCGCGACCTCGCCGGTCAAGCCGGGATCCTCCGCGTGGGTGGCGCGGTAGGACATTGTCGCCAGCAGCGCCACCGCGGCCAGCGTCACCAGCAACACGCCGCTGCCGAGCCACGCCGCGACCGCCGCAGCCAGCGCCACCAGCGCATGGGTGCGCAGGCCGGCGGTGGAATGCGTGGTGTGGCTCCGCTCGCGAACCAGGCCGACCAGCAAGCCGGCACCCAGCGCGGCGGAAAAGGCGAACAGCAGCTCGACGGCATCTTCGGTCACGACCGCTTCCAGTGCTTGCAGGAGCGCAGTCTGCCACGCGTTGAATGCATGGCGTCAGCCCGGGGCATGCCCGCGTCAATCCGGCCTGGAGGTCGCAGTATCCAGCCGGTCAGCAACCCCTGGAGTGGTGCCAAGGAAAAGCAGAAGCTCTCGGCGGCTGAACCGGATGTACCGCCCATGTCGACGGACACTTATACTGACGCCAGATCCCCGCGAATGGCCGCTTGCATGCGTTTCTGTCTGTTCCTGCTCGCTTTCCTGCTGCTCAACCAACCCGCCGCACGGGCCGCCGACGCCTATACGCAATCCATCGAGCAATGGCGTGCGGAGCGCATCGCCTCGCTGAAGAAGCCGGATGGCTGGTTGAGCTATGCGGGCTCGGGCATCGTCAATCCGGGCAAGAGCACGATCGGCACTGCCAGTGACAACACGATCGTGCTGCCACGGGGTCCGACGCACCTCGGCACCTTGATCCTCGATGGCAAAGGCAAGGCAACTTTTCGCGCCGCACGCGGCAGTGACGCGCGCATCGATGGCAAGCCGGTCAAGAGCACGGTGAAACTGCAGGACAACGCCGACGGTGCCAAGCCGACGCGCATCGACATTGGCGATGCCTGGTTCTACATCGTGCGCATGGATGACCTGCTCGGCTGGCGCTTCCGCGATCCGCAGTCGCCGCGCCTGCAATCCTTCCGTGGCATCGACAACTTCGCCATCGATCCGGGCTGGCGCATCGAGGCCGATTGGCAGGCCTTCGAGCCTGTCCGCGAGATCGAGTTGATCACCATCATCAATACCCTGGCCAAGGCACCGGTGCCGGGCAAGGCGGTGTTCGAACGCGATGGCCAGCACTTCGAGCTGCAACCGGTGCTCGAGGACGACGGCCAGTTGTTCTTCATCTTCACCGACAAGACCAGCGGCAAGGAAACCTACCCGGCCGCGCGTTTCCTGTACGCCGATCCCGCGAAAGACGGCAAGGTCGTGCTCGATTTCAACAAGGCCTACAACCCGCCGTGCGCGTTGTCGCCACATGTCGTGTGCCCGACCGCGCCGCCGGAAAACCGCCTGCGGCTGCGCGTCGAGGCCGGCGAGAAGATCTATCGAGCCACGCCGCCCTGAGGCCACGCGCTTGAAGTCGGATCAAGCCTCGACCATTCTTGATCCACCGGCTCGCCGCCGGCTTTCGGGGAGTCCGCAATGGCAATACTGATCGAAGTCGTGGGCGGGCTCGTCCTCGTCGCCCTGGTCGTGCGCGGGGCATTTGCCTTCTACCAGGATTTCACGCGCAAGAATCGTTGACCGAACAAAACCAACAGCTCGCAAAGGGGAAATCCATGAATCGACCCGCCGCCTACCTGGGCAAGTCGAACCGCTTCATCTCCGTCGGCGTGATCGGCGCGATCATCGCCATCCTGCTGCTTTCCATCGTGTTCGGCAGCTGGTACACGGTCGACCAGGGCGAGCGCGGCGTGAAGCTGCGTTACGGGGCGATCGTCGGCATTGCCGAGCCTGGCCTCAATTTCAAGGTTCCGTTCGTCGACACCGTCGAGCATGTCTCGGTGCAGAACCAGACCATCCTCTACGACCATGTCGAGTCCTACAGCAAGGACCAGCAACCGGCGACGTTGCGCGTCTCGGTCAGCTATCGCGTTCCGGAGGCCGATGTCGAGGAGCTTTATTCGCACTACGGCACGATCGAGAAGATGGTCGACCGCCTGATCAGCCGCAAGGTGCCCGACGAGGTGAAGAACGTGTTTGGCCGCTACACGGCGATTTCGGCCATCCAGGATCGCACCCGGCTCGGCATCGACATCAACGAGACGCTGAAGAAATCAGTGGAAGGCCCGGTCGCCATCGACAGCGTGCAGGTCGAGGATGTGACCTTTTCCGACGCCTACGAACAATCCATCGAGAAACGCATGATGGCCGAGGTCGAGATCCAGACCAAGCGCCAGAACCTCGAAACCGAGCGCATCAATGCCGAGATCACCGTCACCCAGGCCAAGGCCCAGGCTGATTCGGCGCTGGCCAAGGCCCAGGCCGAGGCCGAGGCGATCCGCGTGCGCGGCATTGCCGAAGGCGATGCGATCAAATCACGCGGCGAGGCCCTCAAGCAGAATGCGCAACTGATCGCGCTGACCCAGGCTGAAAAATGGAATGGCGTGCTGCCGGCGACGATGGTTCCGGGCGGCGCAGTGCCCTTCCTCAATCTCAAGGCGAACACCGGGAACGAATGAGCATGACGGGCTTTTTCCAGTTTCCCGGCGGTGGGCTTCCACGCGCCCGGACTGGACGCGCTCGGCACCTGCTTGTCCTCGCCAGCCTCGGCCTGGCGCTGCTCGCACCCGGCGCGCAGGCGGCGAAACTGCTGGTGTTCGCGGCGGCAAGCCTGAAGCCCGCGCTCGACAGCGTGCTCGCCTCGCCACAGGCACAGGCAATTGGCGATATCACCGTCAGCTACGCGGCTTCCTCGCAATTGGCACGGCAGATCGAGCACGCCGCACCCGCGGCCTTGTTCATCTCGGCGGATCCGCAATGGATGGACGTGGTCGAGCGCGCCGGCAGGATCGTCGCCGGCAGCCGCAGCGACCTGCTTGGCAACGCCCTCGTGCTGATTGCGCCAAAGGACGCACCAACCGCGCTGACGATCGCCCCGGGCTTCGATCTCGCCGGCGCGCTCGGCACCGATGGCCGCCTCGCCATCGGCGCTCCCGACAGCGTGCCGGCCGGCAAATATGCGAAGGCGGCATTGACCGATCTCGGCATCTGGTCGCAGCTTGAATCCCGCCTGGTCCCGGCCGTGCATGTGCGTGCCGCGCTGGGTTTTGTCGCCCGCCATGAAGTGCCGCTGGGTATCGTCTATCGTTCCGACGCCGTTTCAGAGAGCGCGGTGCGCGTGGTCGACACCTTTCCCGCCTCCTCGCATCCGCCCATCGTCTATCCGGTCGCCCTGCTCGATGCCGGGAACAATGCCGGTGGTCGGCAATTGCTTGGACTGCTGCATTCCGCGCAGGCAGCGGCAATCTTCGTGCGCTTCGGCTTCGACCGCCTCTGAGGATGTTCGCGCTGTCCGCCGATGAGTGGCAGGCGCTGGCCCTCAGCCTGCGTGTCGCCACGCTCAGCGTGATCGTTTCCATGCCCTTCGCGCTGGCCCTGGCCTGGCTCTTGTCGCGGCGGCGCTTTCCGGGACGCCTGCTGGTCGAGGCGCTGATGTTCCTGCCGCTGACCTTGCCACCCGTGGTCACCGGTTATGCCTTGCTGGTGCTGTTTGGACGCCACGGCTGGATTGGCGAGTGGCTGGCGCAGTTCGGCATCGTCTTTGCCTTCCGCTGGACGGGTGCCGTGCTGGCTGCGGCGGTGATGGGCTTCCCCCTGCTCGTGCTGTCGATCCGGGCGGCGTTCGACAATGTCGATCGACGCCTCGAACGCGCCGCTGAAACGCTGGGCGCATCGGCGTGGCGGCGCTTCGTCACGATTGTCCTGCCCTTGTCCACACGCGGCATCATCGTCGGCAGCGTGCTCGCATTCGCGCGCGCGTTCGGTGAATTCGGCGCGACCATCACCTTTGTTTCAAGCATCCCCGGCGAGACGCGCACGCTGCCGATCGCCATCTACGAACTGATGAGCCTGCCCGCTGGCGATGCCGGCGTGCAGCGCCTGACCGTGGTCGCCCTGGTCGTTGCGCTTGGCGCCACCGTCGGCGCGGCGATACTCGGCGGTTCGCTGTGGGGGCGTCGCCGCGATGATTGAACTGGCGCTCTCGCACAAGCTGGCGGATCTCGATATCGACATCCGTTTTTCCTCGGCCGCGCGCTGCCTTGCCCTGTTTGGCGATTCCGGTGCCGGCAAGACCACCATCCTCAATGCCATTGCCGGCTTGCTCCGCCCACGCCAGGCGCGCATCGTCCTCGATGGGCAGGTGCTCGTCGATACCGAAGCCGGCATCGACATGCCGCCAGCTGCGCGCGAAGTCGGCTATGTGTTCCAGGATGGCCGCCTGTTTCCGCACCTGAGCGCACGTGCCAACCTGCTCTACGCAAGCCAGGCGCGGCAGCGCAAGGCGACGCAGTTCGAGCGCCTCGTCGACCTGCTTGAACTGGCACCCCTGCTCGAACGGCGCCCGCAAACCTTGTCCGGCGGGGAGCGCCAGCGCGTCGCCATCGGCCGCGCGCTGATGTCCGAGCCGCGCATCCTGCTGCTCGATGAGCCACTGACCGGCCTGCACCGCGAAGCGCGCGTGCAGGTGCTTGATCACCTGCGTCGACTCAAGCAGGCCTTGCGCGTGGCCACCCTGCTCGTTTCGCACCAGGCCGACGAGGTCATCGCCCTGGCCGACGAGGTGATCCGCGTGCATGCCGGCACGATGACCGCGCAGCTCGACATGGCGCAATTCCAGAGCCAGCGCGATTGATGCCGGCACCGGAAACGGGGAATGCTTTTCTGCTTGCGATCAACGCGTTAGGCTAGGCACTTGAAACGATCGTTTGAGGATTGCCGATGAAACTGCGCACCTGGATTGCATTCGTGCTGGGCAGCCTGCTGCTCGCATCCTGTGGCGGCGGCCCGGTCAAGCGCGTCAGCCCGCCCACTGCCAGCGTGCAGGAGCTGGTCGTTCGTGCCGACGGCAACTGGCACCTGCGCGTGCGCCTGCAGAACTTCAGCAATGTGCCGATGACCTTCAGCGGCATCGATGCCGAGCTCGCCATCGGCGACGACGCGGTGGGCACGATCAAGCTGCCGTTCAAGCTCGATATCCCCGGCGAAAGCGCCGACGTCTTCGAGGCGGATCTGCTCCCGCTCGCCGGCACTCGCGCACCGGTGGGCGATTTCGCCTATCGCCTGCACGGCACGATCAGCAGCAGCGAGCCGAAAGGCAACTTCAAGTTCACGCGCGAGAGCCAGCTGAGCCCGGCCCCCGGCCTGCCCGGCACCTGGCGCTGAACCATCACCGACACTCCCAGGAATCGAAATGACCCAGTACAAGGCCCCCATCCAGGACATCCGCTTCGCCCTCAATGACGTGCTCGGTGCCGCAGCGCTGTTCCAGCGCCTGCCCGGCTTTGAATCAGCGACGCCCGATATCGTCGACGCCGTGCTCGACGAAGCAGCGCGCTTCGCCGAGCAGGTGCTGGCACCGCTGAATGCCAGCGCCGACCAGGAGGGCTGCACGCTGGACAAGGCCACGGCCAGCGTGCGCACGCCAAAGGGCTTCAAGGAAGCCTATGCGAAATTCGTCGAAGGCGGCTGGCCGGCGCTGACCATCCCGGCGGCGTTTGGTGGCCAGGAGCTGCCCGAGACGATCGGCGTGATCCTCAAGGAGATGATCGACGCCGCGAACATGTCCTGGAGCAATTTCCCGATGCTCTCGCACGGCGCCAGCGAAGCACTCAAGGTGCACGGCGAGAAATGGCAGCAGGAGGCGTTCCTGACGCCGATCATCGAGGGCCGCTGGACCGGCACGATGTGCCTGACCGAACCGCAATGCGGCACCGACCTCGGCCTGCTGAAGACGCGCGCCGAACCGAATGCCGACGGCAGCTACGGCATCAGCGGCACCAAGATCTTCATCACTGCCGGCGAGCATGACCTCACCGACAACATCATCCACCTCGTCCTCGCGCGTCTGCCCGACGCACCGCCCGGGGTGAAGGGCATCTCGCTGTTCATCGTGCCGAAATTCAAGGTCGACCGGCAGGGCAAGGTCGGCGCGCGCAATTCGCTCGCCGTCGGCTCGATCGAGCACAAGATGGGCATCCATGCCTCGGTCACCTGCGTGATGAATTTCGACCAGGCCGAGGGCTGGCTGATTGGCGGCCCGAACAAGGGCCTCAACGCCATGTTCACGATGATGAACACGGCGCGCATGGCGGTCGGCGTGCAGGGCCTCGGGCAGATCGAACGCGGCTACCAGAGCTCGCTGGACTACGCGCGCAACCGCCTGCAGATGCGCGCGGCGAGCGGGCCGAAGTTCCCCGACAAGCCGGCGGATCCGCTGATCGTGCACGCCGATGTGCGGCGCATGCTGCTGACGCAGAAATCCTTTGCCGAAGGTTGCCGCGTGCTCGCCCTGTATGCCTACATGCAGCACGACATCTCCACCCATGCGGCGGATCCGGAAGAACGCAAGCGCGGCGAGGAACTGGTCTCGTTCCTGACTCCGATCGTCAAGGGCCTGCTCACCGAACTGGCCCAGGAATCGACCTACGATGCCATCCAGATCTTCGGCGGACATGGCTTCATCGTCGAAACCGGAGTCGAGCAGTTTGCCCGCGATGCGCGCATCACCACGCTGTATGAGGGCACCACCCAGATCCAGGCCAACGACCTGCTCGGGCGCAAGATCCTGCAATTGCAGGGGGCCGGCCTCAAGCACTTCCTCGGCGAGATCTCGGCGTTCTGCCAGGCCAGCGCCAACAAGCCCGACCTCGGCGAGTTCATCGCGCCACTGGCCATCGTCACCAAGGAGTGGAGCGACCTGACCCAGGAAATCGCCCGCAAGGCACAGGCGAATGTCGAGGAAGTCGGTGCCGCCGCCGTCGACTATCTCTTCTACTCCGGTTACGTGGCCGTGGCTTACTGCTGGGCGCGCAGCGTCGCCGCGCTGGAGGGTTCGGCGCAGTCCGAAGCGTTCAAGGAAGCCAAGCGGCATACTGCACGCTTTTATTTCAGCCGTATCCTGCCGCGCATCCACAGCCACGGTGCCGCGATCCGCGCCGGTGCGGATACACTGATGGCCATGCCCGATTCGCAATTTGGTTGAAACCTGGAAACGACAGATGGATTCGGAAGCCAATATCCACATCCGCCTCGCCGATGCCGACGATGACGATTTCATCCTCGGCCTGGTGCCCCGATTCGTCGAAGGCTTCGAGCTTCCACCCTGGCGACGGCGGGGCGAATGCGCCGAACACATCAAGCTCGACCTCGCCCGCCACCTGTCTGAACAGCCGCCAGGCTCGCATGTCTTCGTTGCCGAAAACGACGACGGCAAGCGCGTCGGCTTCATCCATCTGCAGACGGTCAAGGATTATTTCAGCGACGCGCAGAACGGCCACATCTCCGATCTTGCCGTCGCCAACCACCACGATGGCGAGGGCGTTGGCCGCGCCCTGCTCGCCTACGCCGAACGCTGGGCGCGCGAGCACAAATACCGCCATCTGCAACTTGCCGTTTTCCCCGGCAACGAGCGCGCGCGGACGATCTACGAAAAAGCCGGCTTTGGCGTCGACATCCTGCGCCTGACCAAGCCGCTGCGCTGAGGCGGAGCCGAGGTTGCCCGCGCGCGCTCAGGCGCGCTCGCGCACATACACGGATTTCGCCGAACCGCCGCCCGCCATGGGCCGCTCCTCGATGTCGAACAGGTTGCTGGCCGCGACCAGTTCGCGCAGCTTGGAATAGCCGTAGCTGCGCGCGTCGAAATCAGGCATCTGCTTGACCAGGTAGTTGCCGACCAGGCCGAGGAAGGCCCAGCCTGTGTCGTCCGATGACGCCTCGACCGCATCACGCAGCAAGCGTGCGAGGCGCTTGTCCTTGGCCACGCCCGATGCCGGCTTGGCCGCGGCGGGTTTGCCTTCGCCCTTGTCGAGCAGGAATTCGGTGTAGATGAACTTGTCGCAGGCGGAGACGAAGGGCTGCGGCGTCTTGCGTTCGCCGAAGCCGTACACGGTCAGGCCGGACTCGCGAATGCGTGCCGCGATGCGGGTGAAATCGCTGTCGCTGGAGACGATGCAGAAGCCGTCGAGACGCTGGCTGTAGAGCAGATCCATGGCGTCGATGATCATCGCCGAATCCGTCGCGTTCTTGCCGACCGTGTAGCGGAATTGCTGGATCGGCTGGATCGAGTGCGACAGCAATACCTCTTTCCAGCCCTTCAACTGCGGCCCGGTCCAGTCGCCGTAGATGCGCTTGACGCTGGCCGTGCCGTACTTGCTGACCTCGGCGAGCAGGCCTTCGACGATCGAGGGCTGCGCGTTGTCTGCATCGATGAGGACGGCAAGCCGGCTGGATGCGGGGCTGCTCATGGCTCTGGCTCCGTGGCGGGATGCGCCGAGGATAACGCCATTCCGCCGTGTTCGTCGCCGCCCTCATGCGCGCCTTGCATATCGCCATGTGCAACGCTTCCTTCCGCGATCCGGTTGCCACTCCCAGTATCGCCGGTCGACGGACGTCCAGACGTCCAAACCGATCGCACCGAGCATGTCCGCCCAGATCCACACCCCAGCACAATTACCCATTGCCGGTGAAAAGGGCATCCAGCTGGCGCGCCTCGTCGATGGCCTCGATCCGCAGGCCTTGTGGTGGCTGTCCGGCTACAGCGCCGGTTTGGCCAGCAAGTTGCAGCCACAGGCGCTGGCACCGGCAGTGGCTCCAACCCAGGCACTCGCGCCGATCACGGTGCTGTATGCCAGCCAGACCGGGAATGCACGACGCGTGGCCGAACGCCTTGCCGCCGATATCGAATCCGCCGGCAGCGCGGTGCGCCTGCTGCGCGCGGATGCGTACGCGCGGCGCGAGCTCAAGGACGAGCGCCTTCTCTACATTGTCATCAGTACCCAGGGCGATGGCGATCCGCCGGATGATGCGCGCACCCTGGTCGAATACCTGGCCGGCAAGCGCGCGATGCCACTGCCCGGCGTGCGCTTTGCCGTGCTTGGTCTTGGCGACTCGAGCTATCCGCAGTTCAACGCGGTTGCGCGCAAGCTCGACGCGCGCCTCGCCGAGCTGGGTGCCGAGCGCCTGTTCGCCCTGGGCGAAGCGGATCTCGACATTGAAACCATTGCCGATCCGTGGCGTCGGCAGGCGCTTGATCACGCCATCGAATCCACACCCGCAGCCACGCCGTGCGCCAGCGTGGTGCCATTGCGCGCCGTGGCGACGACGCCACGGCACGATCGCGATGCGCCGTTTGCCGCCGAGCTGCTGGCCAACCAGCGCATCAGCGCGCGCGACAGTGAAAAGGATGTCCGCCACCTCGAACTGTCGCTGCACGGTTCCGGCCTTGAGTACGAGCCCGGCGACGCGCTCGGCGTCTGGCCACGCAACGCGACCGCGCTCGTCTACAGCGTGCTTGATCTGCTGGCATTGGATGGCGATGCCGCGATCAGCCACGGCGGCGAAACGCATCCGTTGCGTCACTGGTTGCAGGTGCGCCGGGAGCTGACCCGGATTGGCCGGCCATTTCTCGCCCGTCACGCGGCGCTGGCCGGCAATGCCGGATTGAACCACCTGCTTGCCACAGGGCAATCGGCGGCCTTGGCCACCCTGCTCGGCAGTCACCAGTTGCCCGATGTGCTGCGCGCCTGGCGGGCGGACTGGGGCGCCGAGGAACTGGTCGACGCCCTGCGTCCGCTGACCCCGCGCCTGTATTCAATTGCCTCCAGCCGCAAGCTGGTCGGCGAGGAAGCGCATTTGACCGTCGCCCATGTCGAATACCAGGCCTTTGGCCACCGCCATCAGGGCGTGGCATCGGGCTACCTTGCCGATGCCGGCGACGAGACGCGCATTGCGGTTTTCATCGAACGCAACGAGCGCTTCCGCCTGCCTGCCGATGACAGCCGCGACATCATCATGATCGGTGCCGGCACCGGCATCGCTCCGTATCGGGCCTTCGTGCAGGAGCGCGCGGCGAGGGGGGCCAGCGGGCGCAACTGGCTGCTGTTCGGCAATCCGCGTTTCCACAGCGATTTCCTTTACCAGGTCGAATGGCAGGAAGCCTTGCGCGAGGGTCGTCTCCATCGCCTCGATCTCGCCTTCTCGCGCGATCAGGCCAGCAAGATCCACGTGCAGCAGCGCCTGCGTGAAAACAGTCGCCAGCTTCTCGACTGGTTGGGCAACGGCGCGCATCTGTATGTGTGCGGTGATGCCACGCGCATGGCACGCGACGTCGAGGACACCCTGCTCGAGGTGTTCGCCGGGCATGCCAATGGTGATCGCGCACAGGCGGCCGGGAAACTCGAACTCCTGCGCCAGGAGGGTCGCTATGCGCGCGATGTGTACTGAGCCCCGGCCACCACCGCTCCGTCATTCCGGCGAAGGCCGGGATGACGGAAATCAAGATCAAGGCGTGACGATTTCCCGGCAAATCCCATGACTACCCCCATCTCCAACGTCGAACAGATCAAGCAGGCCAGCCGACACCTGCGTGGCAGCTTGCGCGAGAGCCTTGGCGATGCGCATACCGGCGCGATCCGCGCCGATGACACGGCACTGATCAAGTTCCACGGCAGCTACCAGCAGGATGATCGCGACCTGCGCGAGGAACGTCGCCAGCAGAAACTCGAACCGGCTTACAGCTTCATGATCCGCACGCGCACGCCGGGTGGCGTGGTCACGCCGCGGCAATGGCTGGCCCTCGATGCGATTGCCACGCGCCATGCGAACGGCTCGCTGCGACTCACCACGCGCCAGGCCTTGCAGTTCCACGGCGTGATCAAGCGCAAACTCAAGGCCACCCTGCAGGCCATCAACGCCAGCCTGATCGACACCATTGCCGCCTGCGGCGACGTCAATCGCAATGTGATGGTTTCGGCGAATCCGGTCGAGTCGCCCGCACATGCGCTCGTGCATGACTGGGCGCGGCGGCTCTCCGAGCACCTGAAGCCGAACACCCGTGCCTACCACGAGATCTGGCTCGACGAGGAACGCATTGCCGGTGGCGAGGCCGAAAGCGAACCGCTGTACGGCGATACGTATCTGCCGCGCAAGTTCAAGATCGCCTTCGCCGTGCCGCCGCACAACGATGTCGATGTCTTCGCGCATGATCTCGGCTGCGTCGCCATCCTCGAAGAGGGCGCGCTCGCCGGCTTCAACATCAGTGTCGGTGGCGGCATGGGCGCCACGCACAATGATGCCGAGACTTATCCCCTGCTCGGCCAGCTCATCGGTTTCGCCACGCCCGATCAGTTGTTCGCCATCGCCGAGGCCGTGCTCGCCACGCAACGCGATTTCGGCAACCGCAGCGCGCGCAAGCGGGCACGCCTCAAATACACGATCGAGGATCGTGGCCTTGACTGGTTCAAGGGCGAGGTCGAACGCCGCGCCGGTTTCGCGCTGGCTGTCACGCGCCCATTCGCGTTCGAACACAACGGCGATCGCTTTGGCTGGAGCGAAGGCCATGACGGTCGCTGGCACCTGACCCTGCGCATCGAAGCCGGACGCATCGCCGATCGCGGCGCGTCGACGCCGATGAGCGGCTTGCGCGCGATCGCCGGCAGCCATCGTGGTGATTTCCGCCTGACGCCAAACCAGAACCTGGTCATCGCCAATGTCGCGGCAGAAGACCGCGCCGCCATCGATGCCCTGGTCGCAAGGCATGGACTGGATCTGCATCGACGCGCCAGCCCGTTGCGCTTGCATGCGCTGGCCTGCGTGGCCCTGCCAACCTGCGGCCTGGCCATGGCCGAGGCCGAACGTTACCTGCCCGACCTGCTCGGCAAGGTCGAAGGCCTGCTGGAGAAGCATGCGCTCGCCGATGCGCCGATCCACCTGCGCATTTCCGGATGCCCGAACGGATGTTCACGTCCGTATCTCGGCGAGATCGCCCTCGTCGGCAAGGCGCCCGGGCGCTACAACCTCATGCTCGGCGCGGATCGCCGCGGCCAGCGCCTCAACGCGCTGTACGCCGAGAACATCGATGAAGCCGCGATCCTTGCCCATCTCGACACGCTGTTTGCGCGCTACGCGGCCGAGCGCAATGCCGCGGAAGCGTTCGGCGATTTCCTGGTGCGCGCTGGCGTCGTTCGACCCGCTGCCGGCATCCCCCTGGAGGTGATCGCATGAGCATGCTTCCGGATCTGGTCGCGGCCGCCGAGGATTCGCGCGCCCTGGCCATCCTCAACCAGTGGCTGGAAACGCGGAGCGCCGAGGAGCGCGTGGCCTGGGCGCTGCAAACGCTGCCGGACCAGCATGTGCTGTCGTCGAGCTTCGGGGCGCAGGCGGCGGTCTCCCTGCATCTGGTCAGTCGCCAGTGCCGCAAGGTGCCGGTGATCCTCATCGATACCGGCTACCTGTTCGAGGAAACCTATCGTTTTGCCGATGAACTGACCGAGCGACTCGAGCTCGATCTGCATGTCTACCGGCCAAAGCTCGGTCGCGCCTGGATGGAGGCGCGCCATGGCCGCCTCTGGGAACAAGGCCTCGAAGGCCTCAGTCGCTACGACAACCTGCGCAAGGTCGAACCGCTGCGTCGCGCCCTTGCGGAACTCGGCGCGCGCACCTGGTTCGCCGGCCTGCGCCGCAGCCAGGCCAGCACGCGCGAAAACGTCGACGTGCTCCAGCTCAGGCACGGGCGCTGGAAAATGCATCCGCTGATCGACTGGAACGACCGCGACATCCGGCAATACCTCAGCCGCCACGACCTGCCCTACCACCCGCTGTGGCACGAAGGCTATGTCTCCATCGGCGACGTGCACACGACGCGCCCATGGCAACCCGGCATGCGCGAGGAAGACACCCGCTATTTCGGCCTCAAGCGCGAGTGCGGCATCCATCTGGAAGTTTGAGCGTGATGGTCTTCGCCACACTGGCGAAAAACACCGCGAGCTGAACACTCAGGCCGCGCGAACCACCGATTCCCGTGGTTTGAGTTCGCGCCAATGCGGTGGCGGCGGCCAGTTGGCGGCGGCGGCACCCTGGACGACGCGAACCAGATCGCGGCGATCGATCTGCGGGGCCAGGGCGACAATCAGGTCAAGCGCGTAGTCCCGCTGCACGCGATCACGCTGCAGGATCACCCAACTGGTGCAGGACGGCAGCAGGCCGCGCGCCGAATAGACGCAGAAATCGGCACGATCCGCGTCATCCAGCGCCATTTCGGCGAGCACGCCGATGCCGAGGCCGGCGCGCACATAGGTCTTGATGAGGTCGGCATCGCGCGCCGCGACGGCCAGCTTCAACTCGCAGCCGGCCTCGACGATGGCGCGGCGCAGCGAGGATTCCGGCGCCAGCGAGGATTCGTAGCTGACCAGCGCGTGCGCGGCGAGCTCGTCGATGCGCGGCACGCGGCCCAGCCTGGCCAGGGCATGGTCTTTCGGCAGCAGGATCTGTCGATCCCAGCGAAAGATCGGGATGGCCAGTTCGGCGTTTGGCGGCGTACTCGCGGTGCTGATGATGGCCAGATCGGCGGCACCCTTGCCGAGCAGGTCGATCAATTCGGTATCGCCATGCGGCTCCAGGCGGATGCCGACTGCGGGATAGCGGCGCTTGATCCTGGCGATGGCCGCGGGCAAGACGAAGCGCGCCTGGGTATGCGTGGTGACCAGGACCAGCTCGCCGGCATTCTCGTTGCGCAGGTTGGCCGCCAGCACGCGGATGTTCGCCGCCTCGGCAAGGATGCTGCGGGCGCGGGCGATGACCTGGGCACCGGGTGCGGTAATGGATTCGAGGCTCTTGCCCTTGCGCAGGAAGATCTGGAAGCCCAGCTCGTCCTCAAGCTGCCGCAGTTGACGCGAAATACCCGGCTGGGTCGCATGCACGCGCTCGGAGGTCAGGGTGATGTTGAGGCCGGCGTCGGCAATGGCGACGATGTAGCGCAACTGGGTCAGGGTCATGGCAGGCCACGTTCGGGAATTGTTTGCTCCTGCGCCTGACGGTCGGCGCAGGTCCGGCACATCGATCGATTGTCCCGAAGCCGAATCCCGCCTTGCCGAATCGACAACCGCACGGCGGGATTCCTGCTTGCCCAGCATAGGGACTTGCGCTGGCTGCGTCCACCATGGACGTCTAGACGTCTTTCCGCCCTCATCACCGTTTCGCATATGCGCCTGAGCGAATGGCATTTCCGCTGGCGACGGACTGCTCCTAGCTTGCCGGCCATGAACCTGTATCCCCTGTTTGCCAACCTGCGTGGAAAACGCGTGCTTGTCGTTGGTGGTGGCCACGTTGCCGAGCGCAAGGTCGCCGCGCTGCGCAAGACCGGTGCCGACATCCAGGTCGGTGCGCCGCGGATCAGCCGGCAACTGGCGCTGTGGGTTGCCAGCGGCAGCATCGGCCATCATCGAGCCGAATTTGCGGATGACTGGCTGCAGGGCGCCTGGCTGGTCGTCGCCGCCACTGCGGATCGGGCGCTGAATCGGCGCATCGCGGCGGCAGGCGAACGTTGCCGCGTGTTCGTCAATGTCGTCGACGATGCCGAGCTGTCCAGCTTCCACGTGCCCGCCGTGGTTGATCGCAGCCCCTTGCTGATTGCCATTTCCACGGCCGGCGCGGCACCGCTGCTGGCGCGCCTGCTGCGCGAACGCATCGAATCCTTGCTGGATGCCTCGCTTGGCCCGCTGGCGGCGCTGGCCGCCCGCTATCGCCAGCGCATCCGCGCGCGCTTCCCGGATCTGACGCGACGCCGCGCGTTCCTCGAAACCCTGTTCGGCGGCAAGGTTGCCGCCGAGCTGCGCCGCGATCGTCCGCTTGCTGCCGAGCGCGCGCTGGAAGCCGCACTCGCCGAAGTCACCATGCCGAATCCACGCGGCTCGGTGGTGCTGGTCGGTGCCGGCCCCGGCGATGCGGGCCTGCTGACCTTGCACGGCTTGCGCGCCCTGCAACAAGCCGACGTGATCCTGCATGACCGGCTGGTCTCCACGCCGATCCTCGAACTGGCCCGCCGCGACGCGCTGTTCATTGAAGTCGGCAAGCAGGGCGGCGGCGCGCAGACGCCGCAGGATCGCATCCACGCATTGATGCTCGAACATGCCAACGCCGGCCGGCGCGTCGTGCGCCTGAAGGGTGGCGACCCGTTCGTGTTCGGTCGCGGTGGCGAGGAACTGGAGTTCCTGCGCGCGCACGCGATCGATTTCGAGGTCGTCCCGGGGATCACCGCGGCAATCGGCTGTGCCGCCTATGCCGGCATCCCGCTGACCCATCGTGAACATGCGCAATCGCTGCGCCTGCTCACCGCGCATTGCCGCGAATCGATCGACACCCTCGATTGGCGCATGCTCGCCGCGCCAGGTCAGACCCTGGCTGTCTACATGGGCGTTGGCGAACTGCCGCGAATACAGCGCAACTTGATCGAAAACGGACGTGCACCGGAAACGCCGATTGCCCTCATCGAAAACGGCTCGCGCCCCGACCAGCGCGTGGTTCGCGCCACGCTCGGCGACCTCGCCAGCAGCGCCCGCCAGCATCGCCTGCAGTCGCCGACCCTGTTGATTGTTGGCGAAGTCGCTGCCCTGGCCGATCAGCTCAACTGGTTTGGCCCGCAGCCATTGACCATCCCGGTCGACAAAGCGCATGTTCTGCGCGCTGCCTGACTACAAGGAACACCATCCCATGTCCTACGCATCCATCCTCGACACGATCGGCAATACTCCGGTCGTCAAGCTGCAGCGCCTCGCCCCGCCGGGCATCGACCTCTTCGTCAAGGTCGAGTCGTTCAATCCGGGTGGCTCGGTCAAGGATCGCCTCGCCCTGGCGGTGGTCCTCGATGCCGAGAAAAGCGGCAAGCTGAAACCCGGGCAGACCATCGTCGAGGCAACCTCGGGCAACACCGGCGTCGCCCTGGCCATGGTCGCCGCCGCGCGCGGCTATCCGTTCGTCGCGGTGATGGCGGAAACCTTCTCCATCGAAAGGCGCAAGCTGATCCGTGCCTATGGCGGCAAGGTCATCCTCACGCCGGCGGCGGCGCGCGGCACCGGCATGGTCGCCAAGGCCCGCGAACTGGCGGAAAAGCACGGCTGGTTCCTCAGTGCGCAGTTCGACAATCCGGCCAATCCCGCCTGGCATCGCAATACCACCGGCCCGGAAATCCTGCGCGACTTCGCCGGCAAGCGCCTCGATTATTTCGTCAGCGGCTGGGGCACCGGCGGCACCCTGACCGGCGTCGGTGAAGTGCTGCGCCTGGCTCGCCCGGAAGTGCAGATCATCGCCAGTGAACCGGCGGCGGCGGCGATGCTCTCGGGCAAGGAATGGAAGCCGCACAAGATCCAGGGCTGGACACCGGACTTGATCCCGTCCGTGCTCAATCGCAATGTTGCCCATCGCATCCTCACCGTCGACGACACCGTCGCCCGTGATACGGCGCGACTGCTGGCGCAAAAGGAAGGCATCTTCGCCGGCGTCTCCGCCGGTGCCACCCTGGCCAGCGCACTGGAGATTGCCGGCGAGGCGAAAGCGGGTTCGGTGATCCTGGCCATGCTGCCGGATACCGGCGAACGCTATCTGTCGACCTATTTGTTCGAGGGCGTCAACGAGGGTTCCGACGATGAGTGGCTGGCCGCGCTGGGCTGAGCACCGGCACTCGCGTATTCCAGTTCGGCCAAGCTCGGTTTTCCCGGCTGGGCGAATGTTCCTGCAACGGATGCAAAAAGGGCGCCTTGCGGCGCCCTTTTCGGGAATGCGGAGGCGGAGAATCAGGCCCCTTTCTTCCATTGGCCGAGGGCGGCCAAGCCATTTTCGCGGGCACGCTGGGCGACCGTGCTCTGCGCGGCGGCGAAATTGGCCGCCATGTCCTTGCCCCACAGCTTGAGTGCCGCCTGCTGCATGGCGCGACCGTATGAGAACGACAACGGCCAAGGGTGCGGACCCTGCTGGTTCATCGCATTGAGATGCGCGGTGGCGAGTTCATCGGACTGGCCACCGGAGAGGAAGACGATACCCGGCAGCGATGCCGGCACCGAGGCCTTGAGGCAGCGGATGGTCGCGTCGGCGACATCGTCGATGTCGGATTGCTCTTCGCAATCCTTGCCCGCCAGCACCATGCTCGCCTTGAGGATGGTGCCCTCGAGAAACACGTTCTGCTCGTACAGGGAAGCAAACAGGCTGCGCAGGGTGGCTTCGGTCACTTCATAGCATTCGTCGATGTCGTGCGAACCATCCATCAGCACTTCCGGTTCGACCATCGGCACGATGCCGGCTTCCTGGCACAGCGCCGCATAACGGGCCAATGCGTGGCAATTGGCTTCGATGCAGGTGCCGCTCGGTGCATCGCCGCTGATCGTGATGACCGCACGCCACTTGGCGAACTTGGCGCCCAGTTTGGCGTATTCGTTGAGACGCTCGCGCAGGCCATCGAGGCCTTCGGTAACCAGCTCGCCCGGAAAACCGGCCAGCGGGAAAGGTCCCTTGTCGACCTTGATGCCCGGCAGGATGCCGGCATCGAGCATGAGCTTGGTGAACGGCACGCCGGCCTTGGTCGACTGGCGGATCGTCTCGTCGTACAGGATCGCACCGGAGATGTGCTGGTTCAGGCCCGGCGTGGTCAACAGCATCTCGCGATAGGCGCGGCGATTCTCTTCGGTGTTCGGCACGCCCACCGTGTCAAAACGCTTCTTGATGGTGTTGTTGGATTCGTCGATGGCAATGATGCCCTTGCCCGGTGCCACCATCGCCTGGGCGATGCTTTCAAGCTGCTCGATACTCATGGATGAACGACTCCGTAAAACAAACGCGTTATGCCGTCACGCAGGATGCTGGGTGCCGGACAGGGAGGGATGGGACTTTCAGGGGCGCGGAGTATAGGCCAGATCGCGTCGGACTGCAGTCCGCCCGGGTCCGCCATCGGCACACTGGCGACGCGTCAAAGCGTCGCAACGATTGTCGGCACGTTATTGTTTTTGCTGGCTTTTCGGATTCCAGCGCCGTGCCGGGATGACACACTTCTCCATGATCGCCTGACGCGCATCTGCATCCGCCGGGAGATTGAACGGAAAGATCAGCGAACTGAACACGCGATCACGCCCGGCGTTGCTGATGGTCGGCTCGAACTCGATGTTTTCGGCGATGCTCCGGGCCAGCTCGCCGAGACCGCCCGGTGGCTCGACCTTCTCGACGGTGATATTGCTGGCACGGCCATTGCCTTCGACGATGAACGACACCGCCGCGCAACCGGATTGATCCATGTTCTTGCCACCGAGGGGCGCATTGCCCGCGACCGAGGCCTTCATCAGCACCCAGTATTTTTCAAGGTCCTCCGGCGCGACCGAACGCGGAACCTTTTGCGCAAAAGCAAACGACATCACGGACATGCTGGCAACCAGCAAAATGGCACGGCGCAGATACATGGCAGTTACTCCGCTGGAAAGGGACGAAGGATAGCGAATCCGGGGCAAGCGAACCCTGTTCATCCTTCGACTGGCTCAGGACTTTCGGAGGCGAGCGGATTTGCATTCTGGCGGCCTGGTGCGATTCTTTCGCCGAAAACCGCGAAGACAAGCGAAACCCGGCGCCTGGTCGCATTCCCGTCAATCGTTCGGCAGGCTCGGGACGAACAGAGAGTGAGGGTTGAGTCCGCCCCACCCGCTCGCCCTGAGCCTGTCGCAGGAGCGCCCTCAGCCTTCGGACCCGAAATCAGAGATCTCCCAACCCCTCAGCCATTCCATCCGCGCCGACGCGCAACAGTTTCAACGTATTGGTGCCGCCGAGCTGGCCGGTGTGGTCGCCGGTGGTGAGGATCACGCGGTCGTCCTCGACCAGGTGAGCAAGGTGGTACAGGTGCTGGATCGCCTCGCGCGCGGCTTGCATCGGGCCGACATCGTGGGGATCGAATTCGATCGGGTGGACATCGCGAAACAGCAGCATGCGCCGACGCGCGGCAGCATTGCGCGACAGCGCGTAGATGGGCACGCTGGAGCGATGGCGTGACAGCCAGCGCGCCGTGGCACCGGATTCTGTCAAGGCAACAATGGCACGCACGCCAATGCGGTCGGCGAGGAACATGCTCGCCAGGGCAATGGCCTGGTCGGTGCGATCAAGTGCATGCGCGCCCGGCCCGAAATCGATCTTTGGCTCGAACTGGCGTTCCGCACCCAGGCAGACCCGGCGCATCGCGGCAACGGCCGTATCCGGATGGCGGCCCGAGGCGGTCTCCTGCGACAACATCACCGCGTCGGTGCCGTCGATCACCGCGTTGGCGACATCGAGCACTTCGGCGCGGGTCGGAATGGGCGACTCGACCATCGATTGCATCATCTGCGTGGCGGTGATGACGACGCGGCTGCGCTCCAGCGTTTCGCGGATGATCTTCTTCTGCAGCCCGGGCAATTCCGCATCACCGATTTCCACGCCGAGGTCGCCGCGGGCGACCATCACCACATCGCTGGCGTCGATGATTTCGCCGAGCGCGGCAATCGCTTCGGTACGTTCGATCTTGGCGACGATGGCGGCATCGCCGCCGGCCTCGCGCAGCAGGCGACGCGCCTGTTCGACATCGGCCGCGCATTTGACGAAGGATACCGCGAGAAATTCGACCTGCAGTTCGGCGGCAAGCTGGATATCGTGGCGATCCTTGTCCGAAAGCGCGGCAACCGTAAGCCCGCCCCCCTGGCGATTGATGCCCTTGCGATCGGACAGGCGACCGCCAATACGCACGCGGCAATGCACCAGTTCGACAACCACCTCGACAACGTCAAGGGCAATCAGGCCGTCATCGAGGAGGAGGAGGTCGCCAGGCTTCACGTCGCGCCACAGGTCGAGATAGCCGACGCCAACCCGGCTGGCATCGCCGGGTGGTGCATCGGCACGGCAGTCCAGGGTGAAGCGCGCACCGACCTCAAGATGCACCGCGCCATCGGCAAAGCGCTCGACGCGGATCTTCGGTCCCTGCAGGTCGCCAAGCACGGCGACCTCACGACCAAGTTCCGCCGCTGCGGCACGCGCCGCCGCGGCACGTGCGCGATGGTCGTCGGCAACGCCGTGGGAGAAATTCAGGCGCACCACATCCACGCCTTCGGCAAGGACCTTCTTCAACATCCCGGGCGCATCGGTGGCCGGGCCCAACGTGGCAATGATCCGCGTGCGACGCAACTGCTCAGACATCCAGTGATCCCTCCGGGTCAACGCATGAAGCTATCACAGGCGTGCGGCGGCAACGTGTCGGCACGTCCCCGCGCACGCCTGCGCATGGATTGCGCGGAGCGGATCAGGCGCCGCGTGCACGCAGCGCGGTGACAGCCGGCAACTCCTGGCCCTCGAGGAATTCAAGGAAGGCGCCGCCGCCGGTGGAGATGTAGGAAACCTTGTCGGCAATGCCGTATTTCTCGACTGCGGCGAGGGTGTCGCCGCCGCCGGCAATGGAGAACGCCGGCGATTTCGCGATGGCCTGCGCCAGCACCCTGGTGCCGCCGCCAAAGGCATCGAACTCGAATACGCCAACCGGGCCGTTCCAGACCACGGTGCCGGCCTTGTCGATCATGGCGGCGTAATGCGCGGCGGTCTGCGGGCCGATATCGAGGATCATGTCCTCGTCGCCGACCTCGGCAACGAGCTTCACCGTCGCTGGCGCATCGGCGGCAAAGCGCGGCGCGACGACGACATCGACGGGAATCGGCACCTGTCCGCCGCGCGCCGCGGCTGCCGCGCTGATGCGTCGGGCCGTGTCGACCAGTTCCGGCTCGCACAGCGATTTGCCGACCTTGTAGCCGGCTGCAGCGAGGAAGGTGTTGGCAATGCCGCCACCGACGATCAACTGATCGACCTTGTCGACGAGGTTCTCCAGCAGGGTCAGCTTGGTCGACACCTTGGATCCGGCAACGATCGCCAGCAGCGGTCGCGATGGATATTCAAGCGCCTTGGCCAGCGCATCGAGCTCGGCCATCAGCAATGGTCCACCGGCGGCGATCCGCGCGAAGCGGATCACCCCATGCGTGGACGCCTGCGCGCGGTGCGCGGTGCCAAACGCATCCATGACGAAGACATCGCACAATGCCGCATATTTGCGCGAGAGCGCCTCGTCGTCCTTGGCCTCGCCGACATTCATGCGGCAGTTTTCAAGCAGGCTGATCGAGCCGGGCGCAACCTCGACGCCGTCGACCCAGTCGCGGATCAGCGGCACCTCGCGGCCAAGCAACTCCGACAAACGCGCGGCCACCGGGGCCAGCGAATCCGCCTCGCTCCAGACGCCCTCCTTGGGCCGTCCCAGATGCGAGGTGACCAGCACCGTCGCGCCCTTTTCCAGGGCCAGTTTCAACGTCGGCAATGAAGCCGTGATGCGCTGCTCGGAGGTGATCCTGCCCGCCTCGATCGGCACGTTGAGATCCTGTCGTATGAGGACGCGCTTGTTGCCGAGATCGAGATCGCTCATGCGAAGGATGGGCATCGGGCTTTCCTGGTCATTGGAAGAAGATGAGCGCGCCATTACAGCGACAGCGCGCGAACTTTGCAAATGATCCAGGCGGTGTTTGCGGCATCCCGCAACGGCCTGCACGCCGTCACCTCGAGCGGCGCGTCCGTTGCATCGGCTTCACCTTGTCCGGCGCTCCCGATCGCGCGGACGGCAGGCGCATCATTGGCCGCCGCTGCACGGTCGCTGTCAAAGCCAGCGCCGCACCCGCGCGCAATAGGCGCTGAACGCCTCGCCAAAGATGCGTTGCAGGGCGCGCTCTTCCGGACGGATCTGGAAGCGGGTGATGTAGAGGACGAAGGCGAGGATGCCTGCGAACGGCAACCAGGCGGAAAGATGCACTGCCCAGGCCAGCAACAGGATGGCCATGCCGACATACATCGGATTGCGCGTGATGCGGTAGATGCCACCGACGACCAGGCTCGAACTGCGCTCGGGCTTGAGCGGATTGACGGTCGTGCGCGAGGCGCGAAACGCGAGGATGCCGGACACATCGAAGGCGATGCCGATCAGCACCAGCACGACGACAAGGACGTGGCGCAGTTCCGCTTGCATGGCAAAGCGCGGGCCGATCTGCGCCAGTGCCCACATCGCGGCAACCGTCAGCAACGCAACGAGGGGTGGCGGGATCCGGTGTTCAAGATTGAGCATGGCTGCTTCGGCTGGAACCTGTCTGCACGGAGCGCGCAGTTTGCCGGATCCACACCGGCAGGTGCGAACGGCTTCGCGCCACGTCCGGACAGGGCGTGCGCGAAGCCGGCACCGTGTCGTTTCCTCAACTCTGCGACTTGACCAGCAGATGCTTGGCCAACTGACCATGCAGCTGTCCGATCGCCTTGGCGATATGCAGCATGCCGAACAGCAGCAACACACCCGCGATAAACACCAGCGGCAGCCAGAATGGCGATGTCATGAACAGATCCGAGCGATCGTTGATGATGATTCCGCCGGGAACTCCGAACACATGCAGGAACGGCGCGGCAATGAAACCCAGTGCCAAGGACATGCCGATGGTGACGATGCAGAAATAGACAATGCCCAGCGGCAGCATCAGCAGCATGTAGAACAGCGTGCTCCAGGTGCGCGGATCGGTGAACATCGCGCCGATGCGTTGCCAGATCGATTTTTCGAGATCGACATACAGCGGGCGACGCGGCATGCGCACACCGAGCATGGCCTCGACGATCTTGCCTTCGACAAAGGACAAGGCGCGCACCGTGGCGAAGAACAGCACGATGAACGGAATGCCGATGATGAGGATCGCGAACCCCGCCGAGAGACTCAAGCCGGTGACCACCCAGGTGAAGTAGAAAATTCCGGTCGCCAGCGCCAGCACCATGTAGAACATTGCCGCATAGGCGCGCGGATCAACCGCAACGCTGAAGAACCTGGCGATGAAGGATTTCTCGGTGACGGGGCGCACACGGCGTGGCCGCAAGGCCTGCTCGACCTCGCCCTCCTTGACCCGATAGATCTCGGCGACCTCGTCGGGCGCGCCGTAGCTGGTCGCAACCTTGGCCAGGACCGCCGCCTCGTCGAGCTCGGGATGCTCCGCCAGTTCGGCGCGCAGGTGTTCCTCGGCGTCGTACAAGGCATCCTGGATCATCGCCGCATCGGCCCCGCGCAGCTCCACACGCAACTGGTCGAGGTATTCACGGATGGTTTTCGGAATCGGATGATTCATGGTTTCGCCCCTTGCAAACTGTTGCTTTCGAGCACGCTGTCGACAAAATCCCGTGTCGTCGTCCACGCCGCAATCCATTGTTCGAGGACCGCACGCCCGAGCGCGGTGATCCGGTAATAGCGGCGCGGCGGCCCGGCCACGGACGGTTCAACCTCGCTGTCGAGCAGACCCGAGGCACTCAAGTTGCGCAGCACCGGATACAGCGCGCTCTGCTTGCCGGCCAGCACGCCCTCGCCGCCGTCGGCAAGGCGCTTGGCAATCAGGTAGCCATACATCGGTTCGTCGGTCCCGGCGAGAACGGCGAGCAACACCAGCGAGACGGATCCGGCGGACAATTCCTTCTGGAATTTCTTCAGGTGGCTTTCGAGTTCGGTCATGGGAGCTGCCATTCATCACGCCATAGCGTTGAATGGATCATAGTATTGACTTCGCACTAGTGAATGCGCCAGAAGTCATGCGCCGCGCAAGCCAGCGGAACGGTTAGGCTTGCGCCTTCAGCCACCAGGTTTGGGGACAGCATGAGCAAGGAGATCGGCGCAGCCGCAAGACACTTCGGGGTGCGCATCGGACAGCGGGCTTTGCCTAGCCGGGCCGCTGCCGCATTGCCCTCGGATCGGCGCATCTCGATCAGCAGCCGCTGGCCGCTGGCCGCCGCACTGGGCATGGGCCTGATGCTGGGCGGCCTGGCCACGGCGGCCGATGCACCGGCGAAGAAGCCGACCATGCAGGAGGTCATCGATGCCTCCGCGGCGAGCGACTGGCGTACGCTGGATGCGGAAAACACCCTTTACATGGAACTGCCTGGCGGGCGCGTCGTCATTGAACTGGCCCAGGCGTTCGCGCCCCTGCATGTGGTCAATATCCGCACCCTGGTCAGGCAGAAGTATTTCGATGGTCTCGCCATCCTGCGCGTGCAGGACAATTTCGTGACCCAATGGGGTGACCCGAATGGCGAGGACGCGGAGAAATCCCGCTCGCTCGGCAAGGCCAGGGCGACCTTGGCCGCCGAATTCACGCGGCCTGCCGAGGGTCTTGCGTTCACCGTGCTGCCCGACGGCGATCTGTATGCGCCCGAAGCCGGTTTCTCCAACGGTTTTCCGGCCGCGCGTGATCCGAAATCCGGCCAGGCCTGGCTTGCGCACTGCTACGGCATGGTCGGCGCCGGCCGCAACAACGAACCGGAATCCGGCAGCGGCGCCGAATTGTATGTCGTCATCGGTCACGCGCCGCGCCAGCTTGATCGCAACATCGCCACGGTCGGACGCGTGGTCAAGGGCATGGAGTTGCTAGCCGCCCTGCCGCGCGGCAACGACGCGGCCGGGTTCTACGACAAGGATCAGGCCAGGCCGCCGATCACCTCGGTGCGCCTCGCCGCCGATGTGGCCGCCAGCGAACGCATCCCGCTGGAAATCCTGCGCACCGACACGCCGACCTTCAGCGCGCTGATCGAATCACGCCGCAACCGCAGTGATGCGTGGTACATCCATCCCGCCGGCAAGATCGACCTGTGCAACGTGCCGATCCCGGTGCGCGAGCGCAAGGCAACCCAATAGCGGCTGCAGCGATCCCGGAGGAAACAGCCTGCGGCTTGCCGCAGGCTGGCGCAAAGCATCAGGCCCGAGAGCTTCTGCCAGGGGACAGCCTCAAGCCGCGTCGAGGATCGCGTTCCACTTGTCCAGGTGCGCCTTGGTCGCCGCGAACAAGGCGCTGGTGTCGCCATTGATCGTGATCGACTCGATCGTGTCGCCGCCGCGGATGGCATCGACGACTTTCTGATCGGCCGGGCCATCGACCATGCCGAACACGGTGTGCTTGCCATCCAGCCACGGCGTGGCGACATGGGTGATGAAGAACTGGCTGCCATTGGTGCCCGGACCGGCATTGGCCATCGACAACACGCCGCCGGAATTGTGCTTGAGGCTCGGCACGATCTCGTCCTCGAAGCGATAGCCCGGACCGCCGGTGCCGCTGCCGCTCGGGCAGCCGCCCTGGATCATGAAATCGGGGATCACGCGATGGAAGATCAAGCCGTTGTAGTAGCCGCGCTGGGCGAGATTGACGAAATTTGCCACCGTGATCGGGGTCTTGTCTGCAAACAGATTGACCCGGATCGGCCCCTTGGATGTGCTGAACAGGGCAGTCAGGTGGTTGGGTGCATTCATTGCGTTGCTCCAGATCATGAACGGACTAGCCTAAACGATTTTCGCGGATTCGACAGTGCGCCTGCGCCGCAAGTGTGACGGCAGCCGGCGCCACGCCTCGCTTTTCCGTGGCCGATGTGAAGGCGAATCAGCGTTGCCATGGCTCATCCGGACCAGCCGGGCGCATCGACATGACGTGCGCATTGGCGCGGCGGCAGCATCGCCCCGACTGGCGGAAATCAAGCGCCCGATCCGAAATCCGGGCATAATGCCCGGCTGCCGCGAAATCGCGGCCCCCGACTTTCTTCCTGTGACGGCCCGCTACGAGGTCGTTTGGTGTTCCCGATGTCCATCGAAAAACTGCGCAATATCGCGATCGTCGCCCACGTCGATCATGGCAAGACGACCCTGGTCGACTGCCTGCTCAAGCAATCCGGCACCTTCAGCGAGCGCACCGTGCTCGCCGAACGCGTCATGGATTCCAACGACCAGGAAAAGGAACGCGGCATCACCATCCTGTCCAAGAACACCGCGATCACCTGGCGCGACAACCGCATCAACATCGTCGACACGCCGGGCCATGCCGATTTCGGCGGCGAGGTCGAGCGCGTGCTGTCGATGGTCGACACCGTGCTGATCCTCGTCGATGCCATGGACGGGCCGATGCCGCAGACGCGCTTCGTCACGCAGAAGGCCTTCGAGATGGGATTCAAGCCCATCGTCGTGATCAACAAGGTCGATCGTCCCGGCGCGCGTCCTGACTGGGTGCTCAACGCCACCTTCGACTTGTTCGACCGCCTCGGCGCGACTGACGAGCAGCTCGATTTCCCGGTCGTCTATGCCTCGGCCCTGCACGGCTATGCCGGTCTCGATTCCGATGTGCGCTCCGGCGACATGACGCCGCTTTACGAGGCGATCATGAAGCACGTGTCGCCGCCGCAGGTTGATCCGGACGGCCCCTTCCAGATGCGCATCAGCCAGCTCGACTACAGCAACTATGTCGGCCTGATCGGCATCGGCCGCATCCAGCGCGGCAAGGTGCGCACCAACATGCCGGTCGCCGTGCTCGACAAGGATGGCAAGAAGCGCAATGCCAAGGTGCTGCAGGTGCTCGGCTTCATGGGCCTGGAGCGCCGCGAAGTCGCCGAAGCCGAAGCCGGCGACATCATCGCCATCAACGGCATCGAGGGCTTGAGCATTTCCGACACCATCTGCGCGCCGGAAGCGCCGGAGCAGTTGCCGGTGCTGCACGTCGACGAGCCGACCATCAGCATGACCTTCCAGGTCAACAATTCGCCGTTCGCCGGAGTCAAGGAACACAGCGGCGGCAAGTTCCTGACCAGCCGCCAGATCCGCGAGCGCCTGCTTCGCGAAACCCTGCACAACGTCGCCATGAAGGTCGAAGAGACCGAGGATCCGGACAAGTTCAAGGTTTCCGGTCGTGGCGAACTGCATCTGTCCGTGCTCATCGAGACCATGCGTCGCGAAGGCTACGAACTGGCCGTCTCGCGCCCCGAGGTCATCGTCAAGGAAATCGACGGCGAGCTGCAGGAACCCTACGAGCAACTGGTCGTCGACCTCGATGAACAATTCCAGGGCGGCGTCATGGAGCGTCTCGGCAACCGTCGCGGGCAGCTCTCGAATATCGAACTCGATGGTCGCGGTCGCGCTCGTCTGGAGTACATGATCCCGGCGCGTGGCCTGATCGGTTTCCAGACCGAGTTCCGCACCATCACCGCCGGCACCGGCCTGCTCTTCCATGTCTTCGATCACTACGGTCCGCGCTCGGAAGGCGCGATCGCCAAACGCTCCAATGGCGTGATGATCTCGAACGGCCAGGGCCCGTCGCCAGCGTATTCGCTGGTCAGCCTGCAGGAGCGCGGTCGCCTGTTGATCAACGAAGGCGACGAAATCTACGAAGGCCAGCTGGTCGGCATCCACGCCAAGGACAATGACCTCACCGTCAACGCCCTGCGTGCCAAGCAGATGACCAACGTGCGCGCCGCCGGCAAGGATGAAACCGTGCAGCTGACGCCGCCGATCAGGATGTCGCTGGAACAGGCGCTGGAGTTCATCGAGGACGACGAACTGGTCGAAGTCACGCCCAAGGCGATCCGCCTGCGCAAGAAGCACCTGACCGAGAACGACCGCAAGCGCGCCTCGCGCGCCGCCGCCTGATCACCCTGGATCGGCTGCTGGCCGATCCGGCAAATCACCCGGCACGGTGAGGCACGTCGGCGCTGCCTGTCGGCAGCGCCCCGGCCCGAGAAGTTTCAGTGGAACAAGGAAGATAGAAGGAGTCGGCCGATAAGCCGGGTTTTGTCGTGGGCAGCCATTCCTCTGGATCCTGCGTCGCCGCAGGATTCAAGCAACCAACCCGGGAGCGACGCGGGCCGCGCCATGGCTCCCCTATTTGGTCTTGCTCCAGGTGGGGTTTGCCGTGCCATGCGGCGTTGACCCCGCATGCGGTGTGCTCTTACCACACCGTTTCACCCTTGCCACGCGCACCTTGCGATGCCGTTCGGCGGTTTGCTTTCTGTTGCACTTTCCGTCGGCTCACGCCGCCCAGGCGTTACCTGGCACCTTGCCCTGCGGAGCCCGGACTTTCCTCGCCGTGTCGAAACACGTCGCGACTGCCTGGCCGACTCCAGCGCGCATTCTAGCTTGGAAAGCCGGGATTCGGGATTTGAGATTCGCAAAAGCCCGGAATGCCGGCCGCCCTTGAGGTAGCCGCGCTTTCACGCCCCAGCAAAAGTTACTGGGTCCAAGCCTGCGCCGGGACGACGAGTGGCGAAATGGGCCTTTCCGAATCCCCAATCCCGAATCCCCAATCCCCGCCTTCCGTTTGAGGCCTACGGCGCGCTCGGCTATGCTGCCGCGCTGCGCTTCGCCCGTTTGGGATCCTCTTGCTCACTACCCGCTCTGATCTGGTGAAGAAATCCTTCTGGCGCGCCGTGCTGTTCGCAGCCATCGTCGCCGCGTTGAACTTCGCCCTCTGGGCATTCCTCAATCGGCCCAAGCAGATCGATGACTGGAGCGGCCGCGTCGAAGGCATGGCCTACAACGCCTTCCAGCGCTACCAGGATCCGACCAAGGGCCTGTTCCCCAGCGAGTCCGAACTGGCCAGCGACATCCGCATGCTGTCGCGGCATACCAAGCGCCTGCGCACCTATTCCTCGCTGGAAAGTCCGCAGATCCCGCGACTCGCCGCGTTCTACGACATGGAGGTCATGTCGGGTGCGTGGATCGACCGGCGCATGCACAACAACGAAGCCGAACTGGAGGCGCTGATCGCGCTCTCGCGCAAGCACGACAACATCACCCGCGCCATGATCGGCAACGAGACGATCCTGCGCGGCGATGTCAGCATCGACCAGCTGATCAACTACATCGATCGTGCCCGCGCGCAGTTGAAGATCCCGGTTTCAACCGCCGAACCGTTCTATGTCTGGGAGCGCAATCCAAAGCTCGCCGAGCACGTCGATTTCATCAGCGTGCACCTGCTGCCGTACTGGGAAAAAATCCCGCGCAAGGATGCCATCAACTTCACCCTTGGCCAGTACAAGAGGCTCAAGGAACTGTTTCCCGGCAAGCCGGTGGTCATCGGCGAAGTGGGCTGGCCGTCGAACGGCGACCGTCTTGAACACGCGCAGCCCTCGATCGAGGACGAAGCGCAGTTCTTGCGCGAGTGGTTCAACGTCGCCGAACGCGAGCACATCGACTACTACGTGATGGAAGCGATCGACCAGCCGTGGAAGGAAGTCGTCGCCGGCCGCGTCGAAGCCTACTGGGGCATGTTCAATGCCGCGCGCGAGCCGAAGTTCGCGCTGACCGGCAAGGTCATCGAGGATCCGACCTGGTGGATCAAGGCGCTCGCGGCATCCCTGCTGGCGCTGCTGCCGATGTTCTGGTTCGCCCGGCACTTCATGCGCTTCTATGTGAGCGGCATCCTGTTCTTCCTCGGGCTGATCCAGTTGTCGGTGTCGGTCATCGTCTGGTCGGTCAGCGTGCCGCTGGCGTTCTACCTGAGCCCGCTGGACTGGACCATGTTCCTGCTGCTGGTGCCGGCCCAGCTCGCCATCATCCTCGTCCTGCTGATCAACGGTTTCGAATTCACCGAAGTCCTGTGGCGACCGCGATGGCTGCGCCACTTCGAGCTGCTGCAACCCTCGCCGGCCGCCGAACAGCCGTTTGTCTCGATCCACCTGGCCTGCTGCAACGAGCCGCCGGAGATGGTCATCCTCACGCTTGATTCGCTGGCCGCGCTCGATTACGCCAACTACGAAGTGCTGGTCATCGACAACAACACCAAGCGCGAGGATGTGTGGAAACCGGTCGAGGAATACTGCGCGAAACTCGGCGCGCGATTCCGCTTCTTCCACCTCAACCCGTGGCCGGGCTTCAAGGCGGGCGCGCTCAACTTCGGCCTTGAACAGACCGACCCGCGAGCCGAAATCGTTGCCGTCGTCGATGCCGACTATGTCGTGCGCGAGGACTGGCTCAGTGCCCTGACCGGGCACTTCAAGGATCCGAAGATCGCCGTGGTGCAATGTCCGCAGGCGCATCGCGATTTCGAATCCGACCCATTCCGGCGCATGACCGCATGGGAATACGACGGCTTCTTCCGCATCGGCATGCACCATCGCAACGAGCGCAACGCCATCATCCAGCACGGCACCATGACCATGGTACGCAAGGATCTGCTCAACAACACCGGCAAGTGGTCCGAGTGGACGATCTGCGAGGATGCCGAGCTCGGCCTGCGCCTGATGCATGCCGGCCACGAGCTGGCCTATGTCGACGAGTTGATGGGCAAGGGCCTGACGCCGGCCGATTTCACCGCCTACAAGTCGCAGCGCTACCGCTGGGCGTTTGGCGCGATGCAGATCATGAAGGCACGCTTTGGCTGGATGACGGCCAAGGACAGTCCGCTAAGCCGTGGCCAGAAGTTCCACTTCCTCACCGGCTGGTTCTCGTGGTTCGCCGATGCCCTGCACCTGGTCTTCACCATGATGGCAATCGCCTGGACCATCGGCATGGTCGGCTGGCCGCGCTATTTCACCTTGCCCATGGAATTGTTCCTCATCCCGATCATCGGCTTCATCATCAGCAAGGTGTTCTTCGGCATCGTCCTCTATCGCAAGCGCGTGCCGTGTTCGTGGTACGACACGATCATGGCCTCGATCGCCAGCATGGGCCTCAGCCACGCCATTGCCCGCGGCATCTTCCTCGGCCTGTGGAAGAAGAAGGGCGAGTTCGTGCGCACGGCGAAGAGCCGCCGCCTCGGCGGCAAGCCGAGCGCGTTCTCGTCGGTGCGCGAGGAACTGCTGATGTTCATCGCCCTCCTCGCCAGCATCATCGCCATGATCCATTCCACCGGCATCAATTACATCGAAGGAAAATTGTGGATCGGCATCCTCGCGGCGCAGGCGATCCCCTATGCCTCGGCCCTGGTCGGCGCATGGATCGCGCACCAGTCGAGTGAAGCGGCAGCCTGAAGTGACGGCGCATGCGCGTGCGCCGGCACGGCAATCGTGGCCGGTGGATGAACGCGGCACACGCGCATAACATTGCTCTGCCGCGCGCCCTGCTATAAAACAGCCCATGAGCCCTGCCGCCTCAATCCATCCTCGCCGTTTGCCTCTGTTGCGAACCGGCCTGGTTGCGCTGGTCTTTGCGGCGGCCTCCTTGCCGGCGCTGGCGGCGCATGTCCGCGTGCAGCTTGATGGACTTGACGACGAACTGTCCGCGGCCGCGCTCGGCGCCCTGGAATTGCAGCAATACAGCAAGCGCGAGGTCAGTCGCGCCCAGGTCCAGCGCCTTTACCGGCGTGCCGAAAGGCAGATCCAGCGCGCCCTCGAACCCTACGGCTATTACAACGTCGGCGTGGCCGGGGAACTCGCCAACGAAGGCGAGGACTATCGCGCCGTCTTCACCGTGAAACCCGGCGATCCGGTCAAGATCACTGCGGTCGACATCCACATCGATGGCGAGACCGAGGGTCTGCGCGCCGTCGACATGGCACGTGCCGCCTTCTCGCCACGCCAGGGCCAGCGCCTCGACCACGCCGAGTACGAGCGCAGCAAGGCGGCCATCCATGCAGCATTGTTCAGCGTCGGCTATCTCGATGCCGAGCTGGCCACGCATCGGGTCGAGGTGCAACGCGCGGCGAACACGGCGACGATCAAGCTCGCCTGGAAAGTCGGCCAGCGCTATCGCTTCGCCGACACCGGCTTCGAGGGCAGCCAGTTTCCTGATGAATTCATGCAGCGCTACATTCCCTGGGAGGTCGGCGACTACTATGACCAGACACAATTGCTGGCCCTGCAGCAGCGCCTGTTCGATGCCAACTATTTCGCCATCTCGCAGGTGCAGCCGGATCTCGACAAGGCGAGCGCGGGATCGGTGCCAATCGCGGTGACCCTGGCCCCGGCCAAGCGCACGGTCTATACCGGCGGCGTCTTCGTCGGCACCGATACCGGCGCCGGCATCCGCGGCGGCATCGAACGACGCTGGGTCAATCGCCGCGGCCACAAGATGAAGTTCGAGACCATACTCGCCCAGCGCCTGAAGACCTTGTCGACCCTCTACCAGGTTCCACTGCCCGGCAAGAACAACCACAGCTTGAACTTCGGCATCACCTATCGCGACGAAAACACCAAGACCAGCGAATCGAAAACCCTGCGCCTGGCAGCGAATGATTCGCAGGTCTGGCATGGCTGGACGCGCACCCTCGGCCTGCAGTTCCTGACCGGCGATTTCAAGGTCGCGGAACAGAAGGGAAGCACCACCCTGCTCTACCCGGAAATCGTGCTGGCCAGGAAGCGTGCCGATGATTTCAACTTTCCGCGCAAGGGCTGGTCGCTGACGATGGCCGCGCGCGCCGGCCAGAAGGGCCTGCTTTCCGACACCAGCTTTGCCCAGATCACGGCGGATGCGAAGTGGATACGCGGGATTGGCGATGACAGCCGCTTCATCGCCCGTGGTGCCTTTGGCTATACCCGGGTCGACGATTTCGACAAGTTGCCGCCCGAGTTGCGCTTCTTTGCCGGCGGTGATCGCTCGATCCGTGGCTATGCATTCCAGACCGTCGGCCCACGCCGGCAATTTGCCGACAATCCCGTACCCAAGGTGATCGGTGGCAAGCAACTCCTTGTCGGCAGCGCCGAGTACGAATACTACTTCACGCCGAAATGGGGCGCGGCCGCATTCGTCGATGCCGGCGATGCCTTCAGTGGCAAGGATTTCGATCTCAAGATCGGTGCCGGCCTCGGCATGCGCTGGCGCTCGCCGGTGGGGCTGGTTCGCGTCGATCTCGGCACGCCGATCGGCGATCCCTACGCCAGCGGCATCGAACTCCACATCATCATCGGGCCGGATCTGTGAGCGCCGCCGGGCAAGCCGCAGCCAAGCCGACCAGGCGCCCCGTCAGGCGTCGAATCCTGCGTGGCATCGGCTGGACCCTGCTGGCCTTGCTCGTCGTCATTGGCGGCCTCCTGCTGTGGGCGCTCAACAGCGAATCCGGCGCCCGCTTCGTGCTGGCCCGCGTGCAATCCGCCCTCGATGACAAGCTCGTCATCGGCCACAGCAGCGGCAGCTTGTCCGGCCCGCTCGTGCTGGACGACCTGCGCTATGCCGATGCCGCCGCCGGTATCGATGCGCGCATGGGCCGGATCAGCCTTGATCCGGTCATCCTCGCCCTGCTCGGTGGCCGCGTCGAGCTGGATGAGGTGCTCGCCGACGATGTCGATGTCGCCTTGAGCACGGTCGCAGAGAAACCCGAAGACAGCAGCAGCGGGTTCTCGCTGACCGCGCCGATCGACATCCTCATCAACAAACTCGCCCTGCAACGCGCCACGATCAAGAGTGATGGCAAGCCGATCCTGCTGGTCGATCGTCTCGACCTGGTCGGCGCATGGACCGGCGTTGGCGTGCTGGTCAAGCAGATGGATCTGCACTCACCTGATGGCAGCGTCAATCTGACCGGCAACCTGGGAACCATCGGCGGCTACTCGGGCAGTGGTGAAACCACGTTTTCGTGGCGCACCGGCGAAACCGACATTGCCGGCGCGCTCACCAGTCGCAGCGACGGCAAGCAGGCCCGCATTGAATTGCATCTGGCAAGGCCGACTCCGGCGACGGCGACCATCACCATCGAGCAGGATGCCAAGGCGACGTGGGACCTCGTCCTCGACGTTCCCGGCTTCGACGCGAAATCAGTCATCCCCGACAGCACGCTGGGGCAACTGGCCGTGCACCTGCAAGGCAGCGGCAATCGCGGCAACGGCGAAGTCAGCGCCACGGCACGGATCGACCAGCACACGCTGGCAATCGCGCCGCTGCGCTACGCCTTGAACAACGGCATCATCAGCATCGACACGCTGCATCTGACTTCGCCCGCATCGACCGGCGCGCTCGATATCAGCGGCACCCTCGACACCGGCGCCTCGCCCCTGGCAGCGGATCTCAAGGCGGACTGGCAAGGCATCGAGTTGCCCGCTGACCTGGTCGGTCAGCCACTCGCCACGCATGGCAGCCTGGCGATCAATGGCAGCGCCGCGCAATTCGCGGCGAAGGGTTCGCTGGCCCTTGGCCCGCCCGATGCACTGGCCGACATCAATGTCGACATCAGCGGCACGCCGGATGCAATCACCCTGAACACCGTGCGCCTGGAACAGGCCGACGGCGGACTCGATGCCAGCGGCAGCGTCACCTTGCAACCGACGCTGGCCTGGAACATCAAGGCAAGCGCAAGCAAGCTCGATCCGGGCGCTTTCCTCGCCGACTGGCCCGGCGCGATCGATTTCATCCTCGACACGGCGGGGACGCAGACGGCGGATGGTCCCGATGCAACGCTGACCCTGGCCAAGGTCGGCGGCACGCTGCGTGGAAAACCGCTGGGCGGCTCGGCCGACTTGCACCTGCAGCCCGGCTACATCGTCGATGGCACGCTCGATGTGCAATCGGGTGGCAGTCGCCTTGTCGTCGAAGGCAGCGGCGGCACGCAGACCGATGCGCAGATCCGCTTTGCCGTGGCCTCGCTCGGCGACTGGCTGCCGGATGCAGGTGGCAAGGCGAATGGCAAGATCCGCGTCAGTGGCAACTGGCCGAAGCTCGATGTCGATGGTGATGTCAGCGCCAGCGCGATTGCCTGGGCGGGAGTCCGCATCGAATCGATGGAACTGGTGGCAAAGATCACCGATCTTGAAAAACCCGCCGGCGCGCTGACGCTGAAAGCGGAAAACCTCGCGCGTGGCGATGCGCATTTCGACAGCCTTGTCATCGAAGGCGATGGCAACAAGGAATCCCACCAGGCCAGCCTGACCGCGAAAGGCACGCCGGCAAGCATCGACGTGTCGCTGAGCGGCGGCAGCACGAACGGCATCTGGAGCGGCCAGGTCAAGACCCTGCACCTGAATCCGGCCGGGCGCAATCTTCCGGATCTCGATCTGGATCAGGCGGCACGAATGAGCTGGGATGGAAGCCGCTTCGAACTCAGCCAAAGCTGCCTCGTCGGCAAACCGCCGTCGCGGGAACGCGCTGGCCCCGCCGATCCGAAGATTCCGCTCAAGGCCGGCGAAGTTGCCGCGGAATCGGTGGCCGCACCTGAGCCGGAAGTGCCGGCACGCCTGTGCGTGGGCGGCAGCAGCGACAGCGACGGCTCGCTGGCCGGCAGCTACGCCATCGAGCACCTGCCCTTGCGCTTGCTGGTGCGTCTCGGCGCGCCGGAGTCGCCGGTGCGCCTGCGCGGCGAAATCCATGGTTCGGGAGCGGTTTCGCGCAAGGGCCAGGGCGCACTCGGCGGCAACGCATCCCTGCAATCGGACAAGGGCGAGGTGTTCTATGCCGGTGGCGACAACAAGCCGCTGCTGAGCTACACCGGCTTCAGCATCGAGGCGGCCTTGCATGATTCGGCGACCACTGCGCAGGTCCGCGCCGCGCTCGATCATGGTGGCCGCATTGCCGGCGACATCAGGATGACGCCGGGCGAAGGCGAGCAGCAGGTCCTTGACGGCAACCTCGCACTTGAACTCAACAGCCTCGCCTTCATCGAATTGCTGAGCAGCGAAGTCACCAACCCCGGCGGCAGGCTGTCGGCCAACTACGCAATTGCCGGAACGCTGTCCGCGCCGCGTCTCGACGGCGCCTTGAACCTCGACGGCTTTGCCGCGGAAATCCCTGCCGCGGGAATCAAGCTCAAGGAAGGCAAGGTCAGCCTGCGCGCCAACGACGCGCAACGCTACGTGCTGGAGGGCTCGCTGAACTCGGGCGAGGGCAAGCTGCTGATCTCCGGTGAAGGCGGGCTGGCTGCCGACGCGCCGATGACAATCAGCATCAAGGGCGAGCAATTCCTTGCCGCCGACATCCCCGCCGCGCGTGTCGTGATCAGCCCGGACCTGGCCATCGAGCGCAGCAGCGAGGGCATCCTCGTCAGCGGCAAGCTGGTCCTGCCCGCGGCCAATATCGACCTCGCCAAGTTGCCGGGCGGCGGTGCCAGCGCGGCTTCCGCCGATGTCGTCATCGTCGATGCCGAGCAGGTCGAACCGGGCAAACCGTTGCCGGTCACCGCCACGGTGACGGTATCGCTCGGTGACCAGGTCAAGCTGGCAGGCTACGGATTTGATGGCAGCCTGAGTGGCGACCTGATCGTCATCGAACGCCCCGGCCGGACCACCACCGGCAACGGCACGCTGAACGCCGGCGGCACCTACAAGGCGTACGGACAGGATCTGAAGATCGAGACCGGGCGCATCCTTTTCGCCAGCACGCCGATCGACAACCCTGGCATCGACCTCCGCGCGACACGCACGATCAAGGCCGACAACGTGACCGCCGGATTGATCGTGCGCGGCACCGCGCAGATTCCGGTGCTGACCGTGTTTGCCGATCCGGCCATGGAGCAATCCGAGGCGCTTTCCTACCTAGTCACCGGCAAGCCGCTGTCGGCGCTGAAAAGTGGCGAGGGCGACATGCTCGGCACCGCCGCGCGCGCACTCGGCACCGCCGGCGGCGACCTGCTGGCGAAGAGCATCGGCAGCAAGATGGGCATCGATGACATCGGCGTCGCCGACAACGATGCCCTCGGCGGTGCGGCGTTCACCGTCGGAAAGTATCTTTCTCCCAAACTCTATCTGAGTTACGGCGTCGGCGTCTTCGACCCCGGCGAGGTGGTCACCCTGCGCTACCTGTTCAGCCAGCGCTGGAACTTCGAGGCGCAAAACGCGACCACCGGCAGCCGCGCCGGCATCAACTATCGTTTCGAGAAATAGCCGCGTTCCAACTATCATGTCGGCATGAATGAACGTGCAGAACACCTCAAGCGCCTGCTTGCCCTCGAACCTCATGTCGAAGGCGGCCACTACCGGCGCATCTACGAATCGACCAGCAGCGTTGCCTTTGGCGACGAGCAGCGCCAGCGACCGATGGCAACGTCGATCTACTACCTGCTCTGCGCCGGCGAAGTCAGCCAATGGCATCGCATCGATGCCGACGAGATCTGGCACTGGTACGAAGGCGAGCCGATCGAGATGCTTCGATTCGATCCACGCGAGCGGCAATTGACCCGGCATCGGCTTGGCCCGGTCAGCCACGATTCCGCGCCGGTCTTTGTCGTCCCTGCCGGTTGCTGGCAGGCCGCGCGCCCGCTCGGCAGCTACGCCCTGGTCGGCTGCACCGTCGCCCCAGGATACGAGTGGCGCGGCTTCAGCACGCTGGGCGACGAAGCCACCGTGATCGACATGCTGCGCGAAGCGGATCCTGAATTGCTTGCCTTGGCTTGACGATCCAGGCCGATCACTCGACAGGCGACAGTGACCAACCTGCTTTTCATCTGCAGCCGGAACCGCCTGCGCAGCCCGACAGCCGAGCACGTTTTCGCGAGTTGGCCCGGCCTGCTCACGGCGTCTGCCGGAATCAATCGCGGAGCCGATACGCCGTTGTCGGCCGAACTGCTCGAATGGGCCGATCTCGTCTTCGTCATGGAGCCCATGCATCGGCGCAAGGTCTTGTCGAAGTTCCGCGCCCATCTGCGTGACACGAACCTGATCTGTCTCGGCATTGCCGATGACTACGAATACATGGACCCCGACCTTATCGAACTGTTGCGCGCACGCGTCGTTCCCCATCTTCCCGGGCAACGCTGACCTTGCGAATTCGCGGCGCGCATTCAGCGCCTATCCAGCGCCTTCGTGTCATCACTGGCCGCCACGCATGCCAGCGCGCGATCCGGCTGCCGTGCGTACCGGCACGGCCCCCACTGCGGAGAGCCTGCTCATCCCTTCCGAGGAGATCTCATGGCGACGAAGACGACCAGCAAGAAGACGACTCGCAGCGCAAAGAAAGAGACCGCGACAAAGACGGCAAGCCGCAAGAAATCGATCGCTGCTAAGACTGCACGTGCGAAGCCGGCGAGCAAATCCGCGACAGGGAAATCCACGACCGGCAGCAAGACCAGCCCACGCAGGGCCGCAGCGAAAAAGCCGGTGGCGAAGAAGGCGACTGCGAAGAAAGCGACCGTGAAGAAAAGCGTGAAAGCACCGACACCGGCCAAGACCACCGCGAAAAAGTCGCCCGTGAAGAAAACAACGGCAAGGAAGGTCATCGCGAAAACCGCCGCCGCAAGCAAGAAAACGGCACGCAAGACGCCTGCACGCAAGCCGGCAGCGAAGAAGTCCCTGGCGACGAAGAAATCCGCGAGCCGGAAGATCAGCAAAGCCACGTCGCCGCGCACGGCACGCGTCACCACGAAGAAGTCCGTGAGCAAGCCAGCTCCAGTCAGCGCAGGCAGGAATCCGGCGGCCGGCAAGCCACCGCGCTCACGCACGAAGACCTTTACCCCGGAGCAGGCTGCGGAACAGATGCGCGCACTGCTTGAAGCCAAGAACGAACGCGTGCGGCAGGGACCCAGTTGGCCCGCGGCCAACGCGCATGCCGGCCATGTCGATGGCGCCGGCGCCACGCGCCACGATGCCCACGATCTGGCCAGCCTGCCGGTTGACCCGCAATCCAATCTTGGCGTTGCCGGCATGCACGGACGCGGCAACCAGGGCAAGCGCGGGCAGAGCTGAGCTCGCTCGGCGAAGCTGGCAAAGATCGCGCGTCCCGATCAGCCGCGCGATCTTCCCCTGTCGACCGCCGCCGCCTCAGAACTCGTCGTTGTCGACCACTTCAAGCGCTGCTTCCTGATCGCGGGCGAATGCTTCGGCGACATCCAGGCCGCGCCTGATGGCGAGGTCATTGCCGCCCTCGATGCGGATCAAGTGGGTACCCGGACCGATGTCATCCGACAAACCCGCCGAACTGGAATCCGGGTCATCCATGTGCGGCATCAGGTCGGCAATTTCCTCCACCGATTCAATGCCCTCGAGCGAACCGATCAGATTGATCACGGCACCGGTGACGTCATCGTCAGCGGTCAATCGAACATGCAATTCAGGCATGGCGGCATCCTCGTTGGCGGGAACGCCAAGTAGACCCGCCCGACCCCGAATCACAACCAAACGCGAGGGCAGCGCGTGCGGCAATCACCATGGTCCGGATATCCGGGGATCGTCACCGCACCGGGACGACCCGCAGGATTGCCTGGCCTGCATGGCTACGCCATCGATCCGCTCAGAGCCGTCCCGCCGCCGCGTCACCCAGCAAGCGTTTCAGTGGCGTGATGCGGTTGGCCACGCCGAGGGCGAGGCCGCGCAAACCTGCAACGACGCTGGAATCCGCACCGAAGCTGGTTTCGATCAGGCTGAAGCTGTTTGCGGCCAGGGTATTTTCGCTGCGCCGTTCGCGCTCGTAGGGACGCAGCACATGGGCGGCACCGTGATCGCTGTTGCGTGAACGTGCGCGCTGCACCTGTTCGCGCAGGTTGCGCACGTCGCGCAGGCCGAGATTGAGGCCCTGCCCGGCCAGCGGATGCACGGCATGCGCGGCGTCGCCGAGCAGCACGCAACGACCGGCCACATAACGCTCGGCCAGACGCATGCGCAAGGGGAAGGCGAGCCTTGGCGTGGTCGTGGTGATCGCGCCGAGGCGGAAATCCAGCGCGCAGCCGAGCTCGCTGCAAAAGGCCGCATCATCGAGCGCCAGCAGCCGCGTCGCCTCGTCGTTCTGCAGCGACCAGACGATCGAGCAGCGGCCATCGGCCAAGGGCAGGAAGGCCAGCGGCCCGCCGGGCTGGAAGCGTTGCCAGGCGGTCGCCTCGTGCGCCCGCTCGGTGCCGACATGGGCGACGATGGCGCGCTGGCGGTAATCGCGATCGCGCGTGCCGATGCCAAGCTGTTGGCGGATCGGCGAGTTCGCACCATCCGCCGCAACCAGCAGGCGCGAACGCAGGCGCGCGCCATCGGCCAAGCCGACGACGACGCCATCAGCCTCGTTCTCGACCGTGCTGACTTCTGCCGGACACAGCAGGCGCAGCGACTTGCCGTCATCGACGGCCTTGCACAAGGCGCGCCACAGGACATGCTGGAGCAGGCGATTTTCGACAATCCAGCCCAGCGCCGCTTCGCCGCGATCAGCCGAATCAAACTCAAGCTGACCGGGTGCCAGCGCATCCCACACACGCATGCGCCGATACGGGCTGGCACGCGCCGCGAGCACGTCGGCCCAGACACCCAGATCCTCGAACAAGGCCACGGCGTCGGCGGCGAGGGCGACCACGCGCGCATCGACTTCGTCCTCGACCTTCCATGCCGGTGGCGGCCGCACCTCGATCAGGGCGACATCCAGGCCATCGCGGACGAGGGCCAGGGCCATGGCCGATCCGGCGATGCCGGCACCGACCACGATCACATCCAGTTCGCCGCGACGGTTCATCGACTCAAGCCTCGTTGCGAGACATCACCGCGAAAACCCATGCCGCGCAGCGCGACGCGACGCTTGAGCGGAGCCAGGCGATCCAGCGCGCTGAAAGCAAACGAGCGCAGCACGCGCAAGGGTGGCGAATCGTTGCCCATCAAGCGCACCAGATCGTCACTGAACGAGGTCGTCGCCGCGCGATCCGGCGTGCGCCGCTCAACATAGCGTGCGAGCAGGTCGGCACTGCCCGGGTCGGCATCGTCGCGCCGTGCCGCGAGCAGCAGTTCGGACAGGCTCAGCGCATCGCGCAGGCCAAGGTTGAAGCCTTGCGCACCCAGCGGATGCACGGTCTGCGCGGCATTGCCGACGAGCACGGTGCGCGGCGCAGTCAGGCGCTCGGCAAGCAGGCGCGCGAGCGGATACGGCTTGCGTTTGCCGGGTCGGCTGAAGCGCCCGAGGCGAAAACCGAAACGCTCGTGGACCAGGGCGAGGAAGCCCGCATCATCGAGCGCCGCCACGCGCTCGGCATCCTCGGCGGCAACGGTCAGGACCAGTCCGGCCCGATTCCCCGCCATCGGCAGCAAGGCCACCGGTCCGGAATCGGTGAAGCGCTCATAGGCCGTGCCATCGAGCGCATGTTGCGTGGTCAGCGTGGTCACGAATGCACTTTGCGCATAATCCGTGCGTTGCACGCCGATGCCCGCGCTCTCGCGCACGAACGATGCGGTGCCATCGGCACCCACCAGCAGGCGCGTCGACAACCGCCGTTCGCCACCGCCATCGCCAGCGCGCAAGCCCAGCTCGATGCGATCCGCCTGCCACTCGATGCCGACGAGTTGCGCCGGCGCGATGCGCTCGAGGGTTGCGCATTCATCCAGTCGATGCAGCAAGGCATTGCCAAGCTCGCGGGCCGGCACCACCGCGCCGAACGCGGGCAAGCCGAGCTTGGCCGCATCCAGTTTCACCGTACCGAAATCGCCGCGCCGGCTGATCTGGATCCGTTCGATGGCCGCAGGCGGCGTGGCGAAATGAGCCCAGACGCCCAGCGACTCCAGCGCATTGATGCTGGCGCGGGCCAGGGCGAGATTGCGTTCGTCATAACTCGGCTGCGCGGAAACATGCGGCAGCGCCGCCTCGATCAAGGCCACGCGGAACCCGCAACCCTCCAGCGCAATCGCCAGGCTAGAACCCACCAGCCCGCCACCGACGATGGCAATGTCGTGCATCTCGTTCATGCGCCCATGATAAGCGCTGGCCCGGCAGATCATGAAGTCGAGGCTAGCCAGGTGGATGACTGATGCCACTCCTTTGCGGCCATGCGGGTCTGGCAGAATGCCGAAGCATTCGTGCCTGAAGACTCAACCGGGGAAGTCCATGCAACGCATTCTTGTTTCGCTTGTCGTGCTGCTTTGCGCGACCCATGTCCATGCCGCCTCGCCGCTGGAGGCGCATTTCGCGGCGGATCCCGGGCAAAAGGTGGATGCCTGGTATGGCGAGCAGATTGCCAAATACACGACCGATCCCGCGTTCAATACGCAGTTGACCGACTACCTGCCGGCCTCGGACACGGTGCCGTCGCCGGCCAAGGCGCTGGGCGATGTTTCCGGTGCGCCGAACATGCTGCCGCGATTGCAGACGGTGCACGATTATTTCCGCACGCTCGCCGCGCGCAGCCCGCGGGTCAAGGTGTTCAGCATCGGCACGTCCGAGGAAGGCCGCGAGATGCTGGCCGTGGCCATCGCCGATGAGAGCCTGCTCGCAGATCTCGAGGGCAATCGCGAGCGGCTGGCGCAGCTTGCCGATCCGCGCAGGATCGGCCTCGATGACGAACGCGCGGCGAAGTTGATCGAGCAATCGGTGCCTGTCTACTACATCACCGGGACGATCCACTCGAACGAAACCGGCACGCCGACCTCGTTGATGGAACTTGCCTATCGCCTGACCGTCGACGAGGCGCCGTACATCCGCGCGATCCGCTCGAAGGTGATCACCCTGATCACGCCGGTGGTCGAAACCGATGGCTGGGAGCGCAAGGTCGATGTCTACAACTGGCATCGCGCGCATCCCGACCAGAAATACCCGCCGCTGCTGTACTGGGGCCATTACGTCGCCCACGACAACAACCGCGATGCCATGCTTGCCTCGCTGGCACTGACCCGAAATGTCATCGACACCTATACCGGCTGGCATGCCCAGGTGCTGCACGACATGCACGAATCGGTGCCCTTCCTCTACGACAACACGGTCGGCGCCGGCCCGTACAATGCCTGGATCGATCCCTTGCTGGTCGGCGAGTGGCAGCAACTGGGCTGGAACAATGTCGATACGCTGACCCGGCTCGGCCTGCCCGGCGTGTTCACGCATGGCGATTTCGACACCTGGAGCCCCGGCTACCTGATGTTCATCGCCGCCACCCACAACGGCATCAGCCGGCTCTATGAAACCTTCGGCAATGACGGTGCCGACACCGAGGAGCGCATCCTCGATCCGGACGAGTACGAGCGCACCTGGTTCCGCCCGAACCCGCCGCGCGCGAAAGTGCTGTGGTCGCAACGCAACAACAACAATTATTCACAAAGCGGCATGCTCACCGCACTGGATTATTTCGCCGGCAACAGCCAGGCCTTCCTGCGCAATTTCTGGTTGAAATCGAAACGCTCGGTGACCAAGGCGACCGATTCCGGGCCGGCCGGCTACGTGCTGGCCGCGGATGATCCGCGCAGCAGTGCGCAACGCAAGTTGCTGCAGGTCCTGCAGCGGCAGAAGGTCGAGGTGCAGCGCCTCGACGCGGCCCTGACCATCCAGCTACCGGCGAAGAAGAAAAGCGCTGCATCCGGCGACGACAAGGAGGCCAAGACCGATGACGCGCCGAGCACGCGCACTTTCCCGGCCGGCAGTTATGTGGTGCGCATGGACCAGCCGTATTCACGCATTGCCGATGTCCTCCTCGATCGCCAGTACTGGTCGCCGGACGATCCGCAGAAGCATCCGTATGACGATACCGGCTGGTCGCTTGGCGACCAGTTTGGCATCGATCTCATGCGCGTGACCGATGCCGCCCTGCTCAAGGCACCGATGCAGGCCGTGACCTGGCCGTTGCCGGGCAAGGTCGCCGAGGGCCATGGCGCGATCCGCGTCATCGCCAATCCGGCCGCGCCCGAACTGGCTTCGCTGCGCTTCGCCGCGAAAGGCACGACCATCGAGATTGCCGGCGAGTCCTTCAGGATTGGCGAGCGCGATTTCGCCGCCGGTTCACTGATCGTACGCCGCGCCGACGCCGCCTTCGACAACAACGCCGCCCGGCTTGGCCTTGATGTCCTGCACAGCGACAGCCTGCCAAAGGTGGCGACGCGCAAGCTCGGCATGCCGCGCGTGGCGATCATGCACACCTGGCTCAACACGCAGACCGAAGGTTGGTGGCGCATGGCGCTGGACGATCTCGGCATCCCCTTCAGCTACATCAGCACCCAGGATGTCGCGCGCAACGACGACCTGCGCAAGCGTTACGACGTGATCCTGTTCGGCCCGATCGGCTATGGCGATTCGCGCCTGATCATCGATGGCCTGCCGATGCACGGCAATGCGATGCCGTGGAAAAAGAGCGCACTGACGCCCAACCTCGGTCGCATCGACAGCACCGATGACATCCGCCCCGGCCTTGGCGGCAGCGGCGTCGATCACCTCAAGCGCTTCGTCCGCGATGGCGGCCTGCTGATCACCTCGATGGACACGGCGGAATTCGCCATCGACAGCGGGCTTGCTCCCGGCGTCAGCGTGGCCAAGCCCGGCAACCTGCGCGTCACCGGCACGCTGGTGCGCGCGCAGACCACGGAGAGTGCGAGTCCGGTGACCTGGGGCTACGACAAGCCGTTCACGGTCTACAGCGAAAGCGGCATGGCCTTCAAGGTCAGCAACCAGATCCGTGGCGATAGTCGCATTGTCAGCGCCGACGACCACAAGCGTCCGACCGGACGTGGTGGTGCCGACGACATTGATCTGCCGCAAGGCGCCGGCTATGCGGAGCCGCCCGAGCTGCCCTCGGTCAAGCCCTGGCAGGCCTTGCCGCTGAATGCCGAACAGGCGCGCAACAATCCCTTCCTGCTGCCGCAGGATCAGCGTCCGCGCGCCCTGCTGCGTTTTGCCGACAGCGACGATCTGCTGGTCTCGGGCCTGCTCGACAATGGCGGCAGCCTGGCCAAGCATGCCGCAGTCGTCGATGCGCGGCTTGGCAAGGGTCACGTGCTGTTGTTCGCGATCAATCCCATGTGGCGCGCGGCAACCGTCGGCAGTTATCCGCTGGTGACCAATGCGATCCTCAATTTCGATGCACTCTGATTCCCGCCAGGACCGATCGGGCAATCCCCGCCCAAGCGGGGATCTTCCGCCGGCAGGCGCACGCCGCCGATGGATCTGATCCTCGTTCGCCACGGCCAGACCGAAGCGCGCCCGGGCCTGTGCGTCGGCCACGCCGACCTGCCGCTGTCGGCGCGCGGCTTTACCGATGTGCAGCAGCTTGCGACGACCTGGGTCGGCGTGCCGCCGCGCTTCCTGTTCACCAGCGACCTGCGTCGCGCCCAGCAGTCCGCGCAGGTATTCGCGGCGGCGTTTGCCATCGAACCGCTGTCCGATCCGCGCCTGCGCGAAGCGGATTTCGGTCGCTGGAATGGCCGCCACTGGAACGAGGTCATGCAGGCCGACGCCGATCACTACCGGCATTGGTTCGACAACTGGGTCATCCAGGAGGCGCCGGATGGCGAGAGCTTTGCCGATGTCCTGCGCCGCACCGGTGCCTGGCTGGCGGCCTTGCTCGCCACCACCGGCGACGATGACCGTGTGCTCGCCATCGGCCATGCCGGATCGATCCGCGCCGTGCTCTGCCATGCCCTCGGCCTGCCGCCGGCGCGCGCGCTCGGCATCGCCGTCGATCATTCGCGCGTCTCGCGCCTGCGCTATGCGGGCGGGCAGTTCGAGGTGCGCTGCATCAACAGCAGCCGCTTCGAGAAGGATTGACGCCGACGCCTGCCGCGTCGCTGTGCCGATCATCGCCCAAGAGGCTAAGATAGGGCCCGTGTTGTCTCTGGAATCAGCAAAATGAACCTCTCGCCGCGCCAGCGCATCGGCATCTTCCTCGTCCTCGCCCTCGTCATGGCAAGCACGCGCATCAACCATTTCGGTGCCTTGCCGGATGCCTCGTGGGCCGTGTTCTTTGTCGCCGGCTTCTACCTGCGCGATTCGCTGCGCTGGGTTTTCCCGCTGCTGATGGCGCTTGCGGTGCTCATCGATTTCCTCGTCATCAACAGCATGGGCCTCAATTTCTGGGGCCACTACTGCATGTCGCCGGCCTATGCCTTCCTCCTCGTCGCCTATGCCGTGATGTGGTTTGGCGGCGCCTTGCTGCAGCGGCTGCACCGCGAGATCGGCGTCCGCTCGCTGCTGCTGCTGACCACTGTGCTCGTGCTTGCCACCAGCATCTGCTTCGTCATTTCCAACGGTTCCTACTACCAGCTCAGCGACGAAGTGACCTCGCCCAGCCTTGCCGGCTGGTTCAAGAACATGGGTGACTGGTACCTGGGCTATCTGCGCACGACCCTCGCCTATGTCAGCGTCGCCGCCGCCGCGCACGTGATCGGCGCACGCTGGCTGCGCGTGCTCGCGACGGCACCCGAAGTCAGCGGGAATCGTGGGTAACCGCCTCTCGAAAATCTACACGCGCACCGGCGACGACGGCAGCACCGGCCTCGGCGACGGTTCGCGCGTCGCCAAGGATTCGCTGCGCGTCAGCGCCTATGGCACGGTCGATGAACTGAACAGTTCGATCGGCATCGTGCTGGCCTGCGAGGTTCCTGACGATATTCGCGAGACCCTGATCCGCGTCCAGCATGAATTGTTCAACCTCGGCGGCGAGCTGTGCATCCCCGGCATGGCCCTGGTGCACGACAGCGACATTGCACGGCTCGAACGCGAGCTGGATGGATTCAACGAGGATCTGCCGGTACTCAAGGAGTTCATCCTGCCCGGTGGTGGCATGGCGGCCGCGCACTGCCACCTCGCCCGCACCATCGCGCGGCGTGCCGAGCGCGGCGTCGTCAGCCTGGCCCGCACGGAAAGCGTGCGCGGCGAGGCGACCCGCTATCTGAACCGGCTTTCCGACCTGCTCTTCGTCATCGCCCGCGTGCTCGCGCGCGCCTCCGCGCATGGCGAGGTGCTCTGGCAGCACGAGCGGGTCAAGCGCTGAGCGCAAAACCGCATGCGGATCCAGGTCTACACCCACGCGTTGTGCCTCGATCACCAACCCGGCCCCGGACATCCCGAATCGCCCTCGCGCCTGCGGGCTGTCCTGCACGCGCTGGATGATCCAGCCTGCGCGCGCAGCGAACGCATCGAAGCGCCAGCGGCCACGCGCGAGCAACTGGCCCGCGTGCATGAGCCGGCAATGATCGATGCGCTGTTTGCCGCCGCGCCGGCGCAGGGCCACGTTCACCTCGATGCCGATACGGTGATGTCCGCGCATTCGCTGGGTGCGGCGTTGCGCGCGGCCGGTGCCGTCTGCGCTGCCGTCGATGCGGTGTTTGCCGATGCCCGGCGTCGCGCGTTCTGCGCGGTGCGCCCGCCAGGCCATCACGCCACGCACGACACCGCCATGGGTTTCTGCCTGTTCAACAACGTCGCCATCGGTGCCGCCCATGCGCTGGCCACGCAGGCCATCGAACGCGTCGCCATCATTGATTTCGATGTCCACCACGGCAATGGCACGGCCGAAATCTTCGCCGGCGAAGGGCGTGTCCTGTATGCCTCGACGCACCAGTCGCCGCTGTATCCGGGCAGCGGTGGCGTGCGCCAGCGCGGGGTCGACAACCTGGTCCATGTGCCGCTCGCCGCCGGTGCCGGATCGAGGGAATTCCGCGAGGCCTTTGTCAGCCGCATCCTGCCGGAACTGGATCGCTTCGCCCCGCAGCTGCTGCTGGTCTCGGCCGGATTCGACGCCCATCGCCTCGACCCGCTGGCCAACCTGAACCTCGATGCCGAAGACTATGCCTGGGTTACCGGCGAACTCGTGGCGATCGCCGAGCGGCACGCAGGCGGCCGCATTGTTTCCAGCCTGGAAGGTGGCTACAGCCTGGCCGCCCTGCACGAATCGACGATTGCGCACGTCAACGCCCTGGCAGGTCGTTGATATTCGCCCAGGCGAGTGCGAGACAAGGCGATCGCGGCCGTAAAAAGCGCAGTTTACATGCGGCAAATGGGCATTTTGAGGCGCGTTTCGCCGCCGGATCGTGCCCACCGAGTTGAATTTCAACAGCCTGCTGGCCGGGCTCGCTGCACATCCGCGTGAGGCATTACACTAGCGCGTCCCGAGCCTCTGGCGAATCCAATCATCGTGCTGCTGACAACGTCCCGCGACCATCGCCGCCGCGCCATTGCGGCGGCCATCGCCTTGATCCTGTCCACGCCGGGCTGGGTTTCGGCGCAATCACCGACCTGCCCGATCGGCACCCTGGTCTGCAAGAAGCCGGCCCTGGACTGGTCCCTGTGCCCGAAGAACGACCTCCTCGATTTCCACGTCGCCGACCTGCCGACGCAAGGTGAACGCGCCCTCGCCGATACCGAGATCAAGGGTCGGCAGACGCAGTCGGGCGACGGCGAGACCTATGTGCTGGAAGGCGATGCCAGCATCCAGCAACTCGATCAACTGATCCGCGCCGACCGCTTCACCTATGCGCGCACGTCGACGCAGTGGACCGCGCAGGGCAATGTCCGCTATCAGGATCGCGACATGCTGCTTTCGGCCAGCGAGGCCAGCGGCACGACCGCGCCGAACCAGGCCAAGGTCAAGCAGGTGCGCTACCAGTTGCTGTCCTCGCGCGGCAATGGTCGCGCGGCCAGCGCCGTGCTCGCCGACAGCGAACACGCCAGTCTCGACCAGGCGACGTTTTCAACCTGCGCGCTGGATGCGCCAGGTTGGGAATTCCGTGCCGCCGACATCGACCTCGACCAGACCAACGGCATCGGCCGCGCCCACGATGTGACGTTCCGCATCGGCGACGTGCCGGTTTTCTGGTTGCCCTACGCGAGCTTTCCGCTTGATGACCGGCGCAAGTCCGGCTTCCTCTATCCCGAACTCGGCTACAGCAACCAGCGCGGCTTCGATCTTGCCGTGCCGTATTACCTCAACCTCGCGCCAAACTACGACGCGACGCTGACACCGCGCCTGATGACCCAGCGCGGACTCATGCTCGGCGGCCAGTTCCGCTACCTGACCGACAGCAGCCGCGGCACGATCGAAGCCGAATGGTTGCCGAACGATCGGGACACCGACAGCCGCCGCAGCCTGCTGCACTGGGATGATGCGATGCGCTTCAATGCCTACTGGGGCGCCACGGTCGACTTCAACCATGTTTCCGATGATCGCTACTTCGAGGATTTCGGGCGCAGCCTGAGCATCGCCGCGACCACCCTGCTGCCTTCGAGCGCGTATTTCCGCGGCCAGGGCAGCTGGTGGAAAGCCAGCGTCGGCGGCGACGAATACCAGATCACCGATCCAACCCTGAGCGTTGCCGCCGAACCCTACCGGCGCCTGCCGCGGGCAACATTCGATGCCGACCACAGCCTGCTCGGCAACCTCGATGCGGGAATCCGCTCCGAGTATGTGTCCTTCAGCAAGGACAACGCCGTTGACGCCCATCGCCTCGATCTCTATCCCTACCTGGCCATGCCGATCGAGCGCGCGGCCTGGTTCGTGCGCCCCGAACTCGGTTTCCGCTACACCAGCTACCAGATCGATCGCGATGCCGACAAATCGCCCCATCGCGGCACGCCGATTGCCAGTGTCGATGCCGGCTTGCGCTTCGAGCGCGCGCTGGATCTTGGCGGCAGCGGCTACACGCAGACGCTGGAGCCTCGCGCCTACTACTTGCGCGTGCCCTATCGCGACCAGGACAACCTGCCGCTGTTTGACACGCAGGAAGTGCCTTTCAGCTTTGGCCAGTTGTTCCGCAGCAACCGTTTCGTCGGCGCCGACCGGCAGATGGATGCAAACAACCTGACCCTCGCCCTGACCTCGCGCCTGATCGAGGACAGCAGCGGCAGCGAGCGGGTTTCCGCCAGCATCGGACAGATCCGCTACTTCGACGACCAGCGCGTGCAGTTGCCCGGTCGCGCCGGCACCGACTTCAACGGCTCGACCTATGTCGGCGAGCTTGACCTGCGCATCAACGAGCGCTGGCGCGCCACCTTCTCCAACCAGTGGAATCCGAATTCCGACCGGACCGAACTGTCCGCGGTCGGCATCCAGAACCGCTTCGGCAACGACGGCGTGTTCAATGTCTCCTACCGCTTCCGCCGCAACCTCTTGGAGCAGGCCGATGCCTCGGTGCTGATCCCGCTGAATCCATCCTGGCGCCTGGTCGGGCGCTGGAACTACTCGATGTTCGATCGCAAGACCCTGGAGGCCTTTGCCGGCATCGAGCATGACAGTTGCTGCATTGCCTGGCGCCTGCTGGCGCGGCGTTACGTGCACAACATCGAGCGCGACATGTCCAATGCCCTGTATTTCGAAGTCGAGTTCAAGGGTGTCGGCTCGCTTGGCCAGAAGACCGGCGATTTCCTGCGCCGTGCTATTCTCGGCTATCAATAATGCCGGCTCCGGCTCGCCCGAAACGGCAGCGGAACCGGCCCGCCAGCGCACTTTTTGTTAACGCCGCTGCGGCTGCAGCCCCTTACAATCCAGCCCCGTTTCTTCCGGCTCCTGCGGAAACTTCATGCGCATGAACAAGCTGCTCGCCACCCTGATCCTGCTCCTCGCCTCTGCCGCGCCATTTGCCCAGGCGCAATTGATGCCGACCGAAAAGCTCGATGGCATCGTCGCCGTCCTCGATGGTGACGTCATCCTGCGCAGCGAACTGGAGCGCCAGGTCGCCACCGTCCAGGCCCAGTACGCCAACAATCCGCAGCAGTTGCCGCCGCGCGCCGAGCTCGAGCGGCAGGTGCTCGATCGCCTGATCATGAGCAAACTGCAGGTTGCCCGCGCCGATGAAACCGGCATCCGCATTGCCGATTCGGAGATCGACCAGACCCTCGGCCAGATAGCCGCGCAGAACCGCATGGATGTCGACCAGTTGCGCCAGGCGATCACCCGCCAGGGCATGTCGTGGGAGCAGTTCCGCCACAATGTCCACGACGAGTCACTGATCCAGAAACTGCGCCAGCGCGTGGTGCAGAGTCGCGTCCAGGTCAGCGATACCGAGATCGAACTGCTGCTCAAGAATGGCGGCGTCAAGCGCGGCCAGCTGCACCTGGGCCACATCCAGATCACCCTGCCCGATGGCGCAAGCCCGGAACAGATCGCTGCCGCCCAGGCCAAGGCCGAGGATGTCTCCAGGCAGATCCAGGGCGGCATGGATTTCGCAGCCGCGGCGATCCGCTATTCCGATGCGCAGAACGCGCTGGATGGTGGCGATCTCGGCTGGCGCAGCTACGACGAGCTGCCGCCGGCATTTGCCGAGATTGCCGAGAAACTGCAGATCGGCCAGAGCGCACCGCCGGTGCGCGGCCCGAACGGCTTCCATATCATCAAGCTGATCGAACGCCGCGAGGCGGCCAGCGACCTGGTCACCGAATACCATGCGCGCCACATCCTCGTGCGCATCACCGAAATTGTCAGCGCGGCGCAGGCGGAAAAGACCATTCGCGACCTGCGTGCGCGCATCCTTGCCGGCGAGGATTTCGCCAAGCTGGCCAAGGAGTTCTCCAACGACACCGGCACCGCCAACCTTGGCGGCGACATGGGCTGGTTCGTCAAGGGTGCCTACGGCAGCAAGATCGCCGAAATGCTGACCGAGACCAAGGTCGGCGAAATCAGCGAACCCTTCCTCAGCGACGCCGGCTGGCACATCCTTGAGCCGCTGGCGACACGCACCGAGGACAAGACCGCGGAAGCCGAACGCGACAAGGCGCGGCAGACCCTCGGCTCGCGCAAGGCCGAAGAGGAATACGGCAATTTCCTGCGCCAGATCCGCGCCGAGGCCTACATCGAGATCCGCTTGCCGGGAGCCGCCGGTGCCAGCGGCAGCGGCAGCTGAGCGCCCGCGGATTGCGCTGACCGCCGGCGAACCCGCCGGCATCGGCCCGGAACTGCTCGGTGCCATCAGCGCCGGGGAATTCGCCGCCGACCTGGTCTTCATCGGCAATGCCGAACTGCTCATCGAGCGCGCCCGGGCCGACGGACGGCAGCTTGCGCTCGATGCCCATGACGCTGGCACGCCTGTCGGCAAGAGCGGCCGCATCGCCGTCATCGACGTGCCCCTGGCCGTACCCTCGCGCGCCGGCCAGCTTGATCGGCGCAACGCCCGCCACGTGCTCGACATCCTCGCCCGTGCCGCCGAGGGCGCGCAATCGGGCGAGTTCGATGCCATCGTCACTGCGCCGGTGCACAAGGGCATCATCAACGATGCCGGGTATGCGTTCAGTGGCCACACCGGTTTCTTTGCCGAGCGTGCGGACTGCGAGGTGGTGATGATGCTGGTCGCCGATCGCCTGCGCGTCGCCCTGGCCACCACCCACCTGCCCTTGTCAGCGGTGCCCGCGGCGATCACGTGCGAAGGACTGGCCAGCACCCTGCGCATCCTGCATGCCGACCTGCGCCGGCACTTTGCCATCGAGCAGCCGCGCATCGCCGTGCTCGGCCTGAATCCGCATGCCGGTGAAGGCGGCCACATGGGCCGTGAGGAAATCGACACGATCACCCCGGTCATCGAACAATTGCGCGACGAAGGGCTCAACCTGATCGGCCCGTTGCCGGCGGACAGCGCCTTTGTGCCACGGCACCTGCAGCACTTCGATGCCGTCCTCGCCATGTACCACGACCAGGGCCTGCCGGTGCTCAAGCACGCGGGTTTCGGACATGCCGTCAATGTGACGCTCGGCTTGCCCTACGTGCGCACATCGGTCGATCACGGCACCGCACTCGATCTTGCCGGCAGTGGCCGCGCCGACGCCGGCAGCCTGCGCGCGGCCGTGCAACTGGCGATCGCACTCGCAGGCTGACTGCTATCCCGGCGTCGCCGCGCGGCGCGTGCGCCAGGGGTGGATTTCCAGCACCAGGGCCACCGCCAGCAAGACCAGGGCGAAACCGAGCGCGCCAGCCAGGGTCAGGTGCTCGTGCAGGAACAGCGCACCCCAGATCTGCGCGAACACCGGCACGAGAAAGGTATTGGTCACCGCCTTCTCGCTGCCGACATCGCTGATCAACTGGAAATACAACACATAGGCCAGGCCGGTGCAGACCAGGCCGAGGACCAGCAGCGAGACGATCACGCCGGTTGACGGCAAGCTGGTGGGCAGGTTCCACAAACCCAGCGGCAGGATCGCCACGGCTGCACCGAGCTGGCTCGCAGCGGCCAGCACCAGGGGATTGACGTTGGCATGGTGCTGGCGGATGAACAGCGAGCTGTAGGCGTACAGCGCCGAGGCAACAAAGCACAGGCCAATCGCCAGCAGCGCCTGCGTGTTCATGCCAAGGCTGCCATAACGCGCCAGCACGCCCACGCCGATCAGGCCGACGACCACGCCGATGCGCTTGGACCACGACGCGCGCACGCGCCACAGCAGCGCGGCGAAGATCACCGTCAGCAGGGGCACGGTCGCATTGATCACCGCCATGTACCCGGCCGGCAGGCTGCGCGCCGCATAGGCAAAGCACAGGAACGGCAGCGCCGCGCTGATCGTGCCGAGCCACAGCCACGCCCGCCATTGCCGGCGCAGGTCCAGCGAGCGGCCGAGCAGGCGCAGCACGAAGACCAGCATCGCCGCCGACAGCGCCAGGCGGATCGCCGCCGTGAACGAGGCACCGACCACCGGCACGGTAATGCGCTGGAAGAGGAAGGACGCGCCCCAGATCATGCCGAGCAGGAGCAAGCGGATCAGCGCGGAGAGTGGCATCGGACCTCGACATGGAAGCAGGCGGCCCGACGGGCGGCAGCGCATGCATTTTACGGTCAATCGAGTGGAAGTTTTCGCAGGCAGGCGCGGGTGGCGTAACCTAGCCGGCTCCGCCGCCCTGCCGACCCGCCACCACGCCGTGACCCGATACTCCGAACGCACCGCCGAATCGCCGCATGTCCTGCGCAAGCGCTTTGGCCAGCACTTCCTGCACGACCAGGAGATCATCGCGCGCATCGTCCAGGCCGTGGCACCGCAACCCGGCCAGCGCATTGTCGAGATCGGTCCCGGCGAAGGTGCCATCACCCTGCCGATGTTGCGCCAGTGCGGCAGGCTGACCGTGATCGAGCTGGATCGCGATCTCGTTCCGCGCATTGCCGCGCGCAGCGCCGGCATCGGTGAGGTCGAGATCATCAATGCCGATGTGCTCAACGTCGATCTCGGTGCGCTTGCCGCCGGCGGCAAGCTGCGCATCGTCGGCAACCTGCCCTACAACATTTCCTCGCCGATCCTGTTCCACTGCATCGAGCACCTCGATGCCATCACCGACATGCACTTCATGCTGCAGCGTGAAGTGGTCGAACGCATGGCCGCCGCGCCGGGCAGCAAGGTCTATGGACGGCTCAGCGTGATGCTGCAACTGGCCTGCCAGGTGGAACCGCTGCTGGCGGTGCCGCCGCAGGCCTTCCGGCCGCCACCCAAGGTCGATTCCGCCGTCGTCCGCCTGACCCCGCTGCCACGCGCGCAACGCCCGCTCGAACACCTGGACCTGATCAGCCGACTGGTGCGCGCCGCCTTCGGCCAGCGCCGCAAGACCTTGTCCAACTCGCTCGATGGACTGGCCAGCGCCGCCGACCTCAGGGCCGTCGGCATCGACCCGGGTGCACGCGCCGAGCAACTGTCGCCACAATCCTTCGTCCGCCTCGCCGAACACCTGGCCCGGTGAATGCCCGCTTGCACAGGTGCTCATCCCGAATCCCGGCCTGCAACAGCCGAACCGCTGATCATCCCGGCTCCCCATCGGCTTGCCGAGCGCCGTCCACTCCCCGACAATCAGGCCATGGCCACCAAGAAGCTCCACGACATCGCCGTTTCGGTTGAGACCCGCTTCCTCGATGAACAATCGAAGCCGCAGGAAAACCACTACGTCTTTGCCTACACCATCACCATCCGCAACCGCGGCAGCATCGGCGCGCGCCTGCTCAGTCGCCACTGGATCATCACCGACGGCAACGGCGACGTGCAGGAAGTCCGCGGCGATGGTGTCGTCGGCGAACAACCCTGGATGAGTCCGGGACAAGGCTACGACTACACATCCGGAGCGGTTCTTGAAACCGCGGTCGGCACCATGCGTGGCAGCTATCGCATGCTCGCCGAGGATGGCACCCAGTTCGACGCCGACATCCCCTCTTTCGTGCTTTCGATTCCGCGGACCTTGCATTGATGATCATCACTGGGCGGTATGCCGGTCGAATGATCGAGCGGTGCTGACATGGCGGTCTGGGCCATTGGCGATATCCAGGGCTGCCACGACGAACTGGCGCGCCTGATCGACAAGCTCAACTACGATCCGGCCCGCGATGCGCTGTGGTTTTGCGGTGACCTGGTCAATCGCGGCGGTCAATCGCTGGAAGTGCTGCGCCTGGTCAAGTCGCTCAACGACCGCACCGTGGTCACCCTTGGCAACCATGACCTGTCACTGCTCGCCGTCGGCATCCGCAGCGAACAGGATCAAGCCCGGGTCAACCCGGAACTGCGTGCGGTGTTGTTTGCGCCGGATCGCGAGGAATTGCTGGCCTGGCTGCGCCATCGCCCGCTGCTGCACGTCGATCGCGGCCTCGGCACGATGATGGTGCATGCCGGACTGGCACCCAGCTGGGATGTCGGCCGCGCCGAGAGCGTGGCTCGCGAAATCGAGGCACGTCTGCGCGCCGATGACCACAAGCGCCTGCTGCGGCAGATGTTCGGCAACAAGCCCGATACCTGGTCGCCGCGCCTGCGTGGCATCGATCGCCTGCGCGCCGGCATCAACGTGCTCACCCGCATGCGCTACTGCGATGTGCGCGGTCGCATCGCCTTCCAGGAAAAAGGCATGCCCGGCACTCAGCGTCCCGGCAACTATCCGTGGTTCTCCGTCCCGGGAATCGTGCGCCGCGATTTGCGCATCGTCTGCGGGCACTGGTCCACGCTCGGTCGCTTTGCCGGGCTTGGCGTCTACGCAATCGATACCGGCTGCGTCTGGGGTGGCGCCTTGACCGCAATGCGCATCGACGTCGAGGAACCCGAGTACGTCGTCCTCAATTCCGATCGGGCAAAGCCGACCGGGAAGGATTTTGACTAGCGGGGAATGGGGAATAGCAAAGCGGCGTCCGGCAGTGCCGAAAATCGGCTGACAGACCCAAAAGCACCCCTCATCCGCCTTCGGCACCTTCTCCCGCAAGGGGAGAAGGAAATGCTGTTGCTACTCCCTACTCCCTACTCCCTACTCCCTACTCCCTACTCCCTACTCCCCATTCCCGCCACGCACATACTCAACAAAGCGAAACGCCAACGCGTGCCTGGCATCGACGGCATGCGCCACTTCCGCGGAAATCGTCCATTGCCGTGCATCGAAGCGCGGGAAATGCGTATCCGCCGATGCCGCCTCGGCATCGACCAGGGTCAGGTGCATGCGTTCGGCCATGGGCAGGGCGAGGGCATAGATCTCACCGCCGCCAATGACCATCAGGTCATCGCCTGCCGCCTGGGCGAGCGCGGCATCGATGGAATCGACGCGGATCTGTCCCGCGTACGGCGCGCCGGCCTGGCGCGACATCACCAGGTTGGTGCGCCCGGGCAGGGCGCGGCCGATGGAAACGGCGGTCTTGCGCCCCATCAACACGGTCTTGCCGAGGGTCAGTTGCTTGAAACGCTTGAGATCGTCGGGCAGGTGCCAGGGCATGGTACCTTCGCGGCCAATGGCGAAGTTGCGGTCGAGTGCCGCGATCAATGCAATCACACCGCCACCGGCGCCTTGATCGGCTTGTCGGCGTTGTAGCCGTCGATGTGCACGTCTTCAAATCGGAAATCAAGAATTGAACTGACCGCCGGGTTGAGCCGCAGCGTCGGCAAGGCGCGTGGCGTGCGCGCGAGTTGTTCGCGGGCCTGCTCGAAGTGGTTCAGATACAGGTGCGCATCGCCCAGGGTATGCACGAAATCGCCGACACCGAGGCCACAGACCTGGGCAACCATGTGCGTCAGCAAGGCATAGCTGGCGATATTGAACGGCACGCCGAGGAAGATGTCGCCCGAGCGCTGGTAGAGCTGGCAGGACAATTTGCCATTGGCAACATGGAACTGGAACAGCGCATGGCAGGGCTGCAGGGCCATTGCCGGGAGATCGGCCACGTTCCACGCGCTGATGACGAGCCGGCGCGAATCCGGATTGCGCTTGATCTCCTCGATCAGCCAGGCGATCTGGTCGATCGTGCGGCCGTCGGCACATTGCCAGGATCGCCACTGCTTGCCGTAGACCGGGCCGAGGTTGCCATCGGCATCGGCCCATTCATCCCAGATGCCGACGCCGTTTTCCTTCAGGTAGGCAATGTTGGTGTCGCCCTGCAGGAACCAGATCAGCTCGTGGATGATCGAGCGCAGATGCAGTTTCTTGGTGGTCAGCAGCGGAAAGCCCTGGGCCAGGTCGAAGCGCATCTGCCAGCCAAAAACCGAATGCGTGCCGGTGCCGGTGCGATCGGACTTGGGCGTGCCCTTCTCCAGCACATGGCGGAGCAGTTCAAGGTACTGCTGCATCAGTGTGCATCCTTCGGCGGATCCTCGACGACACGTGGCGGCAGGATCGGTGCGCGGCGCGACATCAGGATCAGGACCAGGCCGAGGACGATCAGCGGCAGCGACAGGACCTGGCCCATGGTCAACCAGCCCCAGGCCAGATAACCGAGCTGCGCGTCGGGTTCGCGCACGAACTCGACGGCAAAACGGAACAGGCCGTAAAGCAGGGCGAACAATCCGGAAACCAGGTAACGCCGGCGCGGTTTCATTGACACCGCATAGAGCACGCAGAACAGGACGAAGCCTTCGAGCGCCATCTGGTAAAGCTGCGAGGGATGGCGCGCTTCGTGGTCGAGCTGACCAGCCGCGGCCATCGCCTTGAGTTGCTCGAGCGAATGCCCGGCGGTCTCGATGGCGCGTGGAAAGATCATGCCCCAGGAGACATCGGTATGCCTCCCCCACAACTCGCCGCCGATGAAGTTGCCGAGGCGGCCCGCACCCAGGCCGATCGGCACCAGCGGCGCGACAAAATCCATCACGTCGAAGAAATGCAGGGCATTGCGGCGCGCCCACAGCCACATGGCGACGAGCACGCCGAGCAGGCCGCCATGGAAGGACATGCCGCCTTCCCAGATCTTGAACAAGGACAAGGGATGCGCGATCAGGCTGGCCGTGTCATAGAACAGCATGTAGCCGACGCGGCCACCGACAATCACGCCGATCATGCCGTAGAAGGCCAGGTCGGAAAACGCGGTCGGGCCGACCGGCAGCCGGCCCAGCCGGCGCCGGCGTTCGCCGAGAAACCAGAACGCCGCAAATGCGATCAGGTACATGATGCCGTACCAGTGCACGGCCACGGGACCGATCGAGAAGGCGATGGGGTCGATGTCTACGAAATAGTGCATGGGATCGCTTTGCATGAGGCGCGGGGGGCAACGCCGCATTATGTCCTAGGCCGGCAGGACGCGGAGGATGAAACCCTTGAGGTATTCGGTCTCGGCAATCGCCGGATGGATCGGGTGATCGGGGCCCTGCTGCAGGTGCCAGAGCAGTTGCGCCTGTCGATCCAGGTGTCGCGCCGCCTGCTGCACGCCATCCAGAAGCACGCTGCGCGGCATGTGGTACGAACACGAACAGGTGATCAGGATGCCATCGCGCGCCAGCACCTGCATGCCGAGTTCATTGAGCCGCCGGTAGGCGACACGTCCTTCGGCCAGATCCTTCTTGCGCTTGACGAAGGCCGGCGGATCGAGGATGACGACATCGAAATGCTCGCGTTGCTCGCGCAAGGCCTTCAGGTGATCGAAGGCATCCGCGCGCACCGCCGTCACGCGATCGGTGAAACCATTGCGCGCGATGTTCCGCGCAATGGCATCCACCGCTGGCTGCGAGGCATCGACGCAGACAACCTCGCTCGCGCCACATGCCGCCGCGCGCAAGCCCCAGCCACCAAGGTAGCTGAACATGTCGAGCACGCGCTTGCCCTTGACCAGATGCTGAAGATGGTCGCGGTTGCCGCGCTGGTCGTAGAACCAGCCGGTCTTCTGCCCGGCGAGCGGGTCGCATTCGAACTCGAGTCCGGCCTCGCGCACGATCATCGGTTCATTCGAAGGTTCGCCAGCGCCGAGTTCGGCATACACGGGCAGGTTTTCCATGGCGCGGATCGAGGCATCATTTTTCCACCAGAGCTGGCGCGGCTTGAGCACCTTGGCGATGGCCTCGCCAATCGCATCCTTGAGCCGCTCCATGCCGGCCGTCGTCGCCTGCGCGACAACGACCTCGCCAAATCGATCGATGGTCAACCCGGGCAAGCCATCGGATTCGCCAAACACCAGCCGGTAATACGGCTCGTCGAAAATCCTCTCGCGCAAGGCCAATGCGACATTGAGCTTGTGCACGAAAAGGGATTTGTCCAGCGCATGCTCCAGGCCGCGATTGACCAGGCGCGCGCAAATCAGCGAGTTGGGATTGACGTAACCCACGCCGATCGGCTTGTCGCGACTGTCGACGATGGCACAGACCTGGCCTGGCTCGAACGCCGACAACGGCGAACGCGCCACGTCAACCTCATTGGAAAACACCCACAGGTGACCGGCGCGCAGGCGCGTGTCTTCGCCGCGTTTGAGATACAGCGCGGGTACCTGGATTTCGTCAGTCACGATGTCGGATCCACCGGAAAATGCAGGGTCGCATTCTACCCGCTCAAGCACGGCAAGCGCCGGCCGGTTCCCTGCCGTGGCGTGTTTCAGGCGTTGCGGCGGCGGTGCGCCCAGAGATTGAGCGCCTCCACGGCAATCGAGAAACCCATGGCGAAATAGACGTAGCCGCGCGGGATGTGGAACTCCAGGCCATCGGCAATCAGGACCACGCCAACGAGGATCAGGAAAGCCAGTGCCAGCATGCGCAGTGTCGGGTGCCGATCAATGAAGTCACCGACTGGATTGGAGGCGAAGATCATCACCACCACGGCGAGGATGATGGCCGCGACCATGACCACGATCTCGTTGACCATGCCGATCGCGGTGATCACCGAATCCAGCGAGAAGACGATATCGATGATGGCGATCTGCACGATCACATAGACAAACGATGCGAACACGCGGCCTTCCGCATTGTCGCCGCCGCGCGCGCCTTCCAGCTCCTGGTGGATTTCCATGACCGCCTTGACCAGCAGAAACAGGCCGCCGCCAATGAGGATCAGGTCTCGCAGGGAAATGACCTGGCCGGCCAGGCTGAACAAGCCGAGGCGATCATCATCGAGCCCGGCGAGATAGGAGAGCACCAGCAGCAAGGCGATGCGGGTGAGGCAGGCGAGGCCGAGGCCGACCTTGCGCGCCAGCGGTCGTTGCGCCGGCGCGAGCCGGCTGACCGCAATCGAGACAAACACCAGGTTGTCGACGCCAAGGACGATTTCCAGCGTGGCCAGGGTGAACAGCGCCAGCCAGAATTGCGGATCGGCAACAAGCTCCAACATTCAATTGCTGCCGTCAGGAGAAGCGCGACCAGAGCACCAGGCCCCAGCACAGCATGACGTTGAGCATGAGCAGGAAGACCGCCGCCGAGCCCATGTCCTTGGCACGCCCGGCGAGCTCGTGGAACTCCGGACTGACCTTGTCGACCACGGCCTCGACCGCGGAGTTGAGCAATTCGGCCGATAGCACCAGGACCAGGCTGCCACAGAGCACGGCTTTTTCCACGCCGCCCTGCCCCAGCCACAGGCCAAGCGGGAAGAAGATCACGAACAGGTAGCCTTCCAGGCGGAACGATGCCTCATGCGTCCAGGCCGCGCGCAGTCCCTGGTAGGACCAGATCGCGGCACGCGCAATCTGGCGCGGCCCGCGGGGTTCGTTACTGGGCATGCATCGGCTCGTGGGACTGGAAATCCAGCGCGCTATGATGCCATAAAGGCGCCTTGCCCCAGACCTCGCCATGTGTCCGGCATGCGCCGCAACCTGTGATTCCCGGAGTTTCCATGAGCCGTCGTTTCCTGCTGGCCAGTGCGCTGATTGCCGGCATCTGCATGATCGCCGGATTGCTCGTGCTGGATATCCCGATCGTGCGCTGGATCCACGCCAGCAGCATCGGCAATGCACCGCTGTTCGAGCACGGACTCGATGCGCTGGACGCTCTGTTCGGCATCCATGTTTCCTTCTGGCTGGCCGCGTCCGTGATGATCCTCGGCGGTGCCATCCTGCTGGCACTTGCACGAAACAGGATCCGCTTGCGCAAGCACGCCCTCGCCCTGCTTGGCACCGGCCTCGTGCAGGCGGCATCCATCGGCCTGATGATGCTGGGCAAGACCGCATTCGGGCGGGTGCGACCAACAGCCTGGATGGAAAGCGGCGACATGTTCCCGGCGTGGTTTGTCGACGGCGGCTCGTTCCCCTCCGGACACGGCGCGTTTTATTTCGGCTTGTTCCTGCCGCTTGCGGCTGCCGCACCGCGCGCCTGGCAACGAGCCTTGCTGCTGGCGTTTCCGCTGTTCGTGATCGCTGCGCGCATCGACATGGGCAAGCATTTCCTTTCCGATGTCGCCGCGTCGGCCCTCATCGCCGCCTGCATGGCCCTGCTGGTCGGCGCCGCACTTCGCCACTGGCAAGTCGATGAACGCGACAGCGAGGCAACTGGCGCATCGCGCTGTTGAGCTTCCGCCGCAAGCAACACTGCGCTGGACAAGCGACGACCTGACCAGGCGTGAACATGTCTTGAAGGATACTTTGCATGTTCATCACATCGTGCGCAGCCCGCTGATGCCCGCTGGCGCCTGAATGACTGCCGCTGAAACGGCGGAAAACCGGCCTCCCCGTGCCAGCATGTCGATCCCTGGAATTCCTCCCGGGTGAATGCCGCAATGCGGCCCGATCGCGAAGGAGAACGACATGCTCAAACTTGCACTGATATTTGCCGTGATTTCACTGCTTGCAGGCGCCCTGGGCTTCAGCGGGGTTGCCGGTGCGAGTGCCGGAATAGCCAAGTTGATCTTCGGTATCTTCCTGGTCCTGCTGGTGCTGGCCTTGCTTGGCCTCGTCCTCGGCGTGGCGATCTTCTAGCCTTGCGCAACCCCAGCGCCCGGCTGCCCGCGCCGGGCAACGCTGCTATGCTTGTCGGCCAGCAGCATTCGGGCAGGCGGAGATCCCCTTGATACCCCACCAGGCTGGCCGATCCTGGCCACATGGCCGCCGCCAGCTTGTCGCAACCCTGGCCTGGCTGCGCCTTTGCGCAATCGGCGGCCAGCTCGTCACCATCGCCTTCGTCGCCCAGGTGCTCGGTCTGGCGATTCCCGTGACGCGACTGCTGGCGGCAATTGCCGTACTCGCCCTGTTCAACCTGCTGGTGCTCTGGCGACTGCGCCAGAAATCGGCCATGGCGGGCTGGGAGCCGGTCGTGCATATCGCCATCGACACCCTTGTCCTTGGCTACCTGCTCTATCTGACGGGCGGAGCGAGCAATCCGTTCGTGTCCCTGCTGGTCATGCCGATCACGCTCGCCGCCACTGCCCTTCCGCTGCGTTCGGTGGCGATCGTGGCAACCCTCGCCGTGGCGACCTACCTGCTGCTGATGCGTTTCTCCGTTGTCCTGCCGGAAGTCAGCGATGCCGGCAGCAGTGGCCTGTTCTTCAACCTGCACCTGACCGGCATGGCAATCAGCTTCGCCATCACCGCGGGCATGCTCGGCTTCTTCATTGCCCGCCTCGCGCGCGCCTTGCGTGCGCAACAGGCGGAAGTCGAACACGAGCGCGTGCGCGCCCTGCGCGACGAAGGCATCCTTGCCATTGCCACGCAGGCGGCGAGCACCGCACACGAGCTGAATACGCCGCTGTCGACCATCCGCACCCTGCTTGCCGAGCTGGCCCGTGAAAACTCCACCAGCGCGACCCTGCAGGCGGATTTCAAGTTGCTCATCGGCCAGGCGGATCGTTGCCGCGACATCCTGCGCGAACTGGTCAAGGTCGGCAGCAACCAGTTGGCCGGCATTGCCGAATGGATCAGTGTCGCCGAGCTCTGTGCGGCAACGCGCGATTCGTTCAGCCTGCTGCGCCCGGAAGCGGAGGCCAGTTTCACCATCGACGAAGAAGTTGGCGCACGTCGCATCGCGGTTGTTCCTGCCTTGCAGCACGCCATCGTCAACCTGCTCAACAATGCCGCCGACGCCTCGCTCGCCAATGGCGATGCACGCGTCGAGATGACCGCGCGCGCCGATGGCGACATCCTCGAAATCCAGGTGCGCGACCACGGTCGCGGCATGCGCGCCGCGTCCGCAGCGGCCAGCGGGTTCGGTTTCCAGACGACCAAGCATGATGGCCTCGGCCTCGGCCTCGCCTTGGCCAATGCCACAGCCGAACGCTTCGGCGGCACCCTCAACGCGGTGGCTGCCGCGGGCGGCGGCACGCGGCAATGTTTGCGTCTGCCACTGCCAAGGCTGGACAATCCACCCCATGAACATTGAAACCACCGATCGTGTACTGCTCATCGACGACGATGAGGTTTTTCTCCATGTCCTCGGACGCGCGCTCGCCGCACGCGGATTCGAGGTGACCACGGCAAAGGATGGAACCGAAGCACTGGCACGCTGCGTCGAGATGCAACCGCGCTACATCGTCCTCGATCTCAAACTCGGCAGCGAGAGCGGGCTTTCCCTGATCCCGCGCCTCAATACAGCCCGACCCGGCGTGCGCATCCTGCTGCTCACCGGTTACGCCTCGATCGCCACCGCCGTCGAAGCGATCAAGCGCGGTGCGCACGATTACCTGGCCAAGCCGGTCGATGCCGACCAGGTCGCCCAGGCCTTGCTCGGCCATGCCGGGGCCCAGGTGGATGGTGTCGACAACCTTCCCGACGCACCGCCGCCGCTGAAACGCCTGGAGTGGGAACACATCCAGCGTGTCCTCACCGAGTGCGAGGGCAACATCTCCGAAGCCGCCCGCCGCCTCGGCCTGCATCGACGCACCCTGCAACGCAAGCTGGCCAAACGCCCGGTACGGGAAACACCGAATCGCTAGTGGCGGGGAGCGGGGATTGGGAGACCGCGCGCGGTTAACCTTCGACTCCCCCACGGAAGCGCGTCGTTGCAGAAAACGGTAACGCGAGCCAATCCATCGAAGCCCGCGCCGGCCATCGGTTTTCCGTAGGAAGGGCATTCATGCCCGATGCCCTTCGGTACGTTGCGAAAGAGCAACTCATCGCGACCGAAGGGAGTCCCCGTTTTGGGACATCAGTCCCTTTTTGGGACGGCTGACGCCGCCTCCTGCGAGAAGCGGCAACGCGAGCACCACCCAAGAAGCCCGCGCCGCTCATCGGTTGTCCGTAGGAAGGGCATTCATGCCCGATGCGTTTTGGCACGTTGCGAGAAGTGGCATCGCGACCGTAGGAATTCCCCTTTGGGGGGGGTGCGGCTGAAGCCGCCTCCTACGAGAAGCCGGGCGGGTTCAACTCTGAACGACAACTCGTGAAGTCACTGACTCTTGATTTGTTCAATTTGTTCATTCCGTTATTGCGTTTGCTCAGCGCCGATCAATGCAGCGCCAGCGCCTTGATCAGGGCGGCATTGAAGCGTTCTGGATCCTGTACCTGGGGCGAGTGGCCGAGATCGGCGAACTCGATCAGTTGTGCGTCTGGTATGGCGGCCGCCGCACGACGACCCAGTGCGGGATAATCGCCAAGCCGCGCCTTGATCTCGGTTGATGCCAGATCCCTGCCGATCGCGGTACGATCCTTCTGCCCGATGAAAAGCGTCGTCGGCACGGCAATTTTCGGCAACTCGTGGACGACTGGCTGGCTGTAGATCATGTCGTAGGCGAGCGCCTGATCCCAGGCCACCTGGTTCCTTCCCGGCCCTGCATACATGCCCGCTTGCATGCGCGCCCAGCGTGCAAATTCCGGTTTCCACGTCCCGGCGTAATAGACGTCCATCTGATATTTCTGGATGCTCTCGAAACTTGTTTTCAAATCCTGTTGATACCACGCATCCACGCTGCGCCAGGGAACCCCGGCGGCGCGCCAGTCCTCCAGGCCGATCGGATTCACCAGTGCAAGTTGAAGGGTGGCCTGCGGATACATCAGCGCATAGCGGATGGCGAGCATGCCACCCATGGAATGGCCGATCACCACAGATTTTTCGATGCCGAGGCTGTCGAGGAGCGCACGCGTGTTCGCGGCCAGTTGCTCCAGACTGAACTGATAATGCTGTGGCTTGCTGGATTTGCAGAAACCGATCTGATCCGGGGCAATGACGCGGTAACCTGCGCCAGCCAGCGCGGCGATGCTGGTTTCCCAGGTCGCCGCGCAGAAGTTCTTGCCATGCAGAAGGACAACGGTTCGCCCGTTGCTCGGAGCGCGAGCTGCCACATCCAGATACGCCATCTGCAGTGGCTGGCGTTGCGAAACGAGTCCGTACAGTTGAACCGGATAGGGATAGTCGAAACCCTCCAGACGCGGCCCGTAGGCCGGTTGCTGGTCGGCGAAGGCGTTGCTGCTGATGGCGAGCGTAAGAACGATGGCGAGCAGGCGCATGCAATTCTCCGTGTGATGGCGGGTTTCCAGCCTTGAGGATAAAGCCTGTCCATTTCCTGGTACCTACCTCAGCTGTGCAACGTCCCTCACTTGCGCCGTTGGCATCCGGGCCAGCTTTGCTGTTCGGTGCGACCTCCTGTCTTCCCCGTCCTATTCCCGTTTCTCTATTCCCTATTCCCGTTGCCCAGCCAATGCCTTCATGACCACCGGCAACACGTTGGCAAGCACCATTGGTTGGGCTGCAGCGGTGGGATGCAGGCCATCGGGCTGCATCAGGGAGTCATCAAGGGCGACGCCTTCGAGCAGGAACGGGACCAATGGCACGTTGAATTCCGCCGCCAGATCCCGATACATGTCCCTCAGCCCGTCCCGATACTGCGGGCCGTAGTTGGTGGGAATCTCGGTTCCGATCAGCAACACCGCGGCACCGGAATCCATGGCCAGGCGGATCATGCGCGACAGGTTCTGTTTCGGCGTGCCCAGTGGCAAGCCGCGCAGGGCATCATTCGCGCCCAGCTCGAGGAGGACAAGAACGGGTTTGTGTTCGGCCAGCAGGCTTTCGATGCGGGCCAGGCCGCCCGATGTGGTTTCACCGCTGATCGAGGCATTGACGACATCAGCAACGGCGCCAGACTCCTTCAGGCGCGTGCGCAGCAGATTGACCCAACCGGAATCCACCGGGATTCCATAGGCGGCGGAAAGCGAATCACCGAGCACCAGAACCGGGCGCGGCGATTCACGGGCCTCAAGCGATGTCGCTGGCACGGCCAGCAGCAGGAACAAACACAGGATGCGCAGCATGTCGATCGATTCCACAACGGTGCTCAGTGCCGAGAAGCTTAGCAAAGCCGTCGATGGCCCTGATGGTCGCCTGCTGATCCTCGACGAGGTCAGCCTGAGTGTCGAACGCGGGGCAAGCCTCGCCATAGTCGGCGCCTCCGGTTCGGGCAAGACCACCCTGCTCGGCCTGCTCGCGGGTCTGGATCGGCCGACCAGCGGCAGCATCACCCTTGCGGGCGAGCCACTGGATCGCCTCGATGAAGAGGCCCGTGCACGCGTGCGTCGCCGTCTGGTCGGCTTTGTCTTCCAGTCATTCCACCTGCTGCCGGCGCTGAATGCCGGAGAGAACGTCATGCTGCCGCTCGAACTGGAAGGCCGCAGCGATGCCCGCCAGCGCGCCGCCAGCGTGCTCGGCGATGTCGGCCTCGGCAAGCGCCTGCACCACTACCCGCATCAGCTTTCCGGCGGCGAGCAGCAACGTGTCGCCCTCGCCCGCGCCTTCGTGCACGGTCCGCAACTGCTGTTTGCCGACGAACCAACCGGCAATCTCGACCAGCGCACCGGCGCGGCGGTCAGCGACTTGCTGTTCGACTTGAATCGCGAACATGCGACAACCCTGGTCCTCGTCAGCCATGACCTCGATCTTGCCGCACGTTGCGCGCGCATGCTGCGCCTGCGCGACGGGCGCGTCGTCGAGGAGGACGCATGAACCCGCTGGTCTTCGCTGCGCGCAGCCTGCGCCGCGAATTCCGCCATGGCGAGCTGGCGATGCTGGCCGCTGCCTTGGTGCTTGCTGTCGCTGCGCTGACCGCCGTCGGCACGCTGGCGAGTCGCGTCGAAACCGCGATCCTCGCCTCGGCCACGGAATTGCTCGGCGGCGATCTCGGCGTCTCCGCGCGGCGCACGCCGCTGCCCGAATCCTTCACCGCCAAGGCAACGGCGCTGGGCCTGTCGAGCAGCCGCAGCGTCGAATTCTCCAGCGTGGTGTTTGCTGGCGACAACAGCCAGTTCAGCGAAGTCCGTGCAGTCGATGAGCACTATCCACTGCGCGGCGCACTGCAGGTCAAGGATGCCGCGGGCATGCAGCACAATGCTGCGGCACCGGCACCCGGGCAGGCCTATGCGGATCGCGCCGTGCTCAATGCGCTGGGGCGCAAGGTCGGCGATAGCCTGCAACTGGGAGGCCGCGATCTCCTCATCATGGGCGAGATCGTCAGCGCGCCGGGCGGAGCGGTGTTCCAGTTCGCACCCACGGTGCTGATGAACACGACGGATGCCGAGGCCAGCGGCTTGCTCGGTGCCGGCAGTCGGGCGAACTTCCGCATCCTCGTCGCCGGGGCGATGGAGGCGGTCGCGGATTACGCCGGTTGGGCCAAGGACAACCTGCCGGCCAGCGCACGCCTGATCACCGTCGCCGAGGCCCAAGCCAACCTGCGCAATTCCTTCGAGCGTGGCGAGAACTTCCTGCGCCTGGCGGCCTTGCTGGCCGCCTTGCTGGCCGGCATCGCGGTCGCCCTCGCCGCGCAGCGCTTTGCCCGACGCAAGACCGAGGAAGTCGCCGTGCTGCGTTGCCTTGGCGCGAGCCGTCGCGAGATTGTCCTCGGCCTGGCCTTCGAGCTGCTCCTGCTCGCGCTGCCGGCCTGTCTCCTCGGTGCCCTGCTCGGACTCAGCATGCAGCAGATCGCCTTTGTCTTTGCGCGCGAGTTGCTCGGCACGACCACCGGCAGCATCCCGCTGGCAGCATCGGCCTCGGCCTTCCTGATTGGCCTGGCCGTGCTCTTCGGCTTTGCCTTGCCGCCACTGTTGCGCCTGCGCGATGTCGAGCCGATGCGCGTGTTCCGGCGCGACCTGCAAACCCGCTTGCGCCGCTTCGATGCGTTGTATCTGCTGCCGTTTGCGGTAGGCGGCCTGCTCATCCTGCTGGAAAGTGGCTCGACCCGCCTGGCCGGCGTGCTCGCCAGCGGCCTGGCCGGCGTGGCCCTGGTGACCCTGGTCTTCACGCTGCTGCTGCTGAAGATCCTGCGCGCCGGTTCGCGCCGGCTGCCGGGGGCCTTGCGTTTCGGCCTGGCCAATCTCAACCGGCGGCGCACGCTGACCTTGATCCAGGTCGGCGCGCTTGCCCTCAGCCTGACCGCACTCGATCTGCTTGCCGTGGTCGGCCCTTCGCTGCTCGATCGCTGGCGCGCCGACCTCCCCGCCGACACGCCGAATTATTTCGTCCTCAACCTGCAGGCCGATCAGCGCGAGGAATTCAGCGGGCGCCTGCAGGCGCTGGGTGCCGACAATCTCAGCCTGCTGCCGCTGGCGGCGGGAAAACTCGTGGCAATCAATGGCAAGCCGGTGCGCGCAACGGATTTCGAACCGGATTCGCGTGCCGGCAATTTCGTCGAAGGCGAGGTGCGGGTGTCCTGGAGTGCCGACCTGCCGCCGTCCAACCGCATCGTCGACGGGCGCTGGGCGGATGAGCATGCGCAAGCGGCCGAACTCTCCGTCGACACAAGTTGGGTGGAACTGTTCAAGCTCACCCTCGGCGACACCATGACCTTCCGCTTTGCCGACCAGGAAATCACCGCCAGCGTGACCAGCGTGCGTGAGGTCGACTGGGATTCGTTCCGCGTCAACTTCTTCATGATGCTCGATCCTGCGCATGCGGAGAACCTTCCGCACAGCCTGATATCGAGCTTCCACCTGCCGCCGCCCGCATCACTGGCCGAGCTCTCGCGGGCCATGCCGAACCTGTCGCTGATCGATGTCAGCTCGATCCTCGATCGCATCCGCGACATCATCGGCCGGGTTTCGGCAGCGGTGACCTGGGTGCTCGGCTTCAGCCTCGCCGCCGGCATCCTCGTCCTCTTTGCCGCGCTTGCCGCCACCGCCGAGGAGCGCCGCTTCGAGATTGCCTTGCTGCGCACCCTTGGTGCCAACAGCGGCCAGTTGAATGCCGCGGTGCTTGGTGAGTTCGCCGTACTCGGCATGCTTGCCGGCCTCATCGCTGCGGCCGGTGCGGCGGCCACCGGCGTTGCCCTTGCCGGCAATGTCTTCCGCATGACCGACTACACGCCGCCTTGGCTGTCGTTGGCGCTGGTTGCACTCGCCTCGGCGGTGATAGTCATGCTCGCCGGCCTGCTCGGCACGCGGCGCATCGCCAGCACGCCACCGATGCTGGTATTGCGTCACGGAACCTGATTTCGCGCAGGGACTCTGCTTGCGCAGTGAAGCATCCGGCGGCTATCGTGAAGGCAATGAGCACCGACGAGAAACGCCGCTTTCCGCGCCTGCCGATCTTCTCGGCAGCCCTGATCACCCATGCCGGCCAAGGCTGGCTGAGCGAGGTGCGCGATCTGTCCCAGGGCGGCGCCTGCCTGGCGCGCCCGCAGCATTGGGCCGGCGATGATCGCCGCCGCTGCCGCATCTATTTCATCTTCGACCAGGAAACCGTGATCGCGGTCGAAGCCGATTGCGTGCGCCATGGCCAGGACGACCTCGGCTTCGAGTTCCAGCCTGGCCAGGAATCGGTGATCGAAGCCCTGCTCTACGAGTCGCGCTTCATCGGCAAGGACGAGCCGTAGCAACCTGCGCGCCGTGCGGCCAGGGTGGTGCGCGGATCTTCGCTTATGCTGGGCAGCGCCACGGTCCAACCCGGAGATTTCCCGCATGTGGAGCCATATCGCACCAATCCTGCTGCTGGTTGGATCCAACGTCTTCATGACGTTCGCCTGGTACGGCCATCTCAAATTCACCAATCGCCCACTGCTGCTGGTGATCCTGGTCAGCTGGGGAATCGCCTTCTTCGAATACTGCCTGCAGGTGCCGGCCAACCGCATTGGCTACACGGTCTACAACCCGGCGCAACTGAAGACGATCCAGGAGATCATCACCCTGATCGTGTTCATGGGATTTTCGGTTTTCTGGCTCGGTGCCAGCATCAAGTGGAACCACCTGCTTGGCTTCGCCCTGATCGTCGTTGCGGCATTCTTCATCTTTCTCGATTGAGGCGACACTGATCAGGCGCTCCGCCACGTGCGTTGCCGCCAGGCCTTGAGCGGTGCCAGCAGCCAGTAGTGCGTCCAGATCCCGCAGTAGACAATGCCGCGCAGCAGCGGGTTTTTCGCGGCCACATCGAACTTGCGGAAATAGCGCCACATGCCGGCGTGCTTGTGCCGCGAGACAAACAAGGGGCAGCGCTGGCTGGAGCTGCCTTGTTCGTGGACCAGGGCGATGGCATGCGCATGGCAGACCTCATGGCCGGCATCGCGCACGCGCCGGCACAGGTCAAGATCCTCGCAGTGCAGGAAATATCCCTCGTCGAAGCCACCGATCGACACGAATACGTCACGGCGCAGGAACAGGCACGCGCCCGATACTGCATCGACGCGCTCGATTTCCGTGCCCGCTGGCGCAGGCGGCATGTCGATGCCCGCGAACGCCGGCCAGCGCTGCTGCAGGCGGGCGAGGCCGCTCAGACTCATCAGCGCGCGACGCAAGTCGGGATCACGTCGGCGATTGGCCCTGGCGGGAGTCCCGTCCGGGTTGACGATGCTTACGCCGATGACGCCGGCCTGCGGATGCGCGCGGGCGATTGCGCCCAGGCGTGCAATGCTGTCCGGCTCGACCAGGCAATCCGGATTGAGCACGAGCAGCCATTCGCCTTCGCAGGAGGTGGCTGCCTGGTTGGCGGCCGGGCCAAAACCGAGATTCCGGACATTGCGCAGGATGCGCAGGCGCGGATCCGCACCGAAGCGACGCTGGATCTCGTCAACCTGGCCATCGTTGGAAGCGTTGTCGACAACGGCCAGCGTCAGTGGCGCGGTCGAAGCGAGCAGGCGCTCGATGCAGCGCAGGCTGACCGGCCCGCTGTTGGCGGTCACCACGATGACGCTGGTCAGTCCCGGCACGCTGGCAGGCGACGACACCGGCACGATGCGGCCTCAGAATCCGCTGATCAGGCGATCACCCTGTTCGCGCGCGACATTCCACACGGCTGGCCAGTCCCGCCAGGCCTGGGCCATGTCGGCCAGCTCGGCGCGCGCGGCACCGGCACAGGCGCTGGCATCGAACTCCTCCGGCCAATCAGCCAGGCGCGGCGCGCCGTGCTTGAGCAGTGCATTGCCGTTGTTGCGGACAATGGCACGCACATCCGCCTGCCAGTAGACCGGAGCCTCGGCGGCGAGCAATTCGAACTGGTTCTGCAGGCGTTCGACCACGTCGGCGCGCACAAAGCCGAGGTATTCGCTCAGCGAGGAGACCAGTGTGGCGTCATCGGCGGCGGCGAGATCCGCCGTCAGGGTGCCGAGCAGTTCCAGGCGACGGCCGGCATCGGCGGCCTTGGCCAGGCCGATTTGATTGCTGGCGTAATCGCGCAGGTAATGATTGAAGCGCGGCGTATGCGCGGCCATGGTCACCTGCGAGCGTTGGCGATCCGCTTCCTGGGCATGACCCATGGCCAGCGGAAGATGCACGACCAGTGATCCGGGGTGGCAGAACTGCGTCGCCGCACTGGCCAGGCCATCCTCGCCGCGACCGTCCGGATTCGTGCACGGCAGCATCTGCCGATTGTCGAAGACAAAGGGCGTGAAGTAGGCCTGGCTGGCCGGCTTTGCGCGCAAGTTGCCGAACCACAGACTCTGTGCCTCGATGTTGCGCAGGTAGGATTCGCGATCCGCCCAGAACTCCGCGCGACTGTCGGCGTCGAGGTGATACAGCCACAGCGCACTCTCGGTACCCGAACTTCCGCAAGTGCCGTTCAGCGTGTTGAGGACGCGGGCATCGCCGCGCAGGTGCTCAAGGCGGCCGAGATTGATTCCGCGCAGGCTGTCGCGGCTAAGACGATAGTCATCCTGCGCAATGGCCGCGCCCAGGCGTTCGCCGCAGACGCGCAGGTGGGCTTCAAAGGGATCCTGCTGCTCTTCCTCGCCCGCCGCCAGCGCGTCCTCGAGACGCCGGTAGAAACGTGCGGAGGCGGCCACGGCGGGATTCGGCTCAAGTCCCGGGCGGACATCGGCATGACGGTGCAAGGGCAGGCGGAAATCCTCATCCAGCATGGCGAACATGCGCCCGGCCGACAGCAACAAGGCCAGGTTCCATGAGCGCCCGCCACCGCCGCGCCGGGTGCGCGGGCCGCGATCAAGCAACCATTCGAGGCTTGCTGCAGCCTGCGGCAAGGCCTTGGCGAGACGCTGGCGCAGCTTTGCCCGTTCGACCGGACCGATGTAGCTGACCGGATTGCCGACCGCGCGGGCGAACTCGCGCAGCAGGTCACGATTGGTGTCGCGATTGCCTTCCTCGATTGAATCATCGAGCAGGATGACATTGCGCGCGACGCGGAAGCGGCGCTCGTAATTGGCCAGCGAATCGAGCAGCAGGCGCAGTTGCTGCGGACGATCACAGGCACGGATATAGATTGCGTGGAGACTGCGCGGTTGCGCATCCGGCTCGCGTTCGAGGCCGGCAAGGTAAGCGTTGTCGGCGACCAGCAAGCCGGTCGCGGCAAGGCCTTCAAGGCCCTTGCGAATGCGGTCGTGCTGGGTCAGGCCCGGTACCACCGATGCCACGCGCGCGACATGCTCCTCGATCGTGCGGAATTCCCGGCACTGATCCAGCGTTTGCAGGACGTGATGGCTGAGCACATGGCGCTCACCGGAGTCCTTGGCGATGAACGCGTACTCGTCGCTGGACAGCGGCGCGATCATGGCGTCGATGGCCGCATAACGTGGCGCATCCTGCGTGTTGCGCGGACTCTGGCCGGCAAAGCTGAAATTGCCGTAGTTGATCTGGAACTCGGGGGTTGTATTCATCGGCTTGCCGGTTTCGTCATCGACGCAGCCAGCGTGGCCATCGCGATGACGGTGTGATCCTGGTGGAAGTGCGCAGCCGATCGATTTCGGCTTCAAGCTCGGCGATGCGGGCACCGGCGCTCATGTTCCTGCGCACCTCGCCATTGTAATGCGAATAGACCGATTCTTCGCGGTCACCGAAACTGGACAGGCGGGGAAGATCGGCCGGCAATGCCTGTTTCGCGCACACGGCGATGAAATACAGCGGCGCATAGTCCAATCCGGGGGAAACCTTGCCATCCGCGTCGACGGTCTGCATGGCCACGCCCTCGCCAGAGCCATCCAGCGTCCACAGCATCGACTGGAACAGCAGCTTCTGCCCGTACAGGCGAATGCCGTTGAAATGCGGGCGAAGCAGGTCGAGCAGCTCCTCGCGATAGAGCTCGCGGACGTGGAATTCGTTGCGGAATCCGGCAACTTCGCTGTAGGTGTGCTTGTCCGGCGAGGAAATCAGCAGCATTCCATCGTCGGCGAGCACGCGCGCGAAACCGGCAACCAGCGCCTCCTGGGCAAGCAGGTGCTCCAACGTCTCGAAGGAGACGACGACATCAAAGCTTTTGTCGGCAAATGCGAGTTGGGCCGCGTCGCCACGGTGGAACTGCAGATTGCCGCGATCGCCATAGCGGGTCCGCGCGTGCTCGATTGCCTCGGCGGAAATATCGACACCGGTGACGTGCTCGGCAACGCCGGCCAGCAGGTTGGAACCATAACCTTCACCGCAGGCCGCATCGAGAACGCGCTTGCCTCGCGCCATGGCAAGGGCGAACGCATAGCGATGCCAGTGTTCATAGCGGATCTCGCGCACGCACTCCGGCGTGAAGCGCTCGCCGGTGAACTCCAGCGCCTTGTCCTGCTCAGCCACCGTGGCCTCCGCTGGACTGATTCCAGCGATGCGGCAGCCGCACCAGGCCGAACTCGCGCGATTCGCCGCGAACAGTCAGGCCGCGCTCGAGCGTGTCGAACAGCCGCAATCCTTCGGTATCCATGGTGTGAATGCGCACCTGATAACTCCCCGGCAAGAGACTGAGTCCTGCAAACTCGATTTCAACCCTGAAATCGTGATCGGAGACACGCTGCACGCCGACCTCGTCCATCTCGGTACTGACTCCGTAGACAGGTGTGCCATCGGCACGCACGATCCCGAACATGGCAATCGGCAACCTGCCCTCACGCGAGCGAATCCGCGAACTCATGACCAGCTTGCCACCGAAATCGACCACCACGGCCTGATTGCCGGGACTGTCGTTGACCACCAGGTCGGTGATCTCGAACTCGATTCCGGATCGATCGGGCGCGCGCTGCTCGATCGCGGCCTGCTTGCGCTCATGCCAGGCCAGGTAAGCCTGGCTCACTTCGAAGACATCGCCAGACTGCATCAGCGCACCATGATCGAGCCACAAGGCATGGCGGCACAATTTCTGCGCGTGATACATGCTGTGGGTGACCAGCAGCAAGGTGCCGCCTTCCTTGAGGTATTCCTCCATCCAGCGGATGCATTTCTTCTGGAAAGACTCGTCACCGACAGCGAGGACTTCGTCGGTGATCAACAGATCCGGTTTCAGCGAGGCAATGATGGCGAAGCCCAGGCGCACGACCATGCCCGAGGAATAGTGCTTGACCGGCTCATCGATGTAAGCGCCGATATCGGCAAACTCGATGATCTGCTGCATGCGCGCCGCGAGCTCATCGTGACTCAAGCCGTGCAAGGCCGCGGCCATTTCGACATTGTCGCGGCCGCTGTATTCGGGATGGAACCCTGCACCCAGCTCAAGCAAGGCACCGACGCTGCCGGACACCTCGACCTTGCCGCTGGTTGGCGTCAGCACGCCGGTGATCAACTTGAGCAGGGTCGACTTGCCCGCTCCGTTTTGCCCGATGACGGCGATCGACTCGCCACGGCGGACGCAAAGATCGATGTCCCTGACCACGTATTGCGCATCGGCGTCGCGGCGTCCGGCCAGCAGGCGTGCCAGGGCACGCAGGCGATCACTCGACAGGTAAGCCTTCGGGTAGGCCTTGCCGACACCGGTTGCCTTGACCAGGACCTGGTTCACAGGAAATCCTCGAAATGCGGGTCGAGGCGTCGAAACAACCAGAGACCAAAGGCCAGGGTCAGACCCGCCACGAGGATGGCGATCAGCAAGCCATGCCAGGGAAATTCGCCGTAACCAAGGAGCAGGTTGCGCATGCCCTCGACATAGAACGTGAAGGGGTTGAGATCGAGCAGCACCTGAAAGCGTTCCGGCAGGTTCGTGCGGTCGTAGAAGATCGGTGCGGCAAACATCATCAAGGTCAGCAATTGACCAATGATCTGCACCAGGTCGCGGACAAACACCTGCAGGCCTGCCAAGGTCAGGCTGATCCCGAACGCGCAGGCAAACATCGGCACATACAGGAGCAGGGCCAGCGGGATCTTGACCATCTCGATGCCGTGTCCGCTGATCGACAGGACAGCAAGTATGGCGAGGAATCCGGCCCCATGCAGGAGGAAGCTCGCCGCGCAAGGTGCCAATACCAGCAACTCGCGCGGAAGCGCCACCTTTCCGATCAGGGCCGCATTGTCCTGGATCGCGGTGGTCGAGCGGAAGATCGCCTCCGAGAATGCGATCCAAGGCCACATGGCCACGACCAGGAATGGAACATAGCCGGGCGCGCCCGCACCGGGCACGCGCGCTTTGAAAATCTGCACAAACACGAATGCATAGATCGCCAGCTGCAGCAACGGCTGCAGCAAAGCCCAACCGAATCCGGTAAAGCTGCCGCGATAGCGTTCCTTCAATTCGCGGCGAATGAAATGTGTGGCGAGTGCCAGCTTGTGCATTGCAATCCGTCCCCATGCCGATTCCGCACGCGCGTCAGTCAACCCACGAAGCGGTTTGGCACAGCAAGAAATCCGAAGCTGGCGCGGGATGGCCAACATGGAAGAATACGCGATCCCGCGCGGCCGGCACACGCCTTGCCCGTCGATCGCCCGGGCAGAAGATATGCGGACAACCGCCAGCCCAGACCCGGGCTGAGCCGGAAGCGAGCAGCATGAAAGGCAAGCGGTGGAGTTCAGATCAAGCGCCAATCGACCATCGACGGCCGTCCAAGCCGTCATCCAACGGCCAGGTCGCAGACTGCGCGAATCCCTGCGCAAGCAGGGATTCGATGACGAGATCCAGACGTATCCCCGATACTCGATTATCTTGAACCGGGAGCAGCAGGATCGGCAGTCGTTGCGGACGGCACGTAGCGGGTTCGCAAGGAAGCGACGACTTCCGGCTTTGCTGTCAGTTCCAGCGCCTTGAGCTCATCGATATGTTCCTTCACGCGGTTGTCGCGCATCCGATTGGCCAAGTCGCTGATGATGCGCTCCTTGACATCGTCATATGACTGCGACTTCGCGGGATAGCGCGCTTCAAGCTTGATGATGTGGTAGCCGAATGCAGTCTTGACCAAGGGAGAAATCTCACCCTTCTCTTTCAACTTTTTGACCGCTGCGACGAACTCGGGCACCAGCCCTTCTCCCTCGCCATCAGGGATTTCCCCGTCGTTGCTGCGCTTGGAGCCGTCGTCGGAATACTCGGTGACGAGTTTGACAAAGTCCTCGCCGGCAAGTGCCTTGGCGCGAGCGGCTTCGGCCAGCGTCTTTGCCTCCGCGTCACTGCGCGTCTTGGTGTCAATCAGGATATGGCGGACCGTGGCCCGTCCCGGAATCGCGTACGCATCCGGGTTCACGTCATAGCGCTCCCTGGCCAGCGGCTCGACAATGTCAGCCGACACTTCCGCACGCAGCTTCATGGCCAACTGCTCGGTCAGCATCTTGTCGCTTTGTTGCTGCACGGCACGCTGGAACAGTGGATCCTGGTCAAGCTTGGCAGCACGCGCCTCATTGGCCAGCTGCTGATTGATCAAGAGGCGTTCGAGCAGTTCCTCAATGCGCTTGGGACTGTTCATGAAGTTGGCACGTTGGTCCGCAGGCATGCCAATCAACGCCGCATCCACATCCTTCATGGTCACCGAAGCGCTGCCACGGCTGGCGACAACGGTTTGTTCGGGGTATGGCGCATCTGCGGCAAGTGACTCTCCCGACAGGAGAAGCACGAGAAAGAGCGCAGAGCACACCTGGGTCAAAGACATTTTCAGCACGCGTCAAACCTCCAATACCGGTTCATTTGGTACACGAGAAACTATTCCAGGTTGCAGTCAACGGGGTGCCCCGGCATGGAGCATTGCCCACATGCACGAGGCAGTGTTGAGACCTGAACACAGGTCAGAAGTTGCACCGAGGGCTTTCGGCGAGCATTGAATTTCCGCGCCAATGGAGCCAGGGATTTGCGGCGCGCTCGTCAAGTCGGCGCAGCAGGGAGATCACGCACTGGATCGGCCAACCACGCCGATTCGCAGGCCGAGCTGCAACTCCCGCTGACTGCCAAGCAAGGACGCCGTGGCTCGGCGTCCTCTTGCCACTTCACCAGGCTGCCCGGGTGCCTGTTTCAATAAGAATGGGCGTTGCGTAGCTCGACCTTGCAAGTGCTTGAGGCACAACCGGATTGGCTTGGCGTGCCGCGCGGGGCATGTATGACATTGAGATAATACGTTTTGCCCGGCTCCAATTTACAACTGGGCGTTGTTCCGGATGTGATCTTCCAGTTGATGTCACTGAACAGCGCTTCTCCCTTGCAGGCGGCACTGATCGGGAACAACGGGTCACTGTCAAACTGCCCAGGGCAAGGCGCGATAGCTGCACTGAAAGGAGTATTTTGCGGATTGACGGCAAAGGAATAGTAACCAGCCCGCTGGTCCCAGAGGGCGTTGGACGGCGCTCGGAACTGCAGGGAGACATATTTGTCACGCGATATGTTGGTTGCAATCGTGCTCGTATTGTCGCCGGGGAAACCATAACCTGCCGTGTCCCCGCTACCCGCAGGAAAGGTATTGGAACTGACGCCGAACATGGTGACATAATTCATGAAGGAAATATTGCCGGCGTACAACCCACCGGTGACAATTCCGGACGTCTGCCGCATTGCGTCCGTCAATCCCTTCGGATCGCTGAGTTGCGTCACGCTCTGGCAATAATTTGCCGGCGGTGCCGTTCCGTGCAGCACCGTCACCGATGGCGTGGAATTGATGTTCGAGCGCACAGTGCTCAGATTGGCATCGGTCTGATCCTGATAAGTGCACTTTGCCTTGAATGTGATATTGCCATCCAGAGTAGCCGACGTATTTTGCACATCGACATTGCGAGTCACTGTCGCGCCGCAACTATTGCCGCACAGATTGGCGGACCATCCTGAGACGATGGAAACATTGCTGCCGGTAAATCCATCCGGTACACAGGAAACGCCCGGGGTTACTGCACTCAGCCCGGTATTGAGCTGAAGATTGACCGTGCCCGCGCCGGTCGTCCCGCCGCCCACCGTGGTCTGCCCGGTCACGCTCAGGCTTGCACCGGCAATTGCGGTGACTGGCACCGGATAGCCAGTGGAACTGCCGCAAGGAAAGTCCGCGCTGAGATCGATCGAAACGTTACCGGTGGCCGGATCGATATTGAGCATCGAGCCGGTCATCGTGCACTGTGTATTTCCGTTTCGCTTCACTGAGACCTGAAAATCCGCAGCATTCACGGCCGTGGCGGAAAACAGGAATGCACCAAACGCAAGCGCGACGACGGCTACTGGAGAATATTTTCTGGACTCGATCACTGGCTGGATCTCTCAAATCGCTGGGGAATGAACAGCTAGGACGTAAAGGATAGACCTTGGCACCTTAAAAAAAAAGAAAGCCCCGCATGCGCGGGGCTTTCCGGTCAACTGAATCTGACCTGGGTCACTATTACGAACAAGCCAGCGGAGCGGTCGGATCCGGAACCGAGCAAGCACGCGAACCCTTGTGACGCCACAGGCCCGAGTAGTTGGCCAGTTTGCCAGGAGCGGCATTGGCATTGACGTAGTTGGTGATGGCGAAGCCGGTAACCGGCAGACCTTCAAACACTTCACCTTCCGAGGAAGCTTCCATCAAATGCGCTTCCGACGTCGGGTTCAATGCAACGCGCATCCAACCGTTGTTGAGGGAGTCGGCACGCACGTCGACGTTCGACGCCAGCTGCGATCCCAACACCGGCGAGGTGCGGTTTGCGATGAAGTCGGTACCCGTCTGGAACGAGATGACCTGGGCTTCGTAGCGCAGCACCGGGACCGGGGATTCGCCCGGATCGCACGGCGAGAAGCACACGCCGCAGTTCGGGTTGTCGCTGTCCGAACCGGTACAGGCGCTCGGGTTGCCTTCTTCACGATCGTACGGGAACAGACCCACCTGAACCTTCGACTCACCCGTGCCAGCGCCCGAATAAGCTTTGAAGACTTCCGCGAACGGAGCCAGAGCCGGTGCCGGACGGTCGACGTAGAAGTTCTTGGTCGGGAAGGTAACCACCCAATCCGTCGTCGCAGCAGCACCACCACCCAGGACATATTCGTTGAAGATGTTGTCATGGGTGAACAGGGCGCTGACTGCATCGATCTTGCGACCGAACCCGCCACCGTAGGTGGCCTGGATCAGGCGACCATTGTCGAACACATAGGCGGTGACCTGCGCATCGGAGCCACCAACGTTGGCGAGCGACGGGAGGACGTTACCCGGACGGTCGTGCAGGTTGTCCACACCGTTGGAGACAAAGCCTTCGATGGCGTCGGCGTTGTAACCGGAGCTGACACCATTGGCGACGTCAAGCAGCAGGGCGGAACCGAACAGTCCACCGGTCGGCGGATCGATATCGGTATTGCGATCCTGGATCCAGTAACCCGGGGGCTGGGCAACCCACGCACCAATGACCTGTCCACAATTGTCCGGCACGCCGGCGATGTGGGTGATCGCATCGAGCGATCCTTCCGTAGCGTTCGTGACGACGCCCATTTCGATGATTTCGAAATGGCCTTCGCGGGTACGCTCAAGACCGGTCGGACCGCCATCGGCGTTCGCACCCGAGAACAGGGCGTTGGTGAACGGCAGATAGCTGCGGCCGTCCGGCAACTGCTGCAACGGCGGCAGGGTCGAACCCTTGATGTCCGGAACCGTGCAGGAATTGTCATCGGTCAACAGGTTGGCTTGAGCCTGGTCCGGGAGCTTGAACAGCGCTGCGGTCCAGACGTCATACGGCGACAGGTAGACGTGGAAGTCGCGCACTTCACGGCTGTTGTAGCCTTCCATGAAACGCACCTTGATCGCCTTGCCCTGGTCGGTGGTGTTGACCACGGAGAACAGGGTTTGCAGATTGTCACCGACGCCATTCGAGTTGACGGTGTAATACGGGTAAAGAAGAACCTGACCCAGACCATCCGGGTTCAGATTAACTGCGCTCGCGAGGTTCGCGATGCCCACCGTACCGGCGATACCGGCGACGACGGCGGTCGTCAAGCTATTTCGCTTCATTACAGACACTCCTAAATTGACCACAGGGCTTTTGCTTACGGCTAACTTCTGTCCAACAGCAGTTTTGTCCCGCTTTTCAGAGGGCAGGGTTAGGCAACAGCGAACCAATCGTACGGCAAGGTTCCACACGGTGCAATCCCTTGCGGACAATTCATCATTGTCCGCCTCCCCTTTGCCAGCCGGGATGTTTACAGCGGGCAGCGAGCCCCCGGCTCGCACTTGCGGGAACTATACGCACAACCGTTACTTGCTGCCAGTCAAATCGCTGGCATGCGGCAGGAAATACCACTTTCCCCTGCTGAGGATCCAGGTTTCCGAGACGAATCCCACACTGGAAACAACCTGGCTTATCCCCGGCATCTTGACTCCGATATCGACCTGCAGGTCAACCACGCAGGTATTCGGCTTGTCGCACGTCTCTCGATAGGGCAGGACCTTGTTCCACTTGATCGGGCGATCCTTCATTTCCTTGACATATTCATCGCGCGTCACCGTGGCCCGGTAGCCGGGACTCAGATAGTCATAGGCCTTGTCTGTCTTGTTGGCAATCAGCAAGTCCCAGCGTTGCAGCGCGCGTTCCTGAACGACCTTGTTGGGTACGGCACCCGCAGTCGACGTGCCGGCAGTGGAATCCGCCTTGTCGGGCTTGGCCGCATTCGAGGTGCAGCCCGCGGCAAACAGGGTTGCTGCAATCAGGACTGCCAGTGACGGCATGGTTACTCGTTTCACGGATTGACTCCTCAGTGCTTCAGGGGTGTTGACTGCGACTCGCCACGCAGCGGGTTCAGGTTCTGGAACTGGCGCTTGTATTCCTCGGTGATCTCGCGCGCCTCATCGGAATTGCTTACAACCTCGGGAGTTATGAGCACTATCAGCTCGGTGCGCTGGTGACTCCTGCTCGTGCTTCCGAAAAGTTTGCCGAGGACGGGCACCCGGCTCAGGCCAGGCACGCCATCGTCGGAATCCTGGTCGTCTTCCGAGATCAATCCGCCGAGCAGGATGGTCTGACCGCTCTGCACCGCGATACTGGTATCCAGCGTGCGCTTGTTGATTTCGCGATTTCCATTTGCACTGACAACGCCTGGCTTGCTCACCTCTTGCGAGACATCCATGTAAACCAGACCGCCTGGATTGACCCTCGGCTTGACCTGCAGGATCACGCCCGTATCGAGATAGGTGGTCTGGCCAATGCCCTGATTGGTTGTTGTCCCGGCGTTGTTCGTTTGCAGGGTGCCAATGCCGATGATGCTCTGCGTCAGCACCGGGATGCGCGTGCCCACGTTGATCTCCGCTTCCTGGTTGTTCATGACCATCAGCGAAGGTGCTGACAGGATCTTGGCCTGCCCGCTGCTTTGCAGCGCGCTCAACGCCACCTGGAACTTGCTGTTCAGATAGGAATAGAAGAAATTTCCAGCGGCCGTGGGCGAGGTAGCCGCGCCCAACAGCGATCGCTGCCGATCCAGCCGGTTGGGTATCGGATAGCCGTTGGGATCATTCGGGTTCGTGTATGAACCGTCGTAGCCCTCGCCCTTCAGGCCGTTGAACCACCATTTCACGCCGAACTTGAGATCGCCGGACAGGGTCACTTCGAGGATCTTGGTCTCGATATGCACCTGCAAGGGTGCGATATCGAGCTTGCGGATGGCTGCCTGCATCGAATCCCATTCAGCCGGCGTGGCCATGATGAGGAGCTGGTTGCTTTCCTCGACCGCAGTGATGCGAATGTCCGAATCACCATTGCCGGCCACCGCGCCGGTAGCGGCACCCGATTTGGGCTGGCTGCTGGTACGGCTGCCGAAACGGCTCGAACGCGCTGAACCGGAACGACCCGCACTTGTTTCTGTCCCTGCCGCCCCGGCACCGCCAATGGTCGCGGCGGCAAGGCCCGGGGCGACGGCACCCGAGGTATCGGTGCGACGGGTACTGCCGCCGCTCGCGCTGCCGAGGAAGATCTGCCCGAGATAATCCGCCAGATCGACCGACTTGATGTTCTTGACATCGTAGACAAAGAGCTGGGTCGCGCTTTCATCGCCGGCGCGATCAAGCCGCTTCAGCCATTCCTCTGCCTGGCGCAGGTATTCCGGCTGCGCCGTGATGGCGATGATCGCGTTGGAGCGTTCGATTGGAATGAAGCGGAACATGCCGGCCAATGGCGATTCGCCAGTCGCGCCAAAGACTTTCTCCAGCTCGGGCAACAAGGTGCCGACCTCGACCCGCTGCAAAGTGAAGACGCCGACCGACATGCCCTTGAGCCAATCGACATCGAAAACCTCGATGGTCTGCGCATAGTTGGTCAGCTCCGACGCCGTGCCGGCGAGCACGAGCATGCTGCGCGAGGTATCGATGTTGATGAACGCATCCGCCTTGGCATAGGGCTTGAGCAGCTTGGCCATCTCGCTCGGCGAGATGTAGCGCAGCGGGAATACCCGCACCTCGTAACCGTTGGCCAGGTTCGGCGCGCCGATTCTCGGCGTCAGGTTGCCGGGCAAGGCATCCTTGATCTGCAGCACCGTGTAGCGGCCATCCTTGTAGACCAGGGTGTTGCCAGTCCATGACAGCAGCATTTCGAGGACCGACATGGCCTGGTCGGCGCGGATCGGCTTGGACGTCGAGAACGACACATTGCCGCCGACATTTGGCGCAATCGTGTAATTTTCCTGCAGGAGGTCGCCGAGGATGGCCTTGACCACCGACTGGATCGGATTGTTCTCGAAATTGAAATCGACCTGCCCTTCACCCTTGGCCAGCGGCGCGACCCGGCGTGCAGCGGCCTCGTCGATGAACTTGCCGCTGCCGAGCTGGATCTCCGGCTTCGGCGGCTCGAAGCTCTTGTCCTCGTTGACCTCGACATCGATACCGGTGGATTTCGCCGCCTTGTCGACAAGCGGCTGGCGGTTGGCCGCCACGCTCTCGGCCGTCAGTGGAATCGTCTCGCCAACATGCGACGTGCCATCGCTTCTCGTCGGCGCACTCGAACAGCCCGCCAGCAACGTGAGGGCCAGAGCGACCGAGATTTTGATGATTCTTGAAGTCACGTGGATCACTCCGTCAATTCTTTTGCCCAGTGGGCGAGTTGCCTCGCTGCGAACGCAGGCGCTCGGCTTCTTCACGCATTTGTCGCCGCCGTTCCTCGATCCGCTTGGCCAGATCCGATGCAGCCTCGTTGGCCTGCTTCGGCGGCTCCGCCGCCGCTGCTGCGGGCTTGGCGACTGGCGATGCCGGTGCGCGCGCAGGTGCAGGTGCCGCGGTGGTGGTCAATTCGATCTCGGCCTTCTCGTCGTTGGCATTCCTGAACGTGGCCAGGCGCGGCTCGAGCGCCTCCAGGGTCCAGCCCGCCTGATCGCCAGTCAGGGGCATTCCGACCTTCAAGGTCAGCGATTCGTTCCGCATGTTGTCACGCAACATGGCAATGCGCAGCTCCGGGCGGGTGCCGCTCGCGCGCACGATGATCACGCCGGTCAGCGTGACATTCAACGCCACCGGCGGCGGACCTTCCGTTGCCGGCGCATCGTCGCCCAACGGCGTCGGCTTGCGATCCTCGTTGAACAGGGGACGATTCTCGACTTCGGCAAAGCTCGACATGGGGGGAATCTTCAGCGGCGTCTGATCGACCTCCGCAACCCGCAGGCCCTCATCCGCAGCGTCAGCCGGCAACCAGCCGTAACCGCGGCCATAGCCGGCAAGCTGGATCAACGCGGTCACCACCAGCAAGCCGCAGATTGCGGCCATTGCCAGGGTCAGCATGCGTGCAGTCCTGATATCCATGCTCAGGGTGCCTCGGCTGGCTTGCCGGGCTGGCGCAGGTAACCGGACAGGTTGAAGCGCACATCCAGCGGACTGGCCACGCGCTTGGCACCCGGCGGCACATAGGTCTGCTGCTTGTAGATCATCAGCTCGTCGACGAAAAGATAAGGTTTCCCATTTTCGAGGTCATAGAGGATGGCCGCCAGCGACTCGAGATCGCAGCGCAAGCGCGCCTGCACGATGACCTTCATGTACAGCTCGTCCTGGCCACCGGTGAACGGCGAGGTGTTGATCACCGAACAACGCTTGGGATCGGACTGGTCGGTCTGCGACTGGCGCAGGCGCGTGATCAGGCCGGCCGATGCCGCATTGGCATCGGCCTCGGCGAGGAAGGCCTGGTTGCCCTGTTCATAGGCACGTACTTCACCCAGTTTCTTCTCGATGGCCGGGCGTTCGCCGATCACCCGCGCATAACGCTGTTGCTGTTCGCGCAAATCGGCCATCTGCGTGTAGTAGTCGAGATGTGGCGCGACAAACCACCAGTGCACGCCAAACAGATAGATCGAAAGGAGAACGATCAGCAGCAGGATCACCGCCAGCGGACGCCCATCCTTGGGACGCAACTCAAGGCGCGCCATCGCTGGCCTCCCTGGCGTCGCCTTGCTGGGCTTTCTCATTCTTCACATCGTCGGCAGCCGGCTCGACCGGTTTCGCCGGCCCGTGGATGATGATTTGATCGACCGGCACATCCTTCGGTTCGGCGACGATGGTGAATCGATCCTTGCCGGTGCGCGGATCCGGCTGGATCTGCCCTTCGAGTTTCGGATTGGCCAGGAATGGCGAGGCGGTCAGCACGCTGATCAAGCCTGCCGCATTCTTCGCCTGTCCCTGCAACTGGATCTGGTTGTTCTCGACGCTGAGGCGCTCGAGATAGGTGTCGTCATCGAGGCGGAAGGCGAGATCGTCGAGCAAGGCGATCAACAGCGGGCCATTGCGTTTCTTTTCGGCAAGGAAATTGGCACCGTTGATCGAATCCTGCAAGGTCTTCTTCAGCGCCAACACGTCACGCGCGGCCACGGCCGCCTTGTCGACCTCCGCCTGCATGGTTTCGACTGCCAGTGCACGGTTGTGCAGGGACTCGGACATGTTGAACACGAGCAGAATCAGCATCAGCGCGGCAAGACCGAGATTGAGCGGCAGGCGCATGTCGCGCCGGCGTGCGCGCCGCTCTGGCGGCAGCAGGTTGACACCGCGGCGCACGCCATCGACACCTTCGCTGCGCACATCGACGCCATCAAACTCGATGGCACCTCCGGCAATCGCCGCGATTTGCGGATCCAGCACGCCGCGCGGGATCACCGTGAGCTCGACCCGCAAGCTTCGCGTGGCCGGATCCCGGCCGACGATGCGGCTGTCGAAATGAACCTGATCCGCCTTGAATGGCGTCTGCCGATCCATCTCGAAACCGAGCACCTGGCGCAGGTTGTCCTCGGCCGCGGCAGGCAGGGTCAAGACGCGCGTCAAGGCACGCGATTCGGGGACACAGAGCACCGTGCGTAGGCCCGGATTCTCGATGCGCGCGCGCATGCTGCGGAACTCCGCGGCCTGCTCCTCGGCGCTTGCGCCCACCGCGATCTGGCCGAATCCGGAAACCGCCTTTTCGTGCTCGCGCAAGACGAGGATCGCTTCGTCCGTCGGTTGCAGCAGCAAGGTTTCGGAGTTGCCACTGAAGATCCGCCGCCAACGCGGCGGCAGACAGGCAACCAGCTCTGATCCCCACCACGAAAAGAATCGCGGCAGCGGGGTCTTGGCAAGGCGCGTCCGCAGACGTGCCAATTGTCTGTCCAGGGCTTCTTTCACGATGATTTACGCGTTCTCACCATCACGCCAGCGGAGCACCACAAAGGGCCGCCCCGCCGAATTCATCCCGCCCATGCGGATGGTCGCATCGAGCACGGTACCGGCTCCATTGGGGAGCTTGGCACGGGATTTGACACTATACGTCAGGCCTCCCCCGTCCGCCATTAGCGGCGAACCATCCGGCAACAGCAGCCCGGAACCACCCTGATTCAGCATCCCCGGGGCCAACTGCTGGCGCTCCTGGATCAACTGCCGGGCAAGATCCGGCGTCATTCCCGGAATGGCCATCATTGCCTCCATGGGCGCATATGCGGCGCTCGGCGTACTGCGACCAGAAAACATCGTGATCGCCGGCTCGATCTTTGAATAAATCGAATAATCCATGCCAAATACCTGCTGGATTTCGGATAGCGTCTCGAAGGGCGCATTGCGCGGACTGTAGGGCAAGCCGGCGGCACGATAATCGCCCTGTTCGGCACCATGCAGGCCAGTCTGATCATCCGGATCACGCCAATCCTGGATTGCATCCGCCAGTTCCTCGGCTTTTGCCTCCTCGACGCCGGCACCGACAAACAGGCTTTTGAGGGCGACCGGATCGGCGGCGTTGATGTCGATCTTGCCGGAATCGTCGGTCAGCGAAATCTCGAGCTCGACGCCATCGAAGACAATGGAATATGGGCGGCCATCGGCAACCCATTTCTGCGTCGGATCGGACTTGCTCAGCCCGTACACGGCGAGGTTGATGCCGGCTTCGGCGGCATAGCGGGCCGTGGTGGTATCAAACAGGTGGCGCGACTGCATGCTCTCCGTGCGCGCGATCAAGGCGAAGCTGCCAAGCAGGATGGACAGCATCGCGATCACCCACATGACCAGCACGAAAGCGACACCACGTGGCCGGCGCTGCGCATGACAATGTGCAAACCCGGCGATGGCAAAAAACGGCATCATCGCGTCGATCCGGATGCGTTGTTCGGCGGCACGGCCATGCCTTCCCTGGGCAGGATATCGTCGAAGCGCACGGTGTTGGACTGGCGCGCGGCACCGACATCGAGCATCAGCGGGATCTCCATGTCCGGCCAGCCGACCAGGGCTTCCTTGCGCATCTTCAATTCAATGCGAACCATCACCGGGGTCAGGTTCGGCTCGTCCCAGTCATCCGACCAGTCCTCGAGCTCGCCCTGGTCGTCGAGTTTCCGGTACTCGAACTTGCCGCTCTCGACCTGATCCATGAGCACCACCGGCTCGCTGTCGCCCTTGTTCAACTTGTCCTTGTCGAAGCCGTTCAACATCCAGTGATTGAAGAGCAACTGCCGGCCGTTGCGGGTATTGCTCAGCTCCAGCGTCTGCACGTAGGCACCGCCGTTGGAGAGATAACCCGGCATCGGCGCGACAAAGCGCATCAGATCGCGCTTGCCTTCGAACAGCAGGTTCTCGCCCGTTCCTGTTTCCTGGCCAAAGGGCAGCGGCAGGATGCGGCTGACCTGATGGCGGATGAACTCCTGGGCCACGCGCAGGCGGTTGGTGCGGTCCATCAGGTCTTCACCAAAGTGCATGCCCTTGACGGCCGAACGGATGCCGCCGAACGCTGCCGCCAGCAGGACCGCCAGCAAGAGGATGGCCAGCATCACCTCGATCAGGGTGAAGCCGCGTGCACCTTGAAGAATGCGCATCCTCATCGGCGCCTCCGCTCCGCCGGCGCGGCCTGCTGCTGACGCACGCCATCGATTCCCGGCTGCACGCCACGCGTGTCAGCACCCGGAAATCCCTGGGTGTTCGGCGATTCCGAGTTGGCCGTGCGCAGCGTGGAGAACTCCGCCCTGCGCTCGTGCGCGTTGTCGCCCCAGGTAACCGTCAATACAACATGGAAAAGATCAATCTGCGGCATGCCGAAGCCCGGCATCGCCGCGGGGGCGAAGGACGGTTGCGCCGCAACGGCACCCGGGGCGCTTGCGCTGGTGTTGTTCTGGGTGACTTCGGCAACCACGAGTTCGGGGTCGATCTGCTCGATCTGCAGGTCCCAGCGGTATTTCCGGTCGAACTCGCCATGGCTGCTGCCGGCCTCGATGCGCTCACCGATGCCGACGTTGTCGAGCAGCGACTGCGCCCACAGCGCGGCGCGCGTCTCGTCGGCCGAGCGCCTGGCACCGTTCATCGACATGGTCAGGATCTGCATCAACGCGCCGACGGCGATGGCGAAGATCACGAACGCCGCGATCATCTCGATCAGGGTGAAACCGCGGCTGGGCTGGCGGGGAAAATTGCGCATGACCTGAACAGACCGCGCCAGCGCGAGGGAGTTCGTCACTTCTCGTTGTCCGGCTTGTCGAGGGTGACTTCGCCGGTCAACCAGCCGACATTGATCTTCCACTCGCGCTCGCCGAGCACGACGGCGATATTGCCGCCGGTTGAACTCCCGTCCGGGAAGAAACGGATGCCGCCGGTCTTCTCGCTGGTCAGCTCCTGCTGCGCCGTGGTCAGGCGCAGGATCATGTCCTTCGGCAGCTCGCGTTCGGCCTTGCCCGGAGCAAGCCAGGTGTTTTTTTCCAGATCGAGCATGAGTACCTTCTGCTCACCCTTGACGATGGCCTGGCCCCGCGTATAGCGCAGGCCGGCGACCAGGTCGTTGCTGGCTGCCTGGATGCGCGCGCTGGCCAGGGTGCGGGTGAACGCGAACGTGACAACGCTGGCAACAATGCCGATCAGCACGATCACCACGATCATCTCGATCAGGGTGAAGCCTTTGGAGGGGCGGGGAATCGAGAGTCGGGAATTGGGAATGGAAAAAGATGGGCGTGGATGCTTGCCGCAAGTCGTTGCGAATCGACTGCGGGTCAAGCGCGAAGATCGACTGTTGCCGCAATACACGCGTTTCGATCCCCTAATCCCCAATCCCGAATCCCTGCCTCATTCCCAACTCCCGTAATCCTTGTCCGTGCTGTCACCGCCGGGCTTGCCGTCCTTGCCGAGGAACACGATGTCGAAATCGCGGCCGGCATCGCCGGGCTTCTTGTACGCAAACGGATGACCAAAGGGATCTTTCAAGTCCGTGTCCTTGGCATACGGACCAAGGCCCTCGCGTTTGGTCAGATCCTCGAGCGAATTCGGGTATGAGCCGACGGCCATCTGGTACTGCTCGACCGCGCCGGCAAGCTTCTTCACCTGGATCGTGCCAGCTTTCCACTTGCCGCCGCCAAAGGTATTCATCATGCCGCCGCCAACGATGGTGATGACGATGCCGAGCAGCACGATCACGGCGATCATTTCCATCAGGGTGAAGCCGGCGGTACGCGGCAGCGGGCGCAGGTTGCGCGGATTTCGGGTCTTCATGATCGTGTTCCTCATTGAATCGAACTGGTCAGTTTCAGGATGGGCAGGATGATTGCCATCATGATGATGGCGACGACCACGGTCATCACCACGGTGGTCGCCGGCACCAGCGCGGCAAGCAGGCGCTCCAGCGTGTTGCGTACTTCGACATCGAAGGTGTCGGCCACCTTCAGCAGCATGGTGTCGAGCTCTCCGGATTCCTCGCCGACGCTGATCATCTGCAGGGCAAGTTTTGGAAATTGCTTTGATTGCGCCAGGGCGAAGCCGAGACCGCTGCCGGTCTTGACCTCTTCGCTGGCCTTTTCGACAGCCACGGCAAGGAAGGAGTTTCCCATCACGTTGCGAGCGACATTCAGCGCACCCAGCAGGGGCACGCCATTCTTGAGCAGGGTCCCGAGGGTGCGCGAGAGGCGCGCGGTTTCCAGTTTGCGCACGAGTTCACCGGCAATGCGCACGCGCAGCAGGCGCTCGTCGATATTCAGGCGGCTGACCGGATCGGCCAGCTTGCGCCGGAACCAGGCGATGAAGAAAACCAGCCCGGCCAGCATCAGCCACCAGAAACTCTGCAGGGTCGAACCGACGCCGACGACGATGCGCGTCAGCAGCGGCAGCTCGACATCCATGTCGGCAAACATCTGCTCGAACTGCGGCACGACGACGACGAGGAGGACGAACAGCGACACCAGTACCATGCCGACGAGGAAGGCGGGATAGATCAAGGCGTTGATCACGCTCGATTTGAGCGCGCGCGAGCGTTCCAGGTAATCGGCGAGGCGGCGCAAGGTGTCTTCCAGCGAGCCACCAGCCTCGCCGGCGCGCACCATGTTCACATACAGGCGCGAGAACGTGCCGCGCTCGGCTTCCAGTGCATCCGAGAGCGTGGTGCCACCGCGCACCAGATCGCGCACGCGTTCGAGGAGATTCCTGGCTTTTTCGCTTTCCGGCAGGTCGAGCAGGATCTGCAAGGCGCGATCGAGCGGTTGTCCGGCGCCAAGCAAGGTCGCCAATTGCTGGGTGAACTGCACGATCTGCGCTTCGCTCAGCGTCGGTCGCTTCATCAGCGCGGCGAGCAGCCCCCCGGATTCGACACTGTCGGCATCGCGCACATCCAGCGGGATGTTGCCGGCATCCTGCAGTTTCATGATGACTTCGTCCGGCGAAGCCACATCCATCTGCCCCTCCAGCGTTTCCCCGGACGGCGTGACGGCCTTGTAGTGGTAGAGAGTCATTCGAGGAGCCGGGAATCGGGAGTGGAGAATGGGGAATGGATTGAGCGCTGGGAGTGAAGAATGGGGAATCGTGAATGGAAGAAAAGCCGAACTCCCGCGAAATGCCGCACTTCTGCTTTACCTATTCCCCATTCCCCATTCTCCATTCCCGGCTTCACCACGATCATCCCTCCTGCGTCACGCGCAGGATTTCCTCGATGGTGGTCTGCCCGGCGAGGGCCTTGACCAGACCGTCCTCGTACATGGTGCGCATGCCGTCGGCGCGGGCCTGGGCTTCGATTTCGCCCATGCCGGCATGTTGCATGACCAGGCGGCGGATGGCGTCGCTCATGACCAGGAACTCCATGATCGTGGTGCGACCGTAATAACCACTCGGATAGGCCTGGCTCGGCACCGGCTTGTACAGCTTGATCGGGCGCTCGCTGGTGAGCTTTTCCAGGCCGAACTCCTTGATCACTTCAGGCAAGGCCTCGTAGGGCTGCGCGGTGCCCGAGTCGAGCCGGCGCAGCAGGCGCTGGGCGAGGATGCCGTTGACGGTCGAGGTCAACAGGTAATCCTCGACGCCCATGTCGAGCAGGCGGGTGATGCCGCCAGCGGCGTTGTTGGTATGCAGGGTGGAGAGCACCAGATGGCCGGTCAGCGCCGACTGGATGGCGATCTTCGCCGTTTCCAGATCGCGCATTTCGCCAATCATGATGATGTCGGGATCCTGGCGCACGATCGAGCGCAAGGCGTGCGCGAAATCGAGGCCGATGGCCGGCTTTGCCTGGATCTGGTTGATGCCTTCGATCTGGTACTCGACCGGATCCTCGACGGTGATGATCTTCACATCCGGCGTGTTGAGCTTGCTCAACGCGGTGTAAAGCGTGGTCGTCTTGCCCGAGCCGGTCGGGCCGGTGACCAGCAGGATGCCATGCGGGAGTTCCAGCACCTTGTTGAACTTGGGCAGGAACTCGTCGGTGAAGCCGAGCGTGTGGAAGTCGAAGACCACGGCTTCACGGTCGAGGATACGCATGACCACCGATTCGCCATGCGAGGTCGGCATCGTCGACACGCGCAAGTCGAGCTCCTTGCCCTGCACGCGGATCATGATGCGGCCATCCTGCGGCAGGCGCCGCTCGGCAATGTTGAGCTTGGCCATGATCTTGACGCGCGAGATCACCGCCGCCGTCGATGCCGCCGGGGGGGATTCGACTTCATGCAGCACGCCGTCGATGCGGTAGCGCACCTTGAGGCGACTCTCGAATGGTTCAATGTGGATATCCGAGGCGCGTTGTTCGACCGCGCGCTGGATGACCAGGTTGACCAGGCGGATGACCGGCGCTTCCGAGGCAAGATCGCGCAGGTGCTCGATGTCGTCCTCGCTGCGCGCGTTGTCATCGCTCAGGCTCTCCACGATCGAGCCCATCGCCGAACGCCCCTGCCCGTAATAGCGTTCGATCAGGTCGTCGATTTCCGGGCGCAGGCCGACGCTGAGCGAAACCTTGCGCCCGGTGGCCAGTTCGATGGCTTCCAGCGGATAGTGATCGGCCGGATCGGCAATCAGCAGCTTGACCTCGGTTTCACTCTCGCCGATCGGCACGACATGGTGATGCTTGAGAAAACGCACCGAGAGCTGCACGTTGGGCGGCGGCGATTCGGGGAAATCCTTGGCCGCGACCAGGGGCAGATGCATGATCTCGGCGACCGCATCGGCCATCTCGCGCTCGGAAACGAGGCCGAGCCGGGTCAGCAAGGCCACCAGTCGGCCCGAGGGATCTTCCTCGTGCAGGCGCCGACCGCGCGCCAGATCGGCTTCCTTCAGGCGTCCCTTGGCGACCAGGTACTGGCAGATGCGCTCGTCCAGCGCCGGCCCGCTGAGCACGGACGCTGTACTTTCGACCACGGGCATTTCGGAAACAGCCGACATCAGGATTCCTTGGTATCTCGGGTTTGACCCGGCAATTCGCCTTCCGGTTCCTCGGCAGGATGCACCAGCGATTCAATGAAGTCCCGATTGAGTCCCAGCCACAGGGCAATCGGCGTCACCGCAGGCAGGATCAGATACCCGAACTGGTACGCCAGGGCAACCGGATCGGGCTGGATTCCGGCGGCGGTGATGGCATTGGCCCCGGCCGCGCCGGAATCGAATGCGAGCACCTTCAGCGACTCCGCGACCACGCCGATGGCCTGGGCCACCCACATCACCGCCAGGGCAATCGCAAATTGCAACAGGCGGCGGCGAAAGCCCAGCGGCGTGGCCATGGCCAGGCCACTGAACAAGGGCAAGGAATATCCATACAGCAGCGGATTCTGCACCAGGATCAACTCGCCAATGCCGCTGCGACCGTCCGGGGCAACCTGGTTGACGAGGATGCGCGTGGTCACTTCCATGCTGTGCCCATGCTGCACGACATCGGCAAACAGCGAAGGCCAGATCGACAGCATGGCCAGCTTGGCCATCTGCACGACCGGCCAGATCAATGGCGAGGAGAATGCAAACCAGATGAAGAAGCTCAACGGCAACCAGAGCAGGGCGCGCAATCCCACGGCACGGACTTCGGAGGCATCCATCAGCGTGTCCACTCCCGGGCATTGCGGAACATGCGCAGCCACGGCGAGGCATCGGGCCAGTCGCGCGGATGCCAGCTCATCTGCGCACTGCGAAAGACGCGCTCGGGATGGGGCATGAGGATGGTGACGCGGCCATCGGCCGCGCTGTAGCCCGCGGCACCGCCAGGCGAGCCGTTTGGATTGAGCGGGTAGTGTTCGGTGGCGCGGCCTGCATTGTCGACATAGCGCAGGCACGGCCGCGCATTGCGCGCCGTCGATGCATCCGCAAACACCACGCGTCCCTCGCCGTGCGCAACCACCACGGGAATGCGCGAGCCGCTCATGCCACGCAGGAAGATCGAGTTCGACTCGGCGACTTCGAGGGTGACCAGGCGTGCTTCGTATTGCTCGGAGGCATTGCGTTCGAACGCCGGCCACAGGTTGGCACCAGGGATGATTTCCTTGAGTGCCGACATCATCTGGCAGCCGTTGCAGACGCCCAGAGCAAAATGCGCGGCATCGGCGAAGAATCCGGCAAATTGCTCGCGCAACGCATTGTTGAAGAGGATCGAGGCCGCCCAGCCGCGGCCCGCGCCGAGCACATCGCCGTAGCTGAATCCGCCGCAGGCTGCGAGTCCCTTGAAATCACGCAGGTGATGGCGTCCCTCGGCGAGGTCGCTCATGTGCACATCGACGGCCTCGAAGCCGGCGCGATCAAACGCCGCCGCCATCTCGATCTGGCCGTTGACCCCTTGTTCGCGCAGGATCGCCACGCGCGGGCGCGCCTTGCCGATGACATGCGGCGCACAGACGTCCTCGTTCACGTCGAAGGTCAGGCGCGGCTTGATGCCGATATCGTCTTCATCGCAGCGCCAGGCCAGCTCGGCATCGGCACAGGCGGGATTGTCACGACGGCGCTGCATGGCATGGCTGGTCTCCGACCATGCCTGCATCAGTTCCGACCATTTCCATGCGGCGACGCGTTCGTTGTCGTGATGGATCTTCACCTTCATGCGCGCATTCGGCGTGCCCACCCGGGCGATCAGCTTGGCCAGCCCATGCCGCTGCATGAGCCCGACAAACGATTCACGATCGCGCTGGCGGATCTGCACGATGGCACCGAGTTCCTCGTTGAACAGGCCGCGCAGCATGTTGTCGGCCCAGCCGGACAATTCGATGTCGAGGCCGCAATGCCCGGCCAGGGCCATCTCGATCAGGCAGACGATCGCGCCGCCGTCGGAGCGATCGTGGTAGGCGAGCAGCAAGCCATCGGCACTGGCTTCCTGGATGGCATGGAAAAACGACTTCAGCCGCGCCGGGTCATCGACATCGGGTGGCAGGTCGCCGGCACGCTGGAACACCTGGGTCAGCACCGAGCCGCCGAGGCGCCCGCGCTTGGCGCCAAGGTCGATGATCCACAGCTCGGAGTCGCCCTGGTCCAATTGCAGTTGCGGGGTCAACACGCGGCGCGCATCGCTGCTGCTGGCGAATGCCGTGACGATCAATGAAACCGGCGAGACGGTACGCTGCTTGCTGTCGCCCTGCATCCAGGAAACCTGCATCGACATCGAATCCTTGCCGACCGGAATCGAGATGCCGAGCGCCGGGCAGAGCTGCATGCCGACCGCATGCACGGCGTCGTACAACGCGGCATCCTCGCCGGGATGATCGACCGCAGCCATCCAGTTGGCCGACAGGCGCACCTCGTCGAGACGCACCGGTGCCGCGGCGAGGTTGGTCAATGCCTCGCCGACCGCCATGCGCGCCGAAGCCGCGGCATCGAGCAGGGCCAGCGGCGTGCGTTCGCCAATCGCCATTGCTTCGCCGGCATGGTCGACGAAATCATTCAGGGTCACCGCACAATCGGCCACCGGAACCTGCCACGGCCCGACCATGGGATCGCGCGAACACAGGCCGCCGACGCTGCGATCGCCGATTGTGATCAGGAACGACTTGCTGCCCACCGCCGGAAAACGCAATACGCGCTCTATTGCTTCGCCAAGTTCGAGATTCTCGGTATCGGCGATGACCGAAAGCGGCTCCTTGATGCGCTTGCTGTCGCGCGACATCCGCGGCGGCTTGCCGAACAGCACATCCAGCGGCAGGTCGATCGGGCGGTGCCTGGAGTCGGCCGTCGGGAAGCGCGAATCGGTGAGCAGCAGCCTGCGTTCGGCGGTGGCCTGGCCGACCACGGCAAACGGGCAGCGCTCGCGCTCGCAAATCGCGGTGAACAGCTGCAGGTCGGCGGGGCGCACGCCAAGCACGTAGCGTTCCTGTGATTCGTTGCACCAGATCTGCATCGGCGACATCTGCGGGTCGTCGCAGGGGATCTTGCCCAGTTCCAGCGCGCCGCCGACTTCGGAATCATTGAGCAGTTCGGGCAGCGCATTGGACAGGCCCCCTGCACCGACATCGTGGATCGACACCAGCGGATTGCCCGCCCCACGCGCCCAGCACGCGTCGATGACCTGCTGGCAACGGCGCTGCATCTCGGGGTTCTCGCGCTGCACCGAGGCAAAATCGAGTTCCGCCGAACTGCTGCCGGCGGCAACCGATGAAGCCGCGCCTCCGCCCAGGCCGATCAGCATGGCCGGGCCACCAAGCACGATCACCGCATCGCCGGGTTGCAGATTTCTTTTCTGCACGTCGGATGCCCGCAGGTTGGCCAGGCCGCCGGCAAGCATGATCGGCTTGTCGTAACCGCGCAGCAGACCGGTTTCATCGGTGGAGTGTTCGAACGTGCGGAAGTAACCACCGAGACAAGGGCGGCCGAATTCGTTGTTGAATGCGGCGGCGCCGAGCGGGCCGTCGCGCATGATCTGGTAGGGCGTGGCAAAGCGCGGCGGATGCGCACGCGCGCTTTCCCAAGGTCGTGGCAGGCCCGGAATGCGCAGGTGCGAGACGCTGAAGCCGGTCAGTCCGGCCTTCGGCTTGCCACCACGTCCGGTTGCGCCTTCGTCGCGGATCTCGCCGCCGGAACCGGTCGCGGCACCGGCAAATGGCGAAATCGCGGTGGGATGGTTGTGCGTCTCGACCTTGATCGCGTACGGCACGGCCTCGTCATGCCCGGCATACACGCCGGAATCGGCGTCGGCGAAAAAGCGCTTGCCAAGCGTGCCGGCGATGACGGCGGCATTGTCGCTGTAGGCCGACAAGGTGTGCGCCGGCGACAGCTTGTGGGTGTTGCGGATCATCGCGAACAACGACAGCGGCTGCGCCTTGCCGTCGATGGTGAAATCGGCATTGAACACCTTGTGCCGGCAATGCTCGGAGTTGGCCTGGGCGAACATCATCAGTTCGGCGTCGCTCGGGTCACGGCCGAGGCTGGCGTAACTCGTCGCCAGGTAATCGATCTCGTCGCTGGCCAGGGCGAGGCCGAGATGCTGGTTGGTCGAGGCCAGCGTCGCCCGCGCGTCCGCACCCAAAGCAATGCGTTCCAGTGGCAGCGCGGCACCGACATCGAACAGGTGATCCAGCTCGGCACGCGTGGCCAGCACCGATTCGGTCATCGGGTCATGCAGGATTGCCAGCACCTGCTGCCACGCGCTTGAGGCTCGATCCGGCAGCGCTTCAAGATCCACGGCCAGGGTGCGTTCGACGCGACGAACCGGCAAGCCGCAGCGGCGCAGGATGTCGGTGGCCTTGCTCGACCATGGCGAAATCGTGCCGAGGCGTGGTGCGATCCAGAATGTGGCAGCGCCGGCCACGCCGGCATTGGCAAGCAGGATGCGCTGCAGGGTGGCGCTGTCGAGTGCGCCATCGTCGCCCGTGGCGATCACATAGACATGGCGCGCAGAGCGCACCCGGCAGCCGCCCGCCACGCGCCCAAGCTCGGCATTGAGTCGGTCAATGCGAAAGGCTGACAGGGCCGGCTGGCCGTCGAGAACGATCATGGCAGTCGGAGTCCGGGATGCTCTGAACAAAAGCGCACGGCGTCGCCGTGCGAAGGCTGCGCATGATAGCCGATGCCATGACCGGGCGAGAACCACCCGGCCGTGGCGGGTGTCCCCGCTGCTAGGCGCCGGGCTTCTCCGCGGCAACCCGCTCAAGCTGCGCCTGCAACTGGTCAGGGGTCAGGTAGCCGCCAATCTTGCTGCCATCGGCGGCAAAGACACTGGGCGTGCCGTCAACACCGACGCTGATGCCGAGCTGGAATTCCTCGGCCACCGGGTTGTCGCACTGCTTGGGCTCCGGATTGGCACCGGCCTTGGCTGCGGTGAACGCCTGCTTCTGGTCCTTCGCGCACCACACCGAAACCGCCTTGGTGAACGACGGCGTGCCCGGGCCGCTGCGCGGGAAGAACAGGTAATCGACCTGGATGCCGCGCGCGTTGTACTCCTCGATATGCGAGTGCATCTTGCGGCAATAGCCACAATCAATATCGGTGAACACGGTGACTTTGTATTTCGGCTTGGAGGTCGGCGCGAAGGTGATGCGCTTGGAAGCCGGATAGGCATCGAGCTTGGCGATGTTGACCCGGGCCAGGCGCTTGGCGGTCAGGTCGAGCTTGGCATCGGCGTCGTACAGGGTGCCTTGCAGCACATAGCGGCCATCTTCGCTGACATACAGCAGCTGGCTGCCGACCACGGCCTGGTAGTAACCCGGCACCGGCGATTTCTCGAAGGCGTCGATCTTGTTGCTGGTGATGAGCTTCTGCACCGCGGCACGGGCGACGGCCTCGCCACCATCGGCAGCCTGGAGCAACGGGGAAACGGCAAACAGCGCGAGCGCGGCAATCAATGGGAGTTTCATGGACATACCTTGTGCATGGGGTGTGGCCGCCGCGATCAACGCGGGGCAACCGGATTGTTGGCGAGGTGGGCAAGTTCTTCGACGAGCTTTTCCGGCGACAGGGAAACCTGCGGCGCCACCTTGGTGCCATCCGCGGCCAGCATGGTCGGCGTGCCGGTGATGCCGATCGAGCGCGCGACGCGGGTGCTCTCGGCTACCGGATTCGGGCAGGTGGCCGTACCCGGATCTGCACCGTTCATGGCCGCGGTGAATGCGCTCTTGCGATCGGCGGCGCACCATACGGCTTCGGCCTTCTTGTCCGCGCCAGGATGGATGTCGAGCGGCAGGAAAACGTATTCGACCGCGATCCCCGCGGCGTTGTAGGCCTCGATCTGCTGATGGAAGCGGCGGCAGAACGGGCAGTCGATGTCGGTGAACACGGTGACTGCGTACTTCGGCTTGTCCGGGGCAAAGATGATGCGCTTGTCGGCACCGATCGTCTTCAGCAGGCCAAGGCGATTGCTGGCGCGTGCCGCTTCGGTGATGTCACGGTTGCTTTGCGCATCGATGGCGCTGCCATCGAGGATGAAGCGGCCATCCTTGCTGACATAGATGAACTGGCTGCCGACAATGGCCTCGTAGAAACCCGGTACCACCGATTCCTGGACGACGTCGACCTTGACCTGCGGGGCGAGTTTCGAGAAGGCGGCCTGCACGGTCTCCTCCGGAGTTGCCGCAACGACGTTGGCGGCGAGAAGGATCAGGATCAAGCAGAACAAATGGCGCATGGATACCTCGGTGGGTTGATCAGCGCCCTGCCGCAGTGGCGGCGAGGGCGGAAGCATCGACTGCTGCAGCCGAGCGCTTCTGCAACTCGGACAACAGGCGTTGGGGCGACAGGAGAATCCTGGAATCGATCATGCCGCCATCGGCGGCAATCGCGGTTGGCGTTTGCCCGACACCAATCTCGTTGCCGGCCTGGCGCATCTGCAGCAGCGGATTCGGGCATGTGGCGCTGTCCATCGCCTGTCCGGCGACGGCTGCGGAATATGCACTCTTGCGATCGCTGGAACACCAGACCGCGATGGATTTGCGATCAGCATCGGGATGAATGCTCAATGGAAAGAAGACGTAATCGATGGCGATGCCCAGCGCGTTGTACTCGTCGATGCGCGAATGCAGGCGCCGACAGTACGGGCAATCGACATCGGTGAACACGGTGAGGCGGTATTTTGGCTGCGCCGGCGCGAAACTCAGGCGCTGGTCGACGCCAAGCCCAGCCAGTACCTGGAGGCGCTTGGTCGCCATGCTGGCTTCGCTGAGGTCAACCCCCTCGGCGGTGTCCTCGACCGTGCCACGCAGCAGGTAGCGCCCGTCCGCGCTGGCATAGACGACCTTGCCACCGATCACTCCCTCGTAATAACCCGGCAAGGCGGATTGGCGGAATGCGCTGATCGACTGCAACGGCGCGGTTTTCTGGATGGTCGCCCGCGCCGCATCGCCCTCGGCCGCAAGCGCGGGAAGCAGGGCCAAGCCGAACACGAGGACGCAAAGCGCGCGCAAAACCGACATCAAGGGGCAAACCTTTCGGGGTGGGAAGAGCAGAGACTCTCGGCAGCGCCAATGGTTCCGCTCAAGTCATTGATTTTGGCATGGAAGGCGGGGTGGCGAAAGCCCGCGTTGCGGGCTCAACCGCGTGGATGATGTTCGGCATGCAAGCGCTTGAGCCCTTCCTTGGCCACCAGCGTGTAGATCTGCGTCGTCGACAGCGAACTGTGCCCCAGCAGCATCTGCAAGGCGCGCAGATCGGCGCCGTGGTTGAGCAGATGGGTGGCGAACGAATGCCGCAGCACATGCGGCGAAATGCGCTGGCTGGCGATACCGGCGCGCTGTGCGTGGTTCTTCACCAGCGTCCAGAACATCTGCCGGGTCATGCCGGAACGCCGCGCGGTGACGAACAGCGCATCAACGCGCATGCCCTTGAGCAGGCCCGCACGCGATTCGCCGATGTAACGCTCCAGCCAGTGCTGCGCTTCCGCGCCGATCGGCACCAGGCGTTCCTTGCCGCCCTTGCCGCTGACCCGCAACACGCCCTGGCGCAGGTTGACCTGATCGGCACGCAGGCCGACCAGCTCGCTGACACGCAAACCGGTGGCGTACATGAGTTCGAGCATCGCGCGATCACGCAGGCCCAGCGCAGTTTCCGCAGGCGCATGCAGCAAGGCCTCGACTTCGCCCTCGGCCAGCGCCTTGGGCAGGCTGCGCGGAAGTTTCGGCGCATCGACCAGCAAGGTTGGATCCGCATCGATGCGCCCATCGCGTTGCAGCAGCCGGTAAAAGTGCCGCAGCGCCGAGAGCAGGCGCGCATTCGAGCGCGGACTGTAGCCACGCCCCTTCCTGCCCCCGCTTTGTGCACGCAGGTAAAGGTAGGCATACAACTGCTCGCGTCGGCACGCCAGCAGGCTCGACGCATTGGCGGGGGCGGCCAGCCAGCGCGCAAACCCATCCAGATCGCGTCGGTAGCCGGACAGCGAATTGTCCGCCAGGCCAAGTTCCGACCAGGCGCGTTCGAGGAATGCATCGATGAGGATGCGGTCGTCGGCGCGAACTTCGTGTTTTTCCGGCTGGCTGCTGGTCACCTTTGGCACTCATCGATCTTGCGTGATGCGACGCAAACCCGGAGGCTAGCGCGAATTCCAATCCGGCACATGCCCATGTCCACGCCTCCTGGCGCCGCGCTCTGGCGTCGCCTTGCCGCCTTGTTCTACGACCTGCTGGTACTCGTCGCAATCTGGATGTTCGCCGCGGCGCTGATCCTCCTCGCCTTCCACGGCGAGGTCGATGTCGCCCGACAGCCGGCGCTTTATCACTTCGTGCTGCAGGCCACCTTGCTGCTCCTGAGCGGGCTGTACTTCGTCGTCTCGTGGTCGAAGGGTGGCCAGACCATCGGCATGCGCGCATGGAAAGTGCGCATCCTCGACAACAACGGCCAACCACCCCGCGCACGCCAATCCTTGCTGCGCTTTGTCCTCGCCCTGATCTCGCTGATCGGCGCTTTCGGCTTCATCTGGTGCCTGTTCGATGCCGACCGCCGCGCCTGGCACGATGTCATGGCAAAGACGCGGATGGTTTGAGGGCTGGGAATCGAGAATGGGGAATAGGGAATCGGTAGAGCGAAAACGAGACGTCCGCCGGGAATTGCGCTCTCCCTATTCCCCCGTTCCCTATTCCCTATTCCCCCCCTCAGGCATTCCTGCGAAACCACGCCGTGGCCATGGCGATCAACAGCAGGGGCGGAATCGCATTGGCGATGGCCGGGGCCAAGCCGTAGACACTGCCCATGCTGACCACGGCGCGCTGCAGGAAATAGAAGCCGATCGCCATGACGATGCCAAGGAACAGGCGCTTGCCCATGCCGCCGCTGCGCAGCGCGCCAAAGGCGAATGGCAGGGCACAGAAGGCCAGCACGAGCACGTTGACCGGATAAAAGATGCGCGACCACCAGGCCTCGCGGAAACCGCGTGAATCCTGGCCGTTGCGCTCGAGATAGGCGATGTTGCGCGAGAGCTCGCGCAGGTTGAGGTAGTCGAGGTTGACGATGCTCAAGGCCAGCACATCGGGATCGAGGCTGGACGGCCATTGCAGCTCACTGGCTTGCGTGCTTGCCGCCGAGGCCTCGCCAAAGACCGTGCGCCGCACGTCGTGGAGGATCCAGTGGCCCTGCGCGTGTTCGGCGCGCGCCGCCAGCGACAAGGTGGCGAGGCGGCCGTCCTTGTCGAACTCGAAGATGCGCACGCGGTTGAGGTCGACCACGCTGCCCTGCTCGGTCTGCCGCGTGCGGCCATTGCCGGCATTGACCACGGTCTCGCCATCGCGCGCCCAGATGCTGCCGCCCTTGGCCAGGGTGACATCGGTGGATTTTGCCGCCAGCGACAAGGCCTTTGCGCTTTGATCGCCCCACGGCGCCAGCGTCTCGCCAATGACCACGACGATGGCCGTCAACACGCACAAGGAGAGCACCACCGAGGCACAAATGCGCAGCTTGGACATGCCGGCGGCGCGCAATGCGGTCAGCTCGCCGGTGCCTGCCAGTCCTCCCAGGCCAACCAGGCCACCAATCAAGGCGGCGTAGCTGAACATCTCGTACATGCGTCGCGGCACGGTCAACAAGGTGTAGCTCGCCGCCTTGGTCAAGGTGTAGCCGCCATGCCCGACGTCATTGAGTTCGCCGACAAAGATGGTGAAGGCATCGAAGCCGACGAGGATGAACCAGACCAGGCCGACTGCGGCAAGCACCGACAGCGCAACCAGCCGGTCGACCTGCTTTAACAACGGCTGGCTCATGCCCGTGCCTTCTTGCGCTGGCGCAGGCGCTGGTTGCTGCGGATCAAGCCCAGCGCAATCAGGATCGCCGGCACGTAGATCCACCAGAGCCCCGCCGACAGGGGCATCTTGCCGTGCACCATCCAGACCCGGCCCAGGGCGAGGAAGTTGGCATAGACGATATAGGCAAGCACGGCCAGGATCAGGCTCGCGTAACGCGGCTGGCGCGGATTCGTGCGCGACAGTGGCAAGGCGACCAGGGCCAGCACCAGCACCGAGATGGCCGGTGCCAGGCGCCAGTGCAGCTCGGCGCGTTGCAGGGGTTCGACGCTTTCCAGCAGCTCGCTGGTCGGCGCGGCGCGCTTGACGGCTTCGGAATTGTCGACGGCATCATTGTCGGCCAGGCGGATGTCGTTGCGCTCGAAGCGCAGCAGGCGGAAATCATCCTTGCCGGGTCGCCCTTCCACGCGGAATCCGTCCTTCAGCGCGAGAAAACGATCGCCGCCCGAGGTATCCCGGTACAACTCGCCGCTGCGCGCGGTGATGATGTTGATGCGCGACGTGCCATCGGCTTCAAGCTGCTCGCTTTCGACGAACATGCGCGTGAACTTCGAGCCCTCCGGCGACATGTCGCCCACGTAGATGATGCCTTCGCGCCCCGGCAAGGACACGAAGCGGCCAGGCTCGAGGCCGGCAATGAGCAGCGATCGATTGGCCTCGTCGACCAGATGCTGGGAAAAGCGCACTGCCGCCGGGGCAATCCAGAATGCGACAAGGGCGGCGATGGCGGCAATCGGCACGAACAGCAGGAGCAGCGGCCGCATGAGCCCGCCAATGCCGAGTCCCGACGCACCGAGGACGGCCATCTCGCTGTCCCGGTACATGCGTCCGTAGGCAAGCAGGACGCCGAGGAAGACCGCCAGCGGCAACAGTACATTGAGGCTGTCGATAGAGCGCAGGCCGATCATCGCGACCAGCAGGTCGGCGGGAACGCGACCACGCGCAACCTGATTGAGCACGGCAATCACCGTTTCGCCGATGCTGATCAGGAGCAACACCGCGGTCACCCCGAGAAAGCTCAGGGCAAGTTCGCGTAGCAGGTAGCGGTCGATGATGCGCAGCAACTGGGGTCTATGCCTTAGAATGACGGGTTCCGCGCCACTTCCGAGCGCACGCAGGGTGGCAAGTCTACCGACCTGCCAGTCGCCGCGCGTGGCCAGCGCCCCACTTTGTAGCAGATACGGAACCTTTGATGACCCTGAAGTTCAGCCAGACCTCCGACTCGCCCGAATCCTCGGCCAGCCCTTGCGTGATCGTCGGCGTATTTGCCGATAGCAAGATGAGCGAAGCCGCGGCACGTCTCGACAAGGCCAGCTCGGGGGCGCTCAAGCGCCTGCTCGACAGCGGTGATATCACGGCCAAGCTCGGCAGCAGTTCGCTGTTGTTTGGCCTCAACGGAATCCAGGCCGAACGCATCCTCGTCGTCGGCCTTGGCGCGCAGGACAAGTTCGATGCCGCCGCCTTCAACAAGGCCGCACTCGAGGCCGGTCGCGCCCTCAAGACCTTGCCGGTCGCCAGCGCGACCTCGTGGTTGACCGCACTCGAGGTGCCCGCGCGCGATGGCGCCTGGAAGCTGCGCACCGCCGCCCTCGCCGCCGACATGCACGCATACCGCTACACGGCCACGTTCAAGCCCAAGGAACAAGCAAGGACCGCGCAGCTCGAAGCCCTGGCCTTTGCCGGCACCGAGGATGCGCGTGCACTTGCCGAGGCCAATGCCATGGCCAAAGGCGTGCGTTTTGCCCGCGAGCTGGGCAACCTGCCGCCAAACATCTGCAACCCGGCGCACATCGCGGCACAGGCAAAGGCATTCGCCGATGCGCATGCCGGCGTCGCCTGCGAAATCCTCGAACGCGAGGACATGGAAAAGCTCGGCATGGGTTCATTGCTTGGCGTCGCCCGCGGTTCGGCGAATCCGCCGAAGCTCGTCGTGCTGCGCTGGAACGCTGGCGGCAATGCCAAGCCCTATGCCCTGGTCGGCAAGGGCATCACCTTCGACTCCGGCGGCATTTCACTCAAGCCCGGTGCCGGCATGGAGGAAATGAAATTCGACATGTGCGGCGCGGCCGGCATGCTCGGCACCTTCGTTTCGGCTGTCGAACTGGCCCTGCCGCTGAACCTGGTCTGCGTGGTCGCCGCGGTCGAGAACATGCCCGACGGCAATTCCTATCGCCCGAGTGACGTGCTGACCAGCATGTCCGGGCAGACCATCGAAGTACTCAACACCGATGCCGAAGGCCGCCTGATCCTCTGCGATGCGCTGACCTATGTGCAGAAGTTCGAGCCGCAGGTGATCATCGACGCCGCCACGTTGACCGGTGCCTGCGTGGTTGCCCTCGGCAAATACGCCAGCGGCCTGATGACCCAGGACGACGACCTCGCCAACGAACTGCTCGATGCGGGCAATCGCGCCCTCGACCGCGCCTGGCGCCTGCCGTTGTGGGATGACTACCAGAGCGCGCTCGATTCGGTGTTTGCCGATTTCACCAACCTCGGCGGCAAGTACGGCGGCGCGATCACCGCCGGTTGCTTCCTCTCGCGCTTCACCACGGGTTATCGCTGGGCGCATCTGGATATCGCCGGCACCGCCTGGAACGAAGGCCGCAAGGGGCTTGCCACCGGCCGTCCCGTGCCGCTGCTCACCCAGTACCTGATCGATCGCTGCGCATGAGCGAAATGCAGGAACGCTGGCAGCGGCAGAAGGCGACGGCGATCGCCGCGATGTTCGGCGTCTCGCTGGCAACCGGCATCGTCGTCACTGCGATCGCGCCAAATGCGGCGGAAGCCGGCCTGCCGCTGGGCATCCAGTTGACCGCAAACGTCCTCCTGTTTGTGCTCGGCTTCCGCTGGCTGCAGGCCGACAGTGCCGCACTGGATATCCGTCGGCCAACCTGGCTGAACGTCGGCATCATCCTGCTCGCTGCGGTATTCGTCCCCTATTATCTCTACAAGACGCGTGCGGAAGGCGCTCGCCTGGCCCCGATCCTGCGGTTTTTCGGCCTGATTTTCGCCCTTGCCCTGACCTCGGCCGTTGGCTCGACGCTGATGGCCCTGCTGCAACCCGGCGCTCCGGCACCTGCCACGCTTTGAGCCGATGCCACGCGCCGACTTCTACCTGATCGCCAAACCGCGCTTCCGCGAGGAACCGCTGTTGCTGGTCTGCGAACTGGCGCGCAAGGCGTTTGCCAGCGAGCAGCCAACCGTGATCCTCGCCCGTTCGCAGGATCAGGCCGAGGAAATCGACGAGCGCTTGTGGAGTTTTTCCGACGACGCCTTCATCCCGCACCAGATTGCCGGTGATGACGATGATGCGATCACCGCCGTGCTGATCGTGCCGCCCGGCATCGAGGTCGAGGATCGTCCGTTGGCGATCAACCTGCGTGATGCATGCGCCTTCGGCAACCACGCCCGCATCCTCGAGGTCGTCGCCGCCGACCCGGCCGAACGCGACGGTTCACGCCGCCGCTGGAAGCAATACCAAAGCCGCGGCTACGAGTTGACCAAGCACGATATGTGAAAGCCGGGATTCGCAATCCTGAACCGTGCGCGTTTCCGACGCGATGACTATTTCGTGCCGAAATAGCGATCTCCGGCATCGCCGAGGCCAGGCACGATATAGCCGTGATCATTCAATCCGCTGTCGATCGCGGCGGCGAAGACCGGCACATCGGGATGATGCTTGCGCAGGTTGGCGACGCCTTCGGGACAGCCGACCAGGCACACGTAGCGGATCGAGCGCGGCCGGGTTTCCTTGAGCCGGTCCAGCGCGGCGACCGCGGAGTTGCCGGTCGCCAGCATCGGATCGACAACAATCGCATCGCGCGATGCCATGTCACGCGGCATGCGGAAGTAGTACTCGACCGCGCGCAAGGTCTGCGCATCGCGATAGAGGCCGACATGGCCGACGCGGGCGCCTGGCACGACGCTGAGCATGCCATCGAGGATGCCGATGCCGGCGCGCAGGATGGCCACGAAGACAACCTTCTTGCCATCGATGAGATGCCCGGTCATCGGCCCGACGGGCGTCTCGATGGCCACTTCATGCAAGGGCAGGTCACGGGTCACCTCGTAGGCCATCAAGGCCGACAGCTCGCCGAGCAGGCGACGGAAATCCACCGTGCTGGTGGTTTTCCTGCGCAACAAGGTCAACTTGTGCTGCACCAGCGGGTGCCCGATCACTTCCACGCCTGCCGCCATCGCCGATCCTCCAGTGCAGGCCGCAACGATAACCCTTTGGGCGCAGGCCTGTCCTCCCCTACAATGTGCGGTTCCCGTCATTCAAAGTGCGCCGCGCGCCGAAGCGAATACAAGCGCCTCGGCTATGCCTTGGAGCAGCACGAGAGGTGACGACCGGGAATTGAGAATTGGAATCCTGGGAGCCACTCCCTCGCGTTCCCCTGCTCTGCCCTGGATTGAACCATTCCCCTTTCCCCATTCCCGATTCCCCCGCAATGGACAAGAGTTTCGAACCCGGCCAGATCGAACCGAAGTGGTATGCACAGTGGGAAGCTGCCGGCGCCTTCAAGCCGCAAGGCGATGGCACGCCGTACTGCATCCTGCTGCCGCCGCCAAACGTGACCGGCACCCTGCACATGGGGCATGCCTTCCAGCAGACGATCATGGATGCGCTGTGCCGCTACCAGCGCATGCGCGGTTCACGCACGCTGTGGCAGGGCGGTACCGACCACGCCGGCATCGCCACGCAGAAGATCGTCGAAAACCAGCTCGCCGCCGCAGGCAAGTCGCGCCACGATCTTGGCCGCGAAAAGTTCATCGAGCGGGTCTGGGAATGGAAGCAGGAATCGGGATCCACCATCAGCAACCAGATGCGCCGGCTTGGCGCCTCGATCGACTGGTCGCGCGAGCGCTTCACCATGGACGAGGGGCTGTCCGCTGCCGTGCGCCGCGTGTTCGTGCAGTGGTATCGCGACGGCCTGCTTTATCGAGGTCGTCGCCTGGTCAACTGGGACCCGGTACTGATGACGGCGGTGTCCGATCTCGAGGTCAACAGCGAGGAAAAGGATGGCAGCCTGTGGTCGATCCGCTACCCGGCCAGCGATGGCGGCGAAGGCCTGGTCGTCGCCACCACGCGTCCGGAAACCATGCTCGGCGACGTCGCCGTGGCTGTGCATCCGGATGACGAGCGTTACCAGTCGCTCATCGGCAAGTCCCTGAAACTGCCGCTGACCGATCGCGAGATTCCGGTCATCGCCGACACCTATGTCGAACGCGAGTTCGGCACCGGTTGCGTGAAGATCACGCCGGCGCATGATTTCAATGACGCGCAGATCGGGGCGCGACACAAGCTCGCCCCCATCGTCATCCTCACCCTCGATGCAAAAATCGTCGACGAAGCGCCCGCGGCCTATCGCGGCCTGGATCGCTTTGCCGCGCGCAAGAAGATCCTCGCCGACCTCGAAGCACTCGGCCTGCTGGTCGAAACGAAAAAGCACAAGTTGCAGGTGCCGATCAGCCAGCGCACCGATGCGGTCATCGAGCCGATGCTGACCGACCAGTGGTTCCTCGACCTGACCAGCGAGGTGCGCGTCGATGGCAAGCCCGGCCCCGGCGGTCGCAAGGCCATCACCGAACCGGCACTGGCCGCGGTGCACGATGGCGAGATCCGCTTTGTTCCCGAGAACTGGTCGACCACCTACAACCAGTGGCTGGAGAACATCCAGGACTGGTGCGTCAGCCGCCAGCTCTGGTGGGGCCACCAGATTCCGGCCTGGTACGACGAAGCGGGCAACATCTTCGTCGGCGAGGACGAGGCCGACGCGATCGCGCATGCTGACATCCCGCCGGTCGGCGCCCTGCGCCAGGACGAGGATGTCCTCGACACCTGGTTTTCCTCGGCACTGTGGCCGTTCTCGACCATGGGCTGGCCGGGCCCGGGCCCGGTGAGCGAAGATGGTGCAATTGTAGCCAACTGGACGCAGGACCAGGCATTCATCCCCAGCGCCGTACTCGTCACCGGCTTCGACATCATCTTCTTCTGGGTTGCGCGCATGGTCATGGCAACCCAGTATTTCACCGGCAAGGTGCCGTTCCGCGAGGTCTACATCAATGCCATCGTGCGCGACGCCGAAGGCCAGAAGATGTCGAAGTCGAAGGGCAACACCATCGATCCGCTGGATCTGATCGACGGCATCGATCTCGAATCGCTGGTGAAGAAGTCGACCGCCTCGCTGCTCATCCCGCAAGTGCGCGAGAAGGTCGAGAAGCGCATCCGCAAGGATTACCCGGAGGGCATCAGCGCGGTCGGCACCGATGCCATGCGCTTCACGTTTGCCGCGCTCGCCACCTACGGCCGCACCATCAACTTCGATCTCAAGCGTGCCGAGGGCTACAAGAATTTCTGCAACAAGCTGTGGAATGCGGCGCGCTTCGTGTTGATGAATGTGGACGGAGCGGAATTCGAGAGTCGGGATTCGGGATTCGAGAAAGCGGCGACGGCGGCGGAGCAGTGGATCCTGGCGCGACTGGCGGCGACGCTCGATGAAGTCGAGGCGCAGTTCAAGACCTACCGTTTCGACCTGGTTGCGCAGGCGCTCTACGAATTCGTCTGGAACGACTACTGCGACTGGTTCCTCGAACTGAGCAAGCCGGCGTTGAATGGCGGCGATGCCGAAGCAATCGCCTCGACCCGTCACACCTTGCTGCGCGTGCTCGAGGCGATCCTGCGCGCCCTGCATCCGATCACGCCCTTCATCACCGAGGAGATCTGGCACAGCGTCGCACCCAAGCTCGGCATTTCCGGTGATTCGATTTCCACGCGCCGGTATCCGCGCCGCGATGAATTCGCCACGGGCATCGATGCCGCTTCCGTCAGCGACATCGAGTGGCTGAAATCCGTGCTGGGCGAAGTCCGCCGTATCCGCAGCGAAATGAACATCTCCCCAGGAAAGCAGATCCCGCTGCTGTTTGCCAAAGGCAGCGCGGAAGATCGCGCGCGCATCGACCGCTTCGCCAGCCAGATTGCATTCCTGGCACGCACCGAATCCCAGCGCTGGCTGGCCGAGGGCGAGGACGAACCGGCATCCGCTTCGGCCATTGTCGGCGACTTGCGCGTGCTGATTCCGCTGGCCGGATTGATCGATGTCGACGCCGAAAAGGCGCGCCTGGGCAAGGAGATCAAGCGCATCGAAGGCGAGATCGGCAAATGCAATGGCAAGCTCGGCAACGCAACCTTCGTCGCCAACGCACCCGCCGTCGTGGTCGATCAGGAACGCCAGCGCTTGGCGGATTTCAGCAGCACCCTGGACGGGCTGCGCGAGCAGTTGGCGCGACTGTAGCTGAGGGATTCGGGATTCGAGAAAGAAATTGGGGTTGAGGTATCTGGGTGGCCTGGCAGGCCGCAACCGGAATGCCCCCAATGCAGCGGATTCACGACAATCGCCGCCGCCCCGCTCTTGCGAATCCCTGATCCCGTCGCTCCAAACATGACGCCCCGCCCTGGATCGGCGATAATCGTGGATTCGCTTTTCCCTGCCCGACTGCCCAGGCCCGCCTGGCGGCGTCGGCATCGCCCTACCCGGAGTTGGCATGCAATACATCTACACCATGAATGGCGTCAGCAAGACGGTTCCGCCGAAGCGCCAGATCATCAAGGACATCTCGCTGTCGTTCTTCCCGGGCGCCAAGATCGGCCTGCTCGGCCTCAATGGTGCAGGCAAGTCAACGGTGCTGCGCATCATGGCCGGGGTCGATACCGACTTCCAGGGCGAAGCGCGCGCCAATCCCGGCACCAAGGTCGGCTATCTCGAACAGGAGCCGAATCTCGACCCGAACAAGACCGTGCGCGAAGTCGTCGAAGAAGGCGTCTCCGAAATCATCAACGCGCAGCGACGTCTGGATGAGGTGTATGCCGCGTATGCCGAGGAAGGGGCGGATTTCGACAAGCTCGCCGCCGAACAGCAGCGCCTCGAAAGCCTGCTTGCCGTGACCGATGCGCATGCACTCGAGCGTCAGTTGGAAGTTGCCGCCGATGCCTTGCGCCTGCCGCCCTGGGATGCCGTCGTCGGCAAGCTGTCTGGCGGCGAGAAACGTCGCGTGGCGCTGTGCCGCCTGTTGCTGTCCAAGCCCGACATGCTGCTGCTTGACGAGCCGACCAACCACCTCGATGCCGAATCAGTGGAGTGGCTGGAAAACTTCCTCGCCGATTTCCCCGGCACCGTCGTCGCCGTGACCCATGATCGCTACTTCCTCGACAACGCCGCGGAATGGATTCTTGAACTCGATCGTGGCCGCGGCATTCCGTGGAAAGGCAATTACTCGTCGTGGCTGGAACAAAAAGGCGAGCGCCTCAAGCAGGAAGAAAACCAGGAAAAGGCCAGGCAGAAGGCGATCCAGCGCGAACTCGAGTGGGCGCGCAGCAATGCCAAGGGCGGTCGCAGCAAGGGCAAGGCGCGTCTGTCCAAGATCGAGGAACTGCAATCGGTCGATTACCAGCGCCGCAACGAGACCAACGAGATCTTCATTCCGCCCGGCGAGCGTCTCGGCTCGTCGATCATGGAATTCAAGAATGTCAGCAAGTCCTTCGGCGATCGCCTGCTCATCGACGACCTGAGCTTCGTCGTGCCGCATGGTGCCATCATCGGCATCATCGGCCCGAACGGCGCAGGCAAATCGACCCTGTTCAAGATGATCATGGGCATTGAAAAGCCGGACAAGGGCGAAATCACCCGCGGGCAGACGGTCAAGGTCGCCTACGTCGACCAGAGCCGCGAAAAACTCGAAGGCAACCACAACGTGTTCCAGGAGATTTCCGGCGGCGCCGATATCCTCAACATCAACGGCATCGAGATCCAGTCGCGTGCCTACCTCGGCCGCTTCAACTTCAAGGGCCAGGACCAGCAGAAGATGGTCGGCACGCTGTCCGGTGGTGAGCGCGGCCGCCTGCACCTGGCCAAGACCTTGCTGCAGGGCGGCAACGTGCTGCTGCTCGACGAGCCTTCCAACGATCTGGACATCGAAACCCTGCGCGCGCTTGAGGACGCCTTGCTGGAATTCCCAGGCAACGTCTTCGTGATCTCGCATGACCGCTGGTTCCTCGACCGCATCGCCACGCATATCCTCGCCTTCGAGGGCGACTCGCACGTCGAGTTCTTCACCGGCAACTACCGTGAATACGAGGAAGACAAGAAGCGCCGCCTCGGCGACGAGGCAGCGACTCCACATCGACTGCGTTACAAGAAGTTGGCTTAGCACTGCCGGGATTGGGGATTCGGAATTCGGGATTCGGAAGAGCCAAAGCGTCGCGAGATTCCGCATTTCCGGGTCCCGAATCTCCAATCCGACTTTCAACTGCCGACCGGCTCGTCATTTCGAACCTCCAAACCCGAATCACGGCCCTGACCCATGAGCTTCATTGATTCATTGCGGCATGCCTGGCAACACAACAACTCGCTGGTCTGTGTCGGCCTCGACCCGGAGCCGGCGCGGTTTCCGGAGATGTTCCTTGAGGACGATGATTCGGTATTCCGCTTTTGCCGCGACATCGTCGATGCCACCGCCGACCTTGTCTGTTGCTTCAAGCCGCAGATCGCGCACTTTGCCGCGCTCGGCGCGGAAGATGCCCTGCAACGGCTGATCGCGCATATCCACACGCACCAGCCGGGCGTGCCGGTCATCCTCGATGCCAAGCGCGGCGACATCGGCTCGACCGCCCGGCATTACGCCAGCGAAGCGTTCGATCGCTACGGCGCCGATGCCGTCACCGTGAATCCTTATCTCGGCCGCGATTCGCTGCAGCCGTTTCTCGATCGCGCCGACAAAGGCGTGGTCATCCTCTGCCGCACCTCGAACGCCGGGGCGGGCGATCTGCAGGATCTCGATGTCGCGGGCCGACCGCTCTACCAGCATGTCGCGGAAAAGGTCGCCCGCGAGTGGAATGAGCATGGCAACTGCCTGCTGGTGACGGGGGCAACCTACCCGCAGCAACTGGCCGACGTGCGCGCGCTGGTCGGCGACCTGCCCTTGCTGGTTCCGGGTATCGGTGCCCAAGGCGGCGATGTCCATGCCGTGCTGCGCAATGGCCAATCCAGCGACGGCAGCGGATTGCTGATCAGCTCGTCGCGCGCCATCCTGTATGCCGGCAATGATGAAGACTTCGCCAACGCCGCGCGCGAGGCAACGCTGGCCTTGCGCGACGAGATCAATCGCCACCGTCGCCCCACCCCGGCATGAAGGCCTGAGATGTTCACCGTGGCACTGACCGGCGGCATCGCCTCGGGCAAGTCCGAGGTCGAACGCCGCTTCGCCGCGCGCGGCGTCGAGATCATCGATGCCGATCTGGTAGCCCGCGAAGTCATCGCGGTTGGCACACCGGGGCTTGCACGGATCGTTGCCGCCTTCGGCAGCACGGTGCTTGGCCCGGATGGCGCACTCGACCGCAAGGCCATGCGCGAGCGCGTCTTTGCCGATGCCGACGCCCGCCATCGGCTTGAATCGATCATCCACCCGCTCGTGCGCACGACGCTGCAGGAGCGTGCCGCCCGCGTGCGCAGCGCCTACGGCATGCTGGTGATTCCCTTGTTCGTGGAATCGGGCGAATACCACTGGGTCGATCGCGTGCTCGTCGTCGACGTGCCACGCGAAACGCAGATCCAGCGCCTGTGCGCACGCGACGGCATCACCGAGGAACTGGCCGAGGCGATGCTTGCTGCCCAGGCCAGTCGCGAGCAACGTCTCGCCATTGCCGATGATGTCATCGACAACACCACCAGCCTCGAGGCACTCGATGACAACGTCGAGGCCCTGCATCGGCACTACCTTTCACTGGCCCGATAGCGCGGCTCAGAAGGGGAATCCCTTGCCGTCCGGCGTTGGCCCGCCGGGCAAACAAGAAGGCCAGGCATCCTTCGATGCCTGGCCCCATGTTTCCCGCACGCTTGCCTGGTCAGCGTGGCGCGACGCGCTCGCGGCGATACCAGATGGCGATCAAGCCCACTGCCAGCAGGAACAGGCCAAGCGGCCCCAAGGTCGGGATCTGCTGGGCAATGTAGAAGCCAGTGGGATCCGCAGCGCCAGGCAAAGCCGGATTGTCGGTCAGTGCGATGGCATCGTTGCTGCCATCGCCATTGGAGTCGTAATTGATCGTGCCCTGATTGTCGATCAGGCCGAAGGCGTTGCTGTTGACCGTGGCATTGATGGTGATCGTGACGCTGCCTGCGGCCGCAATCGCTCCGTTCCAGGTCACGGTTCCCCCGCTCACGGCAGCGGTGCCGGAACTGGCAGTTGCCGAATCAACGCTGACCTGGGCGGGCATGACATCGACGAACTCGTCGCCCGGGTTGTCCGCCTGGGGACCCGGGCCAGCATTGTTCAGCACGATCGTGTAGACGATCGCTCCACCGGGGGTGAGCGTTCCCGAGACGCTCTTGGTGCCACTCACGCCGGCACCGGCAATCACGGTCGTGGTATCCGTCGCCGAATTGTTGCCGGCGTTCGGATCGTTTGCGCCTCCCGCCACGGCCACGGTCGCGGTATTGCTTATGACCGTGCCGTCAGGCGTCGCCGCTGCAACGGTGCAGCTTGCCGTGTAAGTGACGCTGCTGGCACTCGGAAGGTCCACGAGATCGCTGATGTTGCCACTTCCGCCAGCCGTGCAGGTTCCACCTGCACCCACGCAAGTCCATGTGCAGCTCAGCCCGGCCGGGAATGTGTCGGCAACCGTGCTGGCCAGGGCATCGCTGGGTCCGGTGTTGCTGGCGACAATCGTATAGGTCAGCACATCGCCGGCGACCACCGAGGTCACGCCGTCGGTTTTGCTGATGGAAAGATCGGCGGAGACGACGGTGGTGTCGGTATCCGTCGCACTGTTGTTGCCCGGTACGGGGTCGGGAATGCCGACCGGAGCGGTGACCGTGGCGGTATTGGCGATCATCGTACCTGCAGCAGTCGATGCGGGTATGGAACAGGTTGCCGTGTAGGTGACCGAGCCGCCGCTGGGCAGATTGACCACATCACTGATGTTGCCCGCACCCGCAGCACTGCAGGTGCCGCCAGCCGCACCGGCACACGTCCACGCGCAAGCGGCCAACGGTGCCGGGAAGGTATCCGCCACGGTGCTTGCCGCGGCATCGGTAGGCCCGGCATTGCTGGCGGAGATCGTGTAGGTCACGGATTGACCGGCCGCGGGATTGGTCACGCCATCGGTCTTGGTGATCGACAGATCGGCCGCTGCACAGGTGAAGGTGTCGATATCCAGTGACCAGCTGTCTAGATTGCCACCATCGCCGGCCAGGTCGTCGGAAATCGTCAGCGTCCAGGTTCCATTCGGATCCTCGCCAATGAACGCCGCCATGGCTTCTTCGGGCACCAGGGGCGATGCCAGAGTCAGGTTGACATAGGCATGGTCGGTAACCAGGCCGTTGTTGGTCGTGTAGGGAACCTGCCCTGCCGGATTCGCGCTGTCGTCCCAGACCGTGCCATTGAAGACATCGTCATTGCCCGCACCGTTGTCCGAAGTCAGGGTCACCACGGTCCCTGCCGGCGAGGTCAGCGTGACATCGAGATCGGCGGAAAAGGTGTGCTGGATCTGGGTCGCCAGATTCAGGTCCAACAGATAGGGCGATGCCCCGGAAACCACGATTGTCGAGGTCACCACGCCGGGTCCGGTCGGAATTGCCACGGCGACGGCGTTCGTGAAATTCGTTGTCGTGGTGTTGCAGCCGAGTGGAAGCACCCCGTTCGGCCTTGGTGTTGAGGGACGGACCTCGGAAGGCACAACTGCATGCAGGATCTGCCCCGGATCATCGCCGCCCATGGCCAGGGAAAGTTCGAGATAGCGGTTTGCGGCGGCTTCGTATTCGAGTGCCGCCGTTGGGCTCGCAGCGGTTTGCGGCTTGAGCACGACCAGTTGCTGGGTGAGCGCGAGCATTTCCTGATAGGACGCCGCCTTGTCCACATTGGCCGCTGCGGATTGCGCACCACAGAGCAAGGTGAGGGAAGCCACTACCAGTATCTGGCGCCAGGAAAATCGCACGTCGGCCTTGCCGTCGTGTTGCAGCGGGCTTGCAGTCATGTCGTTCCCCGATTGTCGAACCACGAGATGCCCGCTTCAGTCTCCCCTGCGATCAGGCGGAGGCATCAGTGAAACCGGCATTGCCTCGAAATTTCGCTCATCCGGCTCCCCAATGCCAAATCGCGACCCTGTGACGGATGTCACAAATTAACTCGATTTGGAGCGGCTGTCGACACCTGTTTGACAGGTGAGCATGGCCAACGCTTGCAAGCCAGCAGCATGTAATTCGCGGCAACTGCACTGCGGCGGTCGCGGACTGTAGCGAATTACGGAGCTAATCCGGCCACAGCGAGCGGATCGCGGCGATGCCCTGGGCACCGCTTGCGTGGGCGATATCCATTTCGGAAAGCTGCATTCCGCCGAGGGCGTACACCGGGATCGCGGCAGCGGCAATCATGGCCTCGGCGCGCTGCCAGCCGAGCGGCTGCGAATCGGCGTGCCCGGGGCTGAAATGGACGGGCGAAAGCGTGGCAAAGTCCGCGCCGATGGCCGCGGCATGCCGCAGCTCGTCGGCGTCATGGCAGGAGACGCCCAACCAGCGTTGCCGGGGCAAGGGTCGACTGTCGAGCGTGCGGGCGACGCGGGCGGGCAGATGGACGCCGTCTAGCCCGAGCAATTCGGCCACTTGCCAATCCGTGTTCAGCAGCAAGGCCGCACCGGCATGCCGACAACGGTCACGAACCTGACGTGCAAGCGGAACCAGTTGTGCCCGCGACCACCCCGGCTGGCGCAGTTGCAGCATGCGGATGCCAACGCCCAGCGCGCGATCGACGGCGGCCAGGAACCCGGCCAGGTCTTCAGCTTCCACTGGCGGAGTGATCAGGTAGTGATCGGGCAGGCGAAGGGCACTGACGATGGGCCGGTCTGCCGGTGGCAGCAACGCCGAATCGATATCCTCCGGTGCAATCCAGGCCAGCTTCTGGTCCTCGCGCGGGTGAAGTGTTCCCTGAAAATCAACAATCCGCCAAGCCTCCAGCACGATGTCCTGGTGCGGGACGGCGATCAAGCGCCTGCCGATGCGGGCCTGGATGCCGAGTTCCTCGTGGAGTTCGCGGGCAAGGGCCGCTTGCGGACTCTCGCCGGATTCGACCTTGCCGCCGGGAAACTCCCAGTACCCGGCATGCGGCTTGCCGGGTGGGCGCTGCGCAAGGAGGACGCGGCCGCGATCATCATGAATGACGGCGGCGACAACATGCAGGAGCGAATTCATCGGCGATGCCGGGTCCAGGTCAATTCTCGAATACCCGTCAAGCAAATCCAGGCCGACCCCGGCCACGGCAACGGCCTGGCGTCAGCTCAAGCTGCCATGGCAATGCTTGTACTTCTTGCCCGATCCGCACGGACACGGATCGTTGCGACCGACCTTTGGCGCGTCGCGCAGTACGGGCGTCGATGATGCCGGATGCGGGTCTTGCGCCAGCGCTGGCTCCTCGCCATCAGCGTAGCCCGGCGGTTGCGCGTGCTGGAACTGCATCGTCTTCGCCTGTGCCTCGGCCTGCGCGCGCTGTTGTGCCTCGAGTGCCTGCACTTCTTCCTCGCTGCGAATGCGCACGCGCGCGAGCAACTGGATCACCTCGTGCTTGATGCTCTCGAGCATCTGCTGGAAGAGCAGGAATGACTCGCGCTTGAACTCCTGCTTGGGCTGCTTTTGCGCATAGCCGCGCAAGTAGATGCCCTGGCGCAGGTAGTCCATGCTGGTCAGGTGTTCCTTCCAGCAGTTGTCGACAACCGAAAGCATGACGTGCTTCTCGAGCGAGCGCATCGTCTCGTCGCCAAGCAGCGCTTCCTTTTCACGAAACAGTCGCGCGGCCGCATCCTCGACGCGGGCGAGGACGTCATCGGCGTCGGCTTCTTCCTGTTCCTTCAACCAGCCCTGCAGGTCGAGCTTCAGGGCGAACTCGGATTCGAGTTCCTTTTCCAGCGCGGGGATATTCCACTGGTCGTCGATTGAATTGTGGGGCACGTAGCGACGCACGAGCTGGGCGAAGACATCTTCGCGGATGTCGGCCACGGTCTGTCCCACGCCTTCGCTTTCAAGCAGTTCGTTGCGCTGTTCGTAGATGACCTTGCGCTGGTCGTTGGCGACGTCGTCGAATTCGAGCACGTTCTTGCGGAAATCGAAGTTCTGCGCCTCGACCTTGCGCTGCGCGTTCATGATCTGCTTGGTGACCATGCGATCCTGGATCGCGTCTTCTTCCTTCATGCCGAACATGCGCATCAGGCCCGCCACGCGTTCGCCCATGAAGATGCGCAACAGATTGTCTTCCAGCGACAGGTAGAAGCGGCTCGACCCCGGATCGCCCTGGCGACCGGAACGTCCACGCAGCTGGTTGTCGATGCGCCGTGACTCGTGACGTTCGGTGCCGATGATGCGCAATCCGCCGGCCTCCATGACCTTGGCCTGGCGTGCCTTCCAGTCGGCCCTGATGCGCTCGCGTTCCGCCGCGGAGGTGTCTTCCGGCAGCGCTTCCAGCTCTGCCTCGAGATTGCCGCCGAGGACGATGTCGGTACCACGACCAGCCATGTTGGTGGCGATCGTCACCGCGCCGGGACGGCCGGCCTGGGCAACGATGATCGCCTCGCGCTCGTGCTGCTTGGCATTCAGCACCTCATGCGGAACGGACGCCTTCTTGAGCAACTCGGACAGGTATTCCGAGGTCTCGATCGAGGTGGTGCCGACGAGTACGGGCTGGCCGCGCTCGTAGCAATCCTTGATGTCGTCGATGATCGCGTCGTACTTGTTCTTCGCCTTGAGGAAGACCACGTCGGTCTCGTCGTTGCGCACCATCGGGCGATGTGTCGGGATGACCACGACTTCAAGCCCGTAGATCGACTGGAACTCGAAAGCCTCGGTATCGGCGGTACCGGTCATGCCGGCCAGCTTCTTGTACAGGCGAAAGTAGTTCTGGAAGGTGATCGAACCAAGAGTCTGGTTCTCGCGCTGGATCGGCACGCCTTCCTTGGCCTCGACGGCCTGGTGCAGGCCATCGGACCAGCGTCGGCCAGACAGCGTACGCCCGGTGAACTCATCGACGATGATGACTTCGCCATCGCGCACGATGTACTCGACATCGCGCTGATACAGCGCATGCGCACGCATCGCGGCATTCAAGTGGTGGACAACGGCAAGATGCTTGGAGTCGTAAAGGCTCTCGCCCTCACCGAGGATGCCATCGGCGCGCAGCAGCGCTTCGGCGTGCTCCATGCCGGCTTCGGACAGGTGCACCTGCTTTTGTTTCTCGTCGACCCAGTAGTCGCCCTCGCCGTCCTCGGTCTGCTGGCGCACCAGCTTCGGCACGAGGCGATTGACCTTGACATAGAGCTGCGGTGATTCGTCGGTGGGACCGGAGATGATCAACGGCGTACGCGCCTCGTCGATCAGGATCGAGTCGACCTCGTCGACTATGGCGTAATTGAGCGCACGCTGGTAACGCTGGTCCTTTGACTGCGCCATGTTGTCGCGCAGGTAGTCAAAGCCGAATTCGTTGTTGGTGCCGTAGGTGATGTCGGCATCGTAGGCACCGCGCTTGTCGGCATGATCCATGCCCGGATAGACCACGCCGACGGACATGCCGAGGAAGTTGTAGATCCGCCCCATCCAGGCGGAGTCGCGCCGCGCGAGGTAGTCATTGACGGTGACCACATGCACGCCCTTTCCCTCAAGCGCGTTCAGATAGACCGGAAGGGTTCCGACCAGGGTCTTGCCTTCGCCGGTGCGCATTTCGGCGATGCGTCCCATGTGCAGGACCATGCCGCCGATCAGTTGCTCGTCGTAGTGGCGCAGTCCAATCACCCGCCGCGCCGCCTCACGCACGACTGCGAAGGCTTCCGGGAGCAGCGAGTCGAGCGATTCGCCTGCGCTGCAGCGCTTGCGAAACTCGTCGGTCATCGCCCGCAAGGCATCGTCGTCGAGTGCCTCGAAACGCGGCTCAAGCGCGTTGATCTTCATGACCGTCTTGTTCAGCGTGCGCAGGGTGCGCTCGTTACGGCTTCCAAAAATACTCGTCAGGACACGTTGAAACATCGGTCGGGGATATCCGGGTAGGGCCGCAAATCCACCATCGGGCGGGCTCGGCAGAAAAGCGAAGGCCGCCGATGATACGGCGGCCTTGGCACAACACCAAATTATGGATCAAATCTTCTGATTCAAGGGCCCGTTCCTCAGCCGCGCGCGGCACGCGTCGAACGCACGTAGGCCATGGGATTGACCGGCCGCCCGTTCAACCAGACTTCAAAATGGCAATGCGGGCCGGTCGAGCGGCCGGTCGAGCCGACCTTGGCGACAATTTGCCCGACATGGATGCGCGTGCCCACCTCGACCAGGTTGCGCGAGTTGTGCGCGTAACGGGTCATGTAGCCATTGCCATGGTCGACTTCGACGACATTGCCATAGCCGTTGCGCACGCCTGAATAAGTCACCACGCCCTCGGCGACGGCCTGGATATCGCTGCCCAGCGGCACGTCGAAATCGACGCCAAGGTGGACCGCCTGGCGGCCGGTGATCGGGTCGGTGCGCGTGCCATAGCCCGAGGCGACATAGCCATGCGCCACCGGCATGCCGGTCGGCAGCAGGGCATTGTCGATCTTGCGATCGAACAGCAGGTTTTCGAGAACTTCGAGCTGCGCTTCCTGGCGGCCAAACTCGGCGCGCAGATTGTCGATGTCGTTGCCAAGCGGCAGCGGCCGGGATCCTTCGACCAGGGTATCTTCCGGGCCACCCAAGGCAGGCTCGGAGACAAAGTCGAATTCGCCATCCTCAAGCTTGCCGACCTGGGTCAGGCGATCGCCAAGGGCATTCAGGCGCGTCGCCTGCGCCCGCAACTGGCCAAGCTGCAGGGCCAACGCATCGAGGTTGCGCCGGGAGTCGGATTCGACATTGCCCAGCTCGGACTTCTGCAACTGGATCTGTGCACGCAGGGCAAGCAGCTCGCGCATTGCCGCGTCGCGGGGATTCACCGTGTACATCGCGGCGATGAAGCCGATGCCGGCAAAGAGGAGCAAGGTCACGCTGAGCACGCCGGCGACGAGGAATCGACCCTTGTTGCTGCCGAGATCGATACAGCGCGGGGTTGAATGGGACTTTGCGACTAAGATTATGTTCATTGAAAGTTCGCCGAATGGGTTCTGCCATGCAACGAAATCCTCCTTCCCGCTCGCATCCGCGCGGCACGCTGGTGCCGATCACGGACTGCATTGCCCTCGACACACTCGCCGCGCGAGCGCGTGTCCTGGACTTGCTGGATGGACGACTCCGCCGCCATCTGCCCGAAACACTGGCCCGCGAATGTCGCCTCGCGGATTTGCGCAACGGACGGCTTGTATTCATAACGACGAGCTCAACCTGGGCGACACGCCTGCGACTGCATCAAGTCAGCCTGCTGGCGGAAGCCCGCGCCGCCACTGGCGACACAATCGAACACCTCGTCGTGAAAGTGGCCCCGCTGCCGCTCCCTCCCCCGGAACCGGCCCAGCCGAAACCACTCTCAACCGCTGCCGCAAAGCATCTGCGCACAGCAGCAAAATCCATCGCGGACCCTGAACTTCAGGCCCTGTACCTAAGTCTGGCGTCCCTCGCCAGTTCTGGTTCTTTTGCGGAAGACTGAAAGCCTTCCTTCCCCTGAAACCGGAGACTCCGGGGCGGAGTCTCCGTTGCAACAAATTTCCTACAAGGCCTGCGCCGGATGGGCATAGGAAATCGGTGCGCTCGATTCATCTTCGAAGCTGACCTCCTCCCAAGCCGTCTTGTCCGCGAGCAAGGCGCGCAACAACGTGTTGTTGAGGGCGTGCCCGGACTTGTACCCGTAGAATGCTCCAATCAGGCTGTGGCCAAGGAGATACAGGTCACCAATTGCGTCGAGAATCTTGTGTTTGACGAATTCGTCCTCGTAGCGCAGGCCGTCCTCGTTGAGCACCCGGTAGTCGTCCAGCACGATCGAGTTGTCCATCGAGCCGCCCAGCGCCAGATTGCGCTCGCGCAGCATTTCGATATCACGCATGAAACCGAAGGTGCGCGCGCGGCTGACTTCCTTGACGAAGGACGTCGTCGAGAAATCGATTTCGCTGCTGGAAGTGCGCTTGGCAAACATGGGATGGTCGAAATCGATCGAGAAGCCGACCTTGAAGCCGTCGAACGGCTCGAATCGCGCCCACTTGTCGCCATCGCGCACGGTGATGGACTTCTTGATGCGCACAAAGCGCTTGGCCTTGGCCTGCTCGTCGATCCCGGCTGACTGCAGCAGGAAGACGAAGGGACCGGCGCTGCCGTCCATGATCGGCACCTCGGGTGCCGAAAGATCCACGTAGGCGTTGTCTATGCCGAGACCGGCAATCGCGGATAGCAGGTGTTCGATGGTGGCGATGCGGACATCGCCCTTGACCAGGGTGGTCGAGAGCCGGGTATCACCCACATTCTCGCAACAGGAACGGATTTCCACAGGCTCGGGCAGATCCACGCGCCGAAACACGATGCCTGTATCCACTGCCGCAGGCCGCAAGGTCATGTAGACCTTGTCACCTGTATGGAGACCCACGCCTGTCGCCCTGATTACATTTTTGAGCGTGCGTTGTTTGATCATTTTTTTTGTCTGACCCCTGGGGCAGGAGCACGAAAACGCCGGGGAGCGTAGCACAGCCCATGCTTCAGCGGAAGTTAAGTCGACTCGAAAATCGGACAACTGTTGTGTTTATGCAACAGTTGTCTGCATGCCGCAATTTGCCTGTTCCGCGCACACGAAAGCATCGGCACAGGATTCCGGGCCTGGCCGGTCATTGACGTCCAGCGATGCGAAAAGTTGCCGCTGCGACGCCACGCAGCGGCATTGGGTCCGAACCCTTCGATGCCTCACGGCATCACGAGCCGACGTCGGCGGCTTTTCCAGCCGAACCGCGTCAGGGATGCAACGGGATGTTCGAGCGTGTCCTCCTCAATCGGCCTGGCGACGCAGGAAGGCTGGAATATCCAGATAATCGACCTGGTTGTCGGCGGAACTGCCCGGCTGTTCCGCGGCAACCTGGGCATGCGCGGCAATGCGCTCCGGCACCCCGGCATAGTCGATGGCACCGGTCGTGGCGTTGCGCACGACGCGCATCGGCGGACGCGGCGCAATGATCGCCTCGCGTTCCTTTTCCGTGCGCAACGGAGCCCTGGCCGCCTGGCGGTTGAGCCCGGTTGCCACCACGGTGACGCGGATCTCGTCCTGCAATTCCGGATCGAGCGCGGTGCCGATCACCACGGTCGCATCCTCGCTGGCAAACTCGTGGATGACCTGGCCGATGTCGTCGAATTCACGCATGGTCAGGTTGTTGCCGGCAGTGACGTTGACGAGGATGCCGCAGGCACCGGCCAGGTTGATGTCTTCGAGCAGGGGGTTGTTGATGGCCGCTTCGGCCGCCGCCACCGCACGGTCGTCGCCGCGCGCGCTGCCGCTGCCCATCATGGCCATGCCCATTTCCGACATCACCGTGCGCACGTCGGCAAAGTCGACGTTGATCAGGCCCGGACGGGTGATCAGGTCGGCGATTCCCTGCACGGCACCCAGCAACACATCATTGGCCTGCTTGAAGGCACTGAGCAGGGTGACGTCGCGGCCAAGCTCGGTCAGCAGCTTCTCGTTCGGCACGGTGATCAGCGAATCGACATGCTGGGTCAGGTCCTCGATGCCCTTGAGGGCGACCTGCATGCGCCGGCGGCCCTCGAAGGGGAACGGCTTGGTGACCACGGCGACGGTGAGGATGCCCATCTCCTTGGCCAACTGCGCGACCACCGGGGCGGCGCCGGTACCGGTTCCGCCGCCCATGCCGCAGGTGATGAAGGCCATGTCGGCACCGCGCAGCAGCTCGCAGATGCGCTCGCGATCCTCCAGCGCGGCCTGGCGGCCGACCTCCGGATTGGCACCGGCACCCAGCCCCTTGGTGACATTCGCACCGAGTTGCAGGGTGTGTTTGGCACCGCTGTTCTTCAGCGCCTGGGCATCGGTATTGGCGCAAACGAAATCGACGCCTTCGATCTGCGCGTTGACCATGTGGCTGACCGCATTGCCACCACCACCGCCGACGCCAATGACCTTGATCACCGCGTTCGGCTCCATCTTTTCTATGAACTCAAACATTTTCCCGTCCTCCGTCGGCTTTGGCCGTATTTGAATTGATGACTCCGTCGGCATCGCCACCCTGGCGACTGGACGTATTGCGGAACACTGGCGTGTGTTCCGCGACGCAACCGTTTCGGTTGCACCGCCGCGCATCCTGCGCAGCGGGTGAAACGTGTCCGGCGCATGCCGTGGCCGCGCTCAGAAATTTCCCTTGAACCAACTCGACAGGCGATCCCAGACGCCACCCACCGCCTCGACCCCGCGGCCAGGCCCGCGCAGTTGCTGGCGACTGCCGTACAGGAGCAAGCCGACGCCGGTTGCGTGGATCTGGTTGGAGACGACATCGGCAAGGCCGGTCACGTGCTGCGGCGTGCCCAGGCGTACCGGCATGTGGAAGACTTCCTCGGCGAGATCGACCACGCCCTCCATCTTTGCCGCACCGCCAGTAAGGACGATGCCGGCGGCAACCAGGCTTTCGTAGCCGGAGCGGCGCAGTTCCGCCTGCGCCAGCGAGAACAGTTCCTCGTAACGCGGCTGCACCACTTCAGCGAGGGTCTGCCGGGCCAGGCGGCGTGGCGGACGATCGCCAACGCTCGGCACCTGGATGGTTTCCTCGGCGTGGGCAAGCTGGGCCAGCGCACAGGCGTACTTGACCTTGATTTCCTCGGCATGCGCGGTTGGCGTGCGCAAGGCCACGGCAATGTCATTGGTGACCTGGTCGCCGGCGATCGGCAAGGATGCGGTGTGACGGATCGCGCCCTGGGTGAAGATCGCGATATCCGTGGTGCCGGCGCCGATGTCGACCAGGCAGACGCCAAGGTCGCGCTCGTCCTGGGTCAGCACGGCAAAACTGGAAGCGATCTGCTGCGGCACCAGGTCATCCACGCGCAAGCCGCAGCGCGAGACGCACTTGCGGATGTTCGCCGCCGCGCTCATGGCTCCGGTGACCAGGTGCACACGCGCCTCGAGGCGCACGCCACTCATGCCGATCGGATGGCGGATGCCCTCCTGGCCGTCGATCACGTAATCCTGCGGTTCCAGGTAAAGTCGCTCCTGGTCCGCCGGAATGGCCACCGCGCGCGCCGCCTCGATGACATGCTCGCGGTCGGCCTCGGTCACTTCCTTGTCGCGGATCGGCACGATGCCGTGAGAGTTCAGGCAGCGGATATGGCTGCCGGCGATTCCCGCGTAGACCGAACGGATCTCGCAGCCGGCCATCAATTCGGCTTCCTCGATGGCGCGCTGGATCGACTGCACCGTCGATTCAATATCGACGACCACGCCACGCTTGAGGCCGTGCGAGGGATGCGAGCCGATGCCCATGATCTCGACCGGCTGGCCGGGCTCATGCTCGCCGACAATGGCGACGATCTTCGAGGTGCCAATGTCGAGGCCGACAATGAGGTTCTTTTCGGACTTGCGGTTCATTGGAGGAGCCAGGAATTGGGATTGGGGAGTGGGGACTGGAGCGAAGCCAGGAGCGGCATTGGCAGTTCGTCGAGCGAATTCGGCTTCGCCGCGGTGACGCCCCCCTGATTGCCGGTACCCAGTTCCCGATTCCCGTCCGGCGCTGCCGGTTCGGGCAACGCCCAGCGCATGGCGAATCCGTTTTCGTAACGCAGGTCGATGTAGACCGGCGGACCGGCATTGCCCGCGCTCAATTGCGGCCAGGCATTCAGGAAGCGCTGCAGGCGCGGCATGGCGTCGACCCGGCCAATCTCGATGAGGGCACCACTGGAAAGGGTCAGCCGCCAGCTGCCGCGTGCACTGAGATCGACCGCCTGCACGTTGAGGCCGCTGCCGGAAAACTCGCGCAGGCACTCGCCGTGGAATGCAATGACCTCGGCCAGGCGCGCATCCGGCCCGGACAATTGCGGCAGGCCCTGCATGGCATCGGTGCCGGGCACTTCGAACAAGTCGCCACTGCGACTGATCAGGCGCGTGTCGCCCCATCGCGCGAACGGCTGGCGCTCGTAGACAGTCAGGCTCAGCGTATCCGGCCATTGCTTGCGGGCCTCGACGCGCTCGACCCAGGGCAGGCGCGAAACGGCGTCGCGCACATCCTGCAGTTGCACGGCGAAAAAACCCTTGCCCAGATGTGTTTCCACAGTGGCGCGGATCTGTTCGGCGCTGACGTGCGCATACTCGGCGCGCAACTCGATCTTGCGCACTGGCCAGCGCGTGGCGGCGAACCAGCCGTTCAGCACGCCGACGATGGGCAGGGCGACCAGGGTCAGGGCGATGCCCCAGGCAAGCAGGCGCGTGATCAAGGCACTTTTCACGGCAGCCCTCCAGCGACCGTCGCCGCTTCGCGGGCGAGGCTGGATTCGAGGATCCGCCAGCACAAGGTCTCGAACTCGATGCCGACCGCGCGCGCGGCCTTTGGCACCAGCGAGTGGCTGGTCATGCCGGGCGTGGTGTTGACCTCGAGCAGGTAGCTAACGCCGGCGTGATCGCGCATGACATCGACGCGACCCCAGCCCGAACAGCCAACCGCATCAAACGCACGCCAGGCAAGCGCGCGGATCTGCGTCTCGGCATCACCCTCCAGGCCGGGGCACAGGTATTCGGTGTCTTCGGCAATGTATTTGGCGTGGTAGTCGTAATAGGCACCCTTGGGCACGATGCGAATCGATGGCAGCGCCTCGCGGCCGAGGATGGCCACGGTCAGCTCGGCCCCTTCGATCAGTTGCTCGATCAGCAACTCGCCATCGTGCTTGCAGGCCAGGGCGACGGCAGCCGGCAGGTCCTCGGCGCTGAAGACTCGGGTGATGCCGACGCTCGATCCCTCGTGCGACGGCTTGACGATGGCGGGATAGCCGATCGTGGCAATGGCCGCCTCCAGGTCTTCGCCCGGGCGCCAGGCCACATAGCGTGGCGTCGGCAAGCCGAGCGCCTGCCAGACCTGCTTGGTGCGCACCTTGTCCATGGCCAAGGCCGAGCCGAGGATGCCGCTGCCGGTGTAGGGCACGCGCAGCGCATCCAGCGCACCCTGCAGCATGCCGTCTTCGCCACCGCGGCCATGCAAAATGTTGAAAACGCGCGCGTAATGGCCGGCGCGCAAGGCATCGAGCAGGGCCGGGATGCCATCGACCGGATGCGCATCAACGCCGCGTGCGCGCAGTGCCTCGAGCACGTTGCGCCCGGAATCCAGCGATACCTCGCGTTCCGCCGAAGTGCCACCAAATGCCACGGCGACGCGGCCGAAGCGGCGGGGGTCGGTGACCTGCATGTTCATCGACGTGCGCTCCTCAAATCCGGATCACGGGCAAGCTCGGTCGCCGCGGCACCGATGTCGCCGGCACCCATCAGCAGCAGCATGTCGCCGTCATCGAGCAGGTTCGGCAGCGCGGCGCGCAGCTGGCGCGGGTGGTCGATAAGCACCGGATCGACCTTGCCGCGGGCGCGGATGGCGCGGGCCAGTGCACGCGCATCAGCATTGGCGATGGGCGCTTCGCCGGCCGGGTAGACTTCGGTCAGGATCAGCACGTCGACGTCGGCCAGCACGCGCGAAAAATCATCGAGCAGGTCGCGGGTGCGGGAATAGCGATGCGGCTGGAAGGCGACGACGAGGCGGCGTTCGGGCCAGCCACCACGGGCGGCCTCGAAGACGGCGGCAAGTTCGCTGGGGTGATGGCCGTAATCATCGACCAGCACGGCGCTGCCGCTGTCGAGAAGCAGGTCCCCGCGCATCGAGAAGCGCCGGCCGACACCCTGGAAACTGCTCAGCGCCGCCTGCATGACGGTCGCCTCGACGCCAAGCTGCCAGGCCACCGCGCAGGCAGCGAGCGCATTCAGGACATTGTGGCGTCCGGGCAAGTTGAGGGTCATGCCGATGCCGGCATCGGTATTCGGCAAATGCATGTCGAAGTGCATGCGCGCACCGTCCTGGCGCAGATTGCTGGCGCGGATGTCGGCCGCACGCTCGATGGCGTAAGTCAGCGTGCGCCGCGGCGTGCGTTCGACGAGGGCGGCGACTTCGGCATCGTCGATGCAGAGCACGGCCAGGCCGTAGAACGGCAGGCGATGCAGGAACTGCTCGAAGGCGAGCTTGACCTGCTCGAAATCGCCGGCGTAGTTCTCCAGGTGGTCGGCATCGATGTTGGTGACGATCGCGATCACCGGCGAGAGCATGAGGAACGAGCCGTCCGATTCGTCGGCTTCGGCAACCAGGTATTCGCCGGTGCCGAGGCGCGCGTTGGCGCCAGCGGCAGTCAACTGGCCGCCGATGACGAAGGTCGGATCAAGGCCGGCCTCGGCAAGCACGCTGGCGGTCAGGCTGGTGGTGGTGGTCTTGCCATGCGTGCCGGCAACGGCGATGCCGCGACGGAAGCGCATCAGTTCACCCAGCATCTCCGCGCGCGGCACCACCGGGATGCGACGCGCGCGTGCGGCGAGCAGCTCGGGGTTGTCGGCACGGATGGCGCTCGAGGTGACCAATACGTCGACCTGTTCGACATTGCCGGCGGCATGCTCGCGCTGGACGGTGATGCCGAGTTCGGCAAGGCGACGCGTGGTCGGCGTCTCCGCGCGGTCGGAACCGGACACGGTATAGCCGAGGTTGTGCAGCACCTCGGCGATTCCGCTCATGCCGACACCGCCGATGCCGACGAAGTGGACGCGGCGGAAGTCCTGCATGATGTCGCCGTGCTGGCGCAGCGGTTGCGGAGTCATGCCGCCACCTCGACACAGACATCGGCAATGCGCGTGGTGGCATCGGCGCGCGCCAGGGCACGCGCGGAATTGGCCATCTTCAACAGATTCGGGCGATCGCGATCGAGCTCGTCCAGGCAACCGCCGAGGCGCTTGACGAAGCCATCGCCTTCGGCGACCAGGCGCGCCGCGCCGGCCTCGACCAGCACCTCGGCATTGCGCGTCTGGTGATCGTCGACCGCCTGTGGGAACGGCACCAGGATCGACGCCACGCCGGCGGCGCAAAGCTCGGCGATGGTCAGGGCACCGGCGCGGCAGATGACGATGTCGGCCCAGGCATAGGCGGCGGCCATGTCCTCGACAAACGTCTCCACCGTCACCGCCAGATCGGCGGCGGCGTAGGCGGCACGGGTCTTCTCCAGATGGCGCTCGCCGCACTGGTGGCGTACCTCCAGCTGCACGCGATCGCCGCGTCTGCGGATCGTTTCCGGCACCATCTGGTTGAGGCTCTGCGCGCCCTGGCTGCCACCGAGGACGAGCACGCGGACCGCACCTTCACGGCCAGCAAGACGTTGCGCCGGCGGCGGCAGCGCGCTGATTTCCCGACGTACCGGATTGCCGATCCATTCACTGCCGGCAAGGCTGTCGGCAAATCCGCTCAGCGTGCGCCTGGCGAAGCGGGCGAGCAGTCGATTGGTGAAGCCGGGCACCCGGTTCTGCTCGTGCACGACCAACGGGATGCGCGTCAGCCAGGCGGCGATACCGCCCGGTGCGGCGGCATAGCCGCCCATCGACAGCACACTGGCCGGACGCAAGCGGCGCAGCAGCGTGCGCGCCACGAGTATCGCGCGCAGCAGGCGCAGCGGCGCAAGGGCAAGGGTGGCCAGGCCCTTGCCGCGCACGCCGGAAAAATCGAGCGTCTCCAGGGTGAAGCCTGCAGCGGGAACGAGGCGGCCTTCGAGCCCGACCTTGCCGCCGAGCCAGACCACGTCGATGCCGCGGTCACGCAATTCACGGCCCACCGCGATGCCCGGGAAGATATGACCGCCGGTGCCGCCGGCCATGATCAGGATGGTCCGGCTCATGCCACTTCTCCCGCGAGCGAAGGCGCGGCGACCGGAGCCGCCGCCACGGCCTGCGCGGCGGCATTCTCGGCGCGCGAGAGTTCATAGCTGACCCGCGCCAGCAAGCCGACAGCCAGGCACGTCATCATCACGCTGGAACCGCCCGAGCTGATCAGCGGCAGGGTCAGGCCCTTGGTTGGCAGCACGCCTAGATTGACCCCGATCGAGACCAGCGCCTGGAACGCGATCATCAGCGAGATGCCGAAGGCGCAATAACCGCCAAAGCGCTGGCCGCGCTCCATGGCGCGCAGGCCAATGCGCAGGCCGCTGCCGACCAGGCCGGCGAAAAGTCCAAGCACAAGGATGATGCCGAAGAAGCCCAGCTCCTCGGCAATGACGGCGAGAATGAAATCGGTGTGCGCCTCGGGCAGGTAGAAAAGCTTCTGCACGCTGGCCCCGAGGCCGACCCCGAACCACTCCCCGCGACCCGCGGCAATCAGCGCCTGGGTCAACTGGAAGCCTTCGTTGAACGGATCGGCCCACGGATCGAGGAAGGACTTCAGGCGCTTCAGGCGGTAATCCTCGAACAAGGCCGCCCAGGCCAGCGCCGGCATCGCCATCGCCGCCAGCATGCCGAGGTTGCGCAGGCGCGCGCCGCCCAGCCAGATCATGCCGAGACTGACCGCCAGCAACAGGGTGGCGCTGCCGAAATCGGGTTGTGCCAGCAGCAGCAGGACGAGGAAGCCGGCGACGCCGAGCGGCTTGAGCACGCCGAGCATGCTTGCATGCACGCTGTCGCGATGCCGCACGAGGTAACTCGACAGGTAGACGATGAGGATGACCTTGACCAGTTCGACCGACTGGAAACCGGAGATGCCGAGGTGGATCCAGCGCCGCGCACCATTGATGCGCATGCCGATGCCGGGCACGAAGACGAGCAGCAGCAGGAAGATGCCAAGCAGGAGCAGCGGAAAGGCCTGCTCCTCGATCAGGCTCAGTTCGACGCGCGCGACGACGCAGGCAAGCCCGATGCCGAGCGCGAGAAAGACCATGTGCCGGATGAGGAAATAGAACGGGCCGAGGTGCTGACTGTCGGCGATGGAGATCGAACTCGAGGCAACCATGACCAGGCCGAGGCAGGCGAGGCCGAGTGCCGAGAGCACGACGCCTGGATCGTAGCGCCCCTGCGGTGCTCCGCGTCGTGTCGCCTGTGTGCCCGCGCCCATGCCGAACATCAGCGCACCTTCAACGTGGCAAGACCGACCAGCACCAGCACCACGCTGATGATCCAGAAACGCACGATCACCCGCGGCTCGGGCCAGCCCTTCAGCTCGAAGTGGTGATGGATCGGGGCCATGCGGAAGATGCGCTTGCCGGTCAGCTTGAAGCTGGCCACCTGCAGCATCACCGAGGCGGTCTCCATGACAAAGACGCCGCCCATGATCAGGAGGACGAACTCCTGCCTGACGATCACCGCGATGGTGCCGAGCGCCGCACCTACCGCCAGCGCGCCGATGTCGCCCATGAAGACCTGGGCCGGATAGGTGTTGAACCAGAGGAAGCCGAGGCCCGCACCACCGAGGGCGCCGCAGAAGATCGCCAGTTCGCCGGCACCGGGAATCGATGGAATCTGCAAATAGTTGGAGAAGACGACATTGCCGGCCAGGTAGGCGAACACGCCGAGCGCGGCGACCACCAGCACGCTGGGCATGATGGCGAGACCGTCGAGGCCATCGGTGAGGTTCACCGCATTGGAGAAGCCGACAATCATCAGATAGGCCAGCGGCACGAACAGCGGGCCGAGCGGAATCGCCACGGTCTTGAACAGCGGCAGGTAGAGCGCGGTCTGCGCCGGCAGGTCGGCCTGGAAGTACAGGATCAGTGCCACCGTCAGGCCGAACACCGATTGCCAGAAGTACTTCCAGCGCGAGGCGAGACCGCGACTGTCACGCAGCACCAGCTTCTTGTAGTCATCGTAGAAGCCGATACCGCCAAAGGCGACGGTGACACCCAGCACCATCCACACGTAGTGATTGCGCAGGTCCATCCACAACAGCGTGGCGATGGCCACGGCGAGAATGATCAGCAGTCCACCCATGGTCGGCGTGCCGGCCTTGGACAGGTGCGTCTGCGGGCCGTCCGAGCGGACCACCTGGCCGGCCTTCATGTCGGCCAGCTTGCGGATCACCGCCGGGCCGATCAGCAGGGATACGGCAAGCGCGGTCAGCGTGCTCATGATGGCGCGGAAGGTCAGGTACTGGAACAGGTGGAAGCCGCTGTACCAGTTGCGCAGGAGGTCGGCCAGTTCAAGCAGCATGTCGCCCTCCTGCCGTGGCTTCGGCGGCGAACAAGGCAGCGACCACGCGATCCATGGCCGAGCCGCGCGAACCCTTGATCAATACCGTCGTCGCCGTGGACAGTTCGCCACGAAGCACCTCGACCAGCGCTGCCTGGTCGGGGAAGTGGCGTGCCTTGCTGCCGAATGCAGTCGCCGTGGCGCGGCTCAGTGCACCGACCGCAAGCAAGCGGTCGATGCCCTTGGCCGCCGCCTGCGTGCCAATCCTGGCGTGCAGGTTTTCGCCATCGGCACCCAGCTCGCGCATGTCGCCGACAACGAGGATGCGGGTTCCGGAAAACTCCGCCAGGGTATCGATGGCGGCGGCAAATGAAGCAGGATTTGCGTTGTAGGTATCGTCGATGATCAAGGCACCGCTGGCATGTTTGCGCTGCGCGCTGCGCCCGGCGACCGCGCTGGCCGCTTCGAGGCCTTGCTTGATCGCCGCCAGCGGCACGTCGACGGCGAGGGCCAGGCTCGCCGCCGCCAAAGCATTGTTCACATTGTGCCGACCCAGCAGTGGCAGCGTGATGTCGATTTCCTCGCCCGCCGCAAGCAGGGTGAAGGCATTCGCTGGCGCTGCCTTGTCGAAGCGCGCCATGACCTCGGCCTGCGTGTTGACGCCGAAGCGGATCACGCGGCGACTGCCGGCCAGGCCGGCAAAGAATCCGGCATAGGCATCGTCGGCATTGATCACGGCAATGCCATCGGCCGGCAAGGCGCTGTAGATCGCGCCCTTGGTCGCGGCCACGCCATCCAGCGAACCCATGCGCTCGAGGTGCGCCGGGGCGACGTTGTTGACCAGGGCAATCCGCGGCTGCGCGATGGCGGCCAGGTAATCGATGTCGCCAGGCTTGCCGGCACCCATTTCCAGCACCGCGAAGCGCGTGTCTTCCGGCATCGAAAGCAGGGTCAGCGGCAAGCCGATCTCGTTGTTGAAACTGCCGCTGCTGGCATGTGTCGGCGCGACTCGCGCAAGGATGCCGGCGAGCAGGGTCTTCACCGTGGTCTTGCCGTTCGAGCCGGTGATGCCGATCACGCAGACATCGCGCTGGCGGCGCACGTGTGCCGCCAGCAGACCCAGCGCGATCTGCGTGTCGGCGACAACGACCTGGGCCAGATCGGTATCGATGCGGCGCTCGACCAGTGCTGCCACCGCTCCGTTGCCGCGCGCCTGGGCAAGAAATCCATGGGCATCGTGCTGCTCGCCGCGCAGGGCTACAAACAAGGCATTCGCGGCGTGCTTGCGGCTGTCGGTGGAGACACACTCGACGTGCACGTCGGCACCGTACGCGTGACCTTGCGTGGCCTCGGCGATGCTGGCGAGGGAGAGCTTCAGCATGGCCGCGCTCCCAGCATCCGCCGTGCGACTTCCAGGTCGTCGAAGGCATGGCGCACGCCGGCGATTTCCTGATAGGGCTCATGGCCCTTGCCGGCGATGAGCACGACATCGTCTTCGCCCGCGGCGCCAATCGCGCGCTGGATGGCGCGGCCGCGATCGCGCTCGACGACGACATCATCGACACGCGCGAAGCCAGCGAGGATCGCCGCGACGATCGCATCGCCGTCCTCGCCACGCGGGTTGTCGTCGGTGACGATGACGCGATCCGCCAGGCGTTCCGCGATCCGCGCCATCTGCGGGCGCTTGCCGGCATCGCGCTCTCCGCCACAACCGAAGACGCAGACCAGCGCGCCGGTGCAATGCGCGCGCAGGCTGGTCAGGGCTTGTTCGAGCGCATCCGGCGTGTGCGCGTAATCGATCACCACCAGCGGCTGGCCGTTGCTGCCGCCAAGGCGGCTCATGCGTCCGGGCACCGGCTCCAGCGCGACCAGGGCGTCGACAATGTCGGCGAAGCCATGACCGAGCGCGCCAAGTGTTGCCGCCACCGCAAGCAGGTTGGCGACGTTGAAGCGACCAAGCAGCTTCGATTCGATGCGCTGCTCGCCCCACGGCGTGCGCAGGAGGAAGCGCAAGCCCGATGCGTCCATGTCGATGTCCAGTGCGCGCACTTCCGCGTCCGCGGCATCGATCGCATAGCGCACGCATGCGACCGTGGCCGGCAGATCCGCGCTCAGGGAGCGACCAAAGGCATCGTCGATGTTGATGACCGCGCTGCCGACGCCGGGCAGGTGGAACAGCTTGCGCTTGGCCGCGGCATAGGCACTCATGTCGCCGTGGTAGTCCAGATGATCGCGGGTCAGGTTGGTGAACACGGCAATGCGGAACTGGATGCCGTTGACGCGGCCCTGGTCCAGGGCGTGCGAGGAAACCTCCATCGCCACATCGCTGGCACCCTGCTCGACGAAGCGTGCCAGCAAGCGCTGCTGGCTGATTGCATCCGGCGTCGTGCGTTCCCCGGCATCGAGTGCCCCATGCAAGCCTGCGCCGAGCGTGCCAATCGTCGCGCTGCGCCGGCCGAGCACGCTGAAGGCGCGTGCCAGCAGTTGCACGATCGAGGTCTTGCCATTGGTGCCGGTGACGCCGGTAACGCGCAGGTGCCGCGAAGGATCGCCAAAGAATCGCGCTGCGATCGCGCCCAGTTTCTCGCGCAGGCCATCGATGCAGAGCACATCGCCGGCAACGACGGTTTGCGCGACTGCCGGAGCGCTTTCGGCGAGCACGATGCGGGCGCCACGGGCGAATGCCGAGGCAGCGAAGCCGATGCCATGTTCGCAACTGCCTTGCAGGGCGACGAAGGCATCGCCGGTGGCGACAGCGCGCGAATCAAGACTGAGCCCGCGCACGATGACATCGGCAAAGCCGCCGCTGTCGGCGTGTCCGGCCAGCAGGTCGTCGAGGCGCATGGCCGTGCTCATGGCACCGCCTCCTCGTAGTTCGGCTGGTCGGCGGGATATTCCGGATGCGCACTGGCCGGGCCGATCGGATGCCCGACATCGGGCGAACCTGCGTACCAGCGCTGCACGTTGTCGGGCGGTACATCGAGCAGGCGCAGGGCGTTGGCCATGACCTTGCTGAAGACCGGCGCGGAGACCAGGCCGCCGAAGTAGGCACCTTCGCCACGCCCCGGGTCATTGATGATGACGACGCCGACGAGGCGCGGATTGCTCGCCGGCACCATGCCCGAAAACAGCGAGACATAGCGCTTTTCATAGCCTCCGGCGACCGCGCGCCGCGACGTGCCGGTCTTGCCGGCGACGCGGAAATTCGGCACCGCCGCGGCCAGCCCGGAACCCTCCGGCGATACCACCGTTTCCAGCATCGCGCGCACGCTGGCGGCGATCTGCGGATCGATCACGGCACTGTCGGGATTGATCGCACCCTTGACGAAACCCGGCTGGCGCAGGCGCCCGCCATTGGCCAGGGCGGCATAGGCCTGGGCAATCTGCATCGGCGTCACGCTGAGTCCGTAACCGTAGGCGATGGTTGCCTTCTCCACCGGCCCCCAGCTTTTCGAGACCGGCAGGAAACCCGGCGATTCGCCGGGAAAGCCGCAGCCGCTGACCTCGCCGAAACCGAAGCGATGCAGCACGTCGTACATGTGCTCGCTGCTCAGCGTCGCGGCAATCTTGGCGGCGCCGACATTGCTCGATTTGGTGATCACCCGACCGACGTTGATCATGCCGTAGTTGCGGAAATCGCTGATCGTGTAGCCGCCCTGCAATTGCAGCTTGCCCGGCGTGGTGTCGATCGGTGTTTCCGGCTTCCAGCGACCACTCTCGAGGGCCGCGGCAATGGTGAACGGCTTCATCGTCGAGCCCGGCTCGACGACGTCGGTGACCGCGCGATTGCGACGGAATGCCGGGTCGATCGCCACCCGCGAATTCGGGTTGAACGAGGGCTGGTTGACCATCGCCAGCACTTCGCCGTTGCTGACGTCGAGGATGACCATCGAGCCGGACGAGGCCTGATGCTCGAGGATCGCCGACTTCAATTCGCGATAGGCCAGGTACTGGATGCGGCGGTCGATCGACAGGGTCAGGTCGCGACCGGGCTGGGCTTCCTTCAACAGTTCGACATTCTCGACGACGTGGCCGAGGCGATCGCGAATGACCCGTTTCAAACCGGGCTTGCCGGCCAGCCAGTCGTCAAAGGCGAGCTCCAGGCCTTCCTGGCCGCGATCATCGATATTGGTGATGCCGAGTGCGTGGGCCATGATCTCGCCACTCGGGTAATAGCGGCGAAACGCACGTTCGCTGGCCACCCCGGGAATCTTCAGGGCGAGGATCTCGGCAGCCGCATCGGGGTCGACCGGTCGTTTCAGGTAGAGGAATTCCTTGTCCTTGCGCTGCACGAGGCGCTCGGTGAGATCGGCCGTGGTGACCTCCAGCGCCTTGGCCAGGATCGGCAACTGTTCGGGGTTGGCCAGCAGTTCCTGCGGATTGCCCCAGATCGACTCGACCGGCGTGGAAACCGCCAGCGGCTCGCCATTGCGATCGAAGATGGTGCCGCGCGATACCGCGATCGGGATGTCGCGCAGATAGCGCGAGTCGCCTTCGCCCTGGTAGAAATCCTTGCGCACGACCTGCAGATCGACGGCGCGCACGACCAGCGCCGTGGTCGCCAGGACGAGCACCATGAGCACCATGTACAGGCGGAAGCGCAGGTTGCCCGGCTTGGCCCGCGAGGTCATCGGCACGCCCTCGCCACGCACGCGACTGCGCCTGCCTGTGCTTTTGCACAGCCAGAAGCAAGCCGGGCCGTGGCCGGAATGTGCTTCGCAATCCTTGCGAACGGGCTTTCATTCATGACTGTGAGTTCCCCCTCACTGCCGGATCAACGCTTGGTGACGATCATCTCCGCGGGCCCCGGCGAAACCATGCCGAGGCGACCGCGTGCGATCTGTTCTATTCGATTGTTTTCCGCCCAGGTCGCCTGCTCCAGTTGCAGGCGCCCGAACTCGAAATTGAGGTTGTCGCGTTCATTGGTGAGCTGGTTCAACTCGACGAAATTGCGACGGCTTTCATGACGCGCGTAGACCACGCCGATGGCGCTGCCGATCACCGCAGCGGCCAGCATCAACATGGCCAGCACACGCAAGCTCACGTGCGCTTCTCCGCAACCCGCAGCACCGCACTTCGCGCACGCGGGTTGCGCGCCAGTTCGGCAGCCCCGGCAAATTGCTTGCCCAGCGCATGCAGGGCCGATGGCGGCACTTCAACCGGCGGCAGGTTGCGCCGGTTGATCGGCTGCGTTGCCTGTCCACGCATGAAATGCTTGACCACACGATCCTCCAGCGAGTGGAAGCTGATCACCACCAGGCGGCCGCCCGGCTTGAGTCGCTGCAGCGCCGCCGCAAGTCCCGCTTCCAGCGCACCCAGCTCATCGTTGAGATGGATGCGCAGGGCCTGGAATGTGCGCGTCGCCGGGTGCTTGTTGCGTTCCCGATACCCAATCGTCCTTGCCACCAGATCGGCCAGTTGGGTCGTCGTCAGCAGCGGCCGCTCGATGCGCTGCTCGACGATGGCCTTGGCAATCCTGCGGCTCAGACGCTCCTCTCCATGACGCCACAACACATCGGCAATCTCGCCTTCAGTCGCAACCGCCAGCCATTCGGCGGCGCTGCGCCCGGAGCCGGGATCCATGCGCATGTCGAGCGGACCATCCGCCTGGAAACTGAATCCGCGGCGTGCATCGTCAAGCTGCGGCGAGGACACGCCGAGATCGAGAAACACGCCATCCAACCCTTGCCCCGCTTCCGCCCAGTCCGCCATTTCGGCGAAGTTGGCGTGGCGGATGCGTACCCGTGCGTCCTTGCCAAACTCCTTCTGCGCCTGCGCGATCGCAGTCGGATCCCGATCCATCAACAACAACCGACCGCGCTCGTCCAGCCGCTTCAGGATTTCCCGCGCATGGCCACCACGGCCAAACGTGCCATCGAGATAGACTCCCTGTGGCTGGATCTGCAGCGCCTCGATCACCTCTTCCAGCATGACCGGCGCATGCGTGAACTCCGCTTCCGCCATGGTTGCTTCCCGACTAGAACTTGAGATCGAGCATGTCCTCCGTGATCTGCTCCTCGCTGATCGTCTCGCGGATCTTGGCCAGGTGGGCCTGCTCGCTCCACAGCTCCAGCTTGTTGCCCATGCCCAGCAAGACCGCTTTCTTTTCAATACCCGCCGCGCCACGCTGACTGGCCGGAAGCAGGACGCGGCCATTGCCATCCGGCTCGACATGCGCGGCGGCACCGACCAGCTTCATCTGCAGGTTGCGGTGCACGGTCTTGGCCTTGCTCAGGGCGTTGACCTCATCGCGCACCTGCTCCCACTCTTTTTCCGGGAACAGCCACAAACAGCCATGCTCGAACGGGTTGTAGGTGATGACGAGGCGGTTGCCGCTGAGCCTGGCCACGGCTTCGCGATGGGTCGCGGGAATGGAAACCCGCCCCTTTTCGTCCAGCGTGACCGCGGCTTCGCCTTGAAACATGACCACTATTCACCACGAAAACCCACCGAAACCCACCTTATGCCGCCTGTAATGGGCTGTCAAGGATTTCCATGCAGCGTGTGCGGCGTGATCCGCTGAAGTTTTCCCGTCCCCTTCGAGGCCACGCGCAAGGCATTCCACCGGCAATGGCGACGGTTTCGTGGAGATCGGCATGCACGGCAGTGGCGGCGCTGCGAACAAACGCCCGCAAGCGCCACACTTGTTGACCTGAAACGCCGGTGCGGGGGTTCAGCGCACCGGTTGCAGGGCGCGTGCGAGCATCCCGGGAGGCAGATCCTCGGCCCCGCGGCTGCGCGCAAGCACATGCACGCCACCGCGCGCGCCACCGCTGACGCGCTCGAGCAAACTGGAAAATGCAAATGGCACGCCATCAAGCGTGATCTCGCCACGGGCGAGGAAGTAGCTGCTGGTCACACCCAGATCGACCTGGTCCGCCGGCGGGATCCCGACACCCTGGCTCGCCACCTCGTTCAGCGCTGTCTGCAGATCCGGCCAATGTGCCTGACCGTTCTGGCGGATGCGTTCGGCGAGCACCGCGGTCATGCGTGAGTCGAGGCTCATCAAGACCGCGACCGAAGCCGTGTTGAGATTGATCGAGGTGCCCATTGGCAGCACGCAAACCTCGGGCGCGAGCCGAGCATAGACCTCGCCACTGATGCCGCGCACGAGGCGCAACTCGGAAACATGGGCGAACACGCGATTGGCCGCGCGATACGGCAGCGCCTGGGCCAGATAGGCGTTGTCCTCGGCACCGCCTTCGGCATCGATGTCGCCGTTGGCGTCGATCCAGTCAACGATGGCACCGGCCAGCGACGGATCGAGTTCGAGCGCGACCAGCAGGTTGCGCAGGCGCTTGCGCCAGATGCGCTGCTTTTCAGCGGCGAGATCCGGCGAGAGATTGTTGAGGTTGAAGCAGCCGTTGCGATCGTCCATGCGCGCACTGAAGCGCCCGCCCGGAACCTGCTGCGGCGGCAGCGGCACGGCCCAGGCATCGCCCAAGGTATCCAGGCCCGGATCCTGCTCGTTGTCACGCCGCAACACCTGCGCCGCATACGCCTCCAGGCCCTCGGAATAGGCAATCGCCTGTTCGCCACGCAGGACATTGCGCGACCGCGCAAAGGCCAGTTCGCCGCGATCAAGCAGGGAGGCAATCAGGATCAGCGCCAGGGCGACGGCGAGCAGGGCAATCAGCAAGGCGACTCCGCGCTGCCGCCGCGGCCCGTTCATGGCCTGCCTCCACTCGGCAGCAGCACCGGCAAGGGGCCGGGTGGAAGTGCCGGCATGTCGACCGAACCACTGGCACCGACACCCCTGGCCGGAATCGTCGAGGGCAAGGCCAGCACGCGGCGCAGCTCGCCGAAATCTTCCAGGCGCATGCGCAGTTCAATTGCCCGCGGCAATTCTTCCGGCGCGACATCACGCGGCGGCCATTGTTCGCGCCATGTGCCATCCATGCCGAGATAACGCAGGCGAAACTCGGCAACCTGGTCAAGCAGGTCGCGCCATTCCGGCACGCTGCCGGCGGCACGATCAAGCACCGCGTATCGCCCGCGTCGCAGCGAGTGCTTGTCCAGCGCATAGAGCACGCGCTCGATATTGCTGCGTGGCTCGGCGCGCGGGTTGGCATAGCCGAGGCGGCTCAATTCGATGCGATCGGCAAAGCCGAGCACGGCCGGCACCGGTTCGCCATAGTTGCCACGCAACGGTCGCGCGATGGCCTGGCGCAGGTCGCGTTCAAGATCGCCCATGCTGCGCACGATTGCGGCAAAGCGATCCTGCTCGGCAGCCAGCGCGCTGCGCGTGCGCGCAATCTGGCCCAGTGCGCCCCAGGTGATTGCCGCCATCGCGGCAAACACGACCAGGGCGACGAGGATCTCGATCAAGGTGAAGCCGCGGCGGCGACCGCACATTGCGTGGATGGCAGGCTTCATGGCGAAGGTTGCGAACTGCCGAAGCCGGTCAGGCTCGCGCTGGGTTCCGTGGCATCCCCCGCAAACACCTGCACATCGAGTCGGCGCATGTCCGCATCGTCGGTCGCCTGCACCTGCAGCGACCAGCGCCAATCGCGATTGCCCAGGCGTGTGCGGCCATCGCGCTTGCCCACCGCCGGCAATGGCGTGGCGATGCGCGTCTCGCTGAGCACATTCGCCGCCACCCATCCCGCCAGCGTGCGTTCACGCAAGCCATCGAAACGGCTGACCTGGCTGCCCGCGGTGCGCGTCAGCGCAAGCAGGGCCAGCGCCACGACGACCAGCGCAATCAACACCTCGAGCAAGGTGAATCCGCGGCGATTGTTCATGAGCGCAGGTCCACGGATTCGACCTCGACACGCCCGTCTGCCTGGCCACGCACTTCATAGCGCCTTGCCGCATCGCCAAGTTGCAGGCGCAGGACAAACGGCGACAACTCCCCCGAGGAGAAACAGATGATCTGCGGTGCCTGCGACTCGTCCTCGGCGAGTCGCAGCTCGCTGCCATCGCGAAACAGCGCAACCTGCATGCCGGGCAACCAGGTTCGCGCGCGCAACTCGTCCTTCTGCTCGCTCGCCGACCAGCCATCGAAACCAAGCCGGGAAAACGCATAGCCGCCAGCGCTGAGGCGCACGCCGATTTCGCGACCGCTCAATTCGGCCTGGCTGCAGGCATGCACGATCAAGGCTTGCAGTCGCTCCGACTCGCGCCCGAGCTGGCGCTCGCCGCCAGCCGTGGCAATGCTGATCGTCACCGCCAGGGCCAGCACGGCGACAATGACGATGACGACAAGGATCTCGATCAGGGTAAAGCCGACAATTCCGGGTAAAGGCCTGCGGCGACAACGAAGTTGAGGTACTGCCAAAGCTTGCTTTTGTTTCTGCTTCAAGGCGAGCAACAGCCGACGGCCACATGGAAATCGAGGAACACCCAGCGCCTGCTCTGGTTCTCGCATCTGCGGCGAACCGCCTGAAGGCCCGACACTGGAAGAACGCCGATAACCGCCCAGCGAGCGCTGCCTGCAGCCGCCCGGAGCCTCAGCCGCGCCAGTGTCCGAACCGCCCAGCGACGGCTGCAGCGCGCTCATGCCTGCACGCGCACCACGCGGGGCTGGTTCAGCTCAATCATCCCAATTGCCGATGTCGGCATCGTCGCCATCTCCGCCTGGGCGTCCATCAGCACCGTAACTGTAGATATCCATATCACCATGTTGTCCGGGTTGTTGATATTGATACGGGTGATCCCAGGGATCCTTGGGCAGGCGATCGAGATAAGGGCCTTTCCAGTTCGGTGCTTCGGGGGTTCCCGACGGCTTCGTGACCAGCGCCTGCAGGCCTTGTTCGCTGCTCGGGTAGCGGTGGTTGTCAAGCTTGTACATGCTCAGCGCAGTAGCCACGCCCTGCAGATCCTGCTTGACGCGGACGATGCGCGCCTCGCCCGGCCGCTCCATCACGCGCGGCACGACGATCGCGGCAAGGATGCCGAGGATGACGACGACGACGAGGATCTCGATGAGGGTGAAGCCGCGGCTGGCACCGGGAACAGGGAATCGGGAGCGGGGAATGGGAAAGGCGGATTTCGCCATCTCCACGACCCCGCCGCACGGGCAAGGGTGCGCCTGGTTGACGGCTGTGCAATGGAATTTCGGGCAGGTCTCGATGGCGGAATGCATGGCGGCGACTTGTGCAAGACAGGACAGGGCGTCGATCATAGCAAAGCCATGTCGACCTCCCCTGCCCCGCAAAACCTGTCTCTTGCCGCGCGCGATCTTGCCGTGGTCTGGCATCCGTGCACGCAGATGCACGATCACGAAACGATTCCCATGCTGGCCATCGAAAGAGCCGAAGGTGCCTGGCTGCATGCCACCGACGGCAGGCGCTATCTCGATGCGGTCAGTTCCTGGTGGACGAATGTCCTTGGCCACCGCCACCCGCGCATCGTTGCCGGACTCAAGGATCAGCTCGATCGCCTCGATCACATCATGCTCGCCGGCATGACCCACGAGCCGGCGGTATCCCTGGCCGAGAAATTGATCGAGGTGGCACCCGCCGGGCTGTCGCGCGTGTTCTACGCGGACAACGGTTCCAGCGCGGTCGAAGTCGCGCTGAAGATGAGTTTCCATTACTGGCGCAACCAGGGACAACCGGGGCGCACGCGCTTCATCGCCCTGTCCGGCGGCTATCACGGCGAGACGATTGGTGCCTTGTCGGTGACCGATGTGGCCTTGTACCGCGCGACCTATGCGCCGTTGCTGTTCGCGCCCATCCTCGCGCCCTCGCCGGATGCCTATCTCGGCGAGATCGGCGAATCCGCCCGCGACCACGCCGCACGGCGATTGCTCGACATGCGCGCCCTGCTGCAACGCCATGCGCACGAAGTCGCCGCGATCATCATCGAACCGCTGGTGCAATGCGCCGGCGGCATGCGCATGCATCATGCCGACTATGTGCGTGGCTTGCGCGCCTTGTGCGACGAGTTCGCCGTGCACCTGATTGCCGACGAGATCGCCGTCGGCTTCGGCCGCACCGGCACCTTGTTCGCCTGCGAGCAGGCCGCGATCACGCCGGATTTCCTGTGCCTGTCGAAAGGACTCACTGGTGGCACCCTGCCGTTGTCGGCGGTGCTGACCAACGATGCCGTGCACGCGGCGTTCTATGCCGAGTATTCCGCCGGCAAGGCGTTCCTGCATTCGCACAGCTACACCGGCAATGCCCTGGCCTGCCGGGCGGCGCTGGAAACCCTGGCCATCTTCAATGAGCAACCCGTGCTGGCGAGCAACCAGGTGCTGAGCGCCCATCTCGGCAAACGCCTGGCCGCCCTGGCCGATCATGCAAACGTCGCCGATGTGCGCCAGACAGGCATGATCGCCGCCGTCGAACTGGTGCGCGATCGCCGCACGCGCGAGGAGTTTCCCGCCGCCGAACGTCGCGGCCTGCGCGTCTACCTGCACGGCCTGGAGCGTGGCGTGATCCTGAGGCCACTTGGCAATGTCGTTTATTTCATGCCGCCGTATTGCGTGAGCACGGCCGAGATCGACCTGATGGTCGACGCGGCAATCGAGGGAATCGAGCGCGCCGTCGCCTGACGGTCGTGCCAGGCGATCCACGTTGCCCTAAGATCCGATCATGCGTATCCCACGAGTTTGTGTATTTGCCGATCTTTCCGCCGGCACCGAAATGCTCTTGCCAACCCAGGTTGGCGAGCACCTGGCACGCGTCCTGCGCCTTGAGCGCGGCCATCCCATCGTCCTCTTCAACGGCGATGGCCGCGAATTTCGCGGCGAGATCAGCCAACTGGGCAAGCGGGCGGTGAGCGTGCGCGTGCTCGAGATGCTCGACAGCGCCAATCGTGAAAGTCCACTGCAACTGACCCTGGCGCAAGGTGTCGCCCGCGGCGAGAAGATGGACCTGATCGTGCAGAAGGCCACCGAGCTTGGCGTCAGCCGCATCGTCCCGCTGATAACCGAGCGCACCGAAGTGAAGCTGGATGCCGAACGCACCGGGCGGCGGCTCGCTCATTGGCAGGCAGTGATTGCCGCAGCTTGCGAACAATCCGGTCGCGTTCGCTTGCCGACGCTTGCAGCACCGCAGCGGCTTGCCGCCTGGGCGTCAACGCTGGGTGAAGAAAGCGGCCTTCGCCTCGCCCTCGATCCTGCCGGCGAGGTTTCCCCGCGTGCGTTGCCGGCCTTTGCATCCGCCGTGCTCGTGGTCGGCCCGGAAGGCGGTCTTTCCGATCAGGACCTGAATATCCTCGATCAAGCGGATTTCCGCGGCCTGCGCCTGGGTCCGCGCATCCTGCGTACCGAAACCGCCGGGCTTGCGGCGATTACCGCCCTGCAGGCAATCCACGGCGACCTTTGAGCGGGCGTCAGGCCGTGGCGGTGGCCTCGGCGATCATGCGCTCGATGGCACCGAGATCCGGAATCACGGCGTGGTCATCACGCACCAGCACTTCGGAGTGCACGCCGGGGCCCACCTCGGTGTTGTCGCCGGTGGTCAACAGCAGTTCCGAGGTGATCGTGGTCAGGCGCGGGAAGCCCTGCGCCAGCATGGCAAGGAACGGAATCTTGGCATTGCCGCTGAGGCCCTTGAGAACGGTGACGCGCGCGTTGCGCGTGTCTTCCTCGCTGGCATGACCAGCCAGCACCGGCAAGGAGAACAAGGGCAGGCGCCAACCGCGCCAGCTCAGGCGCCCGAGCAGCCATGCCGGTGCGCCTTCGATCTTTTCCGGCTGGGTGTAGGTGATCACCTCGGCCACGGTTGCGTTTGGCAGCAGCACGCGCCCGCCGGTCACCGGAATCATGACGCCACGAATTTCGCGCGGTAGATCGACCATCATGATGTCCTCAAGATTTCGCAGTGACATTCAATTCGCCGAGCAGCTTGCCGGCCAATGCCTTCGGTGAACCGACAAAGCTGACCACTCCGGTTTCGACGACGCCGTCGACCATCGAGCTGATCACGCAGGTATCCGGATCCTGTGCATAGACCGTGCCGCCAATTCCGGCCAGATAGCGGCTGCCCTGCGCGGCATCTTCAGCCATGCCGGAGAAGATGATCGCGCCAGCCTTGGCACCGAAGCGATCGGCAACGTCCTCGAGCACCTGGTCGATCGAGGGCGAGTTCGGTCGCTCGCCGGCAGCTTGCGCTTCCAGCGTGATCACGCCGGCGCGATCGACGCGCAAGCGATGCGTGGTCGGCACGATGACGATGTCGCCATGGCTCACGCGCTCGCCGTGCGAGGGCGTGCGCACCGTAAGCGAGGTCGAGCGGGCCAGTTGCTGGGCCATGATTTCCATGAACTCCGCACCCATGTGCTGGGCGAGCAGGAACAGCGCCGGACTCTTGGCGGGAATCTCGGCAAGGAACTCACGCACCGCCTCGGGCCCCCCGATCGACGCGCCAAGCACCCAGACCCGGCTGATGGCCACCTGATTGCTTGGATCAAGCCAGGATTCGTGGGCCAGCGTGCCGGTCGCGGATGTCTGGTGCGCGACGGCTTCCTCGATTGGAATCAATTCCAGCGACAAGCCGACTGCAACATCCTTGTCCTCGACCACATCATCGGTCGGGGCGAGATATTCCGAGGCGCTGATCTTTTCGATGCCGAACGTGGCCGGCGTGCCTTCGTCAAGCTGACCGGCATCCGGTGCTGCCGTGCCGTCATCCAGATCCGCGAGACTCCAGGTGAAGGCCGATTCAACCTTCGGCGCAGGGATTTCCTCGACTTCCGCTTGCGCGTCCGACGCATCCGCAGGTGTCGCTGGAGGCGTTTCATTCCAGTCGAGATCGAGCATTTCGAGCCCGGCCAGATCGTTGCCGGCAGCTGCCGCATCACTGGCGCTCGCGATCTCGATCAAGTCCGCCTCGACCGGCCTGGCCTCGCTCTCGTCCACCGAAACCATCTCGATGGCCTCGATGGATTCTTCGTCGGCATCGGCAAAGCCGTCCAGATCGCCAAAGCCCAGGGATTCCTCGCCCTGCACCGCGGTCACATCGAAAGCCGACATCTCCACGGTTGCCTCGGCGGTGGGCGCCTCGGGCAGGTCCTCGGCCAGGAAGATGCCGTCGAATTCATCGGGTTCCATGATCGAGGTGGCGGCCGAACCCGCAGTCGCTGCGGAATCCTCGAATTCGGAAAGATCCAGCGCCGGCATCGGAATGGTGTCGTCAAACGACGGCGCGGCGGCGGAGGAAAGCTGGATCTCCTCGACCGGCGCGGTCAGCGGATCGGCTTCCGACTCCCTCAGCAAGGCGCTGATATCAGCAAACTCGTCAATCTCGATGACGCTGTCCAGTTCCATGGCCGCGCTGTGCGCCGTATCGGCATCAACGCTGACGATCGCATCGATTGTCGATTCGGCGAGTTCGGCGGCGCGCGGGATGTCTGCCGCTTGCGGAGCCTGTGCGGCCTCGGCAACCAACGCGGCCGGGCTGCGCTGCGGTACCGGCTCGGCCCCTTCCGGGCGCGGCGGATCGGCATCGGTCGAACCGAGGATCTTCGCCGCAAGATGGCGCGCCCATCGCGCCTGCTCCCAGCCGGAAAGCTGGCTGGAGACCTGGGCCTCATTGAAGATCACGTTGTAGCGGTCGTCGTCGAGCAGCGCATAGACATCATCCAGATGCGCTTCGACTTCCGGATCGAGGTTGACCACGACGACGCGCGCGCCCGATTGCTCCAGCGCCTCGCGGTCGAACTCGGCAGCCTGGCATTCGTAGACGATCGGCGTGCCGGAAGCCGCCAGCGCATCGCGCAGGTGGCGTCCGGAATCACCTGCCTGCGAGAGCAGTGCAATCGGCATCGTATTCTCAGGCATTGGCGCGGGTTGTCCTCAGGGTTTCCTGGACCTGACGCAGCAGATCGGCTTCCTGGTAAGGCTTGCCGAGATAGCGTTCGACGCCGATTTCGAGTGCGCGCTGGCGATGTTTCTCGCCGGTGCGCGAGGTGACCATGATGATCGGCACGCCCTTCAGCCGCGCGTCGTTGCGCATGTAGGTGGCAAGCTCGTATCCGTCCATGCGCGGCATCTCGATATCCAGCAGCATCAGGTCGGGAACCGTATCCTGCAGCTTTTCGACTGCGTCCAGGCCATCTTTCGCGGTGACCACTTCCATGTCGGCGCGCTCGAGGACGCGCGTGGTGACCTTGCGCATGGTGATCGAATCGTCGACGACCATGATCGTGGTCTTGCGCACGACTTCGGGGAGCTCCGGCACCTGCAGCAATTCGGCGCTTTCCGGCGCCTCGCCTGCGGCGACACTTGCACGCAACGAAGCAACTCGACGCACCAGCGGGGCCAGATCGAGAATCATGATGACCGAACCGTCACCCATGATGGTCGCGCCGAAGATGCCGGGTACCGAGCTGATCTGCGGACCAACCGACTTGACCACGATTTCGCGCGAGCCGACGACGGCATCGATCCGCACCGCGGCGCGCTGATCACCCGTGCGCGTCATCAGCAGCGGCAACTGCGTCTCATCGAGCACGCGCCCCTGGGGCACTCCGAGCAGTTGTGAAAGTTCGTAGATGTTGAAATCTTCGCCGGCATAGGTGTAGGTCTGTTCGCCACTGCTGACGCGACGGCTGTAGTCGTCGAGGGCAATGCGCACGACGCCCTGCACCGAGGACATCGGCACCGCGTAGGTGGAATCGCCGAGCTTGACCAGGATCGCCTGGGTCACCGCGAGGGTGAACGGCAGGCGGATCGTGAACGTCGTGCCGGTGCCGGCAATGGAATCGATGACCAGCGAACCACCGAGCTGCTTGATCTCGCTGTGCACCACATCCATGCCCACGCCACGGCCGGCGAGCTGGGTGACTTGTTCGGCGGTCGAGAAACCCGCTTCGAGGATGAAGCCGTACAGATCGCGGTCGGAAAGATTCACTTCCGGGCTGAGCAAGCCGAGCGAAATCGCCTTGCGCCGGATGGCATCGCGATCCATGCCGCGGCCGTCGTCGCTGATGCGCAGGACGACTTCCGTCGATTCGCGCGAAACACGAATGGTGACGGTGCCATCGAGTGGCTTGTTCGCGGCAAGGCGCTGCTGCGGCGACTCGATGCCGTGGGCCAGCGCGTTGCGCAGCATGTGCTCGAACGGCGCCTTCATGCGCTCAAGCAGGTTGCGATCCATTTCGCCCTGCGCGCCTTCGACCTTCAGCTGGGCACGCTTGCCGAGTTCCTGTGCTGCCTGGCGCACGGTGCGCCGCAGCGAGGGAACCATCGAATCGAACGGCACCATGCGCGTGCGCATGAGACCTTCCTGCAGATCCGAACTCACCCGCGACTGTTGCAGGAGCAGGGTTTCCGACTGCCGGGTCAGGTCGTCCAGCAAGCCCTGGATGGAGACCAGATCCGAGACCGATTCGCCGAGTGCTCGCGAGTACTGCTGCAGCTGCGAGAAGCGATCCAGTTCGAGCGGATCGAAGGCCGTTTCGACACCTTCGTGATGCTCGCGCTGATAACGCGCGATGATCTGCGCTTCGGTCTCGATTTCGAGCTTGCGCAGCTGCTCGCGCAGACGACTGACCGTCTGCTCGAACTCGACCAGGTTGAAGCGGAAGGTGGAAATCTGCTGTTCGAGTCGCGAGCGGTAGATCGAAACTTCCCCGGCATAGTTGACCAGCGAGTCGAGCAGCTCGGAACGCACGCGGATCATCTCCTGCGGCGCACGCGGCTCGTCTTCCGTCTCCACGGCAGGCATGGCTCGTGGAGCGGGGCGCGGCACCACGGCCGCGGGCTTGGCTTCCGCCGCCGGGGTTTCCGGCGCGGGCTGATGCGCAACGTCATTCAGCGTCTCGCCAGCGACCAGGTTTTCCAGCCTGGCGATCATCTGCTCGGGCATGGCGATCGCTTCACGGCGCGCAATGCGCTGGACCAGGCCGTGCAGGGCATCGTAGCTGCGTTCCAGCGCCTCGACTGCCAGCATATCCATGCTGCGGTGACCGTCGTAGGTCGCGTCCAGCAGGGACTCCATGGCGTGGGTCAGGTCGCCGATCGGGCCGATACCGGCCATGCGGGCACCGCCCTTCAGCGTATGCAGGTCGCGTTGCAGGTTGACGATCAGTTCGCGATCCTGCGGGGCATCACGAAGTTGCGCCATCACCGAATCGGAATGATCGAGGATGTCATTGCCTTCCTGGACGAAGATATCCAGCAGGTCCTGATCCATCTCGGGCAATTCAAGCCGCCCCTCGGGCTGCAGGTCTTCCTCGTAGGCAGCCTGGTCGATCAGCACCGTCGCATCGGCAAGTGCCGGTGGCGGGTGTGCCTGCGCTGCCTCGGAGACATCCGCTTTGCCTGGTTCAACGAGGATTGTCTCGGCATCGGTGTCGATGGCGGCTTCCGCCTCGCCATCGACCAAGCTGCTTTCGAATTCCCCGGAGCCAAGTTCGATGTCGAGTGCTTCGAGCGACTCGATGGCAGCTTCTGCCGGTGTGTCCGTGGCCGCGACCGACTCCAGCAGCGTCTCCTCGAACTCGATGGGCGACGCCGGCACGGAGGCTTCGGTTTCTTCGCTGGCGAACGTTTCCGCTGCGGGTTCCGGTTCATCGAATGCGGATTCCGTTGCGCTGCTGTCAGGCAGCGCATCGAGCGCGCCAGTGGCCTCGAAAAAGGCGTCGAAATCGGTATCCGCCGGCACCTGCGCGGGCGCTACTGGCGCATCCCAGCCGGGCGCGGATGCAGGCAGTTCGTCGGCCAGGTCGGCACTTGCGAATTCCTTGTCCTCCAACTTCTCGACCAAGGCCGCGATCAGGTCGAGCTCGGCAAAATCCAGTTCGGTGGGCGCTGCTTCCAGGCCTTCGGCGGCAGCGGACTGCGCCTTGACCACTACAGGCTCGTCTTCGGCGGGCGACTCGGACTCTTCCTCGGCCAGCACGCCGTCGTCGTCCTGATGGTAGAACTGCAGGGAGCTCTCCGGCTCGTGCAGGGTGTCGCGCAATTCGGTGATGCGCGCGGTCAACCCGTCGGTGTCGGGCAGGTCGCGGCTGCCGCGATCGAGACAGGCCATGACTTCACGAACCATCGCGGCGGCTTCGCCGAGCACCGCCATGCCTTCGCGATCGATCGGGAAGGCACTCGCGCGCATGCGCTTGAGGTAGCCTTCGAGCGGCGACAGCATCTGCGAGAGCGGATCGATCTCGACCATCGCGATGGCGCCACTGAGGGTATGCGCCGCGCGCAGAACCGGTTCGGAGACGGGCAACGGGCTGGAGCCGGCCTGGGCGAGAAAATCGTCGACGACGCTCAGATGCATCGCCGTTTCACTTTTGAGGATATCGAACAGGACCGGATCCAGTCCCGGCAAGGGGCCGGCGACGATCTCGACCGAATCATCCTCGAACTCGACCGGTGTCGGTATCGGCGACGCAGCCGCGACGACCTGCGGCGGTGCGGGAATTCGGCGCGTGACCCGCTTCTTGACCACGCGCTTGACCATCGTCGTCGCCGGTGCGCGGCTCGGTACAGTGGCCAGTTCGCCCTCTGCCAGGCGATCGGCGGTGTCCACGATGGCCTGGATATCAACGTCGGGCGAACCTTCGCCACGCAGGGCGGCAAGCTGCCCGGGCAAGGCATTGATGGCATGTTCGACCAGGGCCATGGCCTGCGCGCTGGGTCCGATCGAGCGGTCGAGCACGCGATTGAGCATGCTCTCGACCTTCCAGCTGAACTCGCCAAGGGCGAGTGCACCCACGAGGCGACCGGAACCTTTCAGCGTGTGGAACGAGCGACGGATCGGCTTGACCTGTTCGAGATCATCCGGCTTCGCACGCCACTGCGGAAACTGCGTGCGCAGGTTGTCGATTTCCTCCTGCACCTCTTCGATGAAGACATCACGGATCTCGTCGTCGATCTCGTTGGAGGCGGTAATCTGGAAGCTGCCATCGGCGGTTCCTCCTGCGGCAACCTCTTCCTCGACTTCTTCCTCGATCTCCTCTTCGATCTCGATCCAGCGGCTGCCGTCGGCATCGACGATGACACCGGCATCCGCTTGCGCGGCGCCCGCATCGCTGGCCGGGATTTCCGCGTCGCGATCGTGGGTTGTCTCGGCAAGGCGCATGCCGGCGACATCCTGCTCGGACGGCAGGTTGTCGACAGCCTCCCCGACGATCAGGCCACGCAGGTCATCGCCTTCGGCCACTTCCACGATGCGGTCGAGCTCGGATGGTTGCTCGACGGTTACCGCATTTTCGGACGAAGGGAATTCGCGTTCGGCGGAAACTGCGAAATCAAGCCCGTCGAGGTCGACTTCGCCCGATTCCACTGCCGTCGCGGAGCGCACGGACGCACTCTGCCCCAAGGGTAGATGTTCGCCCCAACTCGGGAAATCGGAAGCCGCTGGAGCGAGGTCGAGTTCCCGGCCAACGTAGGCTCGCGCAGCATTACCGGTCGAACGCTCGACCGGTTCGACCAGTGCGGCATCCGCCGCACGCATGTCCTCCGGGCTGAGCGGCCCGCCGCCATCCGGTCGGCCGCCGCCACCACCACCGGGCTCATCGCCACCGTCTGCAACTGGAATCGGCCAATAGCCCAGGGACTCGAGGCTGCTGCGGGTCACCTCAAGGATCTTCTGGCGTCCGCCGCGCTGATCGCGCGTGGCTTCAAGGTAATACTCGATCGAGGCCAGGGCATCGGCGAGCTTGTCCATCTGTTCGGCGGTCGGCACGCGCCGATGGCGGATCAGCTCGACTTCGACGAAACGCACGATGCCACTCATCAATTCGGCCGCGGCGCCGAGATCGAGCATGCGCAGGGCGCCCGAAATCTCCTCCAGCAAGCGTGGAATCTGTTCGACGCGCTCGTGATCCCACGGTGATTCGATGAAGGCGATGACGTCATGCTTGGCCTGCTGGATGTTCACAGCAGCTTCGTGCATCAGCGCATCGAGAATCTTGCGGATTTCCGCCTTGGGCAACTCGGTGCCATCGCTGTCGCCTTCATCGCCGGTCGCGCCCAGGCGCTCGATGTGATCGTCCAGCGAGGCTTCGACATAGAGCAGGGCCCCGGCGACGTCGAGCAGGGTGCCTTCATCCGCCTCGCGGCGGCCTTGCGCAATCTCCTCGATGGTGGCGCGCTGCTCGGTGACCACGCGCCTCGGCACGCCGAGTCCAAGCATGCCCAGGGTGTCGCGGACCCGATCCAGCAGCTCGACCTGGCCCAGCAGGTCGGCCGGATCACGCTGTTGCGCACGCAGGTAGATGTCCAGCGATTCCTTGACGCGCATGAGGTCGTCCTTGATCGCCACGGAAACCGTGTCGAGCAAGGTGCGGTTGTGTCCGGAGATCGAGCTCTTGGCGTGTTCGACTTCACGATCGGTCGGCAGCAGCGAATCCAGGCCGTAGGTGTCGCGAATCGCGGCAACCCGTTCGCTCTTGCTGCCAGAATGCGCAATGTAGTAAAGGAGATTCTGCACCAGCATGTGTGGGGGCACGACCTGCATGCCGACCTCACCCTGCTCGGCAAAGCGCCGGATCTCGCGATCGACTCCGCCAAACAGCAGCTTCACCGAGGCACCCGGTTGCAGGCTGCCATCGCTGACCGCATCGGCAACACCGGCCGCCACCCAGAACAGGCGCCGCGGCTCTTCGCCGGCGGCAACGGTCTGCCGCAGGCGATCGAGGACATCGCGCAATCTCGTCGAATGCTGCGGATTGCCGGAATCACGAAACCATTTGAGCAGGGCCGCCTGGAAGGCCAGGCGCAAGCGCAACGCGAGACTGCGCAGTTCCTTCAACGGCAGTTCGGCGGGCAAGCCTCTGGCCGCTTCCGGCAAGGCAATGGTCAGGTCCGGCGAAAACAGGGCGGAGTCGGTGAGCAGCTTTTCGCCGCGGCATGCGCGCAGGTCATTCAACAGCGGCAGGAGGACGATTGGAATGTCCTTGTGTCCGGTCTGCACGCGCTCGAGATAGTCCGGCAACTGGACCATGCCGCGCATCAGCACGGAATAGCCTTCATCACGCTCGGCGACGGTGCCGGCAAGCAAGGCGTCGGCAAGGCGCTCCATCTCTTCGACGAGCATGGCCGCGCCATACAGCTCAACCATGCGCAAGGTGCCTTGCGCCTGATGCAGATAGGTCGCACAAAAGCGCATGAGGCTGGTATCGGTCGGCTCGTCGACATAGGCCTCGAGGGCCTGACGTGCCTGCTTGAGGGTCTCGTCGAGCTCGCCCTTGACCCAGCTCAGCGTTGTGAAATCATCGTGCAGTTTCATGATTTTGTTTCGTCCTGGCGAAGCCTGCCAACCATACCGCAGCTCACCGGATTGCCTGTAAACCCTACTCGGCGCACACCACCGACCTGTGCCGTCGGGCGGTCAAGCAGTGCTGTGAACTGGCTGCCCCCCAGGCCGTTCCAACTCCATGGCGCGGCCCAATCCAGTAGCGGGTCTGGTGCGGCAATTGCCGATGTCTGAATGCGGTGGCGGGTTCTCCTTCGGTCTGGGAATCGTTGCTACAAGCCGGAGTTTCAGCCCGGCAGCTTGAAGTCGGCAACGGAACGACGCAGGTCGCCGGCCAGATGCGCCAGGTTGCCGATCGATTCGGCAGTCTGGCTGGCGCCGACCGATGTCTGCGTGGTGATTTCCTGAATCACGTTCATCGTTGCGGAAATGTTGGTTGCCGCAGCGGACTGCTGGCTGGCTGCGGCAGAGATGCTCTGGATGAGGTCGGCAAGATCGTGCGAGACCTTTTCAATCTCGCCAAGGGCAAGACCGGCATCCTCGGCCAGGCGCGCACCGGCCACCACCTCGGCGGTGGTCTGTTCCATCGAGCTGACCGCTTCGTTGGTATCGGACTGAATCGTCTGCACCAGGGTTTCAATTCGCTTGGTCGCGTTCGCCGAACGCTCCGCGAGGCGTTGCACTTCGTCGGCGACGACCGCGAAGCCGCGGCCCGCCTCACCGGCGGAGGCGGCCTGGATGGCCGCGTTCAGGGCAAGAATATTGGTCTGTTCGGCAATATCGTTGATCAGTTCGACGATCGAGCCGATTTCCTGGGAAGATTCGCCGAGGCGCTTGATGCGCTTTGAGGTTTCCTGGATCTGGTCGCGAATGGAGTCCATGCCCTGGATGGTCTGGCGCACGATGGCCGCGCCCTTGGCGGCAATCTGCACCGAGCGCTGCGCCACCTCGGCGCTCTCGCTGGAGTTCTTCGAGACCTCGTCGATCGAAACGGCAATCTCGTTGATGGCGGCCGATGCCGAGGTGATCTGTTGCGCCTGGTGCTCGGCGGCTTCGGCCAGGTGCATCGCTGTCGCCTGGGTTTCCTGGGCGGCGGCGGACACCTGCACGGCGGTCTCGTTGATCGTGGTGACCAGGGATCGCAGCGCCTCCACCGCGAAGTTGATCGAGTCCGCGATCGCCCCGGTGATGTCTTCGGTAACGGTTGCCTTTACGGTCAGGTCACCTTCGGCCAGCGAGCCCATCTCATCCAGCAGTCGCAGAATGGCTTCCTGGTTGCGCTGGTTCAACTCGGCCGACATCTGGTAACGGCTTTGCTGGTCGCGAACCAGGGTAATGCCGAGGAGGATGACGAGGACGATCGCGGCAGCGGCGGCAATGCCGCCCCAGAGTGGATTCGGGAAGGTGCGCTTGGTGCCCAGCGTGCTCAGGCGATCGGCAACGTTGCGCGCCTTCAGCAGCACGCTCTGGCTGTCGGTGAAGATGGCATCGGCGGCCTGCTTGACCACCTGCAGACCGGTCGATGCATCGATGATCTTGCGCACCGGCTCGTCCAGGCCGTCCCACTGCCCGGACACGTCTGTCAGGATCTGACGCGCATTGGCCTGATCGATCGATTTGATGTTGAGTGCCGGCGCGCCATCGATCAGTCCACCGAGCACCGACTTGTACAAGGCCGCGTCACGCGAGAAGCCATCCGCCGCGGATTGGGCGTCATCGCCACCCTGGCCGATTTCCTGGACGCGGCGGATCATGCGGTCGGCGAGCAACATCTGGCGGGTCGAGATGTACACCTGGCCGGCACTGCCGTTGCGCTCGGTGAGAATGTTGACGACTTCGTTCATGCGCGAGTTGAGCACCGGCATTTTCGAGCTGAATTCGTTGGAGGTTGTCGCCGTATCAAGCACCAGGCTCTTGCCGCCGAGGATCTTGGTGGCATTGGTCAGCACCGGCTCCCAGGCCGCATTCAGGTCCTTGAGCTCCTTGGCCACGCCGGGCTCGTCCGCGTAGGAGGGCATGCCGGAATACGGGGTGGAGGCCGGTGCATTGCCCTTGTTCAGGTAGCCGAGGAAGGCATCGATGTCGCGTGTGGTCTTGGACAATTCGTCAAAGGCCAGCTCGTTGCCGCCGGCGGCGTTGGCCGCATAGGTGGTCAAGGCCTGCGAGGCCACCTGGATCTCGGTGGTCAGCGCGCTTGCCTGGCGATCCTGGTTGCTTTTGATGGTGAGGTAAATGAAGTCTGCCGCAGCGAACGCAATCGACAACACCAGCAACACGATCAAGATGGTGTTGAGGCTGCCCGTCCGCTCGGAGCCCGAGAGTGCGCTGGAAGTTGTGCTCATCTTGTTACCTCACCCCTAAGTTGCTCATGTCCGGCCGTATCCGGGTGGATGGCCGGTTTGCTGTCATGCCGATGCTTGCTGGAAATCCGCGGAACGGACGAGCGCGGCCATGCTGAACAGGCCCCACTCGATTTCGCCGAGTTGAATCTTTTCGCCGACATAGCGGCTGTAGCGCTGATCGTCCTCGCCCAGCGCATGCGCGCGCAGGTCGTCATTGAAACTGCGCTGTCCAAGTACCTCGTCGACCAGCAGGCCGACGCTGCCACCGTGCTGGCGCACGACCAGAACGCGCGTCGAATCGGTCAACACCGTGCGCTGGCCTTCGATGAAATTGCGCAGGTCGACAAGGGCGACGAGATTGCCGCGCACATTGGCCACGCCGAGCATCCACGCTTGCGTTCCCGGAACAACCGTGAGCAGGGGCATGGTCAGGATTTCGTTGACTTCGCCAATGCTGCTGACCAGGTAGCGCGCACCGATTCGGAAACCGATGCCACGCCAGAGGCCGGGCGCGTCGATCTGCTCGGGCAAACCCGCCACATGCGCCAGGCTGCGCCGCTCGTAGTCGGCGAGCGCCTCGAAGGGTCCGGAAATTTGCAGATCGGGGCTGGTGGCCATGCTCGTCGTCTCAGCCCGGTAGCAGGTTGTCGATGCGCTGCAGCAGGGATTTCGCATCCACCGGTTTGGTGAGGAAATCCCTGGCACCCTGACGCAGACCCCAGACACGATCGGTTTCCATGGTCTTGGTCGTCACGATGAGAATCGGAATGTGCCCGGTGCTGGCATCGCGGCTGAGGTCGCGCGTTGCCTGGAAGCCGTTCATGCCGGGCATGATCACGTCCATGATGACCAGATCCGGACGCTCGCGCTTGACTCCGGCGATGCCTTCTTCGGCACTGCCTGCGCTGCTGACCCGGTGACCGGCCTTCTCCAGCAAGGTCGTGAAGACCCTTACGTCGGTCGGTGAATCGTCAATGATGAAAATGTGCGCCACCGCCTTACCCCTGTGAGTCGAATGGCCAAGCCAATGAGCCTACTTCAGGTCCACATGCCGCCGGATCGCGCCGAGCAATTCTTCGCGCGTGAATGGCTTGGTCAAATATTGCTCGGAGCCGACGATGCGGCCACGCGCCTTGTCGAACAGCCCGTCTTTCGAGGACAGCATGATCACCGGCGTGCCCTTGAACATCTGGTTGTTCTTGATCAGTGCACAGGTCTGATAACCATCCAGACGCGGCATCATGATGTCGACGAAAATGATCTGTGGTTGCTGGTCGGAAATCTTGGCCAGCGCCTCGAACCCGTCAGTCGCCGTCACGACTTCACAACCTTCCTTGCGCAGCAAGGTCTCCGCCGTGCGGCGGATGGTTTTGGAATCGTCTATGACCATGACTTTCAGGCCGCTGAAGCTGCCTTGCTTGGTCTCATCCACCTGGTAAGGACCCCCAACCGCTGTACTGAATATTCGGACACGCAAGAAGCGTGCCTACCAAACCTCGTTTGGGAAAGAATCTGCACCAGGCCTTGCAAGCATCGCTTGCCGGCCCGCACACAAGCCCTTCTCCCTCTCTGCAGCTTCTTAACCAATTCTTAGCTAATCTGTCAAGTTTAGCGCCTAAGTCCTCAAAAAATATTGGGAACCTGCCGCAGCCACCGTGCCCATTGACTGACTTCGCCAAGTCCGAGTGTAAACTAGCGCGGCTGCATTCGTCGCTCGATTTCCACCCAACCCCTTCATCGTTGGAGTCGCCGCATGGCCCCTACCCTGGCCGTCCTCATGGACGCCATCGCCGAGATCAGGATCGCCAAGGATACGACCTTTGCCCTGCTCCTCGAAGCGCAACGTCGCGGGTACGAGCTTCACTACATGACCCAGGGTGATCTGGCCATTCGCGACGGCTCTGCCTGGGCCAGACTTGCCCGGCTTGCCGTTCGTGACGACGCCAGCGGCTGGTTCGACCTGGGCGAGGCCGAATGGAGGGAATTGCGCGACATCGACATCGTGCTGGCGCGCAAGGACCCGCCGGTGGACGCCCAGTTCATTCATGACACCCATGTGCTGCAGCTGGCCCAGGATGCCGGCGTGCTGGTCGTCAACGATCCGCAGGGCCTTCGCGACGCCAACGAAAAGCTGTTCGCGCAACACTTCCCGCAATGTTGTGCGCCAACCGTGGTCGCGCGCAGCGCCAGCGAACTGAAGCGCTTTGCCGCCAAACACGGCCGCATCGTGCTGAAGCCCCTCGATGGCATGGGCGGACGCAGCATCTTTCTCTCCGCGCACGGCGACCCCAACCTCAACGTGATCATCGAAACCCTGACCGCGAACGGCCAGGCCTTTGCCATGGCGCAGAAGTTCATCCCCGAAATCAGCGCCGGCGACAAGCGCATCCTGATGATCGATGGCGAACCCGTGCCGTATGCGCTGGCGCGGATCCCGCAGGGCGATGAGTTCCGTGGCAACCTCGCCGCCGGCGGCAAGGGCGTCGGCATCGCCCTGTCCGAGCGGGATCGCTGGATCGCCGCCGAGGTCGGCCCGGAACTCAAGCGCCGCGGCATGCTCTTTGTCGGCCTGGACGTGATTGGCGACTGGCTGACCGAAGTCAACGTCACCTCGCCGACCTGCCTGCGCGAGCTGGACGCCCAGTTCGGGCTGAATATCGCCGGCCAGCTTTTCGATGTGATCGAATCGCGACGGGCGTGAGCACCTCGACTGCCAATGCCGCCGCCGATCGCCTCGGCGTGACCTTCCTGTTCTCGCTGATCGCGCATGCCGTGGTTGCGCTCGGCATCACCTTCACCATCGAGAAACCGGCGGCATCGCTGCCCTCGCTCGATGTGATCCTCGTGCAGTCAGCCAGCGGCAAGCTCCCCGATAAGGCCGATTTCCTCGCCCAGGCCAGCAACAGCGGCGGTGGCGACTCGGATACGGCGCGGCGCCCGAGCAATCCGCTGTCGAGCCCGATTCCGAAACCCATCGAAGGCATCACGCCGCGGCCGACCGACAACGGCGCGCCGCGACCGTCCGTAGCGACCAAGGCCGAGCTGCTGATCACGCGCAGCGCCGAGCGCAGCGTGGAGTCGACGCGGGAGACGCCCGACCAGGCCGACCTGCAGGCGCCCTCGGAACGCGAAATCATCGAACGCAAGCTGGAAATGGCGCAGCTGGCCCAGGAAATCCAGCGCGAGACCGAGAAATACGCCAAGCGGCCAAAGAAGAAATACATTTCGGCAAACACCCGCGAATACGAGTTCGCCAGCTACATGAGCGCCTGGGTTGCACGCATCGAGCGCATCGGCAATCTCAATTATCCCGACGAGGCGCGTCGCCAGGAGCTGCATGGCCAGCTCGTGCTCACGGTCGGGCTGAACCGCGACGGCAGCGTCAAGAGCATCGACATCATCCAGCCCAGCGGGCACAAGGTGCTCGATGATGCGGCAATCCGCATCGTGCGCCTGGCCGCGCCATTCAATGCGCTGCCGAAGAACGCCGAGGCCATCGACGAGCTCTACATCACGCGTACCTGGCAGTTCCTCGAAGGCAATATCCTGCGCAATCGCTGAATGGCGCTGCCGTGCATGGCCGGCATGGCGTGCGGCACCGTACAATGGCACCATGCACGAATCCTCGACCCTCTCGAATCAGCTGCTGATCGCGATGCCGAATCTGCACGATCCGAATTTCGAACGCGGGGTCGCGATCATCTGCCAGCACGGCGAGGACGGCACCATGGGCATCATGGTCAACCGGCTTTCCGACTATCGCCTCGGCGATGTGCTGGCACAGATGAGCCTGCGTTCGGACCTGCCCGAAGTCGCCGATGCACCGGTGCTGATTGGCGGGCCGGTGCAACCCGAACGCGGCTTTGTCCTGCACACGCCACATGGCGGCTGGGATTCCTCGTTCCGGATTTCCGAATCGATCAGCGTGACCACTTCACGTGACATCCTCGAGGCCATCGCCAGCGGCCACGGTCCGCAACACGCCCTGGTCGCCTTGGGCTACTCGGGCTGGAGTCCGGGCCAGATCGAACATGAGTTGCGCGAGAACGCCTGGCTGACCGCACCGGTGGATCATGCAATCCTGTTCACGACTCCGCTCGACGAACGCTGGCACGCGGCCGCCGCACTGGTCGGGGTGAAGCTGGAATGGATTTCGCCGTATGCCGGCAACGCCTGAAGCCAGCGGTTTGCGGCAATGACCACCGCGGCGGGTTATGTGTTGGCCTTTGATGTCGGCACGCGCACGATCGGCGTCGCGATTGGCCACCCGATCAGCGGCAGCGCGCGCGCACTTTCGACGGTTGCGGTCAGTCACGGCAGGATCGACTGGAGCGCGATCGACATCCTGGTCAAGGATTGGCAACCGCAGGCGTTCGTGGTCGGCCTGCCGCTCGCCCTCGATGGCAGCGAGCAGGAGATGACCCGCCATGCGCGCTCGTTTGCAGGCGAGCTTGGCCGCCGTTACAACCGCGACGTGCACGAATCGGATGAGCGCTTCACCTCGAAGGAAGCCGCACGGCGCTTCGCCCGGCAGCGCGCGCAAGGCACGGCCAAGCGCAAGCATGGTGCCGAGATCGACGCACTGGCCGCGCAGATCATCCTGGAATCCTGGCTTGCCCATCCCGACCACAAGGCGACCTCCTCGTGAGCACCGACCTGCAGTTTGACGCAAACGGAAACCTGCGCCATCTGATCACCCTCGAAGGCCTCGGCCGCGAACGCATCAATGCCCTGCTCGATCGCGCAGTTGCCTTGCGCACGGCATTCGCCGACGGCGCACGGGGTCCGCAACTGCTGGCCGGGCGCACCATCATCAACCTGTTTTTCGAAACCTCCACGCGAACCCGCAGCAGCTTCGAGCTGGCCGCGCGCCGGCTCGGTGCAAGCGTGCTCAACTTCGATATCGCAAGTTCCTCGACGAACAAGGGCGAGTCGCTCGAAGATACCCTGGCAACGCTCGAAGCCATGCAGGCCGATGCCTTCATCGTGCGGCACAGGGAAAACGGCACACCGGCACGGCTGGCCGCCTGCGCGCGCCGGGCGGCAATCCTCAATGCCGGTGATGGCAATCACGCGCATCCGACCCAGGGTCTGCTCGATGCGCTGACCATCCGTGACCACCATGCCGATTTTTCGCCATTGAAAGTGGTGATCTGCGGCGACATCCGGCACTCGCGCGTCGCCCGCTCGGATGTGCATGTGCTGAGCGCCCTTGGCGTCCGCGAAATCCGCTTGTGCGGCCCGACGGCATTGATGCCCAAGGCCGACGATTTTCCACAATGCGTTCTTGTCGACGAATTCGACGCGGCCATTGCCGGCTGCGATGTGGTGATCATGCTGCGCCTGCAGCGCGAGCGCATGATCGAAGCCCTGATCGGCGACGAGGCCGAATATTTTTCCCGCTTCGGCCTGACTGCACAGCGCCTGCGTCAGGCCGGGCCAGACGCCCTGGTCATGCATCCGGGACCGATGAATCGCGGCGTCGAGATTGCCAGCGATGTCGCCGACGGGTGGCAATCGGTCATACTCGATCAGGTTGCAAACGGCATCCCGGCACGAATGGCCGTGCTGGCCAGCCTGCTCGGCCCCGATCGCGCAATGCCGCAGGCATCCGCTGCGGCAGCAAGCATCCCCTGACTCACCCCCAAGGATACGGACCATGTTGAAAATTCGCGCCAGCCTGCTCATCACGGTGCTGCTCATCGCGGCCTGCGGCAAGTCCGACGACGACAGCTCGCCACTTGCTTTCGTGCCCGCCGATACCCCGTTCGTGATGGCCAATGCCGAGCCTGCGCCCGAAGCCGCCGTGCAGACCTGGACGCGCATGATGCAGGGTGCCTGGCCGAACCTGCTGGGCGTTTACGACCGCATGCTGGACGACCTGCCGGACCAGGGTGACGCGGAAATCGGCAAGGTCAAGCGCGTCACCGCGGCGATCCTCGATGAAGTCCGCGACCGCGACACGCAGGACGAGTGGGCGCAAGTCGGCTTTTCCATGCAAGCGCGGGGTGCATTTTATGGCGTCGGCCTGGTTCCGGTGTTGCGCGTCGAATTGGCGGATGCGGACAAATTTCGCGCGATGGTTGCGCGCATCGAGGAAAAGGCTGGCGCCTCGCTGACCACCGCGCGCGTCGACGACCAGGACATCTGGACCATCGCCCTGGACAAGGCCGAAGCGCTGATCGCCATCGAGGGCAAGCACCTGGTCATCACGGTGCTGCCGGCCAACGCCGAAAAATCCTTGCGCCGGCGCGTGCTCGGCCTTGATCGCCCAGGACAAAGCCTGGAGTCCTCGGCAGGCATGGTCGGTTTCAACAAGGCCGAAGGCTACCTCGCTTACGGCAGTGGCTGGATCGACTTCAAACGCATCATCGCCTTGATCGACAACGACCCGGGTTATGCCGCATTTGCCGGCATGCTTGAGGAAGCCCCGCCAAGGCTCGATGCCACCTGCCGCAGCGAATTCGAGGCTCTCGCCGCGCGGGCACCGCGCATGGTGATGGGATACACGCGCTTCGATGGACAGCACTTCACCACCAGCAGCCGCATCGATCTCGATGCCGCACTGGCCGCGGCGTTGATGAAGTTGTCCTCGCCGCCACCGGGCTCGGCAGCCACGGCGACGGCGCTGTACGACATCGCCCTTTCGCTGCCGATCCTCAAGATCAAGGATTTCCTGATCGAACGCAGCAACGCGATTGTCGACGCGCCGTTCCAGTGCGTCGCACTGGCGTCGATGAACGAGGCCGCTGCCAGGGCCAAGCAGCAGTTGACCCAGGTGGTGCCGCCGCCATTGAGCGATTTCACCGGCCTGCGCCTGCTGATCAATCGCCTCGACATTCCCGAAAGCGGCAGCCCCGACGCCTCGGCGGCAATCCTGGTCGGCACCTCGAACCCGATGGGCTTGATCGGCATGGCCCAGCTGGCGATTCCGGGGCTCAGCGATTTCAAGCTCGCGCTTGACGGCAAGGCGGTGGATCTCCCGGCCGGCATCATTCCGACCGAAGTCGGCTACGCGCCGCCGATGCAGATTGCCGCCAACGACGCCGCGCTGGCGGTCAGCCTCGGCGACGGCATCGACCTGTCGGCATTTGTCGGCGCACCGGCAGCGGCCGACGGCCAGTTGCTGCATGCAGCCTACACCGGCGCGTTCTACGAGGTGCTTGGCACGATGCTGACCCGCTTCTCGACGATGTTGCCGGACAAGCAGCGTGCCGATCTGGAAACGCAGACCACCCTGTACCGCCTGTATGCGCAATGGATCCAGTCAATCGACATCCGAGTCAATGCGACGCCAAAGGGCATCGAATTGATCCAGGATGCGCGACTGAATCCCTGAGGCACCCGCCGTCAGCCGTCGATCGCCAGCAGCAGGTCCAGATGCAGGCGATCGCCAAGTCCGGCGCGATGGTTTTCCTCGCGCCAGACCTGCATTACCTCTTTCACCTCGACACAGCGTTGGCGACGGCCATCACGGTGCAGGATCGTGATGGCCGGATACCAGCGGCGCAGCCAACGCAGATAGCCGATTGCATCGGTCGCCGTCGCGCGCTCGATCGCCCACGGATTGAACTCGCTGAGCAAGATCGGGCGCAGTCGCGCAATCGTGCGCTCAAGGCCGCGCAGCGCAAGCGGTTCCATGCCCTCGATGTCGATCTTCAGCAGGTCCAGGCGATCGAGGTCGGCGCAACGCTCGTCCAGCACCAGCGCCGGTACCGACACCACGACGCCGCGCGCGTCGCGCAGCAGTTCACCGGCGGCAGCCGGCGTCGCGCTGTTGGAGGTATGCGGATGCGTTCGCAGTTGCATCGTTCCCGTTCGATCACTGGCAGCCCCGGCAATCAACTCGATCCGGGCAAAGCCATTGACCTGCGCGGCGCGGGCAAGCAACTGCCGGTTGCGTGCAATCGGCTCGACGGCGATGACGCGACCGCCCGGACCGACCCGGGATGCCGCAAGCAGGGTGAAGATGCCGATGTTGGCACCGACATCGAGGACGACATCGCCTGCCCGCAAGCGCTCGCGCAGGATCGCGGCAACATGCGGTTCGTGCTCGGCACCGGCGATGATCGGCGCGCCAATCTGCAGGTCGTCGGCATGGGCAAACAACGTGTAGCCATCGCCTTCGACCCGACGCGGCGGTTCGCTGCGATTGACCACGCTCCAACGCCGCCCGCGCCATCCCGCGCCCGCCGCGCCGTCATCGATCGCCGCCAGCAACTGCAACGACGCATGCCGCGCGAGCCGATCGCGCAACTCGTGCTCGGCAAGCACATGCATCTCGAACACTTCACGACGCCGCCAGAGCATGCGCCGCAGCGGATTGAGCCAGCGATTGGAAGCGAGTCCGAACAGGCGGCCACGCCAGCTTGCATCATTGCCATCGACAAACTGGAACACGGCGACCCCGCCAGGGGCGAGGACGCGGAAAAACTCCTCCACATATGCAATCGCCAGCGGCGCGGGAATATGCTGCAGCGTGATATGCGAGAACAGCAGATCGACGCTGGCGTCCTCGATCCCGGCCAGCTCGGCACCGGCGTTTTCGCGAAACTCGATGTTCGCGACATCGGCATTCAACTGCCGTGCCGCAGTGATCATGCTCGGCGACACATCGATGCCGATAACCTCGCTGAAATGGCTCGCCAGTGCGCGCGACAGCCGCCCTGCTCCGCAACCGAAATCAACGGCCAGATCACGCCGCAGCGGGTAGCCGCTGGCCGCGAGCACGGCGAGCTGGCTGTCGATTTCAAGCTGGCCGGTGGCGAGGAACTCCTCCGCCTGCCAACGGCCGCCGCGCTTGTCACGCTGCGACAGCACCGCCCATAGCGGATCGTCCTGTCCGAGCGCACCCCAGACCCTGCGCAGCTTGGCAAGCTGCGCGTCCTTGGCTTCGATCGCCATGTATCAGTGTGTCGTCATCCGCGGCAACGAACGCGTCACGTCGTTTCGCTGAGTTCGACCCCATCCAGACCCTGCGACAGGGTATGTGCGTCGCCACCCTGGGCCAGCTTGATCTTCAAGCGCACTTCGTTGGTCGAATCGGCGTGGCGCAAGGCATCCTCGTAGGAGATCTCGCCGGCCTGGTAAAGCTCGAACAAGGCCTGGTCGAAGGTCTTCATGCCGAGGTTGGTGGACTCCTTCATGACGTCCTTGAGCTTGTGGATGTCGCCCTGGCGGATGTAGTCCTGCACCAGTGGCGTACCCAGCAGGACCTCGATGGCGACGCGGCGCGACTTTCCATCCGGCGTCGGAATCAGCTGCTGGGCGACCACGCCCTTGAGGTTCAGGGACAGGTCCATGAACAACTGCGCGCGCCGATCCTCGGCGAAGAAATGGATGATGCGATCCATCGCCTGGTTGGCGTTGTTCGCATGCAGCGTGCACAGGCACAGGTGACCGGTCTCGGAGAAGTTGATCGCGTGCTCCATGGTTTCGCGCGTGCGCACCTCGCCGATCATGATCACGTCCGGCGCCTGGCGCAGGGTGTTCTTCAGCGCGTTCTCCCAGGAATCGGTATCGATGCCGAGTTCGCGCTGGGTGATGATGCAGCCCTCGTGCTTGTGCACGTATTCGATCGGATCCTCGATGGTGATGATGTGGCCGGTCGAGTTGAGGTTGCGATAGCCGAGCATCGCCGCCAGCGAGGTGGATTTGCCGGTACCGGTGGCGCCGACGAAGATGATGATGCCGCGCTTGGTCATCGCCAGGGTCTTGATCACCGGCGGCAGGTTCAACTCATCGACCGTGGGGATGCGTGTTTCGATGCGGCGCAGGACCATGCCGACGCAATTGCGCTGGTAGAAGCAGGAGACACGGAATCGACCGACGCCGGTGACGGCAATGGCGAACTGGCATTCGTGGGTCTTCTCGAACTCCTCGCGCTGCGAGGGCGTCATCACGTTCAGCACCATGTCGCGCGACTGTTGCGGGGTCAGCGCGTTTTGCGTGATCGGCGAGATTCGGCCATGCACCTTCATCGACGGCGCGACGCCGGCCGTGATGAAAAGGTCGGATGCCTTCTTGTGCACCATCAACTTGAGGAACGAGGTGAAGTCAACGCTGCTCATGCCTGTCTCCGTGCTCCGGATCGACCCGGTTTGCCGGCATCTTACACCGCAGGCAAGCGTGTTGGCTGCGACCGGCCGCACGCTGCAGGCGCGCACCGGCAGGCCGGGATTGCCATCAGTCCGCCATCCATTCTCATGCCCGAGCCGGCATCAACTCATCGATCCGGAAAGGCATTCCACCCTGGCCCGCCTCGATCGCTTGGCTCGGCAACGGCAATCTCAGTGCAGATCGGCCTTGATCACGCGCGAGGCATTGTGCCCCGGCGCGCCGGTCACGCCGCCGCCGGGATGGGTGCCGGCTCCGCAAAGATAGAGTCCGGGAATGGCGCCGCGATAGTCGGCCTGGCCAAGCATCGGGCGCGCGCTGAACAACTGGTTGAGACTCAACGCACCGTGGAAGATGTCGCCGCCAATCAAGCCGAAGGTGCGTTCGAGATCGAGCGGCGTCAGTGCCTGGCGGGCGATCACGAGATCCTTGAAACCCGGGGCGAAACGATCGACCGTCGCGATCATCAGGTCGGCGACTTCGTCGCGGTGGTCATCCCAGTTGCGACCGTCGGGGAGCACCGGCGCGACGTGCTGGCAGAACAGGCTGGCGACGTGCTGGCCTTGCGGGGCGAGGCTGTCATCAAGGGTCGAGGGAATAAGCATCTCGACAATCGGCTCGCGCGACCAGCCGTGCGCCACCGCATCCTGCCAGGCGCGATCCATGTAGGCGATGCTCGGTGCCATGATGATGCCGGCGGTCAGGTGATCGCCGGGGCCGGGCAAGGCGCTGAAATCCGGCAAGGCGGACAGCGCGACATTCATGCGGAAGGTGCCCGATCCGCAGCGCCAGTTGGCCATGCGCTCGCGCGTCGGAGCGGGCACCACGAGCGGTGACAGCAATTGCTCATAAAGCAATTTTGGATTGACGTTGGCGACGATCGCACGCGCCTGCAGGATCTCGCTGCTCGCGGTGACCACGCCTACCGCCCGACCGTTTTCGACCAGGACCTCACGCACGCCGCAATCGGTGCGGATATCGACGCCGGCGGCGCGTGCCGCCCTGGCCATGGCCTGGGTGATCGCGCCCATGCCGCCGATCGCATGGCCCCAGGCGCCCTTGATGCCGTTGACTTCGCCAAAGACGTGATGCAGCAGCACATAGGCGCTCCCCGGCGTATGCGGACTCGCGTAGTTGCCGACGATGCCGTCGAAGCCGAGCACCGCCTTGATCGGCTCGCTCTCGAACCAGCGATCGAGATACTCCGCCGCCGAAATCGTGAACAGGTCGAGCAGTTCCTGGCGCAGGCCAGTGTCGAGTTTGTGCAGGCGCTTGCCGAGCTTGCCCGCGCGGATCAGTTCGGGGATTGCCTTCCACCAGCCGCCATCGGTGATGTTCGGGGGCGGTTCCATGGCCAGCACGCGCAAGACATCGGCAATCGCCTCGAGGCGCGCTTCATAGTCAGGCAGGCGCTCGGCATCGCGCCTGGAGAACCTGGCGACCTCCTCCCGCGTGATGCCGGCACCGACACGCAGGGAGCGCCCATCGGGCAGCGGCAGGAAGTTGCCGAGCTTGCGCTCAACGATGTGCAGGCCATGCCCATGCAGGTCGAGATCCTTGATCACCTTCGGCTGCAGCAGTGACACCGTGTAGGCCGCCACCGAATTGCGGAATCCCGGATGGAACTCCTCGGTGACCGCAGCGCCGCCGACAACCGCGCGCCGTTCAAGCACGCTCACTTTCAATCCGGCCTTGGCCAGATAGGTGGCGCAGACCAGGCCGTTGTGGCCAGCGCCGATGATTATTGCGTCAGTCATTCTCAAATCCGCAGATGGGTTGCACGGAACTGCTAGTCAAAACCGTTCGCGAAAATCCTGTTGAGACCAATGCGACTACGCATGACCTGGATATCCGATCCCAATACGACATCGACGTGTTGCCCATCGGGATCGAGCGTGACCACACCACTGTTTGATGCTGCCAGGCCATTGCCCCAGCCCCCACCGATCGCGATCGCGTCTCCGCTCGAATCCACTTCAAAAAGTTGTGCTCCGTCGGCAGCAATGAACTGATGGTTCTGCGCGTCGATCGGTCGCACGAAAGTCGTCCCGACGGGCATCGGTATCTGACGATCGAATATCAAATCAGCACACGAACGAATCGTGAACATGTTCGCATCATCCAGCGCTCCCAATCGGCAGCCATCGGGCCCTTCCCATCGCGTGAGCGCAAGGATTGGGCGCACCGACTTGGCACTTGAAACCAGCAAGTGACTACTCAAGCCAAACACATACAGCCCATATCCTGTTGACACAGCAATCCGGGCTTCCCCGGTATTCGTCTGGAAAGTTGCCAGACGCGGGATACCGCCGCTCAGCCCGACCGAAGTCCAGAGAATCGCACCATTGCGACCATCGAGCACCACTATCCGGACCAGCGAAGCCACGACGGTGCTGACGATAACTTCGGGTATGCCATCGCCGTTCACGTCGATTGCAACGGGTGCAGAAACAGGAACTCCGTCAAACAACGAGCCATTCCCTCCGACACGCCATTCCAACTCAAGAGTTGCACCATCAATAACGCTCACTACGCCGCTATTGAAGTCGATGCCCGAAAAAATGAGTTCTTTTTGCGGATCCGCATCTATTTGGGCGGACAGCAACTGGAAACCCGAATAGAAGGATGAACCGCCGAAGTTCGTTAGCTCCCTCAACCGGCGGCCAGTAGCGTGATCGAGAATACGAATGTTCGGCCCCGCATAATGCGATCCCGACTTGACCGTGATGTATGCCGTTTCGAGTTCCCCATCCCCGGAAATATCGTCGACGACGAGTCCCGAGTAGGGACCGATCTCATCGAATTGATGGTAATCAATCTGACCGCTGCCAATATCGACCGCTCTCAGCAGGTCCGGCCCACTGCTCCGCAAGCCACCTGCAAACACCAGTTCATTGGCACCATCGTCGTCTATATCACCGACAGCAAGGTCCGACACATCATCAAATGTCGGGTTTGGCGAAGCGAACAATTGCTGACCCGTGACCGGATCGTGAATCGATACTCCATCTCCACTTCCGATTGCGATTTCGTCAATTTCCGCACCTCCCAATTTGACAACCTTGGCAACGGCCGACCAGGGAATCTGGAATTCAGAAGTAGGGGAGTAGGGGTGAGTCCTGAATATTTGAACATAGGACGACCCAGCAACTGCAAACCCCCGGATGGCTGGATCTACATGGAATTGACCGACCAGAATCTTCATGGAATAGAAGCCGCTGGGATAGCTCCATTCCGTGGCGTGACTTGCCCCATCGACCACACTGGCCGGCGTGCCTGCCATGATCATTTCCAAAGCCGGATCATCGTCCAACTGGGCAACGCCAATATCGGAGATCTCACCCAAGCCCACCCATTTGACCGCTCCGGTCTCATAGTCGAGAACGACCGGATCGAAATTGCCCCAGGACGAAGCAGAGGTCATCGCAACAATGTCGAGCTGCCCGTCAGCATCGACATCGGCAACAGCAATGACTCTGCGTATCAACGGAGCTGCAATAGTCCGCAGGATTCGTAGCGGATCACCACCCAGCGTGACGATCTTGTTGTCAGAGCCATTGTTGGTAGTCACCGCCAGCAGTCGATCAGCGAGCCCATCCCGCGGTGCCTTCACCATTGGGCCGATCAGCTCGGAAGGCAGGATCGCAACCGCTCTGACCTTCATGCCCTCGTCGCTTGTCGAAGCGAGCGTGGCAACCAGTTGCGAGCCATTGAAATCGAATCCCTGCCCGGAATAGGTTGTTACGACGGCCTCTGATTTTCCATTGCCGTCAAAATCTCCGATCTCAATTCCGGCATGGCCGGGGGCTTTCAGGCCCGGATAGTCCGCCCAAACGGATTCCGTTGCCGCACCCGCTGAAAGCGGGATGGCCAGCGCAAGAAACAGCTGCGCGAAGAAGCAATACGTAGTCCATTTCAAGAGCGGCTCCATCAAAGCGAAACGGGAAAATCCAATTGTAAGCATTGAACAGGCCTTTTGCTGATCGAACAGGTCACGGCCCAGATGCTCGCTTTGGGATTCAAACCTCGGTTGGATTTCTGGCACCACTCCTCAATGCGAAACTATCCGCCCGGGTACTCGCCTGCCGATGTGCGGACCAGATCACCGCCGCCATGCCGCCCAGGCAAGCTGTCGCGACATAGTAAGCAGGTGCGTGCACCTGGCCTGCGCCAATCCACAGACTGACCACGACCGGCGTGAGTCCGCCCAGAATCGCATAGGCGACATTGTAGGCAAACGAGATGCCGGAGAAACGGATTGCCGGTGGGAATGCATGCACCATCAGGCTAGGAATCGCGCCGGTCACGCCGACGAAAAAACCCGTGATCGCGTAGGCGAGCGTGAAATGCTCAGGTGCGACATCCAGCGTGCGATAAAGCGCCGCCGTCGCCACAGCAAGTCCGAGCGCACCTGCAACAAGCACACGATGAACGCCGAAGCGGTCGACTGCCATGCCGTAGAGCACGCAACCAAAGCATAGGGTAAATGTCGCCAGCGAACTGGCTTGTGCTGCGGTTGCCGCGGGTATCGCGAACAGCCTCTGCACCAAGGTCGGCGTCATCAGGATGACCACGACGATGCCGGCCGTCAGCATCCAGGTGATCAGCATGGTTCGAATCACCGCACCCCAATGTCCTTGCAGGACGACCTTCAGCGGCAGGCCCTTGACCAGTTCTCGGCGGCGGCGCATTTCCTCGAAAACCGGTGTCTCATCGAGATAGCGACGCAGCCACACCGCAAGCATTCCGAACAGGCCACCCAGGATGAAGGGCACGCGCCAAGCCCAGGCCAGCACCTCATCGGGCGTCCAACGCGTGTTGACCGCCGTGGCGACGAGTGATCCGAGCAGGATGCCGAGGGTGAGGCCCGCGGTCAGGGTGCCGCAGGCAAGGCCGATGCGTGAGGGCGGCACGTGCTCGGATACGAAGACCCACGCACCCGGCACTTCGCCGCCCACCGCCGCACCCTGCAGGACGCGCAGCAGCAAGAGCAGCAACGGTGCGGCGATACCAATGCTGGCATGGGTCGGCAACAGGCCCATGAGCAGGGTCGGCACCGCCATCAGCAAGACGCTGAGCATGAACATGCGCTTGCGTCCGGCGCGATCGCCGAAGTGGGCCATGATGATGCCGCCGAGTGGCCGCGCCAGGTAACCGGCCGCGAAGATGCCGAAGGTCTGTGCCTGGCGCAGCCATTCCGGCATGTCGGGCGGAAAGAACAACTCGGCAATGACCGCAGTGAAGAACACGAAGATGATGAAGTCGTAGAACTCCAATGCGCCGCCGAGGGCGGCAAGCATCAGCGTGCGCAGGTCACGACGACTGAGGACGCGGCTGGCGGATCCAGTCATTGGGCAAACATTTCCCCGGCGAGAAGCGGCATATAGTACCGACTCGCGGATCGACGCAGCGATCGACGGCACGCGCTGCGCAGTGCGGACCTGAAGCGGGCAAAATGCGCGATTGCCCCTGTCCAGTGGCGCTCCCGGTCCGCATTCCGCATGCAACGTCTGTCCGCCCTGTTTGATTTCACCACCCTGAGCCTGCTTGCAACCGTCGCCTTGGCGGCTTTCCTGCCGTGTCGCGGCGAGGCGGCGGTGGTGTTTGACTGGATCTCGATCGCCGCCATCGCCCTGCTCTTCTTCCTGCACGGCGCGCGCCTCTCGCGCGAGGCGATCATTGCCGGCCTGACCCATTGGCGCCTGCATCTGCTGGTTCTTGCCTGCACCTTTGTCGCTTTCCCGCTGCTCGGCCTTGGCATCCAGGCGTTGGCGCCGGCCGGCTTGCTGACCGCGGAACTGGTGATCGGCATCCTCTTCCTGTGCGCCCTGCCCTCGACGGTGCAGTCATCGATCGCCTTCACCTCGATTGCCCGCGGCAACGTGGCGGCGGCAGTCTGCAGCGCATCGATCTCCAACCTGCTCGGGGTCTTCCTGACGCCGTTGCTGGTTTCCATCCTGCTGGCGACGCATGGGGGCATGCCACTCAACCTCGCGGCGATCATGAAGATCGTGCTTGAACTGTTCCTGCCGTTCGTTGCCGGCCACCTCTCCCGGCCGCTGCTTGGTTGCTGGGTCGAACGCCATCGCCAACTGCTGGCAATCACCGATCGCGGCACCGTCCTGCTTGTGGTCTACATCGCCTTCAGCGCTTCGGTTGTCGAAGGCCTGTGGCAATTGCTGCCGCTGTCGGCGCTGGCTGCCCTGCTCGGCATCACCGCGACTATGCTGGCGATTGCCCTGGGCGGCACCACCTGGCTCAGCCGCCGCCTCGGTTTCAACCGCGAGGATGAAATCGCCATTGTCTTCTGCGCCTCGAAGAAGAGCCTCGCCAGCGGCGTGCCGATGGCGAAGATCCTCTTCGCCGGCAATCCGGCGCTCGGCCTGATCGTGCTGCCGGTGCTGCTCTATCACCAGATCCAGCTGATGGCTTGCGCGGTGATCGCCCAGCGCCATGCGCGGCGCGCGCCGGTGCCGGCGAGGATTGCCTAGGAGGGGCGGAAGATCAGGCTGCTTGCCGTGGACGTTGCCGGCAGCAGGTAGTGATCGATCAGCAGGAAGGCGAACAAGGCCATCAGGTAGATGATCGAATAATTGAACACCTTCATGGCGAAGAAATCGTCCGGCGGGTTGAGCAGGCGGATGGCGTAGTACAGGAATCCCGCGCCCAGCATCAAGGCGCCGCCAAGGTAGAACAGGCCACTCATGCCGGTGAGGTAAGGCAGGATGGTCACGATCACCAGCAGGATCGTGTAGGCAAGCACGTGCCAGCGCGTGTAGGTGACGCCATGGGTAACCGGCAGCATCGGCACCTGCGCACGCGAATAGTCGGCGACGCGGAAAATCGCCAGCGCCCAGAAATGCGGCGGCGTCCAGATGAAGATGATGAGGAACAGGAGCAGCGCATACGGATGCACCTGGCCGGTCACTGCGACCCAGCCGAGCAAGGGTGGAGCCGCGCCGGCCGCGCCGCCGATGACGATGTTCTGCGAGGTCGCGCGCTTGAGGAAGGCGGTATAGACGATCGCGTATCCGATCAACGAGGCGAACGTCAGTATTGCAGTCAGGGTGTTGACGAAGATGACCAGCATCGCCATCGACAGGGTTCCAAGCATGATCGCGAAGCTGAGCACCTGGAACGACGTCAACGACCCGGTCGGCAATGGCCGGTGCGCGGTACGTGCCATCAGGCGGTCGATGCGCTGGTCGATGAGATGGTTGATCGCCGCCGCCGATGCCGCCGCCAGCCAGATGCCGAAAAAACCGGCCACAGACTCGCGCAGGGGTGGCCAGCCCGGCACGGCCAGGAACATGCCGATGATCGCGGTGAAGACAATCAGGGCGACCACGCGCGGCTTGGTCAGTTCGAAGTACTGGCGGGCAATCGTGGACATGCGTTCGCAGGAGTCAGGAGTGTGTGGCGGGTTCGGGGCAGCGACGGGTTGAATCGAGGTCAGGCCACGGGGAGCGCGGCCGAGCCGCAGTGCGGAAGGCAGCCGGTCACTTGGTCACCTTGGCCAGGTCCTTGCGCAATCCGCTGGCATCGAAGCCATTGGCATAGTAGGTCAAGGCGATGCCATCCGGCTTGACGAGGACGACGGCGACGCCGTCGTCGACAGCGGGAGCCCATCCGGCGAAGCCGTTGGCGATGTCCGTGCCGACTTGCCACGCCGGCATGATCTGCTCGGCTTCTGCGCCAACCGGAGGCGTGCCGAGATAAAGCAATCGCACGCGAGTGGAATTCTGGTTGAGCGAGACGCGGGCGCGGTGCAGCAGGTCGAGCTGGGCCATGCAGGCCTGGGCGCAGCGGCTTCCGGGGATTGCCACCAGGCTCCAGCGCCAATCCGGATCGTGCCAGTTGATGCGCGAGCCATCGGCAAGTTCGACAACGATGTTCTCGACCGAGCGTTGCGGAACGATGCCCTCGCCGAAACTCCTCGTCCCCGGCATCCAGCCACTGTTGGCGAGCAGCGCGGCAAGCGCGATCGGCAGCGCGAAAATCGCCCCGATCATCAGCAGTTGCAGGCGCTTGCGGTATCTCGATTGCATCATGGCGAACCTTTGTTGTCGCGCCGCCAATGCAGCACGATGAAGATGACGAGGGTCGTGAGCAGGAATCCGAACCACTGCACGGCATAGCCGAGGTGCCGCTCGGGCGGGATGATCTGCGGCGTCCATTCACGCATGAACCCCGAGCCGGCTTCGGCATCAAGCAGGATCACGCGTGAATCGATGCGCTGGCCGAGATCCTCGCCGATCTCGTCCGTGTCGATGTAAATGGCCAGTTTCGGCCAGTTTGCCTGTCCCGGCAGCGCATTTCCGCCAAGCCGCAGCCCAATCCCGGGAGTGGGCGCATACAGCCCGGTCAATTCGACTTCACCAGCCGGCGCAGCGGGAATGACCGGTACCCTGGCCGACTCGTCCTTGGCGATGAAGCCGCGATTGACGAGCAGGCCAAGCGCGCCATCGTCGGGCATGAACGGGCTGAATACGATCACACCCTGCTGCCCGTCACGCACCTGGTCATCGAGCACATAGTCGTGCTGCACCCGGTAGCGGCCATGCAGGCGCACGTGCGGGTAGTGGCCGTCCGCCGGCATCCGCCGCGCTTGCGAAAGGGTCACCGGCACCTTTGCCTGCGCGCCGGCGAAGGCTGCCAGCAGGGCTTCCTTTTCCGCCGCGCGATGCAGCTGCCAGACGCCGAGCCAGGCAAAGAGCACGACGCCAGCGGCAGTTGCAAGCATGGCCAGCCAACCCGGCCGATGCCAGCGTCGTTGCTGCCGCACAGGCACTATAATTTACCGGTATGCGGGCGTTTCGCCTCGCCATTGGAAATCACTATGCTCAGCAAGGTCCTGATCGTCGTCTTCCTGATTGCCATCGTCTGGAATCTCGGTGCCGGCATGTTCTACATGATGACCGACAAGAACGGCAGCGATCGCACCGTCAAGGCCCTGACCAAACGCATTGCCCTGTCCGTGCTGCTGATCGTCCTGATCATCATCGGCATGCAGACCGGCTACATCCAGCCGCATGGCATTTAGGGTCCTGGAAACGGGAATGGAGAATCGGGAACAGGCAAGACAAAAGCCTCGCCACTCACCGTCTTTTCCATTCCCGATTCCCTGTTCTCGATTTCCGGCACTCAAAGCACGTACACAAACACGAACAGGCCCAGCCAGACCACGTCGACGAAGTGCCAGTACCAGGCAACCGCTTCAAAGCCGAAATGGTCGTTCCTGGTGAAATGACCCTTGGCGCAGCGGAACCACATGACGATCAGCATGATCGTGCCGAGCGTCACATGCGCGCCGTGGAAACCGGTCAGCATGAAGAAGGTCGAACCGTAGATGCCGCTGCCGAGGGTGAGATTGAGGTGCTGGTAGGCCTCCAGGTACTCGGTGGCCTGGAAGTACAGGAAGCTCGCGCCGAGGATGACCGTGGCGCCAAGCCAGACCAGCAATGCGCGGCGATAGCCGGCACGCAGGGCGTGATGGGCAAGGGTGATCGTCACGCCGGAACTCAGCAGCAGCAAGGTGTTGACCAGCGGCAGATGCCACGCCGGAATGGTTTCAAACGTGCCGCCGATATTGCCAGGGCCATTGGTCGGCCAGCTCGGCGTGAAATCCTGCCAGAGGAAGTAGTTGGTCAGTCCACCGTGGCCCTCGCCGCCGATCCACGGCACCGAGAACATTCGCGCATAGAACAGGGCACCGAAAAATGCGCCGAAGAACATGATCTCCGAGAAGATGAACCACATCATGCCCATGCGGAACGAAACATCGACCTGCTTGTTGTAGTTGCCGGCGACCGACTCGCGGATGACCGTGCCGAACCAGCCGAACATCATGAAGGCGATGATGACCAGGCCAAGATAGAAGAGGGGCGCCGCCATCAAGCTGGTGCTGCCGTTCATCCAGTTGGCGGCACCGATGGCCGTACTGAACAGGCCAATGGACCCGACAATCGGCCAGTGGCTGCCGTGTGGGACGTAATAGGCATCGTGTGATTGCGCCATGATCTTGGAACCCCGGACTCAAAGGTGTAGGTCAGTTCTTCGCGATGCCGTCGAGCGGAGCCGACAGCAGGCTCAACTGCCTGGTTGCCAGTTCGTTCGCGTAGAACGTGTAGGAAAGCGTCAAGGTGGTGGTCGATTTCGGCAACTGCGGATCGACCACGAAGCGCACCGGCATGCGCCGTGATTCACCCGCCTGCAGCGTCTGCTCGGTGAAACAGAAACATTCGGTCTTGTTGAAGTACGGCGACGCCTCGTTTGGCGCCACGCTCGGCACGGCATTGCCAACAATCGCCGCCGTGGAGTTGTTGGTTGCATCGAACCAGACTTCGGTCAAGGCGCCCGGATGCACGCTGACGCGCACGTTCTCGGCCTTGAAATCCCACGGCAGCTTGCTGTTGACGCCGGTCACGAACTCGACCGTCACCGTGCGCGATTCATCGACCGTCATCAACGCCACGCGACTGGCATCGGCCGCCTCGCCGGAAAGCTTGATGCCGAGCACATGCTCGCAGGCGATGCGATAGATCGGCACCATGGCAAAACCGAACAGGAACGAAGCCGCGACCACGGTCAGCGCAACCTTGGCGATTCCGCGCGCGTCGTGCTTCACGGGCATCCTGGATCGAGATTTGAAGGAGTCGGAATTCATCATTTCAGCACTGGCGAATCAAGCTAAGCCTTTCTTCCCTGCCCCAAAAAACACAGCCAAAAAAACAGCACAAAACGGCGCTTCACTTGAGATGTGCGGCCACGAACGCCGCTTCATCTCTCCGCTTTGCGTTCAAGGACGCACCCATCAATGACTCACGTCGCCATGCGCGAGCATTGAATCATCGATGACCGGCGGCGTACTGAACGTATGGTGCGGGGCTGGCGAGGGCACGGTCCATTCCAGGCCCTTGGCAGCTTCCCAGACCTTGCTCGTTGCACGGTTCTTCGAAAAGTACACGGCGTGCACGATGACGCCGACGAACAGCAACTGGCTGGCGCCAAACCAGAAACCACCAATCGAGCTGATCATGTTGAAGTCGGCGAAGGCGATGTTGTAATCGGGGATGCGCCGCGGCATGCCGGCCAGGCCGAGGAAGTGCTGCGGGAAGAACAGCACGTTCACCGAGATCACGCTCATCCAGAAGTGGATCTTGCCCCAGCGCTCGCTGTACATGTTGCCCGACCACTTCGGCAGCCAGTAGTAGGTTGCGGCCATGATCGCGAAGATCGCCCCGGTCACCAGCACGTAGTGGAAGTGGGCAACGACGAAATAGGTGTCGTGATACTGGAAGTCGGCCGGCACGATGGCCAGCATCAGTCCGGAGAATCCGCCGATGGTGAAGAGGATGACGAAGGCGATGGCGAACAGCATCGGCGTCTCGAAGGTCAACGAGCCTTCCCACATCGTGGTCACCCAGTTGAACACCTTCACCCCGGTCGGGATGGCGATGAGCATCGTCGCGTACATGAAGTAGATCTCGCCACCGAGCGGCATGCCCACCGTGAACATGTGGTGGGCCCAGACGATGAACGAAAGGAACGCGATCGAAGCCAGCGCGTAGACCATGGCCTGGTATCCGAACAGCGGCTTGCGCGAGAAGGTCTGGATGATCTCGCTGACGATGCCGAATGCCGGCAGGATCATGATGTAGACCTCGGGGTGGCCGAAGAACCAGAAAATGTGCTGGAACATGACCGGGTCACCGCCACCGGCGGCATTGAAGAAGCTGGTGCCGAAATACTTGTCCGTAAGCAGCATGGTCACGGCGCCGGCCAGCACCGGCATCACCGCGATCAGCAGGAAGGCGGTGATCAGCCACGACCAGGTGAAGATCGGCATCTTCAGCAGGTCCAGGCCGGGTGCGCGCAGGTTGAGGATGGTCGCGATGATGTTGATCGCGCCCATGATCGAGCTGATGCCCATCATGTGGATGGCGAGGATGACGAAGGCGATGCTGTTGCTGCCCTGCAGGGACAGTGGCGGATACAGCGTCCAGCCACCCTGCGGACCGGCACCCGGCATGAACAGCGTCGAGAGCAGCAGCAGGAAGGCAAACGGCAGGATCCAGAACGACCAGTTGTTCATGCGCGGCAAGGCCATGTCCGGCGCGCCGATCTGCAGCGGGATCATCCAGTTGCCGAGGCCGACAAAGGCCGGCATGACCGCACCGAAGATCATCACCAGGGCATGCACCGTGGTCATCTGGTTGAAGAACTCCGGCTGCACCAGCTGCATGCCGGGCTCGAACAGCTCGGCGCGGATGATCATCGCCATCGAGCCGCCGGTGAAGAACATGATCAACGCAAACACCAGGTACAGCGTACCGATGTCCTTGTGGTTGGTCGTGAACAACCAGCGATGCAGGAAGCCTTGCGGCTTGTGGTCGTGGGTGTCGTGGGTGTCGTGGACGGCAGCGTGAGCCATTGCCTCTACCTCAAGAATTCTGGAACGGGATCAGCCTTGCGGGGCTGTCGTCGGGGCAAGCGTGGTTGCAGTGGCTGCCGTTGCCGGCGCAGGCGCCTGCGCGGTCATCCACTGCTCGAATTCGGCCTTGGGCAAGACCTTGACCACGATCGGCATGAAAGCATGATCGCGGCCGCAAAGCTCGGCGCATTGGCCGCGGTAGATGCCCGGCTCGTCAACGCGGGTCCATGCCGAGTTGATGATTCCGGGAATCGCATCCTGCTTCCAGCCGAGCGCGGGCACCCACCAGGAATGGATGACATCGTCGGCGGTGACGACGAAACGCACCTTGACGCCAACCGGCAGCACCAGCGGCTTGTCGACATCGAGCAGGTAGGTCGAATGGCCGTCCACCTTGATGTCACGCGGGTCCATGCCGGAGCCGAGCTGCCGCGTGCGGTTGGCTTGCGACTCGAGGCTCGACACGAAATTGATTCCCGGCTGCTTGCCGAAATAGTCGACGTACTCGTAGCGCCACTTCCATTGATAGCCGGTGACCTTGATCGTCATCTCCGATTCGGAGGTGTCGGCCATGCGGATCAGCAGGGTCGTCGCCGGCCAGGCACTGGCGATCAGGATGAGGATCGGGATGATCGTCCAGATCGCTTCCAGCTTGGTGCTGTGGCTCCAGGTCGCCGGCACGGCCCCTTTCGACTTGCGGAAGCGGAACATGGCCACGAACATCACGCCGAACACGACCACGCCGATCGCCACGCAGATCCACAGCACGACCATGTGGATATCGTGGACCTCGCGCGCCGTCTGCGTGGCCCCACGGGTCATGTTGAGCTGCCACGGCTGCGGATTTGCGTTCGCCGCCGCGCTGGCAAGCAGGCCAAGGAGGACTACAGCCGGTGCGGCAAGCACACGGCGCATTCGCGAGATCCCAACTGACATCATTGCCATCACCTTGTATACGTGAATCATCGATCCGCACTTGGCCGCAACGACTGCCGAGGCGAATATCCCAACCCGGAATGGGGCCGAATGGTGGCCCGATCGCATGCCGCAAGACGCAACTGCATGCGGGGAACCTGAGATGATAGATGAGCCCCAGCGCCAGCGGCAAGGAAAAGCTGCGTCAATCCACCGCAAGTGCCACGATTGCGATGCTTGGCCGGACGCAATGCACTGACTACACTTGGCGGTCGCCAATCCAGCCGCCGACGCGCGCAAAGCGCCGCGGCATCACCGAGAGCCCACACCACGTGAGCGAAATCCTTTCCCCCGAGCTTCCCGAGAACCCGGATCCGGCGCGCGCGCGCATCACTGCGGCCTGGTCCAGGGATGAAACCGAAGCGGTCAACGAATTGCTGGTCGAGGCCAGCTTCGCGGCAGCGGAACGTGAACAGGTGCTTGCCGCAGCCGGCGATCTGGTTGCCCGCATCCGCGCCAAGGCCGACGACCAGAGTGCGGTCGAATCGTTCATGCGCGAGTACGATCTTTCCAGCGAGGAAGGCGTCTTGCTGATGTGCGTGGCCGAGGCGCTGTTGCGCGTGCCGGATGCGGAAACCGCCGACAAGCTGATCCGCGACAAGCTCGGCGATGCGAACTGGAAGAAGCACGTTGGTGCCAGCGAGTCGCTGTTCGTGAATGCCTCGACCTGGGGCCTGATGCTGACCGGCGAGCTGGTCCAGCTTGCCGAGGAAACCCGATCGAATTTCGTCGGTGCCCTGCGCCGCCTGGTCGGTCGCGCCGGTGAACCGGTGATCCGCCTGGCCGTGCGCCAGGCCATGCGCATCATGGGTCACCAGTTCGTCATGGGGCGCACGATCAAGGAAGCCCAGGATCGCTCCGCGCAAAAGGCCAATGCCGGCTATCGCTATTCCTACGACATGCTCGGCGAGGCGGCGCTGACCCAGGCCGACGCCGAGCGCTACATGCAGGCCTATCGCGATGCGATCAGCGCACTCGGCAAGCGCGGGCCGTGGCCGGATGTGCTTGAGGCGCCGTCGATCTCGGTCAAGCTGTCGGCAATCCACCCGCGCTACGACGTCGCCAACCGCGCCCGTGTGCATGCCGAACTGATCCCGCGCGTGCTCGAACTGGCACAACTGGCGCGGGCCAATGCCATCGGCATGACCGTCGATGCCGAGGAAGCCGATCGCCTCGAACTCTCGCTGGATGTGATTGGCGCGGTCTTCGTCGATGCCTCGCTGGACGGCTGGAACGGTTTCGGCCTTGCCGTGCAGGCGTATCAGAAGCGTGCGCCGTTCGTCATCGACTGGCTCGCCGATGTCGCACGCAAGGCCGGACGCCGCTGGTGCGTGCGCCTGGTCAAGGGTGCCTACTGGGATTCGGAGATCAAGCGCGCGCAGGAATTCGGCCTTGGCGGCTATCCGGTATACACCCGCAAACCGAACACCGATGTCTCCTACCTGGCCTGCGCCAAGCAGATGTTCGAGGCCGGGGCCGAGCTGATCTATCCGCAATTCGCCACGCACAATGCGCACACGATCGCGGCCATCCACCAATACGCCCGCAACCGCCCCTACGAATACCAGCGCCTGCATGGCATGGGCGGTGACCTGTATGCCGAAGTCATCGGCAAGCAGAACCTCGGCGTGCCTTGCCGCGTCTACGCACCGGTCGGCAGCCACGAGGACCTGCTGCCATACCTGGTGCGGCGCCTGCTCGAGAACGGCGCCAACACGAGTTTCGTCAATCGCGCGGTCGACGAGAACGTGCCGATCCGCGATCTCGTCGCCGACCCCTGCGAACTGGTGCGCCAGCTCGCCGCCAAGCCGCATCCCCGCATCCCCCAGCCGATCGCTTTGTTCGGCGAACAACGGAAGAATTCCATGGGCGTCAATCTTGCCAACGACAACGAACTCAAGGCCCTCGCCGAAAGCGTCAACGCGGCGCGCAAGCCGTGGCTCGCCGAACCGCTCGTCCCCGGCAGCAAGCCGGGTGGCGAAGCGCGCGAAGTGACCGATCCGGCGGATCGTCGCCGCGTCATCGGGCACAGCCGCAGCGCCGATGTCGGCGTGCTGGAAAAGGCTCTGGCCAATGCCGTCGCCGCCCACGACGGCTGGAATGCCCTGCCCGCGGTCAGCCGCGCGAAGATCCTCGAACACGCTGCCGACCTGCTCGAAGCACGCCGCGGCGAGTTCATCGCCCTGTGCGTGCGCGAAGCCGGCAAGACCATGTCGGCGGCGATTGCCGAAGTGCGCGAAGCGGCCGATTTCTGCCGCTACTACGCTGCCATGGCACGCAAGCTCTTTGCGCACCCGGAAATCCTGCCCGGGCCGACCGGCGAATCCAACGAGTTGTTCCTGCACGGCCGTGGCGTCTTTGTCTGCATCAGTCCGTGGAATTTCCCGCTGGCGATCTTCATGGGCCAGGTCGCCGCGGCGCTCGCCGCCGGCAACAGTGTGATCGCCAAGCCGGCCGACCAGACCACCCTGATCGGCCATGCCGCGGTCAAGCTGCTGCATGAAGCCGGCATCCCGGAAGACGTCCTCCAGTTCGTTCCGTGCAAGGGCTCGGTGCTCGGCAACTCGCTGCTGACCAAACCTGAAGTCGCCGGTGTCTGCTTCACCGGTTCAACCGAAACGGCGTGGACGATCAATCGCACCCTCGCCGCGCGTGATTCCTCGATTGCCGCGCTGATCGCCGAGACCGGCGGCCAGAACGCGCTCATTGCCGATTCCTCGGCTCTGCCCGAGCAACTGGTCAAGGATGTCTGTGCCTCGGCATTCGACTCGGCCGGCCAGCGCTGTTCGGCCGCACGCGTGCTGTTTGTCCAGGACGACATCGCCGACAAGGTCATCGGCATGCTCAAGGGAGCCATGGCCGAACTGGTCATGGGCGATCCCGGCCTGCTCTCGACCGATGTCGGCCCGGTCATCGACGCCGCCTCGCACAAGGTGCTGAGCGAACATGCCGCGCGCATGGATCGCGAGGCGACGTTGATCGGCGAAGTGGCCAGCAGCGCAGCCACCGCCAATGGCACCTTCTTCGCCCCGCGCGCCTACGAGATCCCGCGACTGGACATCCTGCACAAGGAAGTGTTCGGCCCGATCCTGCATGTGCTGCGCTGGAAGGCCGACCAGCTCGACGAAGTCATCGATCAGATCAATGCCACCGGCTACGGCCTCACCCTCGGCATCCACAGCCGCATCAACGACACCATCCAGCACATCGTCAAGCGCAGCAAGGTCGGCAACTGCTACGTCAACCGCAACCAGATCGGCGCGGTGGTCGGCGTGCAGCCCTTTGGCGGCGAAAACCTCTCCGGCACCGGCCCGAAAGCCGGCGGCCCGCACTACCTGTTGCGCTTCGCCACGGAACGCACGGTCACCATCAACACCACGGCAGCCGGCGGCAATGCCTCGCTGCTGACCTTGTCCGAATAAGGCCGCATTCCGCGCCCCTTCGCATGGCGCGCGCCGCACGGCGCGTGCGCAACAGGATCAGCCTGATCGCCAGGAATCGCGCCTGGCTCCAGCACGCCGGGAGACTGTCCACGGACGTGCGGCAGCGTCCGCATGCGTGTCCGCTGGCGCAGGCATGACTTCCGGCACAGCAACCGAAGTCATTGATTGCGCATCTCATTTCCTGCAGGCGATCGCGGCTTCACGAGTGGCATGGTGCTTGCTCTGTGTAGCTTGCAAGTCCCCCGCTTGCAGGAGAATCCCCATGAATGCTCGCAAATCCATCAATCGCAAAATGTCCAGCCTCATATTCGGCGGCAGCCTGCTCGCCGTGTTGTCGCTCAACGCAGTTGCCGAACCGACAGCCGTGCTCGACGCACGTGCGCCGTTGCACGCAACCTTGCTGCCGGCGCTCAAGGTCAGCGCCAGCATTTCCAACCCCACGGCTGCCGTGCGCTGGAGCATTGCCGCGGGCCGGCCGACGCCGGTGACCTTGATGCCGACGCTGACGGTCACCCCCGATCCCTATGCCATTGCTGCCGAATACATGGCGGACTTGCCAACGCTGACGGCATCGAACGACGCGCGTTGATCGCCGGGACGCACAAAACGTGGACGGTGCGGCGGATGCCTACAGCGACGGTGCGGTGACGCTGTGCGCCGCGCGTCGCGCCGCCTTGCGTTCGCGGCGGCGCTGCGCGAACCGCGCGAACACCAGGTACAGCGCCGGGGTCGAGAACAAGGTCAGGCTTTGCGACACGAGCAGGCCGCCGATCATCGCGATACCCAGCGGCTGGCGCATTTCCGAACCGATGCCGAAACCGATCGCCAGCGGTAGTGCTCCAAGGATGGCGACCATCGAGGTCATCATGATTGGCCGGAAGCGCACGAGGCAGGCTTCGCGGATCGCCTCGATCGGCGTCAGGCCACCGTCGCGTTCCGCGTGCAGGGCGAAGTCGATCATCATGATCGCGTTCTTCTTGACGATGCCGATGAGCAGGACGATCGCGATCACCGAGACCACCGACAACTCGGTATCGGTCACCAGCATCGCCAGCAAGGCACCGACGCCGGCCGCCGGCAAGGTCGAGAGGATCGTCACCGGGTGAATCAGGCTTTCGTAGAGGATGCCAAGCACCAGGTACACGGCGAGGATCGCGAACAGGATCAACAGGTTCTGACCGGATTGCTGCTGCTCGAAGCGGCGGAAATTGCCGCTGCCTTCGGCGGTGATGCTGCCAGGCATGCGCATGTTGAAGACAGTCTGCTTGATCAGCGGCACCGCCTCGCCCATGCTCACTCCCTCGGCCAGGTTGAAGTTGATGTCGAACACCGGAAACTGGAAATCGTGGCCGACCGACAGCGGCGCGATGCCCGCTTCGATGCGGGTCAACGCCGACAACGGCACCATCGCGCCGTTGTTTGCGCGCACATGCAGCGCGCTCAGCGTATCCAGCCCGGGATTGAGGCCGGTGACGGCATTCAACACCACCCGATACTGGTTCATGTCGGAATAGATGGTCGAGATCTGGCGCTCGCCAAACGCGTTGTACAAGCTGCTGTCGATAGCGCCGATGGAAACGCCAAGGCGTGCCGCGGTATCGCGATCGATGACCAGGTTCTGCGCAACACCGCCCTCGTCCAGCTCGGTGCTGACATTGGTGAATTGTGGCAATTTCATCAACTCGGCAGCGAGCCTTGGCCCCCAGGCAACCAGCTCGTCATAGTTGCTGCCCTTCAGCGAATAGCTGTAGGACGAATCACCGCCACGCGGGCCACCGCCACCGATGTCCTGCACCGGGCGCAGGCGCAGCTGGATTCCGGGCAGGTTCGCGGTCTTCTCGGCAATCCGCCGCATGACCTTCGAGGTCGCCACATCGCGACCTTCGCCGAGCGGCTTGAGATTGATGTACAGACTGCCGCGGTTGCTGCCGGAGCGGAAACCCGTGCCGCCGAGCGAGGATCCGAGACTGGCCACGGCCGGGTCGGCGGCGACGATATCGGCCACCTTGCGCTGCAACTCGACCATCGATTCGTAGGAGATCGAGGCGCTGGCAACCGTGGTGCCGCTGATCATGCCGGTATCCTGCTCGGGCACGAAACCGAACTTGAGCATCGTGCTCAACCAGATCGTGATGAGCACCAGCAGCACCGGTTGCACGCTCATCGTGCGCGGGTGGCGCAGCGACCAGTCAAGCACGCGCGCATAGTTGCGCAGCATCCACGCATGCCCGACATCGATGCGCTGGACGAGGCGCGAGGGCTTCTCCTCCTTGTGCGCCTTCAGGTAGCTGCCGCACAGCGAGGCGGTCAAGGTCAGCGAAACCACGGCCGACATCACGATTGCCGCAGCAATGGTCACCGCGAACGAATGCAGCATCATGCCCATGAAGCCGCCCATGAACAGCAGCGGCAGGAACACGGCAACCAGCGAAGCGGTGATCGAGACAATCGTGAAGCCGATCTCGCGGGCGCCATCAAGCGCCGCCTGCAGCCGCGACTTGCCCATCTCCAGGTGGCGCACGACGTTCTCGATGACAACGATGGCGTCATCGACGACAAAACCGATGGAGATGACCAAGGCCATCAAGGTCAGGTTGTCGAGGGTGAAATCGAAGAAGTACATGACGATGAACGCGCTCGACAGCGACAGCGGCACCGACAACCCGGCAATCACCGTGGGCGCGACGCGGCGCAGGAACAGCAACATGGTCAGGATGACCAGGGCCATGCTGATCAACAGCGTGATCTGCACTTCGTGGATCGAGGAACGGATTGTCGCCGTGCGGTCGTTGAACGGAGTCAGCGTGGCTTCTTGCGGCAACCAGCTGCGCATCAGCGGCAGTTGCGCATGGATGCTGTCGACGGTATCGATCACGTTCGCCGTGGCCTGCTTGGTGATCATCATCAGGATCGAACGATCACCATTGAACCAGGCAGCCTGATCCTTGCTCTCGGCACCATCTCCGACCGTCGCGATGTCGCGCAGGCGGATCGGCACACCGTTTCGCACCGCAACGATCAAGTCGGCAAACTGGCTGCCTTCGGTCAGCGCACCGTTGGCGGCGATGGTCATCATGCGCTGGCCGTCGCTGAGGAAGCCCTGCGGCGAAGTCACGTTCGCCGCGGCGATCGCATTGCGTACCTGATCGGCGGAAATGCCCATCGAGGTCAGCTTGCCGAGATCGACATCGATGCGCACCGCCGGTGTCGCGCCACCGGCAAGGGTGACGTCGCCCACACCGGGCAACTGGCGCAGGCGCGGTGACAGCAGGGAATCGGCCATGTTGTACAGCTCGGCCGCCGTATGCGCGGGCGAGGTCAGCGACAGCATCAGCACCGGATCGTTGTTCGGATTGGCCTTGAAATACACCGGTGCGGTGCGCAGCCCGCTCGGCAGATCCGGCATCGCCTCATTGATCGCCGCCTGCACATCGCGCGCGACGCTGTCGATATCCTGATCGAACTTGAAGAAGAGGATGACCGAAGAACGCCCTTCCTTGCTGTTGGAGCCCATCGAATCGACGCCCGCGATCTGCCCCATGTGCCGCTCCAGCGGCGCCGCCACCGTGGTCGCCATGTTCTCCGCACTCGCCCCGGGCTGGTTGGCGACGACGAAGATCACCGGAAATTCCATGTTCGGCAACGACGCCACGCCCAACTGGAAATACGCGATCACGCCACTGACGAAAAGACCCAGCGCCAGCAGCAGGGTGCCAATCGGGCGGCGGATGAAGGGGCCGGACAGGTTCATTTTGATTGGCCTGCGCGGCCTTCTTGCCGCGGATTCGCTCGCTTTCCGACGATCTCCGTTCGATCAGATTCCGGAATTTGGGGACTATGCTGCTTTAAAGCACATTTGTTCAAAGCACGTTCCTTCGGAGCGCGGCATCCCTGCCGTTTTTCACTCGCCTCAGGCGAGCGAGTCACTTCTCTTTGCGTGGCCAAAGAGAAGTAACCAAGAGAAAGGCCACCCCGATGCAGCGGTCTCCGGGCTCCTGCCCTGCGACTGCGCAACGCGACTCCGGGGGTTCGCCGACAGTCCATCCCTGGACTGACGTCGAACTGGGCGCAATCCCTTGCGCCCACCCTGCGGGCTTTCCCTATGTCACGTTCCCGCCGCATAGGGGCCCCATTTACTGCACATCCTGCGCAGCAGTGCCGAAGCAAAGCCGAAGCAAAGCCAAAGCGGAGCCGAACAGAGCAGAGCAGAGCCGAGCAGCGCCAAAGCATATTCGCGCACGCATCGGCATCTCGCTGTTCTTTTCCTTCTCCCCTCGCGGGAGAGGGTGCCGAAGGATGAGGGGAGTTTTGGCTTTGGCTTTGACTGTTGCTCTGGCGCACACGATGCGCGCTACCAGGGCCCCCTCGGTCGCGGCGAGCCTGCGAAGGAAATGTCCGAAGGATGGCCCACACGATGTGGGCCAGTTCGACGCCAGTCCAGGGATGGACTGTCGGCGAACCCCGTAGCAGGCTCGCGGACCTGGAGCACAGGAACTGTGCGGAAGGCGCGAGTGTGTGGTGACTTTTCCTTTGGTTACTTTCTTGACTCCGGGCATCCTGCCCTGCGCCCTTCGGGCCAGCTGCGCTGTTCGCGCCGCTCCTGCGGCGCAGTGGACACGCAAAGGAAAGTGACTCGCTCGCCGCAGGCGAGTGAAAGCCCTGGCTTGGGCTCACCACAGGCGAGTGAAGGCCCTTGGGTTCACGCGCCGCAGGCCAATGAAAGCCCATGGCTTGCCGAGGCGCACACTGCACAGTACGGCGGCAACGGACCGACAAGATCATGTCGCCTCCTGCGCCAGCGACGATCCGTGCCGTTCGCGACGCGCCTTCAGCCAGTCCGAGATCCGCTCCATGTAGAGATAGAGCACCGGTGTCGTGTACAGCGTGATCAACTGCGACACGAGCAGGCCGCCGACAATCGACACGCCCAGCGGTTGGCGCAATTCCGAACCGATGCCGGTGCCCAGCGCCAGTGGCAAGGCACCGAACATCGCGGCAAAGGTGGTCATCAGGATCGGCCGGAAGCGCAGCAAGGCGGCGCGGCGGATGGCGTCGTGCGCGGGCATGCCTTCACGCTGCGCGTCGATGGCGAAGTCGATCATCATGATCGCGTTCTTCTTGACGATGCCGATGAGCAGGATGATGCCGACGATGCCGTCGATCGACAGGCTGAAGCCGAACAGGGTCAGCGCCAGCAGCGCGCCGACGCCCGCCGGCGGCAGGGTCGAGATGATGGTGATCGGATGGATGTAGCTTTCGTAGAGGACGCCAAGGACGATGTAGATGACCACCAGCGAGGCGAGGATGAGCAGCACCTCGTCGGTCATCGAAGCCGAGAATTCGGCGGCCTTGCCGATGTAGTTGCCACGGATCTGGGGCGGCATGCCGATCATGCTTTCGACTTCCGCGATGGCCTCGACTGCATCCGACAGCGAATAACCCGCAGCGACGTTGAACGAGATCGTCACCGCCGGCAGCTGGTTCTGGTGGCTGATGACGAGGGGCGCGTTGACCACCTTGGCATCGACCAGGGAGGCCATCGGGATGGTGCCGCCGGCGCCAAGCGCCATGCCGGTATTGCCCTGCGATCCGATGCCGCTCGGCGTGGCCGAGTTGCTTGATGTGGCCTGGCCGAGCGTGGTCGCATTGCTGCCGCTCAAGGTGCCGCTGCCGCTGCCGCGCACGCCGAGGCGGTTGAGCAGGTCGGCGCTGTTGCGGAACTTCGGATCGACTTCGAGGACGACGCGGTACTGGTTCAACTGCGTGAAGATGGTGGAAATCTGGCGCTGGCCAAACGCCGAATAGAGCGTGTCGTTGATGGTCTGGATCGGCACGCCGAGGCGGCTGGCCTGGTCGCGGTCGATGCTCAGGTTCAACTGCAAGCCGTTGGCGGCCATGTTGTTGGCGACATCGGCAAGCTCGGGGCGTTGTTGCAGGGCACCGGTCATGCGCTCGGCGAAGCGGCCCAGTTCCTCCTCGTCGACCTCGGTCAGCGCGTACTGGTATTCGGTCGGTGCAATGCGGTTGTCGAGGGCGATGTCCTGCACCGGCTTGAGAAACAGCGCAACGCCGGGAATCCGCTCGATGCTGCGTTGCAGGCGCGGCAGGAGCACCTGCAGGCCATCGCGCTCGCCTCGCGGTTTCAGGACGATGCTGAGCTGGCCCTGGTTGAGGGTCGGATTGATCGAGCCGGCACCAATGAATGCAGCGACTCCACTGACCGCAGGATCGGCACGCAGGGCCTCGGCAACGCGCCGGGTACGCTCGAACATGGCCTCGAAGGCAATCGTCTCGTCGGCCTGGACGACACCGGTGATCATGCCGGTGTCCTGATCGGGCAGCAGGCCTTTCGGCATGGTCACGAACAGCAGCACGGTGAGGCCGACGGTGGCGGTCAGCACCAGCATGGTCAGCCGGCGATGGCCAAACACCCAATCGAGGCTGTGGCCGTAGCCGATGACCAGCCGATCCCACCAGTCGCGCTTGCCCGCACGTCGGGTGATCGCGTCACTGTCCTCGTGCGGCACGTTTTCGCGACGCAGCAGATAGGCGCACATCATCGGCGTCAGGGTCAGCGAAACGATCATCGAGATGCCGACCGCGATCGACAGGACGACGGCGAACTCCTTGAACAGGCGTCCGGTCACGCCGGGCATCAGCAGCAGCGGCAGGAATACCGCAATCAGCGACACGGTCAGCGACAGCACGGTGAAACCGATTTCCTTGGCGCCGGTTTCCGCGGCGTCCCCGGGTTCGCGCCCTTTCTCGATGTAGCGCACGATGTTCTCGATCATCACGATGGCATCGTCGACAACGAAACCGGTGGCGACCGTAAGCGCCATCAGCGACAGGTTGTCCAGCGAATAGGACGCCGCCGACATCAGCGCAAAGGTGCCCATGATCGACAGCGGCACGGCCACGCTGGGGATCACCGTTGCCCACAGGCGGCGCAGGAAGACGAAGATCACCGCGATGACCAGGCCGATCGTCAGCAACAGGGTGAACTCGACTTCCTCGACCGAGGCGCGGATGGTCACGGTGCGGTCGGCGAAGACATCCAGATGCACATTTGCCGGCAGCAGCGCGCGCAATTCCGGCAGCAACGCCTTGATGCTGTCGACGGTCTGCACGATGTTGGCGCCGGGCTGGCGGCGGATGTCGAGGAGGATCGCCGACTTGCCGTTGGCCCAGGCGGCGAGCTGGTCGTTTTCCACGCCATCGACGACCTTGGCGACATCACCGAGGCGAACCGGCGCGCCACCCTTGTAGCTGATGATCGTGTTGCGATAGCCGTCGGCATCGGCAATCTGGTCGTTGGCACCGATGGTGAAGGACTGCGACGCACCGTCGATCGTGCCCTTGGGACCATTGACGTTGGCCTGGGTCAGCGCCGAGCGCACGTCCTCGATGGTCAGGCCCTGGTTGGCGATCGCCGCCGGATCGACCTGGATGCGCACGGCCGGACGCACATTGCCGGCAATGCTGACCAGACCCACGCCGGCGACCTGCGAGAGCTTTTGCGCAAGGATCGAATCGGCAAAGTTGTTGACCTCGCGCAGGGGCAAGGCATCGGAACTCATGACCAGGGTCAGGATTGGCGCATCGGCCGGATTGACCTTGTTGTAGACCGGCGGATACGGCAGGTTGCTCGGCAAGGTGCCGCGCCCGGCATTGATCGCCGATTGCACATCCTGCGCGGCCGCATCGATGTCGCGATCAATGTTGAATGACAACAGGATCGTCGACAGACCGGCCGAGGAATCCGAGGTCATCATGGTCAGGCCAGAGATCTGCCCGAACTGGCGCTCCAGCGGCGTCGTCACCAGCGCCGCCATCGTCGACGGACTTGCGCCCGGATACTGCGTGGTCACCTGGATCGACGGCGCGTCGATATCCGGCAAGGCCGACACCGGCAACTGGCGGTAGCCCATGCTGCCGAGCAGCAGCACGCCAGCCATCAGCAGCGAGGTGGCGATCGGCCGGCGGATGAAAAGGGTCGAGAATCCCACGAGGTCAGTTTCCTTCGACTGGGCCGGATTGGCAGTGAATACGCGCGACGATCGCGCAGGACACGGGATTCACGTGGCGGCAGCGAGCGAGCGGGCGTGCCACTCAACCTTTCCCGCTTTCGCCCTGCTTCCTTGCTTCGCCCGGCACCGGCTTCGGCGCGGCGACTTCGCCGGGGGCCATCGGCACCACCTTGGTGCCGGTCTTCAGGCGGAACTGGCCTTCGGTGACCACTCGGTCACCGGCGGCGAGGCCGCTGGCGATCAGCAAGCCACCACCATCAACCGTGCCGGCTGTCACCAGTGGCTGCATCCTGACGGTCGAATCACCCTGCACGAGCCAGGCATATTCGCCATCCGGGCCTTGCTGAACGCCGGTTGCCGGCACCACGATGCCATCCTTGACCGTGCGCACGGCCAGGCGCACGTTGACGAACTCGCCGGGCCAGAGACGGTTGTCCGCATTGGGAAATTCGGCCTTGAGCTTGAACGTCGCCGTGCTGGTATCGATCGAGTTGTCGATGACCTTGAGTTCGCCCACGGCGACCGGTCTGGAATCGATGCGCGAGAGCGCGGTGACCCGCAGCGGCGTCTGCCCGGCTTCGCGAACCTTGGCCATGTCCTGCTGCGGCAGGTTGAAGAGCACGTTGAGCGGACGCGTCTGGGTCAGGACGACGATCGCGCTGCCGTTGGCCTGCACCAGGTTGCCGGCGTCGACCTGGCGGATGCCGGCAAGGCCGTCGATCGGGGCGACCACGCGAGTGAAGCTGAGCTGTGTGCGTGCATTGTCGACCGCGGCCGCATCGCCGGCGATCATCGCCTCCTGCTGGCGCACGACCTGGCGCTGGTTTTCCAGATCCTGCGCGGAAACGAATTTCTTCGCGATCAGGTCCTCGTAGCGTTGCAGCGTGCTGCGCGAAGCGGCCAGTTGCGCCTCGTCCTGCTTCTTCTTCGCCAGTGCCTGATCGAGTGCGGCCTGGTAGCTGCGTGGATCGATCTCGGCAATCAGGTCGCCCTTGCTGACCTCCTGGCCTTCGGCGAAATGCACGGCCGTCAACTGCCCGCTGACCTGGGCACTGACGGTGACCGTGTTGAGTGCCTGCACGGTTCCCAGTGCGCTCAGGTACAGCGGCACGTCTTGTGTGCGCGCGGCAACGACGGTCACCGGGATCGGTGCAGCATCGCCACCCGCACCCGGCGGGCCACGCCGCGCTCCGCTTTCGCCGCCGCTGCCAAACATCCGCCAGCCGAGAATGGCGGCCACGATGACGATGATGATTCCCGCAATCAGCTTTCCGCGCGACATGCGCACATCCTTATAGTCATGGGTCGGCGCAGACCCTCGAATTCTTGCAGATGGACCGCCTCTGCCTGTTCCGGGCGGCGACGCGCGTCCGACGATCCGCCTTGCCGCACCGCCATACCCTGCGGTCAGGCTCTGATTGCAGGCCGCGCGCGAAGTTTCGCAGAAGATGATGGAGAAACTTCGCAGGAATCAAGGATACGCGCTTTCAATCTGCCGCCGATTCATGCAGACCGGGGCATCATGTCGAGCCAAGCGCACGCAGGTCAGGCCTGGCGCGATGCCGCCAGGCGACGAACTGCCGCAGCAGCCAGAGGATCGAGTCCGCTGTCGTCGATGTCGACATGGGCGGCAAGCTGTTCGCACATGCGTGGCGTCCAGAACTTGCGCAGGTGATCGGCGATGCCCTGGATTCCCGCATCGCGCTCGGGTTCGCTGGCGAAATAGCGGGCAATGTCGTTGGCCATGGCGACCAGGCGTTGCACATCCATCGATCGGGCACCGTGTGCGGCTATGTGATGCCGCCGAGTGTAGACGACCTGCCCGGCATCCCGCGCGGGCTGGCTGATGAAAAACGAATCCACACGCTGGCCGCGGTCGTGTGCCGGGAGCGCAAGGCGTCGCCCGACGCTTGCGCATGCTCCGCTAGCCGCCGTTCCTGCGCTTCAGCAAGGGCAAGGCGCAAACCGACAACAAGGCAAACACGCCGCCGAACAGGAACGTCGTCTGCGAGCCGTATCCATCCCACAGCGCGCCGGCGGCGACGCTGGCAACGAGCAGGGCAAGCCCGGATATCAGGCCGAACACGCCAAACCCGGTACCACGCCAGGCAGCGGGCGTGGAATCGGCGATCATTGCCGCGATCAGGCCCTGGGTCATGCCCAGATGCAGGCCCCAGAGGCCGGCGCCGAGGAATACACCGAACGGTCCGCTGGCCAGGGCAAGGGCGAGATCGGCAAGGATCAACACGACCATGCCGGCGGCAAACAAGCGCATCCGTGACCAGCGATCGGAAAGGGCACCGACCGGCCATGCCGAGGCCGTGTAGACCAGGGCCATGATCACCATCACCAGCGGTACGGCGGAGTTGGACAAGCCAACCTGCGAGCCGCGCAGGATCAGGAACGCCTCGCTGAAGCGGGCCAGCGACAGCAGGCCGCCAACCACGACGATCATCCAGAACGGCTTGCCGAGCGCAGCCAACCCGGCGCGCGAAATGGGCAGGCGCGCAGGCCGCTCGACCTGGTCGGGTTCGCGCACGACAAACACGATCAAGGTAACGGCGACAATGCCTGGCAACACGGCAAACCAGAGCACCGTATTGATGTTGCCGAGGAACATGGCCATCAGGCCCACCGCCAGCAAGGGGCCGATCACCGCACCGATTGAATCCATCGACTGGCGCAAACCAAATGCCGCACCACGGATCTCCGGCGGCGTGATGTCCGCAATCAAGGCATCGCGTGGCGCTCCACGGATGCCCTTGCCAAAGCGATCGAGCAGGCGGGCGGTGACCACCGTGCCAATCGAACCGGCCATTGGAAACATCGGCTTGACCAGGGCCGCAAGGCCGTAGCCAAGCAACACCAGCGGCTTGCGCTTGCCGAAAGCGTCGCTCAGGTAACCGGAAAACACCTTGGTCGCCAGCACCAGCGATTCCGCAGCGCCTTCGATCAGGCCAATCGTCAATGCACTCGCCCCAAGTGTCCCGGCAAGCAGCACAGGCAGCAGGCTGTGCACCATTTCCGAACCGATATCGGTAAACAGGCTGACGAAACCAAGCGCCCAGACACTCGCTGGAATCTTCGCCCGCCGCGAACGGGAATCTTTCATGATTTTCCCCGGGAATCCCGGACTCATAGTACGTGCCCACCCCGCCTTGGGGACAGCGGACCGATGGACGGAAGACTTCAGTCCCCTTCCTGGGATATCCCGCCGCCACCGCATCCACCGCAAATGCGCACAATCGGCAATCGCAGGGCGGGAGCTATCCCGCCGCCCGCGTCCAGTCCGTGGCCCAACAATCCGGAGCGCACAAAAGTGCTCAACCACCTTCGCGCCCTTGTACCGGGCGGCCGCTTCTTCTTCACCGTTGCGATACTGAACCGCCCCGGGTTTTGAGGAGGCTCCAACTCTTGAGAGAATGGAGCCATGAACAAATCGAATAAGTTTTCCCGGGAAGTGCGTGAACGGGCGGTTCGCCTGGTGCAGGAACACCGGGGTGAGTA